>Ga0210393_10004203_pt1 | contig 11430 bp, 9 predicted proteins | sample IncBWC27OmetaG_FD_160068 | JGI IMG/M metagenome (GOLD analysis project Ga0210393, IMG submission 160068) | Forest soil microbial communities from Barre Woods Harvard Forest LTER site, Petersham, Massachusetts, United States - Inc-BW-C-27-O ... | reverse complement strand
GCCTTTGTGGCCACGCTGGCATCAGCCCCATATCAGTATTAGCAAATGTTCCCACGAACCCACGCCCGAAGTTTTTCAAGCACCGTAAGACCATGAGATGATAAAGCGCTTCGCCACCTGCTCGTTGGGCGCGCGGTACGTGGTGCCATGTAGGGTCGCCTTTTGGACTGCTAATTGGCCGTGACTGCCGCGATAGATAAGGAGAAATCGAAATGGCCTTGATGAAAACCTCGAACCCGGCCTTGAACGTCAACAGCTTTCGTGTAGATCAGGCGGTATCTGGCGAAGCGATGACATTGACCGGGACCGTCAATAAGACAGGCGTGCTGCTGATTTGCGTGGTGGCGACCGCGGCGTGGAGTTGGAGTCGGTTTTTCCACGCTCCTACAACAGATGCGGTATTGCCACTGATGGGGATTGGGCTCGTCGGTGGATTCGTGGTCGCAATGGTGACTATTTTCAAGAAAGAATGGTCTCCCATTACCGCGCCGATTTATGCCCTGCTGGAAGGGCTGGCGCTGGGTGGCATTTCCGCAATGTTCGAACTGCGCTATCCCGGAATCGCAATACAAGCGGTCGGCCTGACCTTTGGAACACTGTTTGTTCTTCTGTTGGGCTATCACTCGGGCGTGATTCAAGTGACGGAGAAATTTAAGCTCGGCGTGGTGGCGGCTACCGGCGGAATTGCCGTCTTCTATTTGGTTCAATTTGTTCTCGGGTTCTTCGGTGTCCGCTTTGCTGCCATCAATGGTTCTGGTCTCCTCGGGATCGGATTCAGTGTAGTGGTGGTAACTGTCGCTGCCTTGAACCTCGTCCTCGATTTTGACTTCATCGAAAGTGGCGTCAGCGCGGGCGCTCCGAAGTACATGGAGTGGTACGGGGCATTCGGTCTGATCGTCACGTTGGTTTGGCTTTATCTGGAAATTCTGCGCCTGCTATCCAAGATCAACGGTCGCAGATAGCCGCCACGGGTTGGGAGATATTACGATTCCAGCAACTTGGCAACACCGAGAGTAGAGCGGGTGACCCAAACAAAAGCCTACTGCGAACTCGCCGCAGCAGGCTCCCCGAGACACTACGCCGCCTTCTTCCCGGCTCGTATCTTCGCCCAGCGTGCTCTTTGCGCGACGGCGATCTTCCTGCGGGCAGATGCCGACATGGTATGACCTTTACCGTGAGTCGAACCCGTCGCTTCCTTTGCTGGGTGTGATCCTTTACCAGCCCTCGCCCATCTCGCCCTTTGAGCTAGCGCCATTTTCCGCCGCGAAGCCGCCGATATAATTCGCTTGGGCTGGTTTGTGTCCGGGGATGTTCCCGAACCGTTTAAGGACTCAATGACCGAAATTGCTTGATCCAACTTCTGTACGTGCAACTGCGCTTCTCGCTGCTCCGCACGAAGCTGCTGAAGCGCGTTTTCTAGATTTGCCATAGCCCCCCTCAAGATTTACAGCGACTCTGATTGTATAACTAAGTATAACCAACCCACCGTAGCAACAGCGGACGTCAGCCAGAGCACTCCGGATATTGTGGGTGGAGCACCGCCGAGCCGCCTGCGGAACTCACATCCGCCACCCTCATCGGTCTATGGTGGGATGCCAAGGGCGATTACCCGCGGGCGCACGAATCCGCCCAACTGCTGGACGAAGACCCTGAGAGTGCTTGGGTTCACGCATACCGGCATCGAAAGGAAGGGGATCGTAGGACGGCTTGGCTTAGCCGACGACTTTATAGGGCCGCATCATTTCGTTGTCTTCGTGCTCGAGAACGTGGCAATGCCAGACGTAGCGGAATTCATCTCCCGGGTTTACCTGCGTTCCAGGCGGGAGATCGAAGCGGGCGATCACACGCGTGACGTAACCTGAGTAGGTCTTGATCGTGTCCTTCCAGGCGGGACGCTCGTTCGATTCCGGCGGCATAGGGATACCGGTGAAAACGAGTTTGCCGGTTTGCGCGTAGGTTTTTATATCGAAGGTCTGGCGATTCAGGACTTGAAACTGCACCAGATGAATGTGCATGGGATGCACGTCGCCGGTGGCGTTGGCAAAAGTCCAGATTTCCATGGAGCCGGCCTTGGGATCCTCCGTGATGGGATCGTCCCAATGCTTTTGACCCAGGAGTCCGATCATGGTGTAGCCATCGGAGGGACGATCCATCTCGGTGAGTGCGAGTGTTCTCTCGCGGACGGCGTGGGAGGGGTCGAGCGGCATCCAGGGTACGAGCGTATCCGGAAGCGAACTTGTATCTCTACCGGAGAGCGGCTTCGTAACTTTGAAGAGCATGACGTCAGAGGGAACGATTTCCCCACCTCGGGCGTAGGGGGCGGGAGCATCATTCGTGAGAGCCAGGTTTTCTCCCTTGTGCTCGGAAAAATCGATCACCAGATCGAAGCGTTCTCCCGGAGAGACGATCAGGTAATGGAGGCTCAACGGCGCGGGCAGGAGACCGCCGTCGGTTCCGATTTGACGAAACGGCGGAGCGTCGGCGGGACGACCATTGGGCTTGCCGGCGGCGTCGGTGGGAACCAGGGTCAGGTGGTAGAAGCGGGAGTTTGAACCGTTCACGAGGCGGAAGCGGTATTTGCGAGGTTCAACCTCGAGGAACGGCGCGGCTTTTCCGTTTACGCAGATGGTGTCGCCGAAGAATTCTTGCATCCACATGGGGTGGGTGCCGTTTTTGGCGGGGGGATAGAGCAACGAGCCATCTACTCCGAAACTGCGATCCTGGATCATCAGCGGAATTTCGTACGGTCCGCTGGGAAGATTGAGGGCGTCTTCCCGATCGTCACGAATCAGATAGAAGCCAGCCAATCCCGCGTAGACATTGATGCGAGTGATGCCGAGCGCATGATCGTGATACCACAGCGTAGTGGCGGATTGCTCGTTCGGATAATGCGTAGGATTAGCGGCGGGAACGGAGCCAATTTTGCCATCCGAAGTAAACCAGGAGTCAGGATAGCCGTCGCTGTCGGGCAAGGTTTGAGCGCCGTGAACGTGGGTAACGGTGCGGACTTCAGGAACATTTTCTTCGGAGCCGTGAATGGTGTGGTCGATGGGTAGGAAATGTCTCGTGGGCAGATGGTTCGTCCATTTGATGGACAGAGCCTGGCCTTTGCGCACCTCAAATGTCGGGCCCGGCCACATGCCGTTATAGCCCCACATGGTTGCGGCTGGCAGATCGCGATGGGCTTTGTGTTGAAATGGAACCATGCGAACCGGAATTGGCAAGCCGGATTGACGGTGGACAACCGGCGGGATCGACAACCGGGTCACGTAACTGGTGAGCGGGCCAGCGGCTTGGGCTTCGTGGAACTCTGGAACCACGCCAGCATGGGGCGCGTTCCCTAACTTCATAGCGGAACTCATTCCAACTTGTTGCGCCCGCAGGCGACGATGTCCGGCGAGAAGACCGGCACTCGCACAAACGCCCATACGCAGCAAGTCCCGCCTACTTAAGCCCAAAACATTCTCCTGATCATTATTTTCGTGTCGGAGTCAAAGAGGTGAGAACTCGAACCCACTCTTGTCTGCATGTTTTCATGCCGTAGACCCGGGATAGTGTGAAAATCTGGTAAAAAATGCGATCCAAACAAGTTCTGCCGCGGCCAGCAAAAAGCTCACCGGCGAAGTTAATTCCCTGGTCAGCCGGTTCATACTCTCCGATGAAGTGACGGGGGATCGGGCCCTTATTGCGCGTTCGATCAAAACTTAAACGCGCTGAACAGGTCGTCAATTGCCGGCGTATTTAACGGAACGAACGGATTATTCTTCGCGGTTTTCGGATTCGGAAGGGAGGATTGTAGTTGTTGAGAATGTAGTAGTGTCCTTTGTGGCAATTGGGGGCGATTGGACGCGGAAGCTCCTCGAGGTAGTTCACGATCGCGGGCACCCCGGGCTGGCTTAGATCGGGCGCAATTGACGTAGCTTCCGCCGCCGGTTCCGTTGCCGGCCTTACCGTTACAGGGACGTGAAGCGGAGATGAATGCCAGATGAAAAGAAATCCACAGGGCTGCTTAAGGGTGGGATTCTCCCGGGGTGCTGCGCTTGTTCTGCCCGCTATTGTCTGATCGGGTTTGGTCGGGCTGGCGAACCGCAGTCCACGAATAATTAGTTGGGTGGGCGCTCTCACCATGCGAATCGTAGCCGCCTACCACGCCCTGTACGTCAAATTTTCCTCCCATTGTGTCGCCATCAACAGAGCCCGTAAAAACGAGAACGTAGGGATGGGCGCCCCGAAAAGCAAGATTCAGAATTACGTTCTTGCCTTCCACTTTGCCCGATAGCTCGGGCGAACCCAAGCTTCCCTGGTAGGTTCCGGTGACTGTTGAGGCGACCTGTTCGATCTGCATGGCACAGCGTTCGGTTCCAAGCCGAGCCTCCCATGAGAGTTGCCACTTGCCAGTAATGTTCTCACCTCGATTGTCGTCCGCGGAGCCAAAGCTAGAGGCGAGTACAAGAACCGATAGGCACAAGCACACAAGCCGAATCTTTTTGACCACTGTCATCCTCCTCCCACAAGCTCATTCCCGGACTCAGGTCCAAGCGAATTTATAAACACCGGCCAAGGTACAGCGATCCTTGGCCGGCATCATGGCGCCACTGATGTGATCCTCGATCGTCTCTATTTTGTTCCGAAATTGAAGAGATCAAACAGATCGTCGAGGGCGGGGCTGTTGGTCGGAACATACGGATTGTCCGCCTTAACCTCTGGATTTGGGAAATTGTCCCGGCTGCGCTTGGTGATTGGCTTAAGGCCCCAGTTTCTCTCGATAAACTTGATGAGCGAAACATGGTCGCCATAGCTATGGTTCACAACACCGCCGCTTGAATACGGAGAAATGACGACCAGCGGAATACGCGTACCGTCACCGAAGAAATCCAGGGGCTGAATGTAGCCGGAGTCATAGTACCCACCACCTTCGTCGAAGGTGACGAAGACTGCAGTGCTCGCCCAAAGAGTTGGATTTGCCTGCAGCTGGGTTACGATTTTCTTCACGAAACCTTCAAACAGATCCAACTTTGACGAAGAGGGATGGCCATCGGTAAATCCGCTGGGCTTCACGATCGAAACTGCGGGCAGATTTCCATCGACCAGGTCTTCGTACAAGCTGCGTGTGTCCTGGATGTGAGCTTCGCGCTCGGCCGGATTCGTCATGATGTCGGTCGCATATTGGAATGGGTTGCAGATGTTGCAATAGCGGTCGTAAGGGTTTGCCCCGGTCGGATCGCTGGTGTAGAGATCCCAGCCTTCGCCGAAATAGGTGTAGGACAAACCAGCCGCCGACAACGAGTCTCCGATGTGCTTCTGGGCGGTGGGAGGAATCGTGAAGGCTGTGTATAGACTGTCCAGCGTGCCGTCGCCGACGTAGCCTGGATTGTAGTTGTTGAGCAAGTAATAGGCTTTGGCTTCGCAATTAGGCTCGATGGGCGGATTCAACGACTGAAGATAGTTCACTACCGCGGGAACGCCAGGCTGACTGAGATCACTGCAATTGCTATAGCTGCCGCCCGAGTAACCGTCCTGATCGTAGTAGTTGTTGGTTCCGGCTTGGGGGTTCGGGTTTTCAATCTCATTGACGGGCGGAGTTGCAAGCTTACCTTTGCCGTTGCTGTAAGCAATGGCATCGGCGTAACCAAACATAATGTGATTCGCTCCAGTGCCGCCTTCCACGGACTGATGGAAGTTATCGCTGATGGTGTACTGCTCAGCCAGCTGCTTGAAGTAGGGAGCGTCACCGGCGGTGACGTTGAAGAACGCCATCGAGGTGGATCCTTCGCCCGTATTAAGGGGCGCCGGCGGCTTGTTTCCGTTGCTTCCTGCCCCAATCGTTACTTCCACCCAGGGGAACAAATCGTTCAAGCAACCGCTGGGATTGCTCGAGGTCGCTGTGGAAACGCTGCAATCGGTCTGCTGCCACATTTGGTAAAAACGATGTACCGGACTGGCCGCGTAGGCGTCGTAGGGAAGAGTGGCGGACGTGAGCTGAAACACGCCGGAGCCCAGAGTCTCGACGTTTGGAATGCGTGTATCCGGTACGTTATGCGGCAGTCCGGTCGCTCCGGTGAGCAGGTACTTGTTATAGGAGGAAATCAAACCAGGTTCGGCAAGGGTTGCCAAAGATAAAGTTACAAAGGGTGCCGGGCTGCTGTCACTGGGAGCCGTGGGAGCCCCTGCAGTTTCGGGGGCGGGAATGTTCCAGTAGGCCGACTTGCTGCCTGGGGAAATTTCGAACAGTCCGCTATCTACTGCATCGTACTGAGCGGAGAGCCCATAGTTAATGCCCGGCGTTCCATCGGCATTGACGATGCCCCTAGAGAGTAAGTTGGCCACGGTCTGTCCATGCTTCGGTTTGAAGGTTCCGTAGACGTGATCAAAGGTTCGGTTTTCGCCAATGATCACAATCACGTGCTTGATTGGGGTGATGGGAGTGTTCTGGGCGGCGGCCGGGACCGGCGCTCCGAGGTTGGCAATGAGTGCGAACAGGCTCGCCCCAACGGCAGCGTGCTGCCTGGCCTGCGCCAGGAAACTGGGCAAAGACATTGAATTCCTCCTAAGGCTTGTACTTCGAGTTCCATAGGCCAAGTTACGGAGACGCGGTTACGAGGAGGTGACGCTCAGATAAATTCCTCGTGAAAAGAAATTCACAACTCACCTCAGGGTACCCATGATTGGAAGGCATCAAGTACTGCCTGGGGAAGGACTTCCTCGATTACGTGACATCGCTGGCCCCGGGCAGCACACAATGGAGTGCGGCGCTGACCGTTGAGCTCCGACCTGGTTTGGTTCTCCTTCGACGTCACAAAAGGTGTCGCGTTCTTCGTTACGAATTCAATTCACGCAAACGGCAGCACGCGGAAGACCAGCTCACCGGCTGGCGCAGGGTATCCTTTCCGCGACCACCGAATTTCACCCTCAGGGATCAAGTTCGAGCGCGAGAAAGTGCACGCGGCCCGCATCATCGCCGGCCACGATGATGCGGCTGTCCGAACAGGCGCAGCACTTCACACCGGCATCGCAAACAAACATGGCGACGGCCGCGCCAGTCTCCAGGTCCCAGACCTTGAGGGTATTGTCGCGGGCGGCGGAGACCGCGCCCCGCCCGTCCGACGTCGCCGCCACGCCAAAGACCCGATCGGTATGGCCGGCGAGCGTGCGCAAGTTCAGATGTCCCTGGTATCGGGTTCTACTCTTGTATCCTGTTAGCAACCCGGAACGGCAATCAACAGGAATCGAACATCGCTCCGGCTGCTGCTGTCAGCAAGGTAACCCTCGATGCCCAGGTTTTGCGATAGGTGCGGGACCGCTCTAGCGGATGCGAAGGGGACTTGCGGGGCTTGCGGAACTTCCATTGATTCCGATGTCGCTCCTACCGAACTCGGCGGGCCCGCTGGGGGAGCCGCGTCAGGGGCGATTGAAGCTGACAAACGACGGCGAGTTCGTTTAGTTCTCACGGTGGCGGCCTTTGGCGTGCTGCTCGGAATCCTAGTAATCTTCGCAAACCGGAGTTCGCTGCTGAAGACTAGCCCGACAACAGATTCTCGGCCGGACGCGAAGCCGATGATCGCATATGGTGAGAAGCCATCGGCTGCTATAAGACAGATGCCCGAAGTTGTGCCGCATGTCGTAAAGCCTCGTAACGACTCTCAGGATCAGATCACCCGCCCCGCCCAGACTACAAAGGAGGAGACAAACAACCACGCAGTGAAAACCGGCGGCTCACAACCAAAACCCTCGGTTACGACGCAGGCCGCAGATCATCGCCCTCTTCTCCAGTTTGAAGCTGGCGTTCAACTGTGGATTAGAGTGAACTCGATCAGGCGTCAGCCCGATGGAAGCTTTAGTTTCCGGGGCACTCTATTGCAGCCAATAGTCCTTGCAGATTCCGTTTCACTTGATCAAAGCACGGAACTGGTCGGGTGGGGCACAGTGAACGGTGGACACGTTGTAGTTTCAGTGACAGAATTCACCGTCCGGGGAGAAAACTACGGATTGCGGTCTGCTGGCAGTGCAAACAAGAAACCCGGAAGCGGACCTGCGGTCGAACTTAATCCCGGCAAGTTGCTAGAGGTGTGGTTCGCATCTGCGTCGGTTTATGAAAAGAAGACCCCATGACAGCATACTGCCACGCTTGGATCAGAGTGGCTTTCGATCCCCACCTCTTGCCAGCATCCAAGGCCCAATCGGTATGGTAAACAACATTAGGTTGTAGCATTCTGTTTTCCAATTGTGACATCGAATGTGGAGCACAAATAAGCGAATAGACGATCCTGAATCTCGGCGAGTTCCACGGATGCGAAGCATTTTTCTTCGTGGTTTGCCACGTGTCAGTTCGAACACCTTCGAGGAAGCGGTTACAGTTACCAAGTGTATAATTCCGCCGACATGAAGCTGAGCGACCATTTCTGCCCGATCTGTGCGGTCTTCATCCTGATTCTCCTATTTGCAGCATGTTTTCAGACCGAGGCACAGGTTCCACAACCGAATGGTGGCGGAGTGAGAACGGGAGTCTTGCCTCGAACTTGGCAGATCAGCGGCCCACAGTGCGCGGCTAATCCTGAGTTCCAAATTCACGAATTCAATCAAGACTTTTATATTTTTCGTGAGTCGGGCTGCTCGAATTACGAAAAACCTTTCCTATACCTGCTCTTCGGAAAGGAGAAGGCTCTCTTGCTCGACACGGGTGCAGGTAAGACCGATGTTGCTCGGGCTGTGAAGGGCCAAATTGATCAGTGGTTGAGCCGGAACCACCGTGAGGGCATTCCGCTGATCGTAGCCCACACGCATGCCCATCGTGATCACATTTCTGGCGACCAAGAACTGAAAGCTCTCCCCAACACTACTGTTGTGGAGCCGAATCTAAGCGCCGTTCAAGTCTTCTTTGGTTTCCGGAACTGGCCTACAGAGATAGCAACCTACGATCTTGGCGAGCGGGTTCTGGATGTTGTTCCAATTCCCGGTCATGAGTCCACATCAATTGCAGTCTACGACCGTCAAACGGCCGTTCTGTTCACAGGGGACAGCCTGTATCCGGGACGACTCTATGTGGAAGACGGGCCCGCGTTTGCCCTCAGCATTCAACGACTCGTTGATTTCACCCACGGAAAGACTGTCACCCACGTTCTTGGTAACCACATTGAACAGACGCGAACGGCGTATTTAGATTATCCGATTCGCACGGTCTATCAGCCTGACGAGCACCAACTGGAACTTGGCCGCGCCCATCTCTTAGAATTGAACGCGGCATTGCGGGAAATGAATGGCAAGATTGTCCGCATGGCATTCCGCGATTTCACGATCTGGCCGGAGAATTGAAAGCGAGAGGTGGCAACACCACCCTGACAGCCCCATGACGGAAAGAAAGAATTCTGAATCTGAGCGAGTTCCAGGGGTGCGAAGCATTCTTCGTCGTCGTTAGCCAGGTGGTTGATCCGAGTGCTCACCGGACAGCACCGATTAGCCGAGCTACCCTTGGCCCCAACCGAGCCGACGCCGCACGACTGGTGCGGAACTTTACCCGGCGAACCAGCCTCAGGCGAAAATTCGGCGCTTGAAAACAAACTAGTTACGCCTCGTCAGGCAGACCCCTTTTGAACCACTTTAGGAAAAGAGGGGATTTAGGCGTCAGGAATCCTCCGGGTTCACTGTCGTGCAATTGCGGCTCGACCGGAGCGCAAGACGTACTTTTGAATCTTGCCCGTTGCCGTTTTGGGCAGTTCGGTCAACATCGTGAAGGCTGCTGGCACCTTGAAATGCGCCATGCTCTTTCTGGCAAACTCCCTCAGTTGCTCTTCTGTTACGCTCGCCCCATCTTTGAGGACGATAAAGGCATGAGGCGCTTCACCCCACTTTTCGTGAGGCATCCCTACAACAGCGACTTCCTGCACAGCAGGATGGGTCAGCAGGATGCTTTCCACTTCCACGGAGGAGATATTCTCGCCACCGCTGATGATCACGTCTTTTAAGCGGTCACGGATTTCCACATAGCCGTCACAATGAATCACGGCAGCATCCCCTGTGTGCATCCACCCGCCACGCAGAGCATGCGCCGTCGCTTCCGGATCGCGGAAGTAACCGCTCATGACCACGTTGCCGCGGGCAACGATCTCGCCCATGGTTTCGCCGTCGTGCGGCACTTCGCAGCCATTGGTGTCTACTACTCGCAACTCCCCCGACGTAATCAATTCGACTCCCTGACGCGCTTTGATAGCGGCACGCTGCTGAGGCGGAAGCATATTATGCTGCGGGCGCGGTTCGCAGATCGAGATGAAGGGAGAGGTCTCTGTCATGCCGTAGATGTGGGTAATTTCCCAGCCCAATTCTCCTTCGATGCTCTGAATGGTAGCCGGAGCGGGCGGTGCTCCCGCCGTGAGGACGCGAACGCCAGGGCGAGCATTACGGCGCATTTCTTCGGGTGCGTTAGCCAGACAGATGAGCACGGTGGGGGCGGCACAGAGGACGGAGACGCACTCCTCTTGTATCAGTCCGAATGCTATCTGGGGATCGACTTTGCGCAAGCAAATGTGTGCAGCGCCAACTGCTGTGACCGTCCACACAAACGTCCATCCGTTCGCGTGAAACATTGGCAGGGTCCAGAGATACCTGTCAGCACAAGTCATGGGGAAATGGAGCAACGTGCCAACAACGTTCATGTAGGCGTTGCGATGGGTGATCATGACACCCTTGGGTCGGGAAGTCGTGCCGCTCGTGTAGTTGATCGTCAATAACTCGTTCTCGCCGATTTCCGGCCTTTTGAAGGCGGGTGGTGCCGAGGCGATTACCTGTTCGTAATCGAGCCAGCCTGCGCGAGTTCCGTCGAACGCAACGAAGTGCTCGACGCCGGGGATTTGAGCGCGAATGGAATCGAGGACATCTATGTAATCGGAGTGGGCACAGACCACGCGTGAGCCGCTGTGTTGAATCAAGTAGACGAAATCTTGCGGGGCAAGCCGATAGTTGATGGGAACAAGCACCGCGCCCAACTGGGGGACAGCGTAAAAAGATTCGAGTTGCGCGTGGGTATTAGGTGAAATGCAGGCGATACAGTCGCCCTGTCGAATGCCCAACGATTGAAGTGCAGCCGACCAGCGGTCACAGCGGTCAAAGAATGCCTCGTAGGTAAAACTCTGGCTACCGTCGACAACTGCCTCACGGTCGCCATATAGTCGGCGTGCTCGTCGTGCGAAATCCAACGGGCTGAGGGGCATCTCCATACCGTTGGTCTGCCATCTGCCATATTAGCCCAAGGCTTTCCCGCCTGATAGAGGTCTTTTGCCAACCAAAATCCACGTGCGAGAGACGCCAGTTCAGATGGATGCGGACGGCGGTTCGCAAGGAAGTCACGTCGTTCGGAACATTCCTGAGTACTCTCTGCCATGAATTCTGCCATCATTTCGTTCAAAAAGTTCGGCTTGGCGGACTCGTGGAACACGCGGG
>Ga0210393_10004201_pt1 | contig 11432 bp, 11 predicted proteins | sample IncBWC27OmetaG_FD_160068 | JGI IMG/M metagenome (GOLD analysis project Ga0210393, IMG submission 160068) | Forest soil microbial communities from Barre Woods Harvard Forest LTER site, Petersham, Massachusetts, United States - Inc-BW-C-27-O ... | reverse complement strand
CCGCAGTGTGCGATGGACCGGCTCGCGCCAGCGGCATCCGGAATAATTCGACTTCGCTATGGCGCCCCAGCAGCCGTCTTCGCGGTAAACGGCAATCACGTGGTCGGTATCGTGCTCGGCCTCGAAATCCAGCAGCAGGGGCGGATACCCGTTGGCCCGCAACGCCGCCGCGGCAAAAATCGCGCCTTCCAGGCAGTGCGACGATTGCTCGGCCAGTACATTGCGCGGCGACCACGCCGTGTCTTCCAGGTGATACGGCATGTCATCGATAAACTTCTGAATGCCGTAAGGATTCTTCATGCTGCGCAGCTTGCGCAGTTCCTTCGGAGTGAAATCGTGGGCGAGGCCAGAGTGGTTTGGGTTCATGATTGGTTATGCGAGATTCTTTCTTGCTGTGGAAGTTGCTCGGGGCTTCACCGCTGGGACGCTCCGCCAAGAACCGCGCCTAGTTCTTGGGCGTGGTCAACGAGTACGTCAGGCGGCGCGTCCGCCAGCGTGTGCGGGGCAAACCCGTAGGTCACGCCAATCGCCCACATGCCGGCATTGCGCCCGGTTTCGACGTCAGTGTGCGAGTCGCCGACAATCACCGCTTGCTCCGGCGCGACGCCGCTCTCTTCCAGCAATTTGCGCGCGCCCTCAGGATCAGGCTTCTTGGTAGCAAAGCTGTTGCCGCCGTAAATCTGCGAAAAGAATTTTCCCAGCCCCAGCGCCTCGACAATCGCCTGCGAAGGTTTGACCGGCTTGTTCGAAAGCACCGCCATCTTTCGCGGCACGCCGTTTGCCGAATTCTGAATCGCTGCGAGCGACTCGGCTATTCCCGGATACACCGTCGTGTGGTCAAGCTTATGTTCGCGATAGTAGGAGAGAAAAAACTCCAGCCCCTTGCGCACCAGCGCCTCGTCGACTGTCTCGCCGCCCAGCGCCCGCTGAATCAGGATAGGCGCCCCGTCTCCCACATAGCTGGCAATCACGTCATCGGGCAGCGCCGCCCGCCCGATATGCCGCAGCGCAGCATTCACCGAATGCACCAGGTCAAGACGCGAGTCGATGAGCGTGCCATCCAGATCGAAAATAACAAGTTTGATCGAATGTGGGTCGAAAGCGCGGAGAGTCCGAATCATCCCCTTCCAGCATAAAGCACTCGGCGCCCAGCCGTCACCGGCCTGGCGAACCTAGGAGGCGATTGTCATCCTGAGCAAAGCGAAGGACCTGTGCAATTGCTGAGCGCATCGACGCTGCCGACAAGGTGCACAGGTCCTTCGCCCTGCAAGAAGCGCAGGCCTCAGGATGACAATGCCGTGGGATTGCAACAATCCTATATTTCCGGTAATATCGAAATATGTCAGCGGCCACGAAGAGCCCCTCCCCCAGCAAATCCGGCGAGCAAGTAGCCAAATATGCCGACATGTTCTCCGCCATGGGAACCGAGCCCCGCCTGCGCATCATGCAACTGCTGCTGACCGCGCATCCCGAGGGCCTCGTAGTCAGCGACATCCAAGCCGAACTCGACATCCCCAACTCGACGCTCTCTCATCATCTCGACAAGCTCCGAACCGAAGGCCTGGTCGAAGTGCAGCGCGAACGAACTTTTCTTCGCTACACGGCCAACACCGTCGCCCTGCAGGAATTACTCGGCTTTCTCTACGCCGAGTGCTGCACCCGCAATAAAGCTCTCAAGCCGCAGGACATTATTCAAATCTGTAAATAGGAGCAACTCATGAGCACCGCCGAGACCACCGACACAAACTCCACCGACATCAAGCAAGTCGTCAAACAGAAATACGGCGAAGCCGCTTTACGCGTGAAGTCGGGAGGCAGTGCCTGCTGTGGCGCGACCGCCAGCACGGGCTGCTGCGATCCCATCACCACGAATCTCTACGACGCCGCGCAGGCCGGGCAGATCCCAGAAGAGGCGATGCTAGCCTCGCTCGGCTGCGGCAATCCAACGGCCCTAGCCCAGTTGAACCCCGGCGAGACCGTCCTCGATCTCGGATCCGGCGGCGGCATCGACGTGCTGCTCTCCGCCCGCCGCGTCGGGCCGACAGGCAAAGCCTACGGCCTCGACATGACCGACGAAATGCTGGCCCTCGCCAACGACAACAAACGCAAGGCCGCCGTCGACAATGTCGAATTCCTGAAAGGTGAAATCGAAAACATCCCGCTGCCCGACAATTCGGTCGACGTCATCATTTCCAACTGCGTAATCAATCTCTCCGCCGACAAAGATAAAGTTCTGCGTGAAGCCTTCCGCGTGCTCAAGCCGGGCGGCCGTTTCGCCGTCTCCGACGTCGTGACCCGCGGCGAAATTCTGCCCGAGATCCGCCAAAGCGTGCTGGCCTGGGTCGGTTGCATCGCCGGAGCCCTGGAAGAAAACGACTACCGCCGCAAGCTGGCAGCAGCCGGCTTCACCGAGATCGAAATCGAGCCCACGCGCATCTATCGCGCCGAGGACGCTCGCGAATTTCTCGCCGGGCAGGGAATCGACGTCGACGCGCTGGCTCCACAAGTCGATGGCAAGTTTCTCAGCGCCTTCATTCGCGCCGCCAAACCAAAACTCGTCGAGCCAAATCTCGCGAAGCCAGATCTCGCTCAGCCAAAATTCGCTCCGGAGGCCTGCTGTGGTCCAACGTGCTGTAACTGAAGCCCTGGGCACGGCATTTCTACTGATGGCAGTCGTCGGCTCGGGAATCATGGCCGAGCGACTGGCGGGCGGAAATGTCGCGCTGGCCTTGCTCGCCAACTCCATCGCAACCGGTGCAGCTTTGGTTGTGCTAATCCTGGCGCTCGCTCCGATCTCCGGCGCCCACTTCAATCCGGCAGTCACGCTGGCCGATGCGATACAAGGTGGCATCGCGTGGCGCGAAGTGCCGGGATATGTAAGCGCACAAATCGTAGGAGCGTTTGCCGGCGTGGCTGCGGCCCACCTGATGTTTGGCCTCCCACTATTTTTCGCCTCTCATCATGCGCGTTCCGGCATTCCGCTGCTCTGGAGCGAATTCATCGCCACCTTCGGCCTGCTCTTGATCATCTGGGGATGCGCCCGCGTGCGTTCCTCCGCCGTCTCGATTGCCGTCGGCGCCTACATTGCCGGGGCGTACTGGTTCACCGCGTCGACCTCGTTCGCCAATCCAGCGGTAACGTTGGCCCGCGCCGCCAGCGACACCTTCGCCGGCATTCGTCCCGCCGACGCTCCCGGCTTCATCGTCGCCCAACTGGCAGCGACGGTCGCCGCTGCCGTCTTCTTCCGATGGCTGGCGCCGGTTCCGTTGAGTGCAGCAAATAAAGAGGCAGTATGAAAAAAAAGAAGGTACTGATTCTCTGCACCGGCAACTCAGCCCGCAGCCAAATGGCCGAGGGTCTGCTGCGCCACGACGCAGGCGACCGTTTCGAAGTATTCAGCGCAGGAGTGAATCCAACCAGAGTCCGTCCCGAGGCAATCACCGTCATGCAGGAACTCGGCATCGACCTGAGCGCCCACCGCTCCAAGCACGTCAACGAATTCGCCAACCAGAGTTTCGACTATGTACTGACCGTCTGCGACCATGCCCGCGAAGTCTGCCCCATTTTTCCCGCCGCGACCCAGACCATCCACCACAGCTTCGCAGATCCTGCCGATTTCCAAGGCCCCGACGAAGAGCGCCTAGCCCTGTTCCGCAAAGTCCGCGAGCAGATTCGCGAGTACCTGCGAACCTTCCCGGGCGAGGTCTAACAACCGATCCTCGAAGATCCCCCGAGGCGGTCACATGGTCCAACCTCTGCCCTCCCAAAATGAAATTTCCTTGCTTCACCAACCCCGCATTTCCATTTACAATCCAACAGGTTCCCATGCCACAGCACGGAATCGAAACGCGGCTGCCAGGAATCTAACTGAAGCGGGACCCACGAACCGGATGGCCACGACCAAGACCGACCCAAAGCTGGCCCTAGCGGCCAACGGCGCTACCTCGAAGAAGCCCAAGCTTTATGAAGGACTTACGCGCGAACAGCTCATCCAGGCCTACCGCATCATCTACACCTCCCGGCGCGTGGACGACCGGGAAATCCTGCTCAAACGCCAGCAGAAAATCTACTTCCAGATGTCCGGCGCCGGCCACGAGGGCATCGGCGTAGCCGCCGCCCTGGCGCTCAAACCGAGCTACGACTGGTTCTATCCTTACTATCGCGATCGCGCCCTGTGCCTAGCCCTAGGGGTCAAGCCCTACGACATGTTTCTGCAGGGCGTGGGCGCCGCCAGCGATCCCAGTTCCGGCGGCCGCCAGATGCCCTCGCACTGGAGCTATCCCAGCCTGCACATCGTGACCCAGTCGTCGCCGACCGGCTCGCAGATTCTGCAGGCCGTGGGCTGCGCCGAGGGTGGACGCTATTTCTCGCGCCATCCCAAGGCCGCGCCGGTTCCCGACTCGACTTTGGTCGACTACCGCCAGTTCAAAAACGTCACCTTCCAGGGCGACGAAGTCACCTACGTTTCCCTGGGCGACGGCACTTCCAGCGAAGGCGAATTCTGGGAGGCCATGAATGCCGCCGCCCTCGAAAAACTGCCAGTAGTATTCTGCGTGGAAGACAACGGCTATGCGATCTCAGTGCCCGTCGAAGTGCAGACCGCCGGCGGAAGCATTTCGCGCCTGGTTTCCGGATTCCCCAATTTTCATTTCGAAGAAGTCGACGGCACCGACCCCATAGCCAGCTACGCCGCGTTCGCTCGCGCCGTGCGCCACTGCCGCGAAGGAAACGGTCCGGCCTTCGTGCATGCGCACGTCATCCGCCCGTATTCGCACTCCTTATCAGACGACGAACGCCTGTACCGTCCCGACGCCGAGCGCGAGCGCGATGCCCAGCGCGATCCCGTCACCCGCACGCAAATGTTCCTGCTGCGCGAAGGCATTCTCGACGAAAAGGGCATCAATCAGCTGGAGAAAGAGGTCGAAGCCGAGCTGCAAACGGCCGTCGACCTGGCTCTCGAAGCGCTTCCTCCAGCGCCCGAAAGTATTACGAAATTTGTCTATTCGCCGGATATAGATCCCACATCGTCCGCGTTCGATACCCAGGCCGTAGCGCCGGAAGTTCCCGCCGACGGCAAGAAACCCGCCGGCAAGACCATGGCCGACCTGATTACCACGACCCTGCGCGACGAAATGCGGCGCGACGATCGCATCATCATTTTCGGCGAAGACGTAGCCGACTGCAGCCGCGAAGAATACCTGAAGCGCAAGCTGGTCAAAGGCAAGGGCGGAGTCTTCAAACTCACCTTCGGCCTGCAAAACGAGTTCGGCCCCGACCGCGTCTTCAACGCTCCGCTAGCCGAGGCCGCCATCGTAGGCCGCGCCACTGGCATGGCCACCCGCGGCCTGAAGCCCGTCGTCGAAATTCAGTTCTTCGACTACATCTGGCCGGCGATGATGCAGATTCGCGACGAACTGAGCGTGATCCGCTGGCGCTCGAACAACGGATTCTCCTGCCCGGTCGTCATCCGCGTCGCCATCGGAGGATACCTGACCGGCGGCGCCATCTACCACTCGCAATGCGGCGAGAGCGTGTTCACGCACATTCCCGGCCTGCGCGTAGTGTTCCCATCGAACTCGCAAGACGCCGCCGGACTCCTGCGCAGCGCTATCCGTTGCGACGACCCGGTGCTCTTTCTCGAGCACAAGCGCCTCTACCGCGAATCCTTCGGCCGCGCCGCCTATCCCGGCCCCGACTACATGATCCCGTTCGGCAAGGCGAAAATCGTCCATCCCGGCACCGACCTGACGGTCATCACCTACGGAGCAGTAGTCCCGCGCGCCCTGCAAGCCGCGCAGAAACTGGAACGCGAGCAAGGAGTGAAAGTCGAACTCATCGACCTGCGCTGCCTGAATCCGTTTGACTGGGACACGATCGCCGCATCAGTCGCGAAAACGAATCGCGCCCTGGTCGCCTACGAAGACACTCTCAGCTGGGGCTACGGAGCCGAGATCGCCGCCCGCCTCGCCGACCAACTCTTCGACAAACTCGACGCCCCCGTCCGCCGCGTAGCCGCGAAAGATGTCTTCGTCGCCTACCAACCCATCCTCGAAGACGCAATCCTGCCCCAGCCCAACGACTTGTTCCTGGCTATGAAGGAACTGGCGGAGTACTGAAGCCGGTCGATGATGCCCGAGACCTACCTCACGGAGGTGTCGTTATGCCGAACACAGTTAAAACAGTGATCATCTCCTTTGCCGCGGCGTTTGCGGCGGCTTTTGTAGCGGCCTTTCTCGGAGTTCCCACGCCAATGGCGGGGACGCTGGCAGGCTTCACCCTCCTGCTTGTTGCGGCGTATCGAACGAACAATCGATCGGTGACCGACATATCTCCGGCGGACCGTGACCACCTGCTGGCGCAGGGCCCCCCAGCCAATCACGGAGTCGTGTATCTCCATCGCGGCGCGACGATCGGGGGACTCCTGGTGGGGTTCAACGTGAGTCTGGATCACTCCAATGTCGCGCTGTTGAAGGTAGCCCGCTTCACTCGATTGGTGGTCGCACCGGGAACACATCAACTGGTGGTGGGCCCAAAGAAGCAATTCGGGCAGTTGGGGAAGATCGCAGAGATGCAGACGGCCCAAGCCAGCTTCGCGACAGCTGCAGGCGAGACAGCCGTGTTTGAATTGAAATTCGCGCCGGGCGCGATGTTGCGCAAACTCGAACTCGTTCGCGCACAGGATGCAACCTCCGCCCTGGCCAGCTTAGCGAAGGTCAAGATGGTTGCATCGGTACAGCCCGCCGTTCTGGCTTAAGAAATCGCCGCTCCTGACGAATCGTGAATCTCATCACGGTGCCGGCTGCCAGACGCGACGGCGTGCGGCTGTTATTCCCCGAACAACATGCTGTAGATGCCTCCGCCCAGCGCCCCGCCAATCAGCGGCGCGACCCAGAACATCCAGAGCTGCTGCAAGGCCCAACCTCCGGCGAAGATCGCAGGTCCCGTGCTGCGGGCCGGGTTTACCGAAGTATTCGTGACGGGGATGCAGACCAGGTGAATCAGAGTAAGGCAGAGCCCGATGGCGATGGGTGCGAATCCCTTGGGAGCGCGGCTATCGGTCGAGCCCATAATGACGATCAGGAAAAACGCGGTCAATACGACTTCAGCAACGAAGCCCGCCAGCAGGGAATAGCCGCCCGGAGAATGTTCGGCGTATCCATTCAGCGCAAATCCCGCGTGCACGTCGAAGCTGGGCACGCCGCTGGCGATGATGTAGAGCACGCCCGCCCCCGCAATCGCACCCACCACCTGCGCGATCACGTAGGGCAGCAAATCGGAAGCAGGGAAGCGCTTCCCAACCACCAGCCCCAAACTTATCGCCGGATTCAAATGGCACCCGGAGATATGTCCGATGGCAAACGCCATGGTCAGCACCGTGAGTCCGAAGGCCAGGGCGACGCCGGCGAATCCGATGCCGACGGTAGGGAAGCCGGCGGCGAGCACGGCCGCCCCGCATCCCCCAAACACCAACCAGAAAGTTCCAAAAAATTCCGCTGCTGCACGTTTACCGATGGGCATGGGGAATCTCCTTGTCGTTCACAATAACGGTCACGATAGAAAAGCAATTTGCGGGCCCAGGTCTTCTAAGGCGAGTAAGAGTAGCACAAGGAAATCCGAATCAGAAGACCGTCGTAGCGCCCCGTGGCGCAGCAGGTCGAGAGGAAGGTTCGTATATCAGGGCATGCCTTCAGGCATGCCGTCTCGGCATAGACTCCACACTAGGCTTTAGCCGCTGTCGCACCTCGCCGTCACGTTACGAACGCTTTCTCCGCAAGCCGATCTTGATTGTCCGTTCCACCGGAGAATGCTAGGCTCGAAAAACGTGGCTTCTGCGTCTACCAATCCGCTGAAATCGAATTCCGCAGGTCCCAGCCCATCCATCCCGAACCGGCTGGCGCAGTGGGTGCAGTCGGCCTCAGCCGAAGTCTGGATCAAGTTCCTGCTCGCGCTCGTGGGCCTGGGACTGGCCTTCGCCGCGGCCCTTTTCTCCACCGTATCGCGCGATGCCGGCAACCTCTGGGCCACCATCATTCTGGCCTCGACTTCGCTGGTGCTCGCGACTTTGGTAGGGCTGGTCACCGTTCCTTATCTCGCTCGCCGCGTTGCGGTCGAACGCATGCGCGAGTCCTTCGATTATGACGTTACCCGCGCCGGCATCATCTACGTGATCGTCACCCTTGTGATCGGCATCGCCGCGCTCAACACCGGCAACAATCTTCTGTACATCGTGGTCGCGGCCATGCTGGCGGCGATCCTGGTTTCCGGCGTCGTCTCTGCCTGGGTGCTGCGCTGGCTCGAACTCGATGTCCGGCTGCCCGAGCACGTTTTCGCCGGGCGTCCAGTCGCCGGGCGCATCGTGCTACACAACCCGCGGCGCTACCTGCCGTCGTTTTCCATCCGTGTCGTTTCCACTCGCAAGAAAAGAAAGAAGCCGGCCAAGCAATGGAAGTGGGAAGCCACAACATTCGCCTTTCCCTTCAACCGCCCGAAGGACCAGCAGTGGCTGCGCCTGCCTGACCGCAGACTGCGCCGGGTCACCGTGGTTCCACCGCCGCCCGGAATCTTTCAAGGGATGGCTTACTTCCCCTTCGTTCCGCCGCAAGCCGAGTTGTCCGCCGATCTTGAATTAAGATTCGACCAGCGCGGCCGTTATCGCGAAGACAGTTTCGGCCTGGCTACGCGTTTCCCCTTCGCATTTCTCACCAAGACGCGGCACGTGTCGTTGCCGCGCGAGGTGCTGGTCTACCCGCGCATCGAACCGACGACCGAAGTATTCGAAATCCTGCCGCTGGTGCGCGGCGAGTGGGAAAGCTTCGTCCGCGGCCGCGGCTCCGATTTGTACCTGATCCGCGAATATACCCCGGAAGACTCGGCCCGCCACGTGGACTGGAAGGCGACCGCCAAATCCGGCTCGCTGAAGGTTCGCGAGTTCGCCCGCGAAGATGAACGCAAACTCTGCATCTCCTTCGACAATCCTGAGCCCGGACTGATCTCAGAGCGCGCCTACGAAAAAGCCGTCGATCTGACTGCGTCGCTGGCCTGGCACTTTTCCACTCACGAGGCGGAAGTGACTTTCGCCATACCTGGCCGCCCTCGTACCCGCGATCTGCACGAGTTTCTGGCCTGGCTGGCGGTGGTCGAGCCGGGCATGATCGAACCGCAGAAGACCGCACCCTCTGGAGATGCGCTCCGCGAGATGAACCAGGGCGCTCCGGACGAATACAACATCATGGTCACCGCCCGCCCCCGCGGCAGCCTGCCCACGGCGCTGTGGAACTCCTCTTACTTTGTGTTCGCCGGGGACGATGCATTCGGCGAGAAACCGTCCCTCCCTTAGTTTTCGATCGGGATTCGCCCGATTCGGGCCAAAATTCCTCTCTGCCCAGCTCCTTTTCTCTTTCCTTCCCTCTTATTTTCGGCATATACTCGCCCCCCGGTAGATGCTCTTGGACTGCTCGGAACTCTGTACGCCGGGAGGTGTCAAATGCGTATCTGCGACCTGATCAAGCATCAGGACACGTACCAAGGGGAACTCGGCCACACCGTGCTCGAAACCGTTCGAGCCATGGTCGAGCGCAACATCGGCGCTGTTCCCATCCTGCACAACAGCAAGTTGGTCGGCATTTTCTCCGAGCGCGACCTCATGCGCCGCGTCGTGGCCGAAGGCCGCGACCCCCGCAGCACCTGCATGGCTGAGGTCATGACCGACGACCCACTCACCATCAACATGAACGAAGACCTGGCCAACTGCATGGCCCTCATGCGGCGTAACGGTTTTCGCCACCTCCCGGTCTGCCACGATGGACAGTTGATCGGCATGGTGTCGCTGCGCGACATCCTGCTCCACGATCTGGATGAGAAGGATGACGAAGTGCGCATGATGCGCGCCTACATCCACTCCATGCCCGACGCCTAGCAAGGCGCGTGAAAAACACCCTTGTGCGCAGGTTTCGGGAAGGGCACGACTTGGAACGGGCACGACTTTAGTCGTGCCGCCAAGTTCCGTAAAGTCAGCCGCGCTTGAGCGCCTTTGCCTTGGGCCCCAAAATGGATTCCCGGCAGACTGCGAGAGGCTCTCGGCGCGCTCCCGCCGCGCCCTCAACTCGCGCAGCGGAACGCCTTCGATCTACCCTCTTGCCGGTGGTTCAGACGAAGGTCTTTCGGCTCAATGTGTAGTGCCTTTCCCAGTGCGGTTACTAAGGTAACCTTGTGGCCGAGGCACTTTCAAAAGTAACGTTACTTTGGATTACTGCAGTACATTGAACACATGGTTGGAAAGGGCTAACGTTTCTTTACAGAGTTTGCGCGGGCGGACAAAGACTTGGTCGACCTGAGTTGTCGCCAAGTTAGCCCTATCAGGCTTGCCGGTAACCGGGAAAAATGAGCGAGAAATTTCAACTTCTTTACTACGCGCTCTGGATCGCGCATCCCGTCCTGGAGATCGGAATCGCCGCGTTCATGCTCCGCCGGGGCCTGCATCGCAAGTTCAAATTCTTCTTCGCTTACATTCTTGTTCAACTGGCAACCTTCGTCGTACTGTTTCTCGCTACCCGGCACAGCTATTCCGCCGCCTTTTACCTGTATTGGACCCTGGACGCGTTGAGCGTACTCTTCGGCTTTGGCGTGATTCACGAAGTCTTTGTCGACGTGTTCCGCGCGTTTCAGATCCTGCGCGACTTGGGCACGGTACTGTTCAAGTGGGCGGGCCTGGTCATGCTGCTCATGGCCGGCGTGGTTTCAATTTCCAGCAACGCAACCCAGGGTGCGCCCTGGATGCAGGCCATCATCACCTCGCAACGCTGCGTGCGCATCATCCAGGTCGGAATGATCCTGTTCCTGCTTTTCTTCTCGCACTATGTAGGCGTCAGCCGCCGTCAACACAGTTTCGGCATCGCCCTGGGATTCGGCTCTTTTGCCATGCTCGAACTTGTCCTGATCTCCTCGTGGGTGGGAAATCACCTGGGCGGGGGGGCCTGGGCCAGCATCCTCAATATGGCGGCCTACAACAGCAGTCTGGGGGTGTGGGTGACCTATGTCGCGGTCAAGCGGTCGGCACGCGATTCCTCTCACTCACTTCTGCAGCCCCAGCGCTGGGAGCAGAGCCTGTCCGACATTCAACATCCGCTCCCCGCCGACTCGCTGATCCCCATGTTTGAAGGAATGGTCGACCGCGCTCTGTCCCGCGTACACCGGGACGAGCCTCAGGCGAGCGCGCAGGCCGCCGCCGCCGGCGCAGGCTCAAGCTCAAGTCGAGGCGTGGGTATTCCTGCCGTGCGGATCGTCTCCGAGCCCTAAGGAGCTAGCTTCTCTCGGCCGCCGCTTCCAGCGCCCTGCGCAACTCCGCCGCATCGAAGACCGGCGGCTGACACGTCGATCCCGAACACAGCACCGCAAAAGATTTTCTCGCGCCTAAGCCCGGAAGGCCGGGAATC
>Ga0210393_10004199_pt1 | contig 11435 bp, 7 predicted proteins | sample IncBWC27OmetaG_FD_160068 | JGI IMG/M metagenome (GOLD analysis project Ga0210393, IMG submission 160068) | Forest soil microbial communities from Barre Woods Harvard Forest LTER site, Petersham, Massachusetts, United States - Inc-BW-C-27-O ... | reverse complement strand
GGCTTTTTGGTAGCCCGCGGATTCGATTTGGCGGTCCTGGCCGATGGAGGAATTGGGGCGGGCGAGAAAGTCGGGCGGCGGGGGAGCGTTGATATCGCGGGAGCGGAAGAGATCGATGCCGCGTGAGCCGACGTAGGTGGCGCTGAGGGTACTTTTGGCGGTGACCTGGCGTTCGATGCCGAAGCTGTATTGGAAAATATAGGGGATGCGGGCGCGAGGATCGAGGGTCACGAGGCTGGTGGGGACGCCGACAAGTTCGGCGGGAGGGACGGGAAAGGTCAGCGGATTGGCGGGCGTACTGGAAAGAATGAAGCGCTGGAGATTTATGCCGTTGAAGTGGAGGAGGTCGGCGATGGCGCGGGGCCCGGAGCGGTCGTAGAAAATGCCGGCCCCGCCGCGGAGAACGGTTTTGCTTTTTTTGGAGGGCGCATAGGCAAAGCCAAGGCGGGGAGCGAAGTTGTTGACGTCGTCGTTGAATGAAGTTTGGTAGTAGTAGCGCAAGCCGAGAGAGATCGAGAGATTGGGTTTGACGCGAATACTGTCCTCGAAGAAGCCGGCGACAGTGCGTTCCCAAAACACAAGATGGCCCTGGCCGCGCTGGACGAGGAACGTGGAAGGAAGGTTGGCGTTGAAATCGGCGAGGCTGCCGAAGGTGTAGGTACCCAGCATGTTGGTGAAATCGTCGGCGCCGCGGCGGCTGATGTCGGGAATGTCGACGCCGAAATTGAGGAGATGCTTGCCGTTGGTGTAGGTGACCAAATCGGTGCCGTCGAAGTGGGCTTCGGTGCGGCGGGAATCGGCTTGGGCGCCGCCTTCGGTGAACAAACCTTCGACGATGATTTGCGGAGCGGCGGTGGCACTGATGATGGGTTGATCGTTGTGGCCGACGAGAAAACGGAGTTGATTGACCCATTTGGGGGAGAAAATGTGGCGGTAGCTGACGTTGACTTCCTGCTCCTGGGATTGGCTGGCGTAGCCGGCTTCACGAAGGACGGTGCCGCCTACGCCCTGGTTTTTGAGGGATTGGTCTTCGAAGGAATAGGCGATCCAGAGCTGGTCGCCGCTGGCGAAGTCATGAAAGGCGCGGAAACTGGTGAAGAAGTGACGCTGAGGGGCGGGGACGTTGTCGTGGATGGGAAGGCCGTTGGGGCCGATGGCGGAAACGATGGACTCGAGATTGTCTTCGTCGTTCTCGATGGAGAGCAGGAAGGTGTTTTTCTTGTCGGACCCGAGCGGGCCGGTTAGCGAGCCTTCGTAGAAACGGCGGTCCTCGGCGGGCTTGGTGACGGCGAAGGCGTTGCGGGCGTCGAAGATGGAATCGCGAAAGAGAAAATTGAAGGTGCCGTGGAATTCGGGAGTGCCGCCCTTGGTGATGATTTCCAGGCGGGCGCGGCCGGGACGCGCGAAACGCGCCGAATAGGGATTCTGATTAATTTTGACTTCCTGGACGGCAGAAGGGGAGACGCCCGGGCCGTTGGCTTCGATTCCATCGACGACCAGAGAGACGCCGTTGGTGCCGGTGGCGTTGTCGTCGAGAAATCTCGAAAGCATGGTGACATAGTCCTGATCGAAGACCGGGACGCGGTCGAGGGCATTGCGGTCTATGTTGTTGGCGTTCTGATTTTCGGAGACATCGGAGCTGATCTGAGGAGCGGAGTCCTCGACCTGCACGTTAACGACTTCGTTAACGGAAGCGATGGCGAGCACGACGCGAACGGGTTGAGCGGGCTTCGAGGAGAGAGTGACGTCGATGTGGAGCTGCTTGAAGCCTTGAGCTTGAACCTCGATTCGGTATTTGCCCGCCGCAAGCTTTTCGAAATGGAAAGCCCCCGATTGGTCGGTGGACGTGGTAGCAAGGAGGCCGCCGTCAGGAGAGTTGAGACTGACGCGAGCGCCGGAGACGGGGGAAGAGGAAGGATCGACAACGGCGCCATTGATGGTGCGGAGAGGCGGGGATTGGGCGGCGAAGGAACTGCGAGACGGCAGCAGGACAGAAGCGAGAAAGAGCAAGAATACCGTACAGCTAGGGGTGGCGGAGAATTTGATTGGCAACCTGAAGAAGGCCATAGAAAAAGAGCGAGCCCGAGAGAGTGACGGGCACGGCAACACTTATTTTCGCAGACCTAACCTAAATCTGAGATGAACGGAGAGGATTAATGTGCGGACTAGGGCTCCCAGCCCAATCTGGCAAGGGCAACCGAGTGCGTTCGTTAGAGGAAATGTCGGATTTGGTGGGGCGGCGTGGATAGCGGGAGCTTAGAAGCATGAGAAGATTCTGATAGAGTGCTGGCAAAGAGATCCGTGAGGCCGCGAGCGCGCCGGTCTAAAGCCTTTGTTGTAAACCGCTCAGGGTTGCGCGCGATTTTTCGGCGAGACGCGATGGCCGGCCTTAGGCTCCATGGGACGGAACGAGCCAGGATAGGGAGCGGGGCCGGGCGTGGCAGGTCCGGATTTGCAATGTGTAATATTTACGGACGTTAGCGCGTACTAGTCTATGGAACCACTGAGACCAGGGCGGATGAGCGCGCCGGGAATAACAGAACCTACGGAGGCGATAAACCGGGCCCGGGCAGGGGATGCCGAGGCCTGGGGAGCGATTTATCGCGAGTATGCGCCTGCGATATTCCGGTTTTGCCGGAGGGCGCTGCCGACCAAGGAAGATGCGGAAGACGCAACGATGGAAATTTTCTCTAAATTGTGGAAGGGCAAGCTGAGCCAATACGACCAGGAACGGTCGTTTACGGCGTGGTTGTACCGGGTGGCGGCGAATCATTGCTGGGACACCCTGCGGCGCAGGAAAATCCGCCAGGATAAAGAGACGGAAGACGTGGACACGCTGCCGCTGGAGCATCCGGAGCCAAGCCAACTGGAAAAATTGATCGAGGAGCGCACGAGTGAAGAGGTGCGCAGAGCGTTGAACAAGATGGGCACGCGTGCGCGGATGGCGCTAGTGATGAGGTATTACTCGGACATGAGTTACGACGAAATTGCCGATGAGCTCGGAGTGCGACGCGCGTTTGTGGGCGTGGTGCTGCTGCGCGCGCGGCATGAATTACGTCAGGCGCTGGAAGGCAATGCGGCGCTGGCGGCGGGAGGGGTCTCGTGAACGAAATAGAAGACCGCAACGTACAACATCTGGACGAGATGACCTGCCTGCTGTATATCGAACGGCAACTGGACCGGACACGTGGACAAGAGGTGTCGGCGCACACGCAAGGATGCGAGAGATGCCGGACGCTGCTGCGGGCGCTGGAGCGGGAATCGCGGCTGCTGACGCGGGCGATGCTGGAAGAAGAAGAGGAACTGCCCGCGCGGATCGCGGAATTTCAAGAGCGGGCGCGGCGATCGATGCAGTGGATTTGGGGATTGGTGTTTGGGCTGGCGGCAACGGGCGTGTATGCACTTTACACGGGATACGTTCAGCCGTGGCAGGAGCAATTGGATAAGGCGGGTTTTGGCGGCACGAGCCTGGTGAGCCTGTTGATATTTCAAGGCGCTTTCTGGAAAGGATGGCAATCGATGATCACGCTGCTCGAGGTGCTGGCGCTGTTGACTCTCGCGGGAGTGGGAGCGGCGTTCTTCCGCAAGAGGATCCGGCGCGGATCGGCGCTGGCGCTGGTGCTGGCGGGGTTCTGCACGGCGCTGGCAATGCCTGCACCGGCGGCGGCGACCGAGCATCGCAACGGGCAGACGGTCGAGGTGAAATCGGATGAAAAGATCAAGGGCGACATTTATATGTCGGGAGAACGAGTCCGCGTCGAGGGCACGGTGGACGGGGACGTGATCGCCGCGGGAAAAGACATCGATATCGACGGGCACGTGACAGGTGACGTGATCACCGCTGGCAGGTCGATGCGCGTTCGCGGGCAGGTTGACGGGAACATCCGGTCGGCCGGGAATAATGTGATCATATCGGGAACCGTGGGAAAGAATGTGACGTGGTTTGGGGACACTGTGACCGTGGACGAAACGGGAAAAGTGGGCGGCGGCGTGACGATGTTTGGAGGGACGCTGACGATTGATGGAAAGCTAGAGCGGGACATTCTGTTTTTTGGGGAAGAAGTAAACGTGAACAATGCAGTGGGCGGAGGCATCCGGGAGAAAGGCCACACACTGATCATCACCAGTAACGGACAAGTGGGCGGGCCGATTTCCTTCGAGGGAGATAAACCGGCGGAGGTATCGTCGGGGGCCAAGCTGGCGTCGCCTGTGCAGTTCAAACAAGCCGAGCACAAACACGATTATCGTGACGGAAGCTACTACATATGGCAGGTCATTTGGACGGCGTGCTACGTGCTCTTTGGGCTGGTGCTTTTCGCGCTGATGCCGAAATTTTCGCTGGAGGCGGTGGCGGGGGCCGAGCAGTATGGAGCGGCGGCCGGGCTGGGAGTCCTTGTAGGATGCGGCGTGCCGATAGCTGCGCTCATCGCGTGTATTACGGTGGTGGGATTGTTTCTGGGCCTGACAACGCTATTTTTGTGGTATGCGGCTCTTTACTACGGGCTGGTGGTGGTCGGCAGCGTCGTTGGCCAGTGGGTGATGGGGCGCACAAAGGAATTGTGGCCGTTGATCGGGCGGATGGCGGTGGGCGTGTTGATCGTCAGGCTGTGCACGATCATTCCAAACGCGGGTGGATGGGTGAAACTGGGAGTTGCGATTTGGGGATTGGGGGGAATCTCGCTGGCCTTGTTTCGCAGATTTCAGCCTGCTTCGCCGACAGGCTATGCGCCGGTACCTGCTCCGTTGCCGCCTAGCGCGCCGATGGGTGGAGCGCAGCCGGCGTGATGACAGTTCTAGGTTTCTAATTCCTGGTCGTTGGTGAAAATGAGAAAACGGGCCCCGACCAACTTGGTCGGGGCCCGTTGCCTTTTGCGGAGGCGGGTAAAGGCGCGCCGCTATTGCAGGCGGACTTTAGCGGCGTAGAAATTCGGCGAAGAGTTAATGAGCAAGGCGCGAACGGAAACGATATTGCCGCCCGCAAGCTGACTGACGTCCGCGACACCATCGAAATTAGTGATGCCCAGGACTGTGTTTACGATCGGAGTTCCCTGGAGCCCGATGTTTGGGGGGAAACCAGAGAGCTGGAAGGTTGCACCGCTGACGGCAGCCGGTAAGGCCCCGAAAGTCCGTGTGAAGCGGAGGCGCACCTGATCGGTCGTGAGTGCCTGATTATTCTGAGCTTTTGCCCCGGTGGCAGATACGGCGTGCAGCATCACGCTTTGGCCATTGATGAAGCCGGCGGAATTGGAAAAGGCGGTTGTAAAGATGCTAGGGGGAGTACTGCCGTTGCCGGTGAATTCATCGGTGTCCACGAGGAAAGAAGGATTGCTCAGCGTGACGGCGAAAACGTCTCCCACCTCGGCGGTGGTCAGCGTGCTATTTCCGCTGGACACAAATTTATTGGTGAGAACTATGGAAAAGGGTCCCGCAGAATTGGCAAAGAAAAGCGTGCCCTGCACTTCATCCTTTGGGGTGGAATCGAGGACATCGGCAGAAATGAGGGTCAGCACGCCGGCCGTGGTCACGCTTGCGTTGACGCTGACGAGAGTTTGGTTGGCGGTAAGACAGCCGACGGTGGGAGTTGCGCCGCACAACCCCTGTGGATCAAATATGACCGGAGAAGTTGGCAGTGTGAATTGCTCGGAAACGCCGTTGCTGGCGGTTACGGAAACGGAAGTGGAATTGACAGCAGTGACTTGGCCGACGAAATCTTCGATGAGATCCAAATCGCCGGTGGGGGCGCCGGTTCGAGGCAGCGCGGCGGTTGTGACCGCTCCAACCGTTGAAAAGCTGAGGGCAAGAGCATTGTTCGTGAGGGTGAGAGCGGTGCTGAGATCCAGGTTAAGAGAAATACCCACGGGCTGTGAAGAGGAGACGGTGAATAGAGGAGAACCTGTGAGTTGGGCACTTCCAGCCGCAAGGGTTATTTCGCAGACGTTGGAGGTCAAACAGGTACCGTTGATGGTGGCGCCAGTATTATTGAGAACGGTAAGAACCGGAGCGGAGAAAGTGATGGTGGCCGCGGAATAGGTAGTGGCGGTGAGGGAGAAAGAGCCGAGGTAAGCAGAATCGGATTGCAAGCGGTTCATGTCCAAGGGAAAAACGGTAGGAGCCAGGGTTAGCGGAGTGGTGTTGCTGGCCGAGTCGGTGACGGTAACGCCCGAAATATCGACTGCGGCAGAGAGAATCGCAATATTGGGGAGCTGCACGGCAGGTTTCGAGGTAACAGTAATCACCAGGTTGCCGGTCTGGCCGTTGACGGTACAATTTGCGACGCAGCCGCCCCCTTTGACACCGCTGCAGGACGAGAGAGCAAAAGCAGCCAGTAAGAGCACGAAAAGAAAAGATTTATTGCGAATCATAGGGTCCCCCACGAAAGATTGAATTACAAATTCCAAGCCTGGCCACCACACGCTTAGAATTCCCCTCCTGACAGTATCGCCGGGAAACAGCCTGAGGGACGGCAAAGAGGCAGAAGTTGTCCAAATACTTACTGTCCGAGGGACTGGGTTTGAGTCCGTCCATCGGGCGGGCGATCGTGAGCGGTGTGATATGGTTGCAGGGCGCTGAGTGAGAGTTTGAAAGCGAGCTTCTTCCGGGCGACCGACGGGATATTGGTTGAGGCCGCTAAGTTAGAGACACAGTGGTTTTTGGCGAATTTTGATGTGGAGAAGGCGGATTTCTGGCTAAACGGGCGACAAAATCAGCGGGAACGGCTCCGCCAGCGCAGTCCACGCGGACTGCACAGCGAACGGGGCGAGAGTATGTCCCGGTCGAAGACGATCCGACAGTTGCGGGGGAGGCCCCGGAAGGGGCGCTGGAAGAAGCGCCATCGGGGGCAGCGAAGCCTTCCATGCACGACGTTTTCGGCCCCGGAGGATTTCTCGAGCGCTGCATGATTGGCGGCTACGAGCACCGGCCCGCGCAACTGGAGATGGCGGAGCGGGTGCATGAGGCATTCGAAACGCACCACCACGCGATTCTGGAAGCGGGAACGGGCACCGGGAAGACGCTGGCGTATTTGCTGCCGGCGATTTGCAGCGGGCGCCGGGTGGTGATTTCCACGGCAACAAAATCGCTGCAAGAGCAGCTGTACCAGAAGGACATTCCGTTTTTGCAGAAACACTTTGCGCCCAACCTGAGAGTGGCGGTGATGAAGGGGCGCTCGAATTTTCTGTGCGTGGAAAAATTGAATCAAGTGGGGAACCAGGCGCTGCTCCGGGGCATGGAAGAGTTGGACGCGTACCGGCAGATCAAGGATTGGGCGAAGCTGACGGAGACGGGGGATCGCGCGGAACTGACGTTTTTGCCGGACGACTCTGATTTGTGGACACGGCTGGATGCGCGGCGCGACACGTGCACGGGGCAAAAGTGCCCATCGTTCAATCCATGTTTTGTGACCGGGATGCACCAGCGGGCGAAGGAAGCCGACATTATCATCGTCAACCATCATCTATTTTTTGCGGATTTGGCGCTGAAGCAGGACGACTTTGGGTCGATCCTGCCGGAGTATTCGGCGGTGGTGTTCGACGAAGCACACGAGATGGAAGATGTCGCCAGCGACTATTTCGGGCGGCAGATATCGAATTTCCGGTTTGAAGAGCTGGCGAGGGACGCGGATGTCACGCTGCGGATGCTGCATCTGGGGACGCCGGCGTTGCTACGGCGGACGCAGAAGATTCGCGAGAAGGACCGCGCGTTTTTCGAATTGTTTCCGCCGCGCGATGGAAGGTTTCCGTTTACGCGCAACGAGCGCGAAGCGTTCCTGGAGCAGAACCGCGAAGGGTACGATGCATTGGTGTCATCGCTCAAGGGCATGGAAACGGAATTCGCGGCGATTCCGCAAAAGCCGGAAGAGCTGACACGCATCGCCCGAAGGAGTTTCGAGTTGCGGCAGGAGTTGGCGTTTCTGTTTGAATCGAACGAGAAGAATTATGTGTATTGGTACGAGCGGCGGAACAAAGGCGTGTTCTTGGCGGCCACGCCGATCGACGTGAGCCAGATTCTGCGCGAGCGGTTGTTCGAACAGTTTGACACCGTGGTGCTGACTTCCGCGACCCTGACGGTCGGAGGAAGGTTCGACTACATCCGGCAGAGACTGGGGATCGATCACGCGAAGGATCGCGCGTTGCCTGCGGAATTCGATTACGCGAAGCAAGCGCTGCTTTATTTGCCAAAGAAAATGCCGGATGTGCGCGACGCGGGTTTCGCGGCGAAAGCTGCCGATGAAATCGTGCAACTGCTGGAGCTGAGCCAGGGCCGGGCATTCTGCTTGTTTACAAGCTACTCGCAGATGAACGATCTGTTCGAACGGGTGCGCAAGCGCGTGGGTTTTCCGCTGCTGCTGCAGGGCACGGCGCCGCGATCGGCGCTGTTGGAGCGGTTCAAGAACACGGAAGCCGCGGTGTTGTTCGCAACCTCAAGTTTCTGGCAGGGTGTGGACGTGCCAGGGGAACAACTTTCGTGTGTGATCGTCGACCGGCTGCCTTTTGCCGTGCCCAGCGATCCGATCCTCGCGGCGCGCGTGCGCGCGCTGCAGGAGGAAGGGCGCAATCCATTTGCGGAGCTTCAAGTGCCGCAAGCGGTGCTGGCGCTGAAGCAAGGCTTCGGAAGGCTGATTCGAACGAAGACGGACCGCGGCGTGCTGGCGCTGCTGGATACCCGCCTCCAGCGCATGCCGTATGGTAAAATTTTTCTGGAGTCGCTGCCCAATTACGGCAGGACGCACGAGTTGAGCGAAGTTGGACGGTTTTTAAAGATGGCAAGTCCCGCCTGATTAGCTAAGACGCGAAAGCGCATGGTGATGGGCCGGCGGCGAGATTCTGGAGAGATATGTTTCAAGTCAGCGTGGAAGAGACGTTTTCATCGGGGCACGCCCTGCGCGGGTACAAAGGGAAATGCGAGAACCCGCATGGTCACAACTATCGCGTGCGCGTGACGTTGGAAGGGCCGGAACTCGATTCGATTGGGTTGCTGGCGGACTTCACGCAACTGAAAAAAGTGATTCGTGAAATCATGGGCCGGCTGGACCATCAATATTTAAACGATCTGGAACCGTTCCGGGAAGTGAACCCTTCGGCGGAAAATCTGGCGAAATATTTCTACGACGAAGTTACGCGGCAGGCGAGGGATTTGCCGCCGGGCGCAAAGGTGACGGACGTGATTTTGTGGGAGACGGACACCAGCCGGGCGCAATACCGGCCGGGCGCATAGTGGAGATCGAGGAATCCTCGACGCGGAAATTATGAACCGGCCCATTTTCATCGTACTGATTCCAGCGCTGCTGGTCGCGGCAGGCTATATTTTTGTTTTGCGGTATATGGGATTTTCGCCGGGATATCCGCGGCTGATTTTGGCGATGGCGCTTTTTTTCGGAGCCATTTACTGGCTGTCGCGGAAGCGCGGACAGAAAACAAAAAGCAGCGAGCAGTAGAGAGTACGTGAGCGGCGTTCCCCGAAAGCTAAGAAATAGCAGAGCATCGAAGAGGCCATTTCCTCGCATCTAAATGGATAGCTCGAACAGAGCAAAGATACGGCGTATGTCACTTTGCGAGGCTGCACTTCTGCACGTCCTTGCTCTCGAGCCGCAGTGGCCCAACCCTGAGCTTGGAAAATCCAAGAGATAATGGATAATAGGGCGCACGCCGCCCGGAGCACCGGGCAGGTGCTCCCCCGAATCAAAAGAAGAGGTGGTCGCGAAGCGGCCAACAGGAGAACGGAGCATGAAGAGATTCAATCAGTCGTGGGCGCTCGCGGCAGTTTTGCTGGCAGCTATGATTTGCGTCCTTGCGCCGCATGCTAGGGCACAGAATGATGGCGCGATCCGCGGACAGTTGATCGACGTTGCTGGCAAGCCGTGGGCGGGCATTACCATTCAAATCGTCAGCGATCAGGGCGCAAAATTGGAGACCAAGTCGGACAAGGATGGAAATTATACCTTCCGCAATTTGCGCACGGGCATATACTCGGTTTCCGTAGTACTTCCGGGGCAGCCCCAGCCCTACGGAGAGAAGTGTCAAGTGACGGGCGGCACCGAAACGCGCAAGGACTTCAATTTCAAGGATATCGTGGCGCAACAGCCCGCGGCGGCGGAGCAGGCAAAGAAGCAGGAAGAAGAGAAAAACAAGTTTGAAGGGATGAAAGCGCACTTTGCGGCCGGCAACGCGTTAATCGAGCAGGAGCGCCAGGCGAAAGCCGATTTGCTAAAAGCCCCGGCGGACCAGCGTGACGCTCAGAAGCAAAAAGTGACGGATCTTTCGAATCAGGCGGTCACGGAGTATCAGGCGGCCCAAAAGTCTGCTCCGCCGACCGATCCGAACCAGCATCTTTTCTGGGAAAAACTGGGCGAGGCTTACGACGTAGCGGGCCGCAACGACGAAGCCATTCAGGCATATCAGCAGGCGATCACGGTGAAAGCGGACGTTCCGGGAGACTACAACAATCTCGGCAACGTGCTGGCAAGGGCGGGCAAAATTGAGGAAGCAAAGGCAGCCTATACGAAGAGCGCCGAGCTTGATCCGCCAAATGCCGCGATGGCCTGGAGGAACTTCGGTATCAGCTTGTACAACGTGAACCGTCTTGGCGATGCTGTCGAACCTTTCCAAAAATCGGTGGAGCTCGACCCCAAGAACGCACAAACTTGGTATCTTCTCGGCGCCTCACTGGTGTACAAGATGACCACGAAAAAAGTGGGCGACAAAGAAGAGGTGATATTTGCGCCGGGAACCATCGAGGCCTATCAAAAGGCGGTGGAACTCGATCCTAATGGGCCGTGGGGTGCGCAGGCGAAACAGGGACTCGAACAACTCCAACTTATGGCGCCGGGAATCGACATAAAGGTGAACGTAAAGAAAAAGAAGTCCTGACTCGCGCAAACAAATCGTGTCGCAGCCGGCTTCCTTTTGGAAGCCGGCTTTTTCGTTTTGAGGCCCAGCATTCTCAGGATCGCAAAGTAAGCTGGGAAAAAGGCATTGCGAAGACAATCCAGATGCTGGCGTCAGCGGTGCGTGAGAGTCCCTGTAGCTTTGGTACGTTTGAGAGCCCAGGTGAAAACCACACCTGATAGCGGCAAAAGCACCGCAGCGAAGAGAAGCAGCGCCACAAGAGGACGCCAAATCGCAATGATGCCGCTTCCACTGAGAATTGCCGCACGCATGGCGTCCAGAGCGTAGGTTACCGGATTCAGGCGCGCGACGAATTGCAACCAATCCGGAAGGATAGAAACGGGAAAAAGCATCCCGCTGACGATGCTGGAAACTCCCAAGAGGATCCATTTGGCGGGGTTGCCGCGCTTGAACAGCAGCAGGTAACTCGAAGAAAGGATTCCCAGTCCGGAAAACGCCAGGAGGGAAACGACGAGAATGGCAAAAACGGCGAGCCAATTCGCGCCATGGACCGGAAAACCGAAAAACGCCGCGCCCCAGGCGAAGTACACG
>Ga0210393_10004198_pt1 | contig 11436 bp, 10 predicted proteins | sample IncBWC27OmetaG_FD_160068 | JGI IMG/M metagenome (GOLD analysis project Ga0210393, IMG submission 160068) | Forest soil microbial communities from Barre Woods Harvard Forest LTER site, Petersham, Massachusetts, United States - Inc-BW-C-27-O ... | reverse complement strand
CGCGCTGAATGTCGTCTGCCACCTTGATCCCACTACTAGCCTCGAAGTCGCGGATAATCGTCAGCACCCCTTGGATCATGTTATGGCGCGCCTGCGGAGTGTAGCCGCCCGGAACGTACTTCCCCTTCTCGCTGGCGCTGTTCCCAAACTCTGGCGGCTCACTATTTCGGCAAAGAATTAACAACTCCGGCGTGACGACTGCAGGCCACTCGCAGAGCACCTGTGCCGTTAGGTGCATTTGGTAATAGAGCGTTCCATCGTACTTGTCGGTAGCCGCTGCATACGCCGGATCGCGGCGAACTATGTAACCGGAGATGACTCCCGATCGCCGATAGCACAGCAGAATGGCCTCGCGGCCGGCAGAAAATCGACGCTCTGTCGTAAAGTAGCGAACCCCTTGATTAACATCGTCTGTGGAGTCGTAAAACCAAGCGTAACTCTTGAGCACAAAGCCGACGTCGGGATTGCGTTGGATGACGTCCGCAACCTTTCCGAGCGCTCCGGGAAACATGAGATCGTCGTTTCCCATGAAAAAACAGAACTCCCCCGTCGCTTTCGCGACAAGCTGACGGATGTTGCCGTCATATCCAAGGTTTGACTCGTTCTCATAGTAGAAGATTCTTCCCGGATGCTCTTCGCTGTAGCGGCCGACAATCTCCGCAATTTTTTTTCGCTCTGGGGAACAGTCCTCGCAGATCACGACGTCGAAGTCGTGGAACTCTTGCTCGAAAATCGAGTCCAGCAATGCGGATAGATGGTGAGCCCGGTTGTAAGCGGGGATACAAATCGAAAACATCGTCCTGCTTGACTTCATATCCTGCTTAAGCTCCTCCGGACGGAAAGAACCCTCAGTAAGGTCCCTCGGCGCGGCTCAAAATTTGATCCAGGTTCCCTTAACCGCGCCGTAGCGGCGAATGGGACGCGCAGGCACTGAGGGCGACCAGGTGGAGGGCGCCACCTCCACTGGCACGACAGCACTAGCTCCTGCTACGCTTCTTTCGCCAATAGCTAACGCCGGGCACAAATAACACCGTCCCCGGCCATACTTTCGTTAATGATAACAAATCGATCCGCTCGAGAGGTCGTTGCAAGGCGGCCTAGGTGGATGATGGGCATTTGTGTGGAACTATACATCTTGGATGGGCCGGGGTTTGATGGATGGATGCTGTTCAAGGCTGCATGAGAGCAGAATTTCAACGGAGGGTTCAATTTAATGAAGCGTCTATTCCTGTTCTTGCTTGCGTCGTTGTCTCTTCATGCTCAGGGGCCGGGTACGGTCGCTCAACCGACTGGGACTGCCGTCATTCCCAATGGCGTGGTAAATACCCAAATCTCTAATTCGGTCGTGAACGCAGCCATGTATCCGGGCGCGGATATGGGAGAGCAGATCAATCGCGCGATAGCGGCGGTTGGCTGTGGCGAGGTTTTGGTGCCCAAAGGGGCCTACACGGTGAAGTCGACTATCCATAAGCCAAGATGCGTCAATCTTCGTGGGCAATCAGCTTATGGAACGATCCTTAACTGGACATCGACTTCGGGAACTGCGATTGTCATCGCAGATAACGAAACCGATGGAGAATATCCAGAAGGTGAGATATCTGATCTGACGATTCAGGGCTCGGGGAGGTATACCTCAACGGGAACAGGTATTTTCGTTGGAGGCGACCCAAAGAAGGATCCTCATGCATGGGGGGACCATCAGAATCTGAATCGTGTACGTGTTTTTGGTTGGGGGACGGGCATTTCGTGGGGCAACAATGTCTGGAGCATGACGATCCTCGAATCCCTGATAAGCGATAACCAGACAGGGCTTTACTACCCTGCGGGCCTAACGAACTCCGGAGAATCCATCAATGTAATCAGCACGTCAACTCAGAATAATCACGTCGCTCTCAATCTTCCGGGATTCGCCGATTTCTATTTCTCCCATTGCCGATGTGATTACAACGATACCTGCGGTACGGTCGGATCTGCGATCTTCATCGGCGAACACTTTGAGCAAAGCTCAGGTCGAATTCTGACCATTGCGGGAACCTTTCAGGCAAATGTAAGCATCATTGGCGGGTGGGCGTTAATTCAGGCTGCCACCGGCACTGACGTGGACATGTTTTACGTGAACAATCCGTCCAATCCTCAGTTCCTGATGCAGGGAGTGTGGATGAACGCCAACCATCCTGTTACGTCGGCCATCGCCTGGAATGGCGGTGGCAAAAATGCTGTGCTGACGGTCGAATCGCTTCCTTACTGGCAGGCTTATGGGAACATCAAAAATCTACTGAATAGAAACTGCGATTTTCTGGGTTGTACGATCAACGATTCGACGAGCGGGGATTTCGCTTACAACAGCAGGGGAAGCTCTGTTGACGCAAACGGGAACGCTTTTTTTAACAGTTTGGCCCTGCGGCAAACTCCTTCTTCCTCGAACACAAAGAGTGATTCGTCCCTTCCAATCACTTTGAATGGGAAAACGTATTACATCCGCCTTAGTTCCACTCCGTAGTTACGGTCTTAACGTAGGGGCCCTCGCATTGTGCGAGGCTCTTTCTTTGATAGAAGAAATTGAGAGATGATCAGCAACGACGGGGGAAGTGAGTCCCTTCGTTTTCAGGGGGTCAGCGAAGGTGCCGCGCTGTGGACGTGGACGCCCCCGTTCCCGTCTGCGACGCGTGAATGCAGATCGCGGATATGACTCCGGTCCGCTGCGCCAACGGCTGAAAAAGCGCGGCACAGAACTGATCGCTCCCTACCGCAGCAACAACCGTCATCGCCGCTTCGAAGACAGACGCAAGCTGCGCCGATACCGCGAACGCTGGAAAATCGAACGCACCAACGCTTGTGCAGAACTTCCGCCGCATCCAGGTCCGCTACGACCGCTTGATTGCCGTCTTTCAAGGCTTCTTCCACTTCGCCTGCGTCCTCATCACCTTGAGGCATTTTATGCAACTAGCTCTAGAACAATATCTGGCTCTATGGGTTTGCTCCGTGTGATACTGGTAGTACATATTGCGCTTCGGAGTTGTTCGCAATTTGGACACGCCACTTTGCGGCTAGGCGTTCGCACAGTTGGACAGTGTGACCGAGCAGCGCGGAGGACTGCAGTCTTGGATCGCAAGGAGTGAAAGTACCCATGGGAAAGACGGCACTGATTACCGGCATTACTGGTCAAGATGGCTCCTACTTGGCGGAACTTCTGCTGAAAAAAGGTTACGTGGTGCATGGCATCAAGCGCAGGTCGAGCAGTTTCAATACCTCCCGCATCGACGGCGTCCTTCCCGACTGGCATGAACGCGAAGCGCGGCTGTTCCTGCACTTTGCGGATCTCTCTGACGCCACAAGTCTGGTCCGGTTGCTGTATCGCCTTCAGCCGGATGAGATCTATCACCTCGGAGCTCAGAGCCATGTTTTGGTGAGCTTCGAGGTCCCCGAGTATACCGGTGATGTCACCGCGCTCGGCACCGTTCGCTTGCTCGATGCCATTCGAGAATCAGGAATCAAAGCCAAGTTCTATCAAGCCTCTAGCAGCGAGATGTTTGGCAAGGTGGCAGAAACTCCCCAGCGCGAAACGACGCCGTTTCGGCCTTGCAGTCCCTACGGCTGTGCCAAGCTCTATGCGTACTGGACGGCTGCGAATTACCGAGATGGTTACGGTATTTTCGCGTGTAACGGCATTCTCTTCAATCATGAATCCCCGCGGCGAGGCGAGACCTTTGTCAGCCGCAAGATCACTCGTGCGGTGGCGAGAATTGAGGCCGGCCTGCAGCAGCGTCTTTATCTTGGAAATCTCGATGCCAGGCGCGACTGGGGCTATGCCCCCGAATACGTGGAAGCCATGTGGCGCATGATGCAACTCGACGAACCGGACGATTTTGTTATCGCGACCGGTGAGACTCACTCGGTGCGCGAGTTTGTTCAGCTAGCGTTTGACTATGCGGGTCTCGACTGGGAAAAGTACGTCGAAATCGACCAGAGATATTTTCGCCCCAACGAAGTTGACCTTCTCCTGGGAGATGCCAGCAAGGCGGAGAACGCGTTCGGCTGGCGACCCAAGGTCAAACTGGAAGGTTTAGTCAAATTGATGGTTGATGCCGACAGAAGTCTCCTAGCTGACCAGTTGGAGGGACGCCTAGCCCACTAGGCGTCATCCGTGAAAAGAGATGACCTTTCCGGATTCTCGTCTCGCTGCACAGGGGGATGGAACAAGGCAATCTGCTCGGATCTATGAAACTTCCTTGGAACCCACATTCGGGATTTAAGCTCGATTTGGCCGCGAGTCTAACAGCATCGGCTTGGTCGATGCTGTTACAGATGGCTTGCGTTCCTCTCTACATCCGGTTTCTCGGCGTTGAAGCTTACGGACTTATTGGCTTCTATCTCATGCTTCAGGCCATACTCCAGGTGCTGGACCTTGGTTTGAGCCCGACCATGAACCGGGAGATGGCTCGCTACTCGGTCCAGCCGGAAAAGGCGGACGAGGCGCGCGATCTTGTGCGTACGCTGGAACTTGGTTACTGGCTCATTGGATTGATGATCGGATTGGTCTTCGTGACTGCCTCGCCATGGGTTGCGGCTCATTGGATCAAAGCCAGTGGCATTCCTGTAGCCAGTGTCCGGCATGCATTGATGTTGATGGGCATTTTGGCCGCTCTCCAATGGCCCGTCAGTTTTTATCAGGGCGGATTGCTGGGATTGCGCAGACAGATCCTCTTCAATGTCTTCAGAACCATTGCATCGACTGTGAGCAATGGCGGAGCGGTTCTGGTTCTGTGGATCATCTCCCCTACGATTCAAGCTTTCTTCCTGTGGCTGGTTGTCACCAATGCGGTTACGCTCGTTTGTTGGACCGTCTTCCTGTGGAAGAGCCTGCCCGCTGCAACTCGATCTCCTGAATTCAGACTTCCTCTGTTACGAAACATCGTGGGCTTTGCTGCAGGTATGAGCGGCATGACCGCTGCAGCCTTGATTCTCACGCAATCCGACAAGGTAATTCTTAGCAGCGTCCTGAGCCTGAAGATGTTTGGCTTTTATACGCTTGGGGGAATGTTCGGAGCCGGACTGTCAATGATCATAATGTCGGTCTTTAACACTGCCTATCCGCGATTTTCAGCTCTCGTCGCACAAGGAGATGAACAGGCGCTCGTTACTCTCTATCATATGTCAACCCAATTGATGGCCGTCCTGATTTTGCCACTTGCAACTGTGCTGGCGCTTTTTTCCACCGACATTCTGCAACTGTGGACTAGGAACTCCGAGGTTGCGCAGGGTGCCGGCCCAATCGCGACTCTCTTGGTGATCGGATCCGCGCTCAACGGATTAATGTTTTTGCCCTACGCGCTACAACTGGCTTACGGCTGGACAAGTATCGGCCTAAGAATCACAATTAGTTTAACTATCATCTTTGTTCCTGCGATCTGGTTTATGGCGACAACCTACGGTGTCTTGGGCGCTGCGTTAATGTGGCCCGCTTTCAACTGCGTGTACATGGCAATCGGCGTTCCACTGACGCATCGCCGCCTACTAAAAGGGCAGGCGTTGCGATGGTTGGGTGACATTGGCTTGCCTCTCGTTGCCTCCTCGTTTGTAGTGCTCATTGGCCGGCGACTGGCAGGCGCTACGATGTCGCAGCCAGTCCAGATTGGCGTAATATTAGGATTATTCTTCTGTGCGACGGGTGCCGCAGTATTGGTTTCATCCTCGATCATGTCATGGCTGATTAGCCAGTCACGGAGAGTAAGCCTGCATGCTAAACGAATTGGAGCAACATGGAAATGTTTGTGAGTTATGCGCAAAACTTCGAAGACGTGATGCTCAATCGCGTCTTCGGCTCCGCCATTGACGGTTTCTATATTGATATAGGCGCATGGCATCCCGAAATCCATTCGGTTACCAAGCACTTTTACGACAAAGGCTGGTCCGGCATCAACATCGAACCTTCCAAATCGTATTTCGAGGTGCTGAAGAAGCAAAGAAAGCGGGATACAAATCTCAACGTCGCGGTCGGAAGTTCCGTTGGCGATCAGGAGTTTATCGAGGTCAAGGGTAGTAGCGGCATGTCTTCATTGCGAGATTCTGCCACGAGTGCCTACCTGCACGGCCTTGCCTCGCATCATTATAGAGTTCCCGTCGTTACGCTGCAGTCTATTTGCGACCAGTACTGTCGTGGGAAGCTGCTCTCATTCATAAAGATTGACGTTGAAGGTTCTGAAGCGGACGTTATTGCGAGTCTTGATTGGCAAACCTACCGCCCGGTCCTCGTTGTGGTCGAGGCGATCCACCCCGATACCAGGCTGCCCGCTTGGGGCCCATGGGAACCCCTTTTGCTTGAGGCTGGATACCTCTTCGTTTGGTATGACGGACTTAACAGATACTATTTGAGGAACGAAAGCGAGGAGTTGAAGAAACATTTTCTGGTCCAGCCCGGGCTGGTAGATGGCTTTGTGATCACTTCTGATCACTCCCTTTGCATGCGGCGACGGACGAGGGTCCGATTGGCCGCTCGCGAGATTCTTCCATCAGTAATCTACGGCTTCCTTGCCAAAATCTACGACTTCTATAAAAAGGTTAGTGCTTCGGGCGCACTTCGCGAGAGGCTGCGCAAATTAGACGGTTGATGCGCAATGACTTGGGACTCAAGTCAAGCACCTTACTAGCCAATCACCGCAGACCGAGAATCACCCGGAGTTGGATCGGCTTATGGAAAGGGTTACAGCGATTCGACTTTAAGTTGTTGGGTGGCGCGCATGACTTACAAGTTTATGCCGCCAGAATTGTAAGGTTTGCTGCAAGCGTCCCGCCGTCAAGTATTCAAAGCGTCGAAGGTTCGGCATCGCAGGGCCGAGCCGATCTACAAATGAGGTTTTTGCGAGGCTCAAAGAGATGAATCCAATCAAGGTTTCGATCTGCATTTCAACCCGGAATCGTGGCGCCTTCATTGGCGAGACTTTGGAAAGTATCGTCTTGCAGGCGAACGAGGAGGTAGAGATCGTCGTCTTGGATGGCGCTTCGACCGACAATACCCAGGAGATTGTCGAGGCATACCTGGAGCGATTTCCCGGTCTTCGTTATTTTCGCCGGGAAACCAATATGGGTATCGACCGCGACTTCGCCAATGCCGTCGACTTGGCCCGCGGCGACTATTGCTGGCTCTTCACCGATGACGATCTTCTCAAACCGGGCGCCCTGCGGATAGTTCTTGACGCTCTCAAGAATGAGTATTCGCTGATAATTGCAAACAGCGAAGTACGGAACGCGGACTTGTCAAAACTGCTCGAAGCCAGGAGGGTTCCGATCCAGGCAAACAGAATTTATAAGTCAGACGAGAACCACTTGCTCTTGGCCGATACGGGAGCCTATCTCAGTTTCATCGGCCATATCATCATCCAGCGACAGTTATGGCACGCCCGGGACAAGGCAAGTTATTTCGGCTCCTATTTCATTCATATTGGAGTGGTTTTCCAACAACCCCTCCCTAGCGATACTCTGGTTATCGCGGAGCCATTAGTTACCATTCGCTATGGAAACGCCTCATGGCTGGCCCGGTCCTTTGAGATCTGGATGTTCAAGTGGCCTGGTCTGGTCTGGTCGTTCCCCCATCTGCCCGATTCAGCCAAGAGTCGTGTATGTCCCAGGGAGCCATGGCGAAGCCCCAAGACTCTCTTGCACTACAGGGCCAACAAAACCTACTCGAAGCGAGAATACACAGAATGGCTGAAGCCGCGCTTAACGTCTTTCTGGGCTCGAGCGGTTAGCAAAGCCTGCGCTTATTTTCCCGGGCGCATGGCCAACCTGCTGGGTTTCGTTTATTACTCACTCTTCCGTCGCCCATCTTCGTGCCTCCTCAGCGTATTAGATCTGACGAATAGTCCGTTCTGCTTTTGGAAGTTGCCGATAAGACCTGTTTCGCCGTTCAAAGAGAATCCAGTCGTGATATCGAACGGAGTGCGCCTTTCGTCAATTACGAGTCCTGTCGACAGGAAGGAAGAATCTGATATATGACGCCCAGAGCGCTAATTACAGGTGTCAACGGCCAGGATGGCTCCTACCTTGCCGAGCTGTTGTTGCACCAGGGGTATCGTGTCATGGGAACGGTGCGCAGCCGCCCGTCTGCGAGTGATGACACTCGCATTTACCGAATTCCCAAAGACGTCGACATTGTCGAAAGCGACCTGTTTGGAGACTCGTCCCTCGAGAGCCTGCTCCGTCAATTTCGCCCGAATGAGGTCTACAATCTCGCGGCACGCGCCTCCAGCAAGGAATTGTGGGTCGAACCCGTTTCTACCGGAGAGTTGAACGCCTTAATGGTCGTACAACTGCTCGATGCCATCCATCGAGTCGACCCCGGAATACGCTTCGCGCAAGCCTCCAGCAGCGAGGTCTTTGGCCGGGGCGCAGAAGTGCCGCAGACAGAATCGACTCCATTTCAACCTCGTAATCCGTACGGCGTAGCCAAGGCTTTCGGCCACTGGATCACTGCCGTTTACCGTAAGGAGCGAGGGCTGTTTGCATGTTCCTGCATTCTGTACAACCATGAAAGCCCTCGACGTGGCATAGACTTCGTCACCCGCAAGATATCTCACGGAGTGGCGATGATTAAGCTGGGGCTGGCCGACGGGCTCGTCCTTGGAGATCTTGACGTTCGGCGCGATTGGGGTTTCGCAGGCGACTATGTGCAAGCGATGTGGCTGGCGCTCCAGCATGCTGCGCCCGACGATTATGTCGTCGCCACCGGCGAGACACACTCGGTACGTGAGTTCTGTAACCTGGCCTTCGCGCATGTCGGTCTAAGATATGAGGATCATGTCACGCAGAATCTTGAAAACTTCCGCCCGCCGGAAACCTCCGTCCTTGTAGGGAACCCGGCGAAGGCGGAGCTTATTCTGGGGTGGCGCCCGACCGTTACCTTCGAAGAGCTCGTCAGAATGATGGTGGATGCGGATTTGCGATTGCTCGAGTTGGATCGAGCAGGGCAGACGCCGTCTCCCGAAATGGTGGGCTAAAAATGAATGGACAACGTAAGTAACAGAACGACAATGACCCGATTCTCAAGGAGAGAGAAATAGATGAAGACCTGGACTAATTGCCGAGTCTGTAAGGGCTCAGTGGAACCGATCCTTTCTTTGGGGGATCAGCATGTTTCCGATTTCCTGAAGCCCGAGCAGGCCGACGGACCCAAGGTGCCTTTGGAACTGGTCCTCTGTCAGCAATGCCGACTGTTGCAATTGCGGCACACAGTTCCCGCCGAAATGATGTATCAGAACTACTGGTATCGGTCGGGAACCAACCAGACCATGCGCGACGCTTTGGCGGACATCTCCAGCTCTGCTTCGAAAGTAGTCCACCTCCAGGCGGGAGATGCTGTCCTTGACATCGGATGCAACGACGGCACACTGCTGAGTTCCTACATCGTCCCGGGAATCTACAAGGTTGGCTTTGATCCTGCTCAGAATCTCGCCGTCTATTCGCGCAAAGTCGCGGACAAGGTTCTCGTTGGTCTTTTTGATGCCGACCATTTTCTCGCTGACCTTGAGCTGAAGGACATTCACCCAAAGATCGTCACGTCGATTGCGATGTTCTACGATCTGGAGGATCCAGGGAAATTCGTATCGGACATTCAACGAATCATGCATCCGAATGGCGTGTGGATCCTGCAAATGAGCTATCTTCCGCTGATGCTCACGCAGAATGATTTCGGAAACATCTGCCACGAGCATCTGGAGTATTACTCGCTGCAGTCGCTTGAATACCTACTCCACCTCTACGGATTCTCGATTTTGGATGTGCAGTTGAACGATGTCAACGGCGGCAGCCTTCGTGCCTATATGTGCAACAGCACGGCAGACCGGAGTGCTTTTGGAGATGAAGCGTATCGGCAGGCGGCGGCAGCCCGTGTGTCGAGCCTCCGCGACAGTGAGAGGGATCTGCGCTTGGACGAATCGACCCCTTATCGAGAGTTTGCTGAACGCGTTCAAGGAATCAAGCAGCAGGTTTGCGATTTCATTCAGGAGCAGGTCGAGCACAACAAGAAGGTTTTTGTGTATGGTGCGTCGACTAAGGGGAACACGATGCTTCAATACTTCGGCCTGGACCATTCGATGATTACAGCCGCGTCTGAGCGAAACGCAGACAAATGGGGCATGGTGACCGTGGGTACTCGAATTCCCATCGTTTCCGAGGCCGAAGCTCGAGCCGCGAAGCCTGACTATTTCCTGGTGTTACCGTGGCACTTCATCGAAGAATTCAAGGCGCGGGAACACGAATACTTGTCTACGACGGGCAAATTCATCGTGCCACTTCCGCATTTTGAGTTGGTCTGAGATCCGCCGTTCGTTTCCGGGCTACTTGAGTCGCCGCTGATCGACACCGATAAGACTGAGGTCGCCCAAACCATCAGCGAGCATCTCATCTCGAATATTCCCGTCTCCACCCGTAAATGGAGCGCCTTCGTCCTCAACGACGCCCAACGTCACGCCCGACGGCGGCTCCGGTCTGGTGAGCTTCCACGGCATCAGCAGCCTCTACAACCAGAATTACGTCGACGGTTCGAACAGCAACCAGATGTTGTTCTCCGAAGCCTGCGGTCGCGCCTCAGGCGCCCCATACGTCTACTCCATCGACTCTCCATCAAGGAATTCCAGGCGAATGCCGCCACCTACTCGGCAGAGTTCGGAAAGGCTGCCGGAGGCCAGGTCAACGCCATCACCAAGAGCGGCACGAACCATTTTCACGGCGATGCCTTCTACTATCTGCGCTATCCCGACCTGAACGCCTTCGACCCCTACAACAAGTACCAGGCGCTTCACAACAACGGAAACTCCTTCCTCTTGACGCAGCCCGTCCATCAGCAGCAGCAGTTCGGCGGTTCGATATCGGCGGACCCATCTTGAAGGCTCGCCTCTTCTTCTTCTTTACCTACGACGGCTTCCGCAAGGTCGGCCGCGTCCTCTATTCAAACTCCAACATCATCTCGCTACCCCCCTGGCCCGACAAACAGCACATGATGGGATTGGCTGCCACTTTGAAATTGGCTATCGGAGTACGCGCAATCGCGAAGGAAACCTAGTTCGGAGCTAAAGAAGCTCAGCAAAACCCATTAGTCGTCGTTTGGGAAACAGCGATGTATCTCTTCTAGAACACAGTATTGCCAGCCGCTATCGCGATCCCCAACTGACCCACAATCTGCGCTATGCTAACAATCGTTTTAAGAGTCTGGCCTTTCGTCAGGTTTAGCGGCACCACGACCGTATCGCCCGGATAGATATGTAACGAGTCAAAGTTGTTTCCAATTAGCGAGGAACTGTATTGCTTGCTGAGAACAGAACCGCTTGCCCTGATGACGTAGGCCCGACTAGTGTCGGCATCGCGATTGGCCCCGCCAGCCAAGCGGATATAACTTCCCACACGTCGAGTCGGATCGAACACAAATGAGTTTTGATTGTAGAC
>Ga0210393_10004197_pt1 | contig 11441 bp, 11 predicted proteins | sample IncBWC27OmetaG_FD_160068 | JGI IMG/M metagenome (GOLD analysis project Ga0210393, IMG submission 160068) | Forest soil microbial communities from Barre Woods Harvard Forest LTER site, Petersham, Massachusetts, United States - Inc-BW-C-27-O ... | reverse complement strand
CGGGATCTTTCCAAAACTCAATGAAGTGGAAGGCGAAGGAGCTCTGCAATCGCTCTCGCAGAGCCTGCTCCAGGGCAAAGACGTTGACTCGTCGGTCAAGACAGCGGCAGATCGTCTGAAATCAATCCTGGAAGATTGATACTTTCTAGAAGCACGGCCCGGGCGTCCTCGAACGCCCGGCTGCGCATCATCAACCCGAACCAGAATTTTAAGCCATGCCTGTCAAGGTTGCTCAACGTTCACCGGCCGCTTCGCCGGCGGTCGCCCAAACGCTCAGGCCGCCCTTCCAGCCGTTGCCTTACTTGTTGTTGCTCCCTTCGCTTGCCCTGATTTTCATCATCGAGTTCTACCCGTTTATCAACGGCGTATCATTCAGCTTCCACAAGGGCACGTTGTTGGGTACGGGCGCCTTCGTCGGTTTGGGTAACTACCTGCGTCTGTTTAATTCGCCGACCTTCTATAATTCGCTCTGGTTCAGTTTCATTTTCGCGTTCTTCAATGTCCTGGTCAGTTATGTGCTGGGTCTTGCGCTGGCCTTGTTCCTGAATCTGGACTTTCCCGGGCGAGGGTTTTGCCGCGTGGCACTGCTGGTTCCCTGGATTGTGCCGGCCGTGGTTTCGATCGTCAGTTGGAAATGGCTGATTGCCGACCGAGGCGGGCTGGTCAACATCATCCTGGATTCATTCGGCGTCGGTCCCATCTATTTTCTGAGCCAGAGCGGGTGGGCCATGGTGGCAGTGATCGTGATCAAAATCTGGCGCAGTTTCCCTTTCATGATGCTGAGCCTGCTGGCCGCGTTGCAGGTCATCGACAAGAGCTTGTATGAGGCAGGGCGGATCGACGGTGCAACGAACTGGCAGTTATTCCGGCATATTACGCTACCTCACATCAAGAACATCTCCATTATCCAGGCCATCCTGATGATCATCTGGAGCATTAATGACTTCGAGACTCCCTTTCTCCTAACTCAAGGCGGCCCCTCGAGCGCCACCGAGAACCTGATCTTGCTTTCCTATCGCTACACCTTCGGACGCAATGACGTCGGTCTGGGCTCAGCCGTCGCGATCCTAACCTTAATCATCCTGCTGGTGCTCTCCACGATTATGATGCGCCAACAGGGAAAAAGTACTTAAGGGGATTCTGATGATCAAACCAAACCGCAAATGGCTTCTTCTCCTCGTGGGCCTGGTGATCGTTTTTATCGTTGATTTTCCGATCATCACGGTGATTCTGAACTCGTTTCGAACCACGGAGACGATTGTCTCGTCCCACAGCATCCTGCCGACCGAGCCGACCCTCGCCAACTACTTATTCATTAACACGCGCACGCATTTCTGGACATTTCTACTGAACAGCATCATCGTCGCGTTCGCCAGTAGCGCCCTGGCCATCGTCCTGTCGGCTCTGGCAGGTTTTGCCCTGTCGCGCTACCGCGCGCGCATTTTGGGCGGGTATAACCAGGCGCTGCTGATCGTGCAGATGTTCCCGCTGATCCTGGCGATCATCCCGCTCTTCATTTTCTTTCGCAACTTGAACCTGGTGAACAATTTCATTCCGGTGATCATGGTTTACACCGTCACGCAGTTGCCGTTCGCCACGTGGATGCTCCGCTCTTATTTCGATAATATCCCACGGGAATTGGACGAGGCAGCGACGATGGATGGTTGCTCTCCTCTGCGGGCCTTTCTGCAGATCATCCTGCCCTTGACCGTTCCCGGAATCATGGCGGTGGCGATCTTCTCGTTTCTGTTTTCTTACAACGAGTTCTTTATCTCCAGCGTTTTCCTGCGGGATGAGAACCGGATGACGATGCCGGTCGGCATCCAGTCATTCATGCAACAGTACTCAACGGATTGGGGAAGTTTAATGGCTTCGGCGACGCTTGGGATGGTTCCGACACTAATCCTCTTTTTCTTCATCCAGAAGTACATGGTCGCAGGCGCGACAGCTGGCGCCGTCAAGGGCTAACAAAAGAAAGACTACCTATGTCGAATCCAACAGAGGAACTAACCGGTGCCACTTCACCGAAACGCCGAATCAAAGTGGGAATCGTCGGTTGCGGGGAAGTAGCGCAGATCATGCATTGGCCGAGTTTGTATCAACTGGTCGATCAGTTTGAGGTCACAGCACTCTGCGACGTCAGCCCGCTGATCCTGGAGAAACTGGGAAAGCTCTGGAATGTCCAAACCCTGACCACGAATCATCGGGAGTTGGTGGCGCGCAATGACGTGGATGCGATACTGGTCGCCAATCCGAACGCATTCCATGCCGAGGTGACGCTAGACGCTATCGCAGCTGGGAAACACGTGCTTGTCGAAAAGCCGATGTGCGTCACCCGCCGCGAAGCGGAGCAGATCATTGGCGCTCAAAAGAACAGCAACGTGGTGGTGCAGGTCGGTTATATGCGCCGCTACGCGCCGGCGTTTCTGGAGGGTTGCCAGGCGGTCAAGGCCATGAAGGAAATTAAGTTTGCCCGGGTCCGCGATTTCATTGGCCAAAACTCCTTAATCGTCAACCCCACTTCGCGGGTGGTTCGCGACGAGCAGTTGCCCGATTCGGTGAAAAACGACAGCAAACTGCGTGAGGAAGCGCTAATGGATGAAGCCCTGGGGGGCAAACCGTCGCCGGTTCTCCGGCGGGCCTACGCGATCATGCTGGGCCTCAGCAGTCATGACCTTTCCGCGATGCGCGAATTGCTGGGTATGCCGAACAAGGTGCTTTTTGCAGCGCAACGCGGCGGAGGCCTCTATCTGGCTGCGACCTTCGATTACGGTCCCTACCTCTGCCAGTTCGAAACAGGTATTGACGGAATCGCCCGCTTCGACGCTCACCTCGAGGTGTACGGAAACGAAAAGGTCGTCCGGATCCAGTATGATACGCCTTACGTCCGGAATTTGCCGATCAGGCTCTTTGTCACCGAAGACAACGGCCGCGGCGGGGTGACGAATGTCGATTCGCACCCTGTTTGGGGAGATCCGTTTGTCGCGGAATGGAAGACATTTTACGAGAACGTGACCGAAAACAAGGCGGCGAAAACCAGTCCGGCCGACTTTGCGCAAGACCTCGAGCTTTTTGCCGAGATGGCGCGCCTGATGCGTGGGGAGACGTAGCGGCGGCCAACTCTTGCGTCGCCACCACATCGCAGCTCTGATCACAGAAGGCCTTGTGAAAGCCACTGCACATTTGGACTCCGAAGGGAACGGTACTTTACGGTACGGGGAAGCAGTCGAGATCGTTTGCAAATGCAATCGGGCCCGAAAAGTTCTTCCTGATTTCCGATTGACTCTGCTCTTCCTTACCCAGGGTCCGGAGCATCCGGTGAGACAACACGAGCCGCTTGACGTGCGCCTCCTGAGCGATCCGTCCGATCACCGAAGGAGGCATATGCAGCCGCCGCTCAACTCCGGTAGCTCCTTCCGGAACAGCGTTGTGAGCGATAAATAAATCCGCATCCTTTGCCAGGCGAACCAGGTCGGCACCCTCTCCATTCGTGTCTCCGCTAAACACGATGGACTTGCCGCCTATCTCGACACGCCACGCTAAGGCCGGTACAGACCCATGGATGACCCGAGCGGCGTACGCCGAAAGATGCTCGCCGCGAAATGCCTCCGAGGATGGGTCCCCGACCACGTTGTGAGGCTGCAACTCGTAGCCGCCCTCTTCTTGAGGGACCAAGAGCACGCTCAGATAACGGTAAATGCCGTTCCGACTATTGAAGAAAGCGTGCACGAAATCTACCGTCGACGGAAACTCGCTGTTGCCCGCCGGGCCATACACGGGCAGTGGGCGATTGCGCTCTTCAAACCAGGACGAGAAGGCCAGGGCGGGAAAATCAGCGCTGTGGTCAACATGGAAGTGGGTGAACAAGATCACGTCGAGCTGGGACATTTTCGCGCCACTCTCTCCGAATCGAAGAGCGCTGCCACCACCAGCATCTATTAACACCCGCGCCCGTCCGTCTTGCCACACCAGATAGCTGCTGGAAGCGCGCTTGTCCTGTAACTCCGGCCCTCCGGATCCGAGCACTTGAACTGCCACCCCTTCTCCGCCGCAAGCTTGAGCATCAGCCGTAGGAACGAATGGGCAATTTAGGAAAAGAGTCACTAAACAGAGCAGCGGGATGGAGAGGAAAACGCTTCGATGCACTGGTCGTTCGCTCATTCTGATTTAGTGAGTTTCCAACTATCTGCTCGAAAGTGAAAGTCACAAACTTTACCAGTGCCACGACTTGCTTCTGAAGCACAAAGGGTGCTCTTTTCTATTCTGGCCGAGTTTCGTGAAACTTTGATGCGGTGCATCGCAAAGCCATCGCTTCAGTGATGACGGCTCGACCCAGTGCGTGCGAGTACGATGTGGCGCGCGAACTTAAGAAACCCCTCTACGTATTCCTCGCCACCGAGAATTACGAGCCTGATAAATTTCCGACGCAATCGGAAGAGGAAAAGGAACTTCAGCTTACCCACCGACGTGCTATCGAACAGTGCGGCGAAATTTATTACCAGTTTACCGGCCGCGAGGAGCTCGGAAGCAGGATCAGGGAACTACGGCTTCCAACTCGCAGCGCCGCAGGCCCTCGCCGCGTGATGAATCTTCCGGATTCCATCGGACTGCTCTTCAAAGGGCGCGACAGTGCGCTGGCCGACTTGCGGCAACGACTGCGAGGTGGCGCTTGTCAGGCGATCCATGGGTTGGGCGGCGTGGGCAAGACCCGCCTGGCCATCGAATACGCTTGGCGTCATGCGGGCGACTATGCGGCCCTGCTGTTTGCCAGCGCGCGCTCTTGGGTCGACCTGCGAACTCACTTGGCGGGGTTCTGCGACCCGCTGGTCCTGAACTTGCCCGAGCGAGGTCGGTTGGAGGAAGCGGAACGTCTGACCGCCGTATTGCGCTGGCTGAGCGCCAACCGCGGCTGGCTTTTGATCCTCGACAACGCCGACACCGCGGAGGCGGCTGCTGAAGTGGAGGAAATGCTTCCGCGCCTGCAGGGCGGACAGGTTCTGATTACCTCGCGACTTGCCGACTGGGGTCTTCCGGTCCGGACTGCCGAACCCCTAGACGTGATCGACGAAGCGGAGGCTGCGGCGTTTCTGCTGGAGCGCACCGAGTCCAAGCGGCGTAAGATGTCTACTGACGCTCCGGACGCTGCCGCGCTGGCGCGCGATCTGGGCGGGCTGGCCTTGGCCCTCGAACAAGCGGGTGCCTACGTGGCCAAAAACGGCCTGTCGTTTTCGGAATACCGGCAGCGCTGGGAGTCGCGTAAAGTCGAGGTACTTGCTTGGCACGACGCACGCCTGATGAAGTACCCGAGCAGCGTTGCCGTTACGTGGCAGACCACGGTGGAACAACTCAGGACGGCGGAACGTGCGCTGCTCAATGTGCTGGCCTGGCTGGCGCCGGAGCCGGTACCGTATTTGGTGCTGAAGTACTGGCTGGTAGATGGGTCAGAGGCTGGCGATGCCTTGTCTGGGCTGGCGTCCTGGAGCGTAGTGCGCTGGACAGCAGAGGGAGACGCGTTCTCCGTTCACCGTCTGGTGCAGGAGATCACGCGCCAGCGCCTTTCCGATACCGAAAAGCAAGATACTCTTGAGGCGACGATCGCCGTTCTAGATAGCGCGCTACCGTTGCCGGAGTGGGACCAGAAAGGCTGGCGGCTCTGGGAGCAGCTTGCCCCGCATTGCCGCACCCTGCTGAATCGCCTGCAAGACAATGTCTTGGAGTCCAAAGCCACGCGGATAATGAACCAGCTTGCTGTCTGGCTCAACAATCGTGCCGAGCACGGCGATGCCGAGCCGCTTTACCGCCGGGCGCTAGCCATCGACGAAAAAAGCTTCGGTCCGGATCATCCCAACGTGGCAAGAGGCCTCAATAACCTGGCCGAGTTGCTCAGCGCCACCAACCGGCTGGCTGAGGCCGAGCCACTTTATCGCCGAGCGCTAACCATTACGGAAAAGAGCTTTGGCCCGGATCATCCCAACATGGCGATCGGCCTCAACAACCTGGCCGAGTTGCTCAGCGACACCAACCGGCAGGCTGAGGCCGAGCCGCTTTACCGCCTTGCGCTAGCCATTACAGAAAAGAGCTTTGGCCCGGATCACCCCAACGTAGCAAGAGGGCTCAATAACCTGGCCGCGTTGCTCAGCGACACCAACCGGCTGGCTGAGGCCGAGCCGCTGTTCCGCCGGGCACTAGCCATTGATGAGAAAAGCTTTGGCCCGGATCATCCCAACGTGGCAAGAGGCTTCAACAACCTGGCCGGGCTGCTCCGCGCCACCGACCGACTCGCTGAGGCCGAGCCGCTATTCCGCCGAGCGCTAGCCACCGATGAAAAAAGCTTTGGCCCGGATCACCCCAACGTGGCGATTGGCCTCAACAACCTGGCATGGCTACTCCATGACACCGGCCGGCCGGCCGAGGCCGAGCCGCTATTTCGCCGCGCACTAGCCATCGATGAAACGAGCTTTGGCCCGGATCATCCCAATGTGGCAAGAGGCCTCAACAATCTGGCCTTGCTACTCAAAGACACAAACCGATACGCGGAGGCCGAGACCCTTTTTCGCCGCGCGCTCTCAATTGATGAGAAGAGCTTCGGCCCAGAGCATCCCGACGTGACAAGAGATCTTAACAACCTGGCCTGGTTGCTCAAAGATACAAACCGGCACGCGGAGGGCGAGGTGCTCTTTCGCCGCGCGCTCGCGATTGATGAGAAGTGCTTCGGACCCGAGCATTCCATGGTTGCAAGGGATCTCAACAACTTGGCGTGGCTGCTCAAGGACACCAATCGCCTCGCGCAAGCCGAGCTGCTATTTGAACGGGCTCTGGCGATTTTGGAGAGGGCATTGGGTCCGGAAAACCCCAATGTGGCCACCTGCCTGGAAAACTACGCGATCCTGCTACGAAACATGGGCCGGACGGAGGAAGCAGCACCGCTGGAATCTCGCGCGAGGGCGATGCGAGCCCGAGCGCCTGATTAGAATTAGCGATCCCGGGAGGTGACCGCGCCCACCTGCGCCGCCGAACGCCGAACGGTGAACGGTGAACGGTGAACGGTGAACGGTACCAGGCCGCAATTCGTGAAACTTGACAGGCTCCTCGCAGCCTCTTTCAATTTTATATTACTTGTTGAATTATATCGTAATTACATAACATTTAAATGTTGTCGGATATCGGAAAATCTTTCAACACTTTTGTGCCAACCCAGGTGATCGGCAATGCATGGATAACGATACGTTTGCTGTGCAATACTCTGCGGAAAGCCTGTGCGATTGGTAATGGCTCGATAGTTGACATTGGCAATGTCGGCGCGCTTGGAACCCGCAGCGAGCTTGGCCGCCGCTCGCTCTTCGAGCTGGGCGCGAGTCACTCACCCAGGAGGCCCTTGGCCGACGGGGCCCCGCCGCCCAACAAATACCTCAAGCCAGAAGGAAGCAAAAGTGTATATGATAAACGAGCAAAGCAAGATTTATGACTGTAGAGGAGCTGTTTGAACGAATTGCAAAAGTACACGCTGGCGAAACTTGCGCCTCTATTGGCTGCAATCTTGATCCGGACCCGTGCCCTAGTTGGTTTTCTCGCTTGGAATGGCCGGATAGATTTACCATCACGATGATTGACTTTTTTCTCGTTGAAGAAATGGGCTTTAGCCCAGCTAACTATAATGATCTAACACCCTACGCTGAGGGCGATCCAATTACGACGCGCTACTATGAATGGCGCCCCCTCCGTCCGGAACTTGGGAGCTATTATTCAAATCACTGGTTTTTAGAGTGGATTAGTGCAGAGACTGGAAACGCTTATCAAGTGCACCTTTTGACGGCTCCTCGCGATTCGGAGGTATGGATTTATTCCAAGTTTGACTTGGACATATTTTTAACTTGGGGCGGCCAACATTTGGAAGGTGAGGATTGCCACTTTGTCTCGCCGAGTTTATCGCACTGGCGTACCCTCGTTGATCGCATTAGTAAGGCTGAAAGCGGACCGATGCCCGCTTAGGCATATCCGAGTCAGGAACTCGACGGCAACCATCCACGAGGTGACCGGGCGGTTCGGGGGGATAGATCCAAAAGGAAATTCGCCGGCGAGGGGTCCTCTTTGAGGAAGCCGTGCGTCTCTTCGAGCACGGCTTCTCCCCTCCGCAGCGAGTATCATAGTAAAATCAACTTCGCTTTCCTGAAGGCACATCAATACGGTGCCACGACGACCACTGGGCCAGGATACCAATAACCCGGGTGCCAGAACCCACCGTTCCAATATCCTCCATGCCAGTAGCGATGATGCCAGTAAGCGTGGCGGTAGCCGCCATAGTAGTGATGGTAGTAGCCCCAGTGCGCTTGTGCGTTCTGGCTCAGCGGTAACAAAACCGCGACAATTGCAATTAAACCTAACAGAAACTTTCTCATAAATTAGTGATTGTTGTTATGAGCCGCGGTAGCTTTTGTTTCGCGGCTCATGCTCAGGTCAGCATGGCTCGTGCCACGAGTGCAATAGGACAATCTCCCAGGGAACTGTCTCCTGTTTGAAAGCCAAACCGTAAACGGCGTTCCCCTTCTGGGACATGCATTTCCCAATATCGAACGAATTGCCAGCCTTCCACACCGACCGCTTGCGTAGTGCATCGGTTCGGGTGGATGAAGAAACCCGCTCCGGGATCAAAGGCAAAAATAAAAAGGCTGCGATTTCTGTGCCGGAGCGGTAGGATTGGCCAAGCGCAAACAGAACTGTTATGTCTCGCATCGAAACCGTTTTCCTCTTCGACCTGGATGGTACCTTGGTCGATAGCGTCTACCAGCACGTGCTGGCCTGGAGAGAGGCCCTGGATCAGGAGGGGATAGACTTGTCTGTCTGGCGCATTCACCGCAGGATCGGCATGAGTGGTGGCCTATTTACCAACATGCTCTTAAGGGAAACCGGCCTTAAGATCAGTGCGGAACGCGTAGAACGGCTTCGTCATCTGCACACCGAGGCTTATACCCGGCTTCGTCCGCAGGTGCGCCCTTTGCCTGGCGCGCGCGAACTTCTCGACTATTTGACGGCCAATGAAAGTCCTTGGGCAGTCGCGACGAGCGGTCGAATGGAGACGGCAAAGCTGAATTTGGAGGCGCTCGGCATCGATCCTGCCGTGATCCCCGTGGTGACTCGTGATCAGGTCAAATATGCCAAACCTGATCCGGATCTCTTCTTAGCGGCGGCCGATCGTCTCGGCGCCAAGATCGAGCATTCTGTCGTTGTCGGTGATGCGATCTGGGATATGCTGGCTGCTCGACGGGCGAGGGCCCTGGGCGTTGGGTTGCTCTCGGGCGGTTACGGGCAAGACGAACTCGAGCGCGCCGGCGCCGCGCGGGTTTACGAAGATCCCGCAGACCTGCTCAGGCATCTTGATGAAATCGGCAGTCGTCGTTGACGCGGTCGCCGAGCGATGGCGTTTGACCCGGAACCGGGCGTAGACCACCCCTAACCCGTAATCTCGGTCTCGCGCTGAGCCGGCGGATGACTTCCGCCCTCGTGCCCAAAGACGAAGGAAACGCAGAGCAGAATCCCAACCCCGCAGAGCATCCCGGCAATTCGGTTAACGGCTGGCAGAATGGAGTCTGGCGGGCCAAACCCACTGACCAGGGCGATGATTAAAGCCACGCCTCCCTGGGTACCCACGTAAGCCCATCGCGAAGCACTATGGTGTAAAAGGGAGAAAAGGAAGATGCCCCCGACCAGCATAACGGACCAGGTCAAAAACGAATCTGTTCCAAATAGGATCGTCAGAAGGCCGAATGCGCCGCCGGCCAGACAGCCTAGAACCCGTAGCAAAGCTCGAAAATGCGTTGACGCAGCGTCGCGGTCCAGAACGACCAATGATGTAATCACGATCTGGCTGAGGGATGGCAGATACAGCCGCGACCAGAGAATCGGAATCAACATGGTCGCGACACCGCCAATTGTCGCCAGGCGGAGCGCAGTGGCACGATCCATCGTGGGGGCGAACGCCTTGTCCGTCGATTTCGTTGGCGCTGTTCTTGAGCCGATGGGCGAATTTTGGCGATATAGCAGCAGTTCGATGACCGTCGCTGCGACGACGCCGCAGATGACCTCACAGGTTCGAAACCAAGCGAGGTGATAGATTTCTCCCGGTGTCTCGAGACTCGTCGAGAGAATCGAAAGCCCGCCTACCGCACCAATGATCCAGGCATAACTCTGCGCGCTGCGAAAACGGCCGTAAACGCCCACTGCCGCCAGCACGAACATGGCGGCCGTTTGCAAGACAGGCCGGCCCAGAGCCCATAGCGCGACCCAGTAACCGGCAACGCACCCAATGACAGTTCCGAGAATACGGTTTGCCGCCTTTTCCAGCAATGCATGTCGTTCGGGGTTGGCAACAATCCAGGCGGAAATCACCGCCCACCAGGGGTCGTCCAGATGTAAGGCGAACGCCAAGACCGCGGCCAGCCAGCAGGCTAGGGCAGTGATGGCGCCGACATGCAACGGGATCGGCCCTTTCGGATCAAATTCGCTCACGGTGCCTTCGCGTAGAATATGCTAGCGTCGCTGCCGACGAAGAGCCGCTGCTTCTTCGGTAAGTCCCCCAAGTCGACCTCTACGGGAAATCGTCGGGGCAGTCGTATCCGTCCCAGGTTTGTTGAGCGATATCACCCGATTTGCGCAGTTCCGATGCGCGTTCGAAGGAATCTTTGGCATCGTCAAGCCGGGCCTGTTGTGAGGCGATCCGATCGGAAGCGGTCGCCACTTCTTCTTTGGCCTTTCGCGCGTTTGCCCGAGCCAATTCAAGGCCCGCCTGCAGTCGATCGAGATCGAGCCGGAACGGTTCAGGATTGATCTTTAATAATAAGTCTCCCTCTTGAACCACCTGGTTGTCTTTCACCGCCAGGGCGGTCAGCGGGCCGCTGACTTCCGGTGCGACTCCGATGACATCCGTCGTGATGTAGGCGTCGCGCGAATAGACGAGAACTCCAGACACAAATTCGTAGACCGTGTAGAGAATCAGCAGCGTGAGCAGCGTCCCGATGACAGTGTGGTTTTTGTACCAATTGACTATTCGGGGCGTCTTCACACTTCTGGGGTCGAGACCCTTTTAATCCCGACTTCCGCGATTGCGGAGCTGGTCGACAAGGACCGCACCTAACAGGATTGCGCCGCGGACGACATACTGGTAAAAAGCGTCGATGTTCAAGAGGTTCATCACGTTTTCAGCGGTTCCCATAATCAGCACTCCGATCAGCACGCCAGAGATCGTTGCGCGCCCGCCCATCAACGAAACACCTCCTAAAACGCAGGCCGAAATCACGTTGAGCTCGAATCCCTGAGCGGAATTCGGTTGGCCGCTGGTGATGCGGGAAGCGAGGATCACACCAGCCAAAGCGGCCACAGCGCCTTGTATCGCGAAGATCCAAACGCGAGTCCGCTCCACGTTGATGCCGGCCAATCGAGACGCTTCC
>Ga0210393_10004196_pt1 | contig 11444 bp, 10 predicted proteins | sample IncBWC27OmetaG_FD_160068 | JGI IMG/M metagenome (GOLD analysis project Ga0210393, IMG submission 160068) | Forest soil microbial communities from Barre Woods Harvard Forest LTER site, Petersham, Massachusetts, United States - Inc-BW-C-27-O ... | reverse complement strand
CGGTCCGCTCTTTTTTTTTGCCTGAAATAAGCGCTCAGCGAGAGCACCGAGAGCGATCCTAAGGTGGAGTCGGCGCCGACATCGAAACGATCGTTCTTTCCGATTCGATCAGCGTTTGATCGGGTCCGGATACTCCGTTCGAGAAATAGGCGTGCCATTGCGTCTCGCGTCTGTAGGTCCATAGCGTCTTAGGATCCGTGACCAGACGCATTGTGGTGACCGACCACAGCCGCGGTACCTGGCCCCGCGCAAGATGCGATCTGCGGGTCATCGCGTCGAGGTCTGCTTTGAGAACGGTGGGATCGGGTGCTGCGCGCAGTACGATCTCAATGCAGGACAGTTCTGATGCGTCCGGCAAGCAGGGGACCGGTCGGGAATAGGCGAACTGTATTTTGTGAGTCATAAAAACCTGCGGTGCGAACGGCAGGAACAGCGCTGCGGTCATGTCATACCACACGCCTTGTTCCAGCGCCGCGCCGATCCAAGTTCCAGTCTCGAGATTGTAGTCCTCGGCGGTTTGCGCCTCGATTGCCGCGGGCCACAACTCATCTCCAATGGCCGCCTTGAGTCGGCGCGCCAACGCAGTTGATTGGCCGCCGAGGTCGCCGGCCAAAGCCTTGGCAGCGGCGCGCGCGTGAAACCCGAATCTGATGTCGGCCTTGCCCTCGTCGAAATCTCCGATACGGTTGAGGCGAAAGTCGTGAAAATGCGCCAGCATTCTGGCGAGCGAATTCGCGGAGGCGAAGGTCAATTGCTCGTCGGCGGGTAATTCGTCGAACTCGACGTGCGGATCATCGGGTTGGTAGGACACGCGCCAACCTCCCAAGCCCTTGCGCACTTGACGCCGCGCGGTTCTCGAATCTTGGAAATGCGCGAAGTCGGCGCCCGCAAACTGCGCGACGTCGGATTGCAATCTCACGGTGGCGTCGCCTTCGTACCAGCCGAAGGACAGCGTGGCGGAACGTTGCGGAAAGTCTTTCATCCGCACAGCGACCTGCTCTGGGCTGGCGTCTTCATCGTTCCACTGCAACAGCAGTCTATAGTTCTCCGCCGCGTCGTCGGCAAAGCCATATTCGCGGTCCAAGTCCAGAGTGACCCGCAGCGCCGCTACCGCCGCGGCGACATCGCCGAGACTGTGATACGCAACGCTGACGTTGTATTGCATGGTGACCAGCGCTACTGCATCGAACTCGTCGCGATAGAGATCCACGGCGCGTTGCGCGGCCTCGAGCGCCGCATGCAATTCCTGGTCGCGCAGAGCCGTGCCGGCGCCGCATGAGGCGCGTGCGGAATGCAGTTGGTACTCGACGTCAGCGACGCGCGCCAGGGCCGCAGGCAGCACGACGGCCAACGCCCGATTTGTCCGTGCGGCATCCAGCTGAGCTTGTGCTTCATCCAAATGCGCGCGGCAGTCGCCGCTATCGAGCTTGGTCAGGAAATTCGCGTAGGCGAGGCGGGCGTTCAGCGTATCGGGCGATTGCGGATCGAGCGCATTGAAGCCCTCGATGGCGGCGGCGAATTGCTTCGCGCTGATCTGGTCGTCGGTTGGTGCAGTCGGTTCAGGTTCAGCCGTGAGCGGCAGCGGCGCGCCAGCCAGAATCCCAGCGAGCAGGAATGCGCGGCCAGCGGATTTCCTCGCGCGCAAGAGCTTCTAAGAATGCCCCTTTGATCCCGCTTGGGACTTGGTCGGGCCGTAACAATTCACCCAGGGCTCGATTGGGTCGTACAACACCTGTCTACAAATTTGAAGGTCTCGTAGTCCGGTATGGCCGTATCGCGGCTCGTGGCGATAGGGGTGATGATGATCGGTGCCCGGGTGATGATCCGTGCCGGCCAGCTTGGATGTCGCATGTTCGACCGCGGCATGCTTGCCCGCGGCCGCATCGGCGGCATGCAGGGCGCTCGCATGGGTGGCGCCGTGATCTGCCAGAGCAGTGCCTTGACTGCCCAGCGTGGCACCGCGCGCACTGGCGGCCGCGGCGTGACCGCCTAAGCCCCCACCGCCTCCACCCATGTGTCCGCCTCCGCCAGAGCCGCCACCGGAGCCGCCTCCGCCACCACCACCATAGTGGCCGCTCCCGCCCGATGAAGTGCCGGCCGATGAGCCTCCTGAGCTGCCCCCGCCCGAACTGCCGCCGCCTGAGCTCGCTCCAGCCGCGGCGAGCACAGGACCTGCCACGATGATTGCGGCGACAAGAATGATAAGTTTGGTTGACATGACGGCGCACCGAAAACCACTTGATTGTTAACTTGTACTCCGGTTAACTCGGCGGGTCAAACGCTCTGAAACCTCTATTTTTGTAGGCATTTCGCGCAATCTGGAGCGGCCGAGTTTAATGATTTGACCACCCGCAGTTAATGTTGCGAGGCGTCTTTTTTGCGCATTGCCCGGAAACCCGTTACCCACTAGTATTTGATTATAGTGGGTAATCACGGACCGCTCTACCGGCAGCATGAAGCCGCTCTTCGCACGCTCTACGCGGAACTGAAGGAGCGCGCCAGCAGCATCCCCGAATTGCTTCCCGGAACTCCCGGCACCTTGGTCAAGCGTGCCGGCACGGGGCATGAGTATTGGTACCGTTCTTACTACCCGGCTCCGAAAAAGCGATCGGAGCAATTTGTGGGCACGCTGAACAATGCGGGGGCCTATGAAGCGATGCAACGGCGAATTGCGCACTCGGAATGGACCACGAAGCAGGTCGCTGCGCTCTCGAAATTCGGCTATCGCGTCGCGGACAAGATCGTCGCCAGCGTTCTCGTTGAATTGCACAATCGTGGAGTCTTCAAGGCAGGCATGGTAGTGGTCGGTACCTTGGCCTACTCCAGCTGGCTCAATGAGTACGGCGCGATCGCAGCCGTCGCCAAGACCCACGAACCTCTGCAACTCGCGCGCCGACAGACTTTAAAGCTCGCCGCCAAGCCGACGTTTTTAGCGACGCTGCAAGCGACGCAATTGCCGTTCGCGGAGGTCGCGGGCGGCTCGCGCAAGAAACCTTCGACGGCCCTCATGTTACCGGGCGGAGGGCTGCGTGTGGAGCTCTTCGCACCCGGGCCCATCTTAGGAGAGACCGTCCTCGTGCCCGAACTCAACTGGCATGCGTCGACGATCCCATTCTATGAATACCTGCTCGAGGGCAGCCGCGATGCAGGGATACTCGCCGGGGGTCACTGCATCCCTGCGATGCTGCCGGATGTCTCGCGCATGATTTGGTTCACGCTCTATGCGAGCACCCGTCACGGCAGGGACCTCGCCCTGGCCGAGAAGGATCTGGAAATCGCCGCGACCTTGGCGGCCATCCTGGTCGAAAGAGAGGGTGCGCTGCTGCGCGAGTCGTATCGCGAAGCGCCGCGGGTCCTGCGCAACGCTGCGCATTCGCGGCTACAGCGGCTCGAAGGACTGCTCGCTGAACATCCTCAGGCGCGCGACGAATTTCGGAAGTTAAGGTAGCCTTGAAACGATAATGGTAGCCTCTCTTCGGTTCCGCGCAATTCTTATCGCCGGCTTCGCCTGCGCCGCATTGATCGCGAATGGCGCGCCGGTTGAGCCGGCGAAACCGTATCGCGATGTACTCCGTCAGCAGGACGTCATGGTCGCGGCGCGCGATGGCGTGTTGTTGGCGACTGACATCTATCGGCCGGCGACGGGTGGCGTGGCGGCATCGGAACGTCTGCCGGTGCTCCTGCACCGCACTCCCTACGATAAATCAGAGGCGGCGACCGTTGCCATTGCCGAGACGCTGGCGAAGCATGGCTATGTGGTGATGCTTCAGGACACGCGCGGACGCCATCATTCGCAGGGCGTGTTCGAGAAATACTATTCATACGATGCCTACGATGGCTACGACAGCGTCGAATGGGCCGCAAAACAGCCATTTTGCGACGGCAAAGTCGGCATGTATGGAACCTCGTATGCCGCGCACACCCAGGCGGACGCCTCAAAGCTTGCGCCTCCACACCTGCGTGCCTTGCTCCTTAACATGGGCGGCATGTCGAACGCATGGGATCACAGCGTCAGGTACGACGGCGCGTTTGAAATGGGCCGGCAATTGACGTGGGCTTGGTCGCAGGCGTTTGACGATGCCAAGGACCCGGTTACGAAGGGAATGCTTTCCAAGGAGGATGCGACCGCCTGGTACTCGGCTGTGCCCATCCGCGAGGGCCTCAGTCCGCTGTCGGTTGCGCCGAATTACGAGCGCTACTATCTCGAGGAAGCGACCCACTCGGACTATGACGCGCATTGGGACACGCTCGGCATGCAGTGGGAAAAGTTCTACGGGCAGACAGCCGATGTGCCGATGATGCACGTCGGCGGTTGGTACGACATTTATCTGCGCGGCACCATCGAAAATTGGCGCAGGCTCGGCGCCCTCAAGAAATCTCCGATGCGGCTGGTCATCGGACCCTGGACGCATCACGGCAATACCGCCACTTTCGCAGGCGATGTGGATTTCGGCGCCGATGCGGCGATCAGGGATTTCGATACGAATTTTCATTTGGCATGGTTTGACTATTACTTGAAGGGCATCAAGACCGCCGCTTCCACCCAAGCGCCGGTGCGATATTTTTTGATGGGTACCGGCGACGGTCACAAAGATTCCGCGGGAAGGCTGTATCACGGCGGCGAATGGCGCGAATCAAAGCTATGGCCGCCCGCCGAGTCGCGCGCCGCCGTTTTTTATCTGCATGCGGACGGATCGCTGAACGAGCATGCGCCCTCAGCGCCGGAGCCGACCGCGACCGTGTTTCAATTCGATCCGGCACATCCTGTTCCCACCATCGGCGGCGGTGTTTCGAAACGGCTGAAGGATGGCGCCTACGACCAGCGCGAGCGCGCCGATATGCCGGGGTCGCGTCCTCCCTATCTACCATTGCGTGCGCGCAGCGACGTGCTGGTCTTCGAGAGCGAGATCCTCAAACAGGATGCCGTGCTGGCGGGGCCCGTGGAAGTGACTCTGTACGCGGCATCGACGGCGACGGACACGGATTTCACGGCCAAGCTCATCGATGTGTATCCGCCCAGCGCCGATTTTCCGACCGGTTTCGACATGAATCTAACCGACGGCATCGTACGCGCGAGCTATCGCGATCATTTCGAGACGCGGCAACTGCTCGTTCCCGGCAAAATCTACAGCATCGTCATCCGGCCGTTCGATACCGCCAACGTGGTCAAGAAGGGCCATCGCATTCGGTTGGATATTTCCAGCAGTAACTTCCCGCGATTCGATGTGAATCCCAATACCGGCGAACCCTTGGGCTCGAGCCGCTTGATGAAGACCGCGGAGAACAGGATTTATCACGATCCGGCGCACGCTTCCGCCATGAAGCTGTTTCTGATGCCGGCTACTCCTTGAGGTAGGCGATCTTGTCTTCTCTCAAGCGGCAGGCTGCCGTAATCAAATCGTCGCGTTTAAACAGGTCGTCCCTCGGCAGTCCCACCAGGTCGATGAGCCGCGACATGGTTTTTTCCTGAGGCTCCAGGCTGCCGTCGGCCAAGATATGCGCGATCGACGCGCCGGCACCCTCCAGCGCCCGGCTGACGAGCAACGTGCGGTGACAATCCAAGGGTTCCTTCTCCGCGCACATGAGGGCGACGCGAAATTTCGCAGCGCCCGCCAGGACGCGCTCGATGCCGGCCTTGAAGGCCGGCGCTGCCGCCAAGCGCGCGTACTGAACCTTGCCATTTTCATAGCAACCGGGATCCTCGGAGCGGGCGCCCAACTCCTTGCCGAGGAAGACGTAAGCAATCCCCTGTTGCGACAGCGTTGTCGCGAGCCGCTCCTTGTTGAACTGCGGGTGCCGTCGGCTGAAAGGCCGAGAGCGCACGTCGGCAATGGCCGTGATGCGGTGCGCGGTCAATAGAGCGATGAATTTTTCGATGGAATGATTCGAATGTCCCACCGTATAGAGCGTCGCCACCTCGCCACCTCGCTACTTAGGTCTCGGCCCATAAGGTACAGTAGACATACATAGCCGGATCACAATTCCCGAGGATCGCATTCGATGAACCGAACCTTCCCAGCCATCCGTTCGAAGTTGTTTTTCTTCGTGTTGTTGCTGGGGTCCGCCGGCGCGCTGCGGGCGCAGCCCTTGCCACCGGCGATATTCACCGACCCGCCCACAGACCAGGCGCACCCCGCCGCGATGACGGTGCTGCATGTACCGACCCACGGCTTGCTCATCAATGGAGTGCTTTACTCGCCGCCCGGGGCGGGTCCGCATCCTACGCTGGTCATCTGCCATGGACTGCCCGGCAACGAGAAGAATCTCGATTTGGCGCAGGCGGTGCGCCGCGCCGGTTGGAATGCGGTGACCTTCAACTACCGTGGTTCCTGGGGTAGCCCGGGCTCGTTTCGATTCGCGCAGAATCTGCAAGATGCCGACGCGGTTCTGGCGTATTTGCGTGAGCCGTCCAACGCTGCGAAGTTGGGGATCGACGTGAAGCGCATTGCCATCGCCGGTCATAGCATGGGCGGCTGGGTGGTTGCTCATACGGCCGCTCACGATCACGCCTTGAGCGGCGCCATCCTCATTTCCATGGCGGACATGGGCCTGGTCGGCGGCAGACCGCGCGCCAAGGCCGTGGCGGCGATGGCCGATGACATGGAGACCCTCGCCGATGTCACCGCGGAGAGTATGGTCGACGAACTGGTCGCGCACGCCAAAGAATTCGTCGTGGACGGAACCGCGCCGGGGTTGGCGCAGATTCCCGTACTGGCAATCACCTCCAACGATCACCTGGCTTCGCAGACGGACGCCCTGGTGGCGGCAATCAAGGCCAAAGGCGGCACCCGGGTGACCACCGCGCATCTGGATACCGACCATGGTTACTCGGATCGCCGCATTGCCCTCGAAAGCATCGTGATCACCTGGTTATCGGGATTGAATTGAGTTGGTCCGCTAAACAGTACGTTGCCTTCGAGGATGAACGCACGCGGCCGGTGCGGGATTTGCTCGCGGCCTTGCCGCCGATCCAAGCCCATGCGGTCATCGACCTGGGCTGCGGTCCCGGCAATTCCACCGAAGTGCTGGCGGCGTGCTTTCCGCAGGCAAATATTTCCGGTATCGATAGCTCGAGCGACATGATCGCGGCGGCGCGACGCCGGCTGCCGCACGTGAGCTTTGTGATCGAGGACCTTGAGGCCTGGAGAGATGCGGGTCCGTTTGACGTGATATTGGCGAACGCCGTTCTGCAATGGGTTGCCCATCATGAGTCGCTGTTGCCGAGGTGGGTCAACAGGCTCGCGCCGGGCGGCGCTCTGGCGGTGCAAATGCCCGACAATCTCGATGAACCCGCGCATCGGCTGATGCGACAGGTCGCGGCCGGCGGTCCGTGGGCGGCCAAACTCGCGGCCGCATCAGCGGCGCGCGCCGCCTGTCCAAGCGCCGCGTGGTACTACGAATTGTTGCGGCCGCTCTGCTCAAAGGTGGATCTGTGGCGAACCACTTACTATCATTTCCTGAGCGGAGGAGCCGGGGCCGTGGTGGAGTGGTTCAAGGGCAGCGGCCTGCGGCCGTTTCTTGAACCCCTGAATACCGCGGAACGCGCTGCATTTCTCGAGCACTACACGGCGGCCATTGCGCAAGCCTATGCTCAGTCCGCGGATGGCAGTGTCTTGCTGCCATTTCCACGATTGTTCTTGGCAGCGATTCGATAGGCGCGGCAACGCCCAAACCCACGTCAATGGAATTCGTAGAGTCGGTACCGGAAGAATTGCGCGACGCTGTGGAGCGCTGGTGGGAGCGCGCCTCTGCTCAAGCGGAATTCGCGGAGCGCTACCGCGCACTGTCTGATTCTCATCGCGCACAATTGCCGCGCATCGTCGCGGCCAGTGAGTTCGTCGCCCAGGCGCTCATCCAAGATCCGGCTGCGCTCCCGCCCGGCGCTGTGACCCGCGGCGGCCTGAACACCCATTACGAGGCGCAAGTGGCGGGTGCGCAGTCGGCGGAGCAAGCCCTGTTTTTTCTGCGCCAGTGGCGGCGACGCGAAATGGTGCGCATTGCCTGGCGCGATATCGCCGCAACCGCGGACGTTGCCGAGACGCTGCAAGCGGTGTCCGAGCTGGCTGATGCGACCATTCGCGCGGCGGTGGCGTCCGCACAGCGGCATTTGCTGCCGGTATTCGGCGAACCGCGGCGCTCGAACCCGGCGCAGCCACCCTTCATCGTCTTGGGAATGGGAAAACTGGGCGGCCGCGAGCTCAATTTTTCATCCGACATCGATCTGATTTTTTTGTTTACCGAGGCCGGCGAAACCAGTGGGCCCCGCGTGGTCGACAACGAGGAATATTTCAATCGCCTGGGGCGCGAAGTCATCCGCCTGCTCGATGTGCGCAATGCCGATGGCTTTGTGTTTCGTGTGGATATGCGCCTGAGGCCTTTCGGTGACAGCGGTCCGTTGGTCGTGAGCCTGGCGTCACTCGAAGATTACTTGCAGCAGCACGGCCGCGATTGGGAGCGCTACGCATGGGTCAAGGCGCGCGCCATCGTCGGCGCTACTGCATACGCACCAGCGTATGAAGAGTTCGTTCGTCCGTTCGTATACCGCCGGTATTTGGACTTCGGCGTATTCGAGTCGCTGCGCAATATGAAGGCACTGATCGTTCGCGAAGTGGGCCGCCGCGACCTCGAGCATCACCTGAAACTCGGCAAAGGCGGTATCCGCGAGGTCGAGTTCATCGTGCAATCCATGCAGCTGGTGCGCGGCGGCAGCGACCGGCGTCTGCAAAACGCCGCCCTGCTGCAGGTGCTGCCGCTGCTCGCCGGCTCGAAGCTCGTCTCGAGCGAGGACATCTCGGAGTTGACCGAGGCGTATCTTCAGTTGCGCAAGGCTGAGAATGCGCTGCAAATGATGCGCGATCAGCAGATTCACGCGTTGCCTGAGGATTCGCTGGATCGCGCGCGCCTCGCCATGATGATGGGATACAAGGATTGGGAGGAAACCCAGGCCGCGCTGAATGCGACGCTCGCGAAAGTCGCGGCGCAATTCGATGCATTGCTGTTCGGCACGCCGGACGCGCCACGCCGGAACGACGAGATCGGGGTCGCATGGCTCGACTCTGACGAGGCGAACATCGAAGAGGAGCTGGCCAACGGCGGTTTTCCGCGCTCGGAAATCCCAGCCGTTAGCGCGATTCTGGAAACCTATCGGCAGGCGGCGAATTATCGGCGCCTCGATGAGGCCGGACACCGGCGCCTGTATTTCATCTTGGCGCGGCTGCTCAAGGCCGCGGCCGCACAGGCCGCTGCCGCCACGGTCGTGCAGCGCGTGCTGCGGGTGCTCGAAGCGATCGGCTCGCGCGCGTCTTATTTGGCATTGCTCAAGGAGCAGCCGGCGGCGCTCGACCGTCTCATCGAGGTATGCGCCATCAGCGGTTTTCTGTCGCGGCAGATCGCCGAGTTTCCATTGCTGCTCGATGAGTTGATCGATGCCAAGGCCTTCGAAGAATTGCCGACGCGCGCGGGATTTACCCTGGAAATGGCGGCGCGAACGGAAAGATTGTCGCCTGACGATCCGGAGCGCCAGGTCGAGGCATTGCGCCAATTTCAAAAGGTGGCCGTTTTCACCGTGGCGCTCGCCGACTTGACCGGGCGCTTGCCGCTGATGCGTGTGAGCGACCGGCTGACCGACATCGCCGAGCTCATCGTCGCATGCTGCATGGATCTTGCCTGGCAGCAAATGACCCAGATGTACGGCACGCCGTATTGCGGAGAGGATCCGGCCGCGCTGCGCCCGGTGGTGGTGGCGGTGGCGGGGTATGGCAAGCTCGGCGGTCTGGAGCTGGGGTACGCGTCGGACCTCGACCTGGTCTTTCTGCACGATTCGGCCGGCAGCATCCAGCTGACTGATGGCGAGAAGCCGCTCGACAACGGCATCTTCTTTTTGCGCTTAGGACAGCGCATCGTGCATCTGCTCACGATGCATTCCGCGGCCGGCCGCCTCTATGAGGTCGACATGCGTCTGAGGCCGAATGGCAAGGGCGGCTTCTTGATGACCGGCATCGATGCCTTCGAGCGCTATCAACTGAGCGAAGCGTGGACCTGGGAGCATCAGGCTCTGCTGCGCGCACGTGCGGTGGCCGGCGATGCGAAGCTGTGCGCGGCCTTCGAAGCGGTGCGCCGCCGCACACTGACCGAGGCGGTGCGCCGCGCGACGCTGCGCAACGATGTGCTGGAAATGCGGCTGCGAATGCGCAAAGAACTGTCGCGCTCCGGCCCGAATGAATTCGACATCAAGCAGGACGCCGGCGGCATCGGCGATATCGAGTTTCTCGTCCAGTATTGGGTGTTGGCCGGCGCCCAAGCTCATCCGGAACTGCTGACCTATACCGACAACATACGGCAACTGGAGGGCTTGGCGGCGGTCGGCGTGATCGATGCCGCCACCGCGCTGTGGCTCAAGGAGACCTACATCAGCTACCGCACGGTGCTGCATCACTTGTCGCTCGAGGGTGACGGCGAGCGCGTCGTGGCCGGGGCGCCCTATCAGGAGACTCGCGAGCGGCTGCGCGCCCTGTGGCACGCGACGCTTGAATCGGCGCCGTGACCTGTCAGAATCGCGACCCTTGGGACGCGGTTTTGCGCAAGTATTGCAAGTGGAGTGACGATCATGTCGGCAATGGTTCAAGACGATTCCAAGCATCGGCTGATTGTGCCGAACGCGCTGCATCACTACACGGTTTATATGGGGGATTTGCCGCTGTCCTGTCCGATGCCGGGCATGATGCTGTGGAATTCGCACCCCAAAGTTTATCTGGCGGTGGAAGCGACGGGTTGGGCCAAGTGTTCCTATTGCGGCGCCGAGTACACGCTCAATCGAAATGCGCCGGGGCACGCAGACATCGCCGCAGAAACCGATTCTTGATCGGCCGCCGACGCATCAGGACTGAAAGTGCCGGTTCCAAACCGATCGCGCGCGATTCAGAGCCGATAGCTCCGCTTCAGGACTTATATTCCGCGTAGGATTTTTCCTCGACGATGGTCGATCCGAGCTTCGAGTTGATGCGCCGCTTGATGGCAGCCCGTTCGTCGTTCTCGAAGTAGACAGCCCTGGCGAGGCGGATGAATTCGCCATCGAATGCCTGGGCCCGCTCCTTGTCGCGGATATCGTCCTCGATCACCCACAGCCGTTCGTTGACCTGAAGCAGCGCATTCACATCGGCTGCGATGTCGGACTTGGCGTAGGGCGAGGCGCTCCAAGTTTCCTCGAGCACCTTGAGTTCAACGCGCACATTGGCGAGTTTTTGCGCGTCGCTCATGCGGCTGGATTTGATCCTCAAGATCGTGATCTTATCCAGCAATTCGCCGGGGGAGACCGGCACGCTTATTTCGCTCATGTCGGCATCTTAGCGAAAATCCCGCTCGAGCATGAGGGCGTCGAGTTTTTCGACGGCATCGCTCACCTCGATCAAATCCATCACGCCGGGCCGCTCGATTTTCGTCGTCCA
>Ga0210393_10004194_pt1 | contig 11446 bp, 11 predicted proteins | sample IncBWC27OmetaG_FD_160068 | JGI IMG/M metagenome (GOLD analysis project Ga0210393, IMG submission 160068) | Forest soil microbial communities from Barre Woods Harvard Forest LTER site, Petersham, Massachusetts, United States - Inc-BW-C-27-O ... | reverse complement strand
GAACTGATTTATCACGACGCCGGTGCGAAAACGCCCGAGGGACTGACGGTCGACCAGATCCACCGGCTGATCCGAGAGGCGGGGCGCGTCCCGGTCGAGCGCGATACCCTCTATCGCCGCGTAATCCGCGACGGCGCTCATTGGACCATCGGCGAGCCGCTGCTCGCGAGCGCCGCTTGCTGATAACCTGAGAAGACGACGAAGCTCCTGCTGAGCCGGCGTTAGAGAGCCGCGCACGAAGTAAGCGGTGAATTTCTGTTCCAAACCAAGAGACCGCTTATTGCGTGCCCGGCTCCTTAAGAACTACCTCGAGAGGAAAACTCGCCTTCGCGCAGAGCCAGGAGGATCCCAATCATGCCAACTTCCACTTCCGCAACCGACGTCGTTCCCCGCACGGTCAACCGTGAACTCAAATTCACCAACGGCACGGCCATCGGCGTGAGCAACCGTTGGAACAAGGGCCAATACTGCTCGATCCTGACCGAAGCGGGCATCGTCGGCTGCGGGATTTACGACCTCGAGACGGCGGCCGAGTTCAGCTTGGCGATCGCCATCTGCAAAGGCACGCCCGCCAAGCCCCTCGTCGAGCCCGAAGATCTCTTCGAGTCAAAGATCGTGGGTGCCACGCCGCAGGCCGAAGCCATGGGCATCCGTAAGGGGATCACCGGGAAGGAAGCCGTGGAGCTGATGCTGCGGGCGAAAGCGACGCACTCGTCCTGACTGCGATTTTCGAATCGACACCGTGAACGACCCGCCAAGCGAGAGACGCTGACATGAGCCCGACCGACACGACTCCCAGTGGATCGACGACACGAAGCGCCGCCGCTACCACCGCGCTGCGTGTGAAAACGCTCGACCACGTTACGCTGGTCGTCAAAGATCTGGATCGCAGCCACGACTTTTACGCCGGGGTGCTCGGCATGCAGCCGGTCGAGCGGCCCGCGTTCTCGTTTGCCGGTAGCTGGTTCCAAGCCGGGGCGACCCAGATCCATCTCATCCTGGAGCACCCCGAATCGGGACCGGCCGGTGTGCCGATCCCTTACCATCTGCTGGCTTCGAGCCGCATCCATCATTTCGCGTTCGAGGTGGAGGACGCGCAGGCCGCGACCGAGATGCTGCGGCAGCGGGGCATCCCGGTTGTCAGCGGTCCCAAGAACCGCCCCGACGGCATGATCCAAGTCTTCGCGACAGACCCGGACGGACACGTCGTCGAACTCTGCTCATGGCCCAAGGGCTGAGCCGGCAGTCACCGCGTCGCTCCCTCACGAATTGATCGGCTTAGATCATTCCGTCTTGGTCTTCTCTTCTTTGTCGGCCGACTTGTCCTCAGCGGCGTCCTCGCTCTTCTCCTTGGCTCCGCCCTTCTTGGCGGCGGCCGCCGGTCGCTTGGAGGCGGGGGTGGAACCAGCCGGAGAGAACTCGAGGCGGGCGGCGAAGAGCTGTTTGAGCCGCGTTGGGTTATAGAGCCGCACCACGCGGCTCTTATAAGTCACTCGGCCTTGGGAGTCGTGCGCGAGATGTTCGGCGACTTCCGGCAGGGCCTGGCCCGCGTACAAACCGGCAAAGGTCTCGGGGTCGACGCCCTGACCCGATTCGAGGTCGGCCATCGCGTCGACTCCGCCGACGCTGGTGGCAAAGGCATTCAGACCCAGGATTGCGGGGACGTACCGCCTTTCATCCTGCAGCATCTGCATCGCTTCGCCCATCGTCCGGTCCGCATCACGCAGCTTGTCGCGAACGGAGCCTTGAATCGCGTCAGCACTTGGGTCGGCACTCAGAGGCGAGGGAGCGGCGAATTGCAGCGCCCCCAGCACATAGCCGACGAATAATAGGCAGAAACAGAAAACAGTCCGAGGGATCCAGCGCATGCTCCGCTCCGTTGGCTGAAGTTTAGCCCGCCAAAATTGGCGTGACAGCCCGTCAGAACAGGCCGAGCCCGCGACCACTATTAATGGTGGTTGCCGTCGGGGGAGATTGCAAGTGAGAAAAAACACCTAGGGACCGCGCCGGCCGCGTCGCGCGAGCGATCAAGGGGCGACTCGTCCGACACTTGGGCCGGACGCTGTTCGCGTAGGTGGGCCGAGATTGAAAGGGTTCGCCGGATCGAGCGCCTTAGACCACAATTCGGCCGAGCAAATCGAGCAGTTCGCTCAGACAGCGGGCGACTTGGACCGTGTCTTGAGCGCGGCAAGCCTGCTGCAGTTCGGCCCCCGCAGCGCTGATTTCAGAAAAGCCGTAGCCGCCGCCTGCTCCTTTGAGCTGATGCGCTTGCCGCCCCAGTTCTTCGACAGAGCCGCTGCGATGCAGTTCGGCCAGCAGCCGACAGCGCTCAGGAATCGCCTCGACAAACGCCTCGAGAATCTCGCGGAAGTCGGCGTCGTCGGCAAACTGCGAACGAATCGGGGCTTTGACGGCGGAAATCGATTGGGACATGGCGGGCCTACTCCGAGACGCGGACGATCTGTGCCAGGAAATGTCTAGCATGCGCGAGCACTCGCGCATTGTGCCGCAGCGTTCCTGCCACGGGCGCGCTGTGATCGGCGTGTCGATTGTGCCGAGTCGACCGGTCCTATCGCGCCGAGGAACCCACTCTTGGGGAGCCTCAACAACGAACCGCGTGGCCACCAAATCGTTCCCGCCGGCCAGAATATGAACGGAGCGAGGAGCAGACTAGCGCCAAACAAACTCGCCGCGTTCGACGCTCCAATCGTTGCCGAAGAATCCGGCCGCGTTGACGCCGGCCATGCCCTTGCTCAAGGCGTCCGGTCCGAACAGCACGAAATCCGGATAGCCGACGCCGGAGACAAAGAACGGCAACCGGTCGGTCAGTCGCATCCCTTTGACACCGGTGCCGGTCACCGCGCCGATCGACGCCGTCTCGCTGCCCGGCCGGGGGCGTACGAAGAGGCAGCCGAAATTGTCTCCCTTGGTTTCTCGTCCGCCGACCGTGACTGATCCAGACTTCAACTGCACCGGACTCTTCCCGAGCAAGGCGTTCCAGGCGGCATTGGTGTCGGCGTTTCCGTAGAGCACGACATTTCGATCGGGATCTTTGGCCGGATCGAAACTCGAATCGAGCACGAGCTGGATGGACCCGTTGCCCCGATACCAGAAACTCTCGGCGTCGAAGCGAGCTTTGCGCAGCGCCCACGCGTTCTCTTCCGCGGAGCCCTTGGTGCCGACTACAAACAGCACGTCGTTACGAAACGCATTACGGAACGGGCCGCTGCGCGCGGGCGATTTCACTTCGCCACTCGGCTTCACGCCGACGCGCCATTTGTCGTCGATGCGATCCAGCCAAAGCTTTCCTACATCACCGGGCCACGGCACGTCGGCGAGCTTCTGCCCGTCCAATTCGATCGGAACGGGCGCGCCGGGTTTCAGATGGCGGACATCGAGACCAAGGCAGGCGACATTCTCTGTCTTCCCCACGAAGCTTCGCTTCTGTGGATCTTGAGTGAGATCGATTGAGCTGAGCCTAAAAGCCTTTTGCTGCGTTTCGATGGTCGCCCACTGGCACTCGGCAGAGACCGCTGGGCTCGCGGTGGCAAATTTGACGTGCTTCATGTCCCCTCTTTCGGGGAGCGTGCGTTGCGAGAAAAATTCGAACATCTCGGGCCAATCGACGCACGGGTTGCCCCACCAATGGCCGGCCCCCAGGCGTTCGTGGTAGGCCCAGTCTCCATGAACCCGGCCAGGACCTTCCGCATCTCCCGCGCCTGCTCCACCGGCACGTTGTCGTCCCGATCGCCGTGCAGAATGTACACCCCGAGTGGCGCGAGGTTGTTGACCAAAGCCAGTGTGTCGCCGGCCGAAGCCGCGCGTTGAAACAAATCGGCCAGCGGATCGGGATGATCGGCTCGCGCCACGCCGGCGTAGGACAACATGCTGATCCAGCCGGCACTCGGCCCGATGGCGGCAAACTTGTCCGGAAAGGTCACACCCAAGTGCCACGTGCCATGTCCGCCCATTGAATGACCGGTCAGCCAGCGGCGATGCGGATCGACTTTGAGCTGGTGCGACGCGTCGTCGAGAACCTCGAGTGCATCGAGTCGGCCCCAATCCTCCCAGTCGAAACCGTAAGGCCGGCGATTGGTCGCGGCGACGACATGAGTCCACGACTTAGGCGTAAAACACGCGGCCTGGCCCAAACCTTCGACTCCGGCGCCGTGCAAAGTCAGCGTCAAGCCGGGCGTTTGCTTGCTCGGAGTCGCGGGAACCAGGGCGTAATACTGGACGCTGCCGTCGATCTTGCTGCGAAACGTGACTTTGCGCGTCTGCTCAGGTTTCAACACGCGAAGCGAAATCTCGGCTGTGCCGTCGGGCTTGTTCGGCCCTCCCTGCTGTCGGTGCAGTTCGAGCTTGGCCGAGACGGTGCCAGTCTTGGTCGGCAAAGCGACGATATGAATCGGTACCTTCGACACACTCAGCGGGGGAAGGGACGGCAGATTGGTTGGCTCCGGTTGGCCGCCGGGCAGAATTGCTGACACGCTCACGCCCGTTTGCCACGAGTTCGTCGCATTGATGACCGGTACAGCGGCCCAACCGTCATACTTCTGCTCCACGACCAGGTCGGGAACCGTGATGTCCGCCGTGTTGAAAAACAGCTCGCTCGGCGAAGCAGTGAGTTTGGCGTGCAGTTCACCACGGCCGACTGCAAACAAGAATTGGTTCACCCCTTGCTTCAGCTCAATCGGCACATGCAAATAGCCGTATGAGTAGGGATCGCCGGCCCGCGGCTCGGCGTTGACCCAAACCATGGTGTGGCCGCTGGCCTCCAACACCATCGTGCAATCCTTGTCCGAGGGAATGGAAAAGAACGCATAACCCCCGACGAGGGAGCGATGTTGAAACTTTCCGTCCTTGCCGGCTGACAGTTTTTCCCACGTGCGCGGCCGGCCTTTGGCCCGCGGCACCGTGTCGCCCGCCTTCGGCGCCTTCCATTCGCCCGAAGCTATCTGAGCAGCCACCGGATCGACGGGAAACGCAACGCGTCCGCCGCGCCCCACCGGCGCAAGGATCAAGGCGTCTCCAAACGGCATGTCTTTGGGTGGCTCGCTCGCCGAAACCGACGCACAGATCTCGAGCACAATTAGAGCCAAGCCGATGCCCGCGCGGCGGCTAAGATAGCGAACAATCATCTGCGAAACTTTCTGAAGTCGTTCTTTGAATCGCTTGATGAGTTGTACCGCAGCAGTCGGGCCCGTGTCATGCGGGCGGATCGTGAGATCTTGGCGACACTGCTTGCAGGCACGCTGTTCGGATCGGCGGGGCACCGCATAAGATCGGGTGCGCCTCATGAATTTCGATTGATCGGCAAAGGGCACCCATGCGGGACGAAGCCGCCTATATCTGTGAAGCCTGCGGAGAAGAAATCGTCGTCCCCATCGATGTGTCGGCCGGACTGAGCCAGGAGTACGTCGAAGATTGTCCCGTTTGCTGTCGGCCGAACCTGGTGCACGTCGAGATTGACGAGGACGGAGAGGCCCGGGTTTGGGCCGAAAAAGAAGCCGACTGATTGCGTCGCAAACCCGATCGCGCAAGCCCCGGTTTCAAAGTCCGTCGGCGCGACGCCTCTTGACTCGCGCCTCAGTGCGCAATTATTTTCACAGGAGCGTTCGATGCGTGTGGTCGAACCGCCATTCCCTTGTCAGCACGGCCCTTATCAGAACTGGACAGCCCTTTGAATCGCGTCACACTGTCGGCGGCTCTCATCGTAACTCTGATCGCTTCTCGATCGGCCCTGGCCCTCGATTGGCCGCAATGGATGGGACCCGACCGCGATGGCGTGTGGCGCGAGTCAGGCTTGATCGACAAATTTCCCAAGGCGGGACCGAAGATTCGCTGGCGCGTGCCGATCGGTAACGGCTACGGTGGCCCGGCCGTCGTCGGCGATCGCGTGTATGTGATGGATCGCCAGAAGAAGGCGGTCGAACCCGCTGACAAGACCACCGGCAAGACCGCTGGGAAACCCGTGGCGACGCGCGGCAAGTCGATTCCCGGTAACGAGCGTCTCCTCTGCCTGAATGCGAACGACGGCAGCGTTGTTTGGAAACATGAGTACGATTGCCCATACACCATCTCCTACTCCAACGGGCCGCGCTGTACGCCGTTAGTCCGAGACGGTCGCGTCTACGCGCTGGGAGCGATGGGCGACTTAGCGGTCTTCGACGCGGCGAGCGGCCACCTCCACTGGACGAAAAATCTGGCTCACGAGTTGCATGCCAAGGTCCCGGTCTGGGGCTTTGCCGCGCATCCGTTGCTCGAGGGCGATTTGCTCTACTCTCTCGTCGGCGGGCCCGGCAGTGCGGTCGTCGCGCTCAACAAGAACACCGGCGCGGTCGTGTGGAAGGCGCTCGACACCCAGGAAACCGGCTACAGCCCGCCCATGCTCTACGAGTTTGGCGGCAAGAAGCAGCTCGTCATTTGGCTTTCCGAAGCGCTCTACGGGCTCGATGCGGCCACGGGCAAACAACTGTGGAAGCACGATTATCCCGTCGGCGAACAGATGACGCGCCCCGCCGTCAACATCATCACGGCGAAGAAAGTCGACGATTTGCTATTCATCTCGACCGTTTACCACGGGCCGATGATGCTCAAGATCGGCGCGGACAAAGCCACCATGGTTTGGAAAGGGAAGAACGACAACCCCGGCAAACCCGACGGAGCTTATTGCCTGATGGCCTCGCCAGTCTTCAAAGACGGCTATGGTTACGGCGTCGGCATGATGGGTGACCTGCATTGCTTCGACGCAAAGACGGGCAAGGACATTTGGCAAACATTCGCCGCCGTCACGGGTCGCAAGGCCGACTGTGGGACTGTGTTCGTGATTCCCCATGAGGATCGCTACGTGCTGTTCAACGACCAGGGTGACCTGATCCTCGCCGACTTGTCGCCCAAGGGTTACCACGAGATCAGCCGCGCCCATGTGCTCGAGCCGGCGGCGTTCGCCCGCGGCCGCAACGTCGTCTGGTCACATCCGGCCTTTTCCGATCGCTGCGTGTTCGCCCGCAACGACAAGGAAATGGTCTGCGTGTCGCTGGCGAAGCCGGGGGCGAACGACGGCTGACCGCGACCTCCTCACGGGCGATAAGCCAGCTTGAACTTGTGCTCGTCGAATCCGAGCTTGATACGCTCGACGAGCGCGGCGCGGACGTCGGCGAAGTCGGCCGACTTCACCCAGACGCGGACTGCCAACTGCACGCCGGCCGGAACGAAATCGTTCACGCTCACGCTCGGCTCCGGATCGACGAGGACGCGTTCCTCGAGTCGTACCAGGCCGTCGAGCACGCGTTTGACGTTCGGCAAGTCATCGTCATAGGCGCAGTTGATGAGCAGCTCGATCCGGCGCTGCTCCTTGGCCGAGTAATTCTTGATCACGCCCTGCGTGACCTGGCTGTTGGGAATATAGATTTGCACGTTGTCGGCCGTGCGCAGGAGAGTGGCAAAGACATGAACTTCTTCGACGGTGCCGGCCGACGTCCCAATTTCGACCGAGTCGCCGACGCGAAACGGTTTGAAAACGAGCAGCAACAAGCCAGACGCCAAGTTCGCGAGCGAGCCCTGCAAAGCCAGGCCGATCGCCAGGCCGGCGGCCGCGATCAAGGCGGCGAACGAGGTCGTGTCGAATCCGACCCAGCCGAGGGCCGAAACGACGGCAAAGACCAGTACGGCGACGTAAATCAGGTCGGCAACAAAGGTCGCGACGGCAACGTCGGTCTTGGATCGCAGCATTAAGCTGCGGCAGATTCGGGAAAGCCCGCGCGCGACCCATCGCCCGATCAGGACGATCACAAACGCCGCCAGCAGATGCTCGAGGAACTTCAGCCCGTCGGTGCTGAGAAACGTGGTCACGCGATCCCAGTTGGACAAATCAGCGACCTGCCATAGCTCGCCGATCATGGCGACTCCTCTGCCAGGGACGATTTAGAACCGGCCTTTTGCAAACCGTCCGATTCTAGACACGCGCTCCGCAGCCCGCAGCGCACCGCCAGCAACCAGAGCGGTTCGGAATCGAACGCCGCCGTTGACCCGACTCCCCCGCGCCGAAAAGCGATCCGGGCAATCAAAATTGCCCGGAACCGTCAGAGATCCCTTGATCGATGGCCTGCCGCGCGGACCGCGTGGCTGCTGCGCCCTCGCGGCACCCGATTTGCATCTCTGCTCCTCCCGCTCGTATGGAGCAACGTAAATAGGTTGGCGGTTTCGTTCGACCGGGTAATCACAGCGTCGCGGGCATAAAAGGGTAAGGGATTCGGCGATGCCACACTCCAGAGGTCCTTCCGCACTCTATCTCCCGTCCCCAGTTGAGATTCGGGACGCTTGCAACAAAATCCGCACGGAATGGTCGCCCGGCGAGCGCGAGTCTCGGCGAGTCGGCGGGCGCTATGCGTGGCGCGTGCTGGTGTTGCCGCATCCGGAATTTGATCGGCGGCAGCACGTCAAAGCCATTTAGGGGGTGGCTTGTGTCCGTCCTGACCTGGTCGTCGTCCGTTCGATTACAGTGAGCCCGCCGCCCATAGGGGATTTCCGCCCCTGGACGGCCTCGGCGAGGATTGCCTAAGCTGTCGGCGAGGGATTTTTATGATCGCCACAATTGCATTTGACGTTCCGCGGGCGCTTGATCGCGTCGGCGGGGATCGCGTCTTGCTGGCTCGGATTATCGACTTCGTGGTGGAAGATAGCCCCGACCTCGTCCGCCAAATTGAAACGTCATTGGAAAAGGACGAATTTGGCGAAGTGGAGCGTGCCGCTCACTCCCTCAAAGGGCTGGTCTCCAACGTCTATTGCGACGCGGTTCAAAGCCGCGCGATTGAGATCGAAGGGCTCGCCCGCTCGGGGAACCGTGCGGCCATTCTGCGGGCCGTCGAAAGCCTCGCCGACTTGATGCAGCCCATGATTGAGAAGCTTGCAGTGGCTCGCCGCGAACTCGAAGCCGCCTGAACGCGCATCAACGCTCGCTCGGCAGTGAAGTCAGCGCAAGGCGGACTTCGTTGACTTGTCGCTCGCTCCGAGCCACTATCTCCATCGTCAGCTCTTCTTGATCTCGATACGAGTGCATCGCTCGTCACCGCCACACGCTCAACCTCTGCCACGCAGGTCGTCTTCTGCTGAGGCACGTAATGGGTGCCATGCCCACGGCTCGGCGTGGGCATGCATGGCAGGACATGCCCTCCCAAAGCTGTGGGCATGGCACCCGAACAAATTGCCATTTGAAGGAGTCGTCCGACATTTTTCCCAGGATTTGAGGGTCGGTTCGACCAGCTTTTCGTCCAATTGCCGGCATTGGCATGCGATGTGCCCCGTTGGCGGTCAGAGTTCGGGGGGATTTTGTCGAGACGCCGTCGCGATGGCGCGTAGAAACCAAAGGCGCGTCATGACCGCGTCAAACAGCTCGGCCGTCTGGGTCCTTTGAATCGTTGGGGCAGCCTTTCACGACCATCCGTCGTCACACATCTTCGAGGCCACGATATGCAACGACCTTTGAAATACATTTTGGGCGCAGTCGCTTTCGTCGGGTTAGTGGGAATGGGGTCTCTGGTCCGCTCACAAACTTCGGCCATTCCCTCTGCGAATGAGGGCGATCAAATCGCGCAGCAGGATGCGCCGCCGTCCGCACCCGGCCAGCCGCCACAGCCCGATGCGTCCATCCCCCCTCCAGAAGGCGCGGCGAACGACAAAGTTGTCGAATTGACGCGAGGCCCACTCAACCAGGGCTTTGCGGAAATGACGAACATGACTCCGCAGCCCTCGCCGCCCGTCGCCAAACAGCCCCCGGCTCCCATCGACGAAGCACCACCCGACGCCAAACCGGACAACCCGGATACGACGTGGGTACCCGGCTATTGGTCATGGGACGCCGAGAGCAACAACCACGTTTGGGTCAGCGGAAGTTGGCGGGTGCCGCCTCCAGGGCACCGCTGGATCCCTGGCTACTGGTCGGAAGGCGACGGCAACTATCAATGGGTCTCCGGCTTTTGGCAGCCCGAGGAAGTTGAGGAAACGACCTACCTGCCCGCGCCCCCGCCTTATCGCGATGAAAACGTCGACGTTTCAACTCCTCCCGATGCCGACCACTTCTGGGTTCCCGGATATTGGGCCTATCGTACGCAATCGTACGAATGGCAACCCGGTTACTGGAGCCGCGTCGTCGCCAATTGGATGTGGATTTCGGCCCACTACGAATGGACGCCGTACGGGTACGTCTTCATCGCCGGGCACTGGGACTACCCACTGCAACAGCGTGGGATGCTGTTTGCGCCTGTTTCATTCAGCGCACCGGTCTACTTGAATCGACAATTCGTCTACACGCCGCAGAATCTGGTGGCTTTGGACGCGCTGGTCGACAACCTGTTCGTCGCTCCCAACTACCAGTGTTATTTCTTCGGAGATTACTACGGTCCACAATACGCCCGGTTCGGCATTTACCCGTGGTTCAACGTCGGCGTCGGACCTTATCTCTACGACCCGATCTTCGCCTACCGCAACACCGTCCTATGGCGTACGCATCCGCACTGGCGCGACGACTTTCGCAAGCGCTACGACCGGCTGGTGCGCGATCCGGGTTTGCGACCTCCGCGCTCGTGGCGCGACTATCAACGGCTCACCCGAGACGGGCGTCTCCCGCGCGATCGCATGGTCGCGTTGCCCCTCCGCGAGGCGCTCCGCGATGATCGCTTCAAGCGAAACACCGTCCGCGTGACGGACGCCGATCGACGCGTGTTGCGCGAGCAAAACGACTTCCGCCGCAAACTGATCACCGAGCGCACGCGTCTGGAGCGGCCGGATCGCCAGCCCGATCGACGACCGGGTGAGAAACCCGAGCGTCCTGTTGTGCGCCCCGGCGAACGTCCGGAACGACCTGTTGTCCGCCCGGGGGAACGCCCCGAGAAACCGGTTGTTCGTCCGGGGGAACGCCCGGAGAAGCCAGTTGTTCGACCCGGCGAGCGACCGGAGAAGCCAGTCGTGCGTCCGGGAGAACGTCCCGAACGGCCGGTGGTGAAACCCGGCGAACGCCCCGAGCGACCCGTCGTGCGACCGGGTGAGCGACCTGGCGTAAATCCAGAGTTACGTCGCGATCGCCCGGCAACTGCGGAAGCGCCCCGCGCTCCTCGGACGCTTCATCTGCCGAACGGCCGAACTCCCGAGCCGGCACGAGCCGGTCAACCCGAGTTGCGTCGCGAGACGCCTCGCACGCCTGCCGTGCGGCCGAACAATCCGCCCCGAGTCAATACCCCACGACCTCCCCAGCCAGACCGTGCCGTTCGGACTCCCCCGGCGCGACCGGCACCTCAGCGCAACGAGCGCGAGAAAAAATAGGAATGCAACGGAAGTTTCCGAAGGTTTTGGGTTTTTACGGAGAATGAGAATGCGATTGCAACCAAGTTTGAAATCGGCCCTGCTGCTCTTGGGTGTTGCCGGGACGATCGTCGTCGCCAGCGGGAGC
>Ga0210393_10004193_pt1 | contig 11447 bp, 10 predicted proteins | sample IncBWC27OmetaG_FD_160068 | JGI IMG/M metagenome (GOLD analysis project Ga0210393, IMG submission 160068) | Forest soil microbial communities from Barre Woods Harvard Forest LTER site, Petersham, Massachusetts, United States - Inc-BW-C-27-O ... | reverse complement strand
GACCGCTCAACATCGACGCTGAGGCCGCGGGATTCGCCCGCATTGTCGCCGCGCGTTCCATTCGCCCGCCGCTTGCCGTCGGCATCTTCGGCGAATGGGGTTCTGGCAAGACTTACTTTATGCGCAGAATTCAGTCGCAAGTAGAAAAGCTTCGTCACAGTCCGCAAGCCACCGCCACTGATCCGCTGTTCTTTAGCGAAATCGTACAGATTCGCTTTAATGCCTGGCACTACATCGAGACCAACCTCTGGGCCAGCCTGGTCGAATACATCTTTTCGGCTCTCGATACGTGGATTCAAAGCCAAGCTGGCGATGATCCCAAGCGCACCGATCTTGTGTTCAATCGCCTCGCGACTGCACAGCAATTACAAATCGATGCGCTGGAAAAAGTCGTCCAACTCCGCTCCCAAAAGCACAGCGCCGAACTGCGCGCGCAACGCGCCCACCACGACTACGCCGAGGCGCTCGCGAAAAGCGTTAGCCTGAAGCCGGGCGCTTCCTTGAGCGCCATGCTACAGACATTCCTGAGCACCGACGCCGGCGCAAAAGCCGATCTAGAATCAATCTCCAAAGACCTCGCCCTTCCCGAACTCCAATCCGCCGATGATCGTCTCAACACGGTCCTGGCCGAAGCTCGATCCACCAGCGGACAAACGCGTCTCGTCGCCCGTTCCCTGATTGCCAAGCTCGGTACTATCGGCGGCTTCATCAGCATGGCCTGCATCATCTTTGCATTTCCGATCTTTAGCGTAATGCTCGGCGTTCTGGCCAGTCACTTCCCCAACTTCTTTTTGAGCCAGTACTTGCGCGCCGTCGCCACCAATGCAGCCCTGGCGCTAGTGGTTGCCGTGACCATTCTGCGATCTGCACTCTCCACGGTGAGAACCGCGCTCAACAAGCTCACCGTCTTCGATGCGCAACTACAAAGGAGTATCGACCAGCAAGTCGAGGCCGCCAAACGATCACCCGCTGCAAAAGCCGCGATCGCCGCAGAACAAGACCTGCTCAAGTGCCAGCAAGCAGCGGCCGCTGCCGACCTGGCCCTTAACGAAGCCAACGTCAAACTTGCCGCCGCCCGTCAAGAATTCGAAAGTGGCACAGCTCGCGGCCGGCTTAACGCCTTCGTGCGCGCGAAGGTCACCGACGGCGACTACGCCAAGCACCTCGGCATTATCGCCTCCATCCGAAAAGACTTCGTGCAGCTCGCCAGCCTTATGCAAGCCGCCAACAACTCCAAAGACGAAGTCGCCGAGCGCGAGAAATTGCAGCGCGAAAGCACACTACGCGTCGAGCGATTCCTAAATTGGCTCAAAGACGCCACCGACATTCGCCTCACCAGCGCCGAAGTGACCAGTCTATTCACACTCCTTGAGCCTGCCGAAGCCATCACACAATTTCATCGCCATCGCACTGTTATCGCCCAACACTTCGAAGATGGAGACCGGGCCCTCGAGGCAATCGCAATGGATTTGCAGCAAACAATGAACAAGCCCGTGCCGCGCTTCTCCCGCATCGTGCTCTACATCGACGACCTCGATCGATGCCCGCCCGCCAAAGTGATCGATGTACTCCAAGCCGTGCATTTACTGCTGTGCTTTCCTCTGTTTGTCGTAATAGTGGCCGTCGATGTACGCTGGGTGTCACGCGCCCTGCACGACCGTTTCCCAAAATTGCTGGAACAAACATCCTTCGGCGACTCATCGACCACCAGAGCCGATCCGCTGCCCAGCGGCGCAAGCTCGGATGATTATCTGGAAAAGATCTTTCAAATTCCCTACTGGGTGCGGCCCATGGAAGCCGCGGCCGCGGCTACTTACGTGCAATCCATTGCCGGCGCAGATCGCGCAACCTCGCCGACGCCGAGCGCCGATTTGCCCGCAACACCCGCCGCGAGTTCACCAGTCACCCCTGCGGCCGACGTCGCTACGATTCTCGCAGCAGCAGCTGGCGCAGCGCCGAACGCCGCCGCACCGCCAGTCTCCTCAATCGCAATTGCTTCGACTGCAGCCGCTTCCGCGACGGCTGCACCTCTGCACAATGTCTCCGCGCCGATCCCCCCGGCGCACGTGGCCGCACCGACGTCAACGATCAGCACCACAGAACTCGCCATCGGCATGTCGCTCAGCGAATGGGAAATCGCCGCGCTCCACGCCTTCGCGCCCTATGCCGGTCGTACGCCAAGGCAGGCCATCCGCTTCGTCAACATTTATCGCCTCATTAAAACTAGTCTAAGTTTCCAAAGCATCAGCGCTCGGGATCTCGAACAAGGTGCCACCGCCGCAAGTCGCGTCCTCATTCCACAACTCGCCATCGTGACCGGAGCACCCCACGCCGCACCGCAGTATTTTAGCTACCTGCGGCATGCTGACGGCCAGCAACTCGTCCCGGCATTTTTTTCTGAACTCAAAGTCACCGCGACGGTACCCCGTTGGATCACCGGCACATCAATCATGGGCGTGTTTGAAACACTACTACAACGCGAAACCGCCGCCACCGTCATCACTCCCCTAACGGTCCAAGACCTAAAATTCATGGCACCCGTCGTTCAACGCTACTCATTTACTGCCCGCCTAAGCTAGTGTCAGCCCCCCCTACTAAATGGCACTCTGTACCTTTATAGGTGGCACTTGGGCGCCAATATAACGCGCAAATTGTCGACCGATTTGATTCCCCGGTCATGAAATCGCCCGGTGGCGGATGTCACCTATACGAGAACAACTGAGGCCCTGTGCTGCCTATAAGAGGACGGTCTCATTCTTGAGTGCCAACGCCGAAGCAAACTGCACCATCCCTGATCGTAAGCATGGCACGCCGTCCGTAAGGTGGGAGCCCGTTGACAAGTGCCATAGGGAGCAAAACAATGAGCGAGCCCTCAGACAAGTTGGTACGGAAATCGACGAGATGAACGGTGCCAGTGCCTCTAGCTTTCCCTCAAGGACCGTCCCGACCACGAGCCCAGGTGGTGCAAGCCGCGGTTTGTTCATTACGCGATGAATGAGGTAGTTGGTCGACTGGAAGATGATCCAGCGAGGAGCCAAAAAATTGCTGCGCGACGCCCTAATAATTCCGACGGCCGCTCAAACGATTGACGAGCTAGCACTATTGACTACTTGAGAGAACGTAAATGCGCGGGCTAATCCCAAACTTTGGACATTTCTGGAAGCGGCAATACATTCAATTGGGTGGACGAGGCAAGCGTGGCCATTTAAAGGGGTATGCTGGCAAAAGGACGGTCGATTTCCGGGATCAAATAGCTGTCTACGTACTCTATGACAAGGATTTTGTTCCGGTGTATGTGGTCAAGCTGGCAGCGGGCGTCGCAGATTATGGGACCGTCTTAACGACCACCATGTAGACCATTTGTTTGTTGCCTGGGAGTATTTTAGTTGGTTTGGATTCTTGCACGTTCGCCGCAGCAATACTCTCGAACCGACCTATCCTCGTCTACGGAAAATCAGCTTCCCCATGACTCGAGATCACATTGAAGGCCTCGTCATAACGGCCATTGGGCCGCGAATGAATCGGCAAGGAGCCCGATGGAATGCGAAGCCGTCGGGTTCGGGGGAATACTTTCAGGTTTTGGACGAAGAATTAGACACGCTCAATCGTGGCCATCTGCGACAGTTCCAGGACGAGTTGCGGACTGAGATGCACCTCCTGAAACGTCAGATTTCCAGGCGCCGCAATCCATCCCCGATGAATCGTCAGAATATTAAGTCCGCCGGCAAGCACGAGGGTCAAAAAGGCGCAAGACAGTGAAATGAGGCACAACCTCTATCGGTGCAATTTACTCGGCCAAAGGGGTGAATAATGTGTGGTTTTCAAGATAGCTACCGACGCGGCCATCGTTTCGTACCAGGAACAACGTCTAAAGCTATAGGTGGCGCGAAGGGCACGCGACAATCGACAGTGAGCTGGTTTCGAGCACACGCAAACCGGGCGGGGGCGACGAATTGTGTAGGCGGGTCAATGGCGGCCCGCAACGCCGCGAGCCCATCAACAAGGGCGCGACCGCGATTCAAGTGGCAAGACGAATGATGTCGGAATGAATGGGATCGGTCCGGGCCGGCGGCCGCGGGGGCGCTGACAATTCAGGGAGCGAAGAGGATGGTTTACGCTGGCTTCGTAATATCGATTCTCGCGCTCGCTTTTACAGCGGCGAATTTCTTCCGGGGAATTTGCAGGGACCGCCTGCGCCTAAAGATAACGAGTACATTCGATGACGGCGAGGCGTTAGCGTACGGGCCGCAGCACCCCCCGAGCATCGATATAGTGGTGATAAATGCCGGAACGAGGCCGGTGATTCTCCGAATGATCGGGGGCGCCGATGACAAGGATAATTGGTCTGGATCAATGCTTAACTACGAAAAGGGCGGTATCCGGCTCGGCGAACATGAAAGGTGGGAACACACAATCAGAAACGAGGACACGGTCGACGTCTATTCGAATGAGCCGGAGGACGTTCTCTTCACTCATATGTGGATTGAAGATTCACTCGGGAATAGATACCCGATCCCGAATTCGTACGAATATGTCCCGAAGTTGCAAGCGACGCTTTTCACGGAACCCACAGAAGTTGAGCGTACGCCGGGAGAGGGATGAGCCATGAGCCTCCGTTTCCACCGCCGCATAAAGCTATTCCCGCGCGTGAGGTTGAATCTCGCGCGCTCGGGAGTCTCGACTGGAATCGGCGGCCGCGGCGCCCACGTCACGCTCGGCCACGGCCGGGTACGCGAGACGGTTGACCAACCTAGCTTCGCACGTGAGGCGCCTCCGATAACATTTGCTCCGCCCGCACCTGTTGCTGCTAAAGTGTGACTTGGTGATTTGATTTCTGGGTACAGTCAAGATTTCGGGGGTACGACGCAGTTACAGCCCATGTATACCAGTATAATTAATCTCGCCGTTCTCTTCGGCTAATGGTGCTGGTGTCGCGCGTGCATGCGGTAGTTTCGATATGACCGAAGTCCATTACAACAGGGCGCCGATCCTTGAGGCGGTCATCGACATTCAGGTTCGCTTCAATCCGCAGTCTGATCCAGCCGCGTTTCTTAGTACGGCACAACAGATGGCGCAGCGTGTTGCTGCGCGTTTCCCTCAGTCTTTAGTATTACCTCTCGTCAACTTTGGAATAGGGATGGTCCCTCCTGTCCCTGGCACTGCAGCAGCACCCATGCCACAATTGGTGCCCCGCATTACCCACCAGGGAGGGCTACGGTTAGCGACGGCTCAAAACGAACGCGTCTTGCTCTTACAACAGCGAGGCTTGAGTTTTAGTCACATGCCACCGTATACCAGGTGGAAGAACTTTCGTGACGAGGCGGTCGAGCTGTGGAGATTGTTTGTGAGCCTCACGAAGCCCGAGGCAGTAACGCGAACGGCGCTTCGCTACATTAACCGTTTCGAGATACCGCACGATATTTTCGAGCTGTCAGACTATTTTTTGTTCCGTCCCGAGGTCCCAGAGCGGAATATCCCGCAAATGGTGTCAAGTTTCTTCATGCAGTGTCAAATGCCGCAACCAGATGTTGGACCCGATGTAACTGCGACCATCAATCTTGCGTCGGCTGGTAGGTCCCCCGGCAGTGCACAGATCATTTTGGACTTCGACGTGTTCGCAATGGGCGAGCTTAGCGCCGACTCCGATGCAGTAATAGAGCTGCTGGATCGCCTGCGCAAGCGCAAGAACGAGTTGTTTGAAAGTTGCATAACCGACCAAGCTCGGGAGCTCATCAAATGATGGTAACCGTCCCCGCCTATGCAAGTTCCAATATAGCTGCATACCCAATCTTGGGTACGCAATCAGTAATTGACTTCGATGCGCCAAGAAATCTCCTGGTCAGTCAGGAAGACGAGCTTTCCTGGCTTGCAACCACAGCAGCGCGCCATCGGCTGCGAAACCTTTTTACGTTACCGGACAACTGGGACGGGCACGGTAGCTCAAAACCGGACTTCGAGGCTGTTGCTCGGGCGTATGGGATGGTGCTGGCGTTGTATCAAATCGCGGCACTTTCTGGTTACGGATGGACTAATCCTAATGTCAGTGCGGATGAGTGCGGGGCCATCGTTTTCGAGTGGTGGCGCGGAAGACTCAAATTGACTATCTACGTAACCGCAATCCAGATTAGCTACATTCGTGTTTGGGGGAACAACGTCGATACCGAGATGGAAGACGGATCTATTGACTCCCTTGAGCTTGATTTTACCCCGCTTTGGGGCTGGCTGAATTCATAGCTGTCCCGTGCCGACGCTGTGTACCCCTATTGAAGATGCCGAGGATCTGATACGGAGCGTCCCTGACTCTCCGGAGTGCCACGCGTCCGATCCGATCACTGGCTCGACAAAGATCTCTGCCTCGGCATTCAATGACCGCTTCAGACAACCATCTGTGGATCGCGGCAGCATGCTTGCGGCATTGGATGCTGCAAGGAAAAATCCATCGGATGGGCTGGTGAAGGTGATCGCACGGGATGTGCGCGCAATTCGCGTTGAGATCACCAACGAAAAGGGTAAGGCGACCGGCAATTTCTACAGGATTGATGCTGTGCATAGGCCCATTGACGCTGGAAATCCCGAAAATGAACCGCCTAACCCGGCCCACGGCCAGGTCGAAAGCACACCAGCAATCCTCAGCGACACCCGGTTCAAGAAGTTGAAAGAGAGGCTCGCTCAGCTAGCCGAGCAGCATGGCTGGATCAGCCCTCCTTCTCGGCTCGTGACCTAGGAACCGCCTGCTCGTATTGCCGCGGCATTTAGACATCCCCGCCCGCTAGCACTTTCCCCTTGCGCGGTGGCATCGCACGATCGACGATACGCCCCAGAATAGACCCTTGTTGGCCGGAAAAATACACTATGTCACTTCAAAGATATCCCGAAGATGAGTTGGTCACCTCATCGCAAAGCGGTCTCGGGGACGTGCTCGAGTGGATTGGGCTTCTGTGTGCGAAGGAGTACGCCGTTGAGTTGCTGTATGGCAGGCACGGATTGACAAAGATCGAAGCCGCTCGACGCGTCGACAAGATAGCACCTCATGTCCGAGTCGCCACTGCATACGTCAAGCAATCCCTTGATGGACCGTCGGAGATATCCTTTCTACCTGCCTATTACGCGATCCTAAATCTCATGAAGGTTTGCGTGTTACTTGGTCCGCGTCACGCCGATCTTCCAAAGAATCGGACGCACGGAGCCAGCTACAATCCGGAGGGAAAAGATAGTCACTCCATATTGACAGAAGAGATCTCCCTTAAACCTGGCGGGGTGTTTCCGCTGTTTTATCAAACTCTCACGGGCACACATTGGCCGACGAAAAGCAGGCGACTACGTGTTGGCGATTTCCTTGGATGCGTGTCTGGCGTCTGGTATGAATACTCCCACATCACCACGCGGCCTCAATCGCTGTGCCAACTTGGATACGGAGTTGTTCCTTCGCCTAGTGGCTTGCGACTCCAGTGTGTGGTATTCCCGCCGGCTCAAGGCATGCCGAGGGGGCGGGCACAAGCCCTCAAGAGATTTTCCATTGATAAGACCAACTCCAAGTCATATCACAGCCCATTACTCACTCCTACCTCTCCGATAACCTTGGGTGAGGCATTGCGTGCTACCGTGAAGACGCACCTCTTATACCGCGTCGAGCCTACGCGTACCTATGCATGCGTGGTGAACTCCAAACTGGAACTCCCGCAGGAACTTCCCATTGCGCTCCTATTCTTCTACATGTCATGTATCGTGCGATATCGCCCGGAATACTTTGCGCGCCTCCGCGACTCAAAATATTGGCCATTGATTTCTTCAGCCAGGATACACGCGTTTCTAGAGTTCCTGCTTTGCTTCTGGTCATTTGCTCAGCAGAGAAACCTCTACATCAATTCAGCGGTCTTCCAGACGCCCGCGATGTTGGACCAACAGTTTGCTTACCTGCGGCAACTTGTATGGACAGGAACGCCGCCGCCGGCTGTCGCTTCCCATCCTCCGGGCGCCGCTACGCAAGCAGCGCCCTCGACGCCGACCTCGAGAATTGCCGATTCCCCCTGACGCAGCCCAGCAATCCATAGCTCACGCATTGCGAAGCACTAACTGGCCCTCAAACTTATCGAGCTCCGTGATTTTAGTAAGATTCATAATCGATGAAATGCGATAGCGCACGATAATTGGCGGTTATCATTATTTGGTCTCAAGCGACGTTCTGTGAGGTCTGTTGACGTTCCCGGCGAGAGAGCGGCTCAGCGTCTGCGAGAATTCCGCAAATGCGCAAGCGAGCGGCCAGGGCCCCTTTGGCGACACGCATGTGCGCATGCCACAGCATCAATAGTGGTACTTTTATTCCGTCACAAAGTGGTTATTGAGAGTTCGAGCTGGTCACCCTATTCTCGCCCGCGCCTACGAGCAGAATGGTGCTGGTGGATCGGTGGTCGGACGATACAGCCGCACCGACACACGAGCAATAATGTGCACGCAAATCGTATTCGCTGGGTGATCCACTAAGATCAAGCTGGAGAGGAACTGAGCGCATGTCTAAAAACTTCTCAACGGGCCTGGCAGCGCTGGGTGCGGCGTTTCTGTTGGCTCTAACTGCCGGTGCGACGACTCAGGATTCGTCCTCTCCGCACGACAAGCTCGCCGCCTGGGCGGGACACTGGAAAGTACGCATCGAGACCAAAGAAACGCAATTTGGCCATGCGAAAACGGAAGACTACGACTCGAAATGTTCTTTTCTCCCTCACGGCGCCTTTCTATTCTGCGAATATTTGAGCCTGCAGCCCAATCCTGATTCAGGCCGGATCGTTAACGATGTCGCCCTCGTCTATTACAGCGATGTCGACAAGACCTTCAAATATACAAACGTCGCCCCGGAAGGTGGACCAAGCGAAAACGTCATGAGTGTCGATGGAAATGTCTGGACCAGGCCCTTTGAGATTCCAAGACCGAGCGACGGAGTGGCCCAGGCTCGCGAAATCTACACTTTCGTCTCGCCCGACAAGGAACTGGGACGGCTCGAAATATCGCTCGATAAGGGCGCACACTGGATCGTGGTGAACGAGGCGGTGGGCAGGAAAGAGCGCTAGGCATTGTGCGAGTGGTACGACGATGATGAATCTGGGAGGAATTGGAGCGCGATTTCTCCCTCTCCTGCAGGACATCCGAATGACTAAGTTCGCCTTTGACCCGAAGGCAAGGCATGCACCGCGAGCACTCGCCATGCCGGGAACTCCTCGCCTGCCTTCGGCGGATCGATGAGACCACAAGCGATCAACCCGTCGTCGCTACCCGCTTCACACAGGTAGACCGCGATCGCCCCACGCTGCTGCGCGGTATAGACGAGACGCCAGTGTCGCGGCAGAGTACGTTCGGCGGTAGCGTAGTCCACCTCGAGGTGCGCCGCCGAATCCGCCTCCAAAATGCCGCGGCCGGCAACGACTACCGCGGCGCGCACCGTCGCGACTTCCACCGTTAAGGTTCTCTCCTGTTCCGGTTCTATTTTGAGTCCATGGCGGGTTAAATGTTCGGCGACATGTGCGGGCACGGCATAGGCCAAAGGCCTGGCTACCAGCAGCTCGCCGATGAACCGGCCGAGGAGAGGTGCCTTAATCTCAACAGGAGCCCCATCGAGGTTGTACGGATCACGCGTCAGAATCGACGCGGTCCTATCTTCAAATGCTTCCTGACGATAGCGAACCGCTACCCGCTCGGGCGGCGCTGAGCAGTTCTTCAATAGATCAACTATCTCCCGTCCATGCGTTGCAACGTAGCGCAAGGTTTCACGCAAAAACCCGTAGGTGGTCCGCACGCGTTCTGAAAAGGGAAGGTAGGAGTAGGTCTCGAGCAGCAGATCAAGTCGATTGGTCAGTCCACGATAGTTGCCGCCGAAGCGAGGATGATGCGGATAGGTGATCCAACCCATACCCTGACCGCCCTCGTCGCGAAGGAAATTACCGTACCAGAACGAATCCAATCCGTCGTTGGCCTTAACCGCCATTTGCACCGCCGGCAGCAATCGGTTGCGCATGTACTCGATGGGCTCGCGCCGACCACTGTCGATGACATGCGGTACGTCGTAGGTCATGGCGAAGCGGTGAATAGAACCGTTGGTGGTGTGACAATCGATGACCAGGTGCGGATTCCACGGATGACACACCCGACTCTGCATCAGGCGCATCTCCGCGCCCCGCTGACGCATGTAGTCGCGATTCAAGTTGATGCCCGCGGCATTTTCGCGCGTACCTACACACGGCGGCCCGATCTGGCCGCGAAACTGTTCGATCTCGAGCTTGCGGTGTTCGGGATCCAGGCGATCATTACCGTCGGCATTGAATAACGGCACTATCAATAGGCTGATGTGATCCAACACGGCGCCGTGAAGGCCCCGCAGGATATCGCGCACCAGCATCAGCGCCGCTTCCTTGCCCTCCACTTCGCCGGCATGAATCCCACATTGAATCAACACGATGGGCAGATCGGCGGCGTGCGCCTCCGGCGGGGTGAAATGGCCGCGATTCGAAAGGATTAGCAGGGGCAGCAGCCGACCTTCAGGCGTCATGCCGAAGTCCGCGATACGCAAACGATGGTCATCAAGGGTACGCAACGTCTCGATGAATGTCAGAACATCGCCATGCGTGGAAGTCTCGGTATAACCACTGCGTTCAGCACGGGTTTGGAGAACGCTCAGCTCGCGCATAGGCGTTGGATTCTTCCGCGTCAGTTCAGTTGATGGATTAGCGCATTTATCGTAAAGCGCCCCCAGCAGGGGTGCAAGTTGCCATCAGACCGCGCACCACTGTGACTCGCGGGCGACGGTGAGCATTAATGCGAATCGTTGATTTCATTTATACAGCTTGCGAGAACCGCGAGGCCGTCGGTGACCTGCGAGGCCGTCAACCCGGCAAACCCGAGGAGCAAGCCGGGCTTGGGCGGCCGAGATTGATACATCGGGTGGATCGGATAGAGCCCTAAACCGAGTTCGGCCGCGCGCACCAAGAGTCGCTCGAATTTGTTGTAACTCAGACGATGAAACCACGCGACCACATGCATACCACCGTAGGACGGAGCTACCTCGAGATGGTCACTTAAGTGGCGCGACAGTCCATTGAGCAAAGCCTGGCGTCGACGCCGCAGTTCAACCAGTGATTTGCGCAAGTGTTTCTCGTACTGCCGGTTCTCGAGAAACGCAGCCAACGCAATTTGTTCGATCGCCGAGCACCCCTGGTCGTCCAGGTCCTTGGCCAGATTAAGGTCGCTGCGCAGTCCTTGTGGACTCACGATGAAGCCGAGCCTGAGCCCAGGGAAGAGGGTTTTCGAGAACGAGCCCGCGTAGATCACTCGATCCGCAAGATCGAGCGAACGAAGAGCGGCGAGAGGACGTCGGTCGTAGTGGAACTCGCCGTCGTAGTCGTCCTCAAACACCCAGCACTGGTGTTTGGCAGCATAGCTAAGCAACTCGATTCTGCGCTCAA
>Ga0210393_10004191_pt1 | contig 11448 bp, 11 predicted proteins | sample IncBWC27OmetaG_FD_160068 | JGI IMG/M metagenome (GOLD analysis project Ga0210393, IMG submission 160068) | Forest soil microbial communities from Barre Woods Harvard Forest LTER site, Petersham, Massachusetts, United States - Inc-BW-C-27-O ... | reverse complement strand
GGCTCCCCGCTGCGCATCATGATCCTGCTGGTGCTGGTCACCGCGTTCGCTTCGGCGTTGTTGGACAACGTCACCACGGTGTTGCTGATCGCCCCGGTCACCCTGCTGGTGTGCGACCGGTTGGAGATCGGTCCGGCGCCGTTCTTGATGGCCGAGGCGTTCGCATCCAACATCGGCGGCACCGCGACGTTGATCGGCGACCCGCCCAGCATCATCATCGCCAGCCGGGCGGGCCTTAGCTTCAACGACTTTCTGATCCATCTGACGCCGATAGCGATCATCATCACCGCCGTCTTCGTCGCGTTGTTGCCACGCCTGTTTCCCGGTGCGTTCGACGTCGATCCCGAGCGGGTCGCCGACGTCATGTCACTCGAAGAGCGTGAGGCCATCCGCGATCCCAGGCTGCTCATCAAATGCGGCGTTGTCCTAGTGGCGGTCCTCGCCGGGTTCATCGCCCACAAGCCGATACACATGGAACCGTCGCTCGTAGCATTGGTGGGCGCTGGCATTCTCATCGTGATTTCCGGCCTGGAGCATTCCGATTATCTGTCCGGCGTCGAATGGGAAACACTGCTGTTCTTCACCGGACTGTTCGTCATGGTCGGGGCCCTGGTGAAAACCGGCGTAGTCAATCAGATGGCGCGGTTGGCCACCGAAGCGACCGGCGGGCACGCGTTGTTGACGACGATGTTGATCCTCGCGGTGTCGTTCATCCTCAGCGGCATCATCAACAACGTTCCATATGCCGCGACGATGGCGCCGATCGTCGCACAACTGCTCCCGTCAATGGCGGGCCATGCCTACCCGGAGGTGCTGTGGTGGGCGCTTACCCTCGGCACCGACCTCGGCGGCAACCTCACCGCGGTCGGGGCCAGCGCCAACGTGGTCATCCTGGGAATCGCCCGGCGCGCGGACAGTCCCATCTCGTTTTGGGAATTCACCCGCAAAGGCATCGTCGTCACATTGGTGTCCGTTGGGCTCTCGGCCATCTACTTGTGGTTGCGCTACTTCGTGTGGAGCTAACGGCCAATCGCGCTAACGGGTCAGCAACGCAACGCATTCGGTGTGATGGGTCAGCGGGAACGCATCGAACACCTTGATCTTCTCGACGAGGTAACCGTGGCCGCGGTACAGGCCGATATCCCGTGCGAAAGACGCTGCCTCGCAGCCGACGTGCACCACCCGCGGGACCCCGGCGGCGGCCAATAGGTCGATGACATCGCGCCCGGCGCCCGAGCGCGGCGGATCCAGCACCGCGACATCGGCGCTGGATCGTTGCAACGACAGCGCCCGCCGCACCGAATCGGTGACGACGTCCACCTGCGGCAGATCGACCAGTGCGGCCCGAGCGGCCCGCGTCGCCGCGCGCGAGGTGTCGATGGTCAGCACCCGACCGGACTGCCCCACCGCGTCGGCCAGCGTCGCGGCGAAAACGCCCGCGCCGCCGTAGAGATCCCAGACCGTCATGCCGGCACCGGGCTGTGCCCAGTCGGCGACCAGACCGCTATAGACCCCCGCCGCGTCCCGGTGCGCCTGCCAGAACGCCGTGACCGGCACCCGCCAGCTGCGCGTGCCCACCCGCTGCACCGCCTCGTAGCTGCCCTGAACCACCCTTGTCGCAGTCCGTTTGCCCTGCCGCAAAGTGCGGACCACATGGCGCTCGCCGTCGTCGTCGACGGCCACGTGCAGCTGTGCGGTCGGCGTCAAATCCGGCTCAGAACACGCCCCAGTCAGTCCGTCCAGCATCCCGGCCGGCAGCTGCGCGCAGCGCAGGTCGGTCATCAGCTCGTCGCTGTGGTAGCGGTGAAATCCGGGGCGACGGTCTGCGCCGACCTCGAGCCGAACCCGGGTGCGCCAACCGGTGGGACCACAATCCGAGATCGGTTCAGCCTCACCGGTCCAGCGATGTCCGCCCAGCCGCTCCAGTTGATTGGCCACGACGTGCGCCTTGAGCGTCCGGGCTGCCTCCGGGCCGGCGAATGCCAGATCGCAACACCCGGCACCGTCCAACCCGGCGATCGGGCACAGTGACGCGATCCGATCGGCCGACGGCTCGATCACCTCGATAACGTCTGCGTGCCAATAAGAGCCGCGATCCGCGGTGACGCGCACCCGAACCTGTTCGCCGGGTAGCGCATAGCGGACGAACACGACCCGGCCTTCGTGGTGGGCCACGCAGCTGCCGCCGTTGGCGGGGGCACCGGTGACTAGCGTCAGTTCGGCACTGGCGGGTGGTGCCGGCATCACGGGCTTCACGGGATACGCCTCATCGGAGTTCGGGTGTCGACCCGGTGCTCAATCGAAGATCCCGCGACGGGCATCCCCGGGCGCCGCGTGCGGTTGAAATGCCTTGAGCCGTTCCGACGAATTCAATTGCCAGGGAACGGAAGTGACCATTACGTTGGGCATGAACAGCAACCGGCCCTTGAGCCGCAGCGCGCTTTGGTTGTGCAACACCTGCTCCCACCAATGGCCCACCACATACTCGGGGATGAACACCGTCACCACGGTCCGCGGCGAATCCTTGCTGACCCGTTTGACGTAATCGAGTATGGGACGCGTGATTTCACGGTACGGCGAGGCAATAACCTTCAGCGGAACACTGATATCGCTTTCCTCCCACTTGTGCACCAGATCGCGGGTTTCCGCGTCGTCGACGCTGACCGTGAGGGCTTCGAGCGCATCCGGACGGGTGGCACGCGCATAGGCGAGCGCCCGCAGTGTCGGCAGGTGCAACTTCGACACCAGCACCAGCGCGTAATTGCGGCTGGGCAACACCACGTCGTGTTGGGCGGCCGCTTGCTTCTCCAATTCCCGGCCGACGGTGTGGTAGTGGCGGTGGATCAACTTCATGATGAGGAACAGCAGACTCATCGCGAAAAGGGCGATCCACGCCCCGGCGACGAACTTGGTGATCAGGACAACCAATAACACCGCACCGGTGGACAGCAATCCGATCGTGTTGACTACCCGCGAGCGCATCATCTTGCGCCGTGCCCGCGGATCGGTCTCGGTGCGCAGCAACCGGGTCCAGTGCCGGACCATGCCGATTTGGCTCAGCGTAAACGATATGAACACGCCGACGATGTAGAGCTGGATCAGCGCGGTCACCTCACCGCGGAACGCGATGACGAACGCGAGAGCCGCCGCCGACAGGAACAGGATCCCGTTGGAGAACGCCAGGCGGTCTCCGCGGGTGTGCAATTGGCGCGGCAGGTAGCTGTGCTGCGCCAGCACCGAGCCGAGCACCGGGAACCCGTTGAACGCGGTGTTGGCCGCCAGCACCAAGATGAGGGCAGTCACCGTGGCGATGAGCAGAAACCCAATGCGGAAGCTGCCGAACACCGTCTCCGCGAGCTGCGTGACCAGTGTCTTCTGCATGTAGCCGGCCGGGATGCCGCCCAGCTGCGTAGCGGGATCGTCGACCAGCTGCACGTGTATCTGCTGGGCCAGCACGATGATGCCCATCAACAGCGTCACTGCGATTACGCCCAGCATCAGCAGAGTCGTTGCGGCGTTGCGCGACTTGGGTTTCTGAAACGCCGGCACCCCGTTGCTGATCGCCTCGACACCGGTCAGCGCCGCGCAGCCCGACGAGAATGAGCGGGCCAGCAGGAACGCAAACGCGAACCCGACGATCTGGCCGTGCTCGGCATGCATCTGGAAAGCGGCGGATTCGGCCCGCAGCGGGTTGCCCAGCACGTAAATCCGGATCAGCCCCCACCCGATCATCACGACGACCCCGACGATGAATGCGTAGGTCGGGATGGCGAAGGCCACCCCGGACTCGCGGATCCCACGCAGGTTCAACGCCATCACCACTACGATGGCGACCACACAGAACCACACCTTGTTCTCGGCCACGACCGGCAGTGCGGAGCCGATGTTCGCCATCGCCGAGGCCGTCGAAACAGCCACGGTGAGAACGTAATCCACCATCAGGGCACTGGCGACGACGAGGCCGGCGGTGTCGCCGAGGTTGGTCGTGACCACCTCGAAGTCACCACCGCCCGACGGGTAGGCATGCACGTTCTGCCGGTAGCTGGCCACCACGACCAACATGACCGCGGCCACCGCAAGGCCGATCCACGGCGTCAACGCGTACGCGGTTAGTCCGGCCACCGAGAGCATCAGGAAGATCTCCTCGGGTGCGTACGCCACCGAGGACAAGGCATCGGAGGCGAACACCGGCAAGGCGATCCGCTTCGGCAGTAGCGTGTGACTCAGTCGGTCGCTGCGAAACGGCCGACCGATCAGCAACCGGCGCGCGGCGGTTGAAAGTTTGGACACGAGAGCCAAGGGTAAGCCCACCCCGGTTTGCCGGTAGCGTTCCCTAGGCGAGAATGTTCGGCAGCGAAATCGGCTGGCCAACCTGGGTTGCCGATTGAGCAACACATGCAGACCCAGCCGAGAGGACCTCAAGTGCGGGTGGTTGTGATGGGGTGCGGCCGGGTGGGGTCTTCGTTGGCCGATGGGCTGTCCCGAATCGGGCACGATGTCGCGGTTATCGACCGCGACAGCGCCGCCTTCAACAGGCTGAGCCCGGAGTTCGCCGGTGAGCGGGTCCTGGGCCAGGGATTCGACCGGGATGTACTGCTGAACGCGGGCATCGAGCAGGCCGACGCGTTCGCCGCGGTGTCATCCGGAGACAACTCAAATATCATTTCGGCCCGGCTGGCCCGGGAGACGTTTGGTGTCAACCGCGTCGTCGCCCGGATCTACGACGCCAAGCGCGCCGAGGTCTACGAACGCCTCGGCATCCCTACGATTGCCACCGTGCCGTGGACCACCGATCGGCTGCTCAACGCGCTCACCCGGGAGAGCGAGACCGCCAAGTGGCGTGATCCGACCGGCACCGTCGCCGTCGCCGAGGTGGTCTTGCACGAGGACTGGGTGGGGCACCGGGCCACCGATCTGGAGCATGCCACCGGTGCTCGAGTGGCGTTCTTGATCCGGTTCGGAACTGGTGTGTTGCCGGAGCCCAAGACAATCATCCAAGCCGGCGATCAGGTCTACATCGCCGCGATTTCCGGCCGCGCCGCCGAGGCGGTAGCCATCGCCGCGTTGCCGCCCAGTGAAGACCTCGAGTCGGGAGCAGGCCGTTGAAGCCGAGGCGTCCGATTAAGGAGCGGCGCAAATGAAGGTACTTGTCGCCGGGGCCGGCGCAGTAGGCCGCTCGGTCACCCGCGAGCTCATCGGCAACGGCCACGACGTGACGCTGATCGAGCGCAACCCCGAGCACGTCGACGTCGACGCCATCCCGGCCGCGCACTGGCGTCTGGGCGATGCCTGCGAACTGAGCCTGCTGGAGTCGGCACACCTGGAGGATTTCGACGTTGTGGTCGCCGCGACCGGGGATGACAAAGTCAACGTGGTGCTGAGCCTGCTGGCCAAGACCGAGTTCGCCGTACCCCGGGTGGTGGCCCGGGTCAACGATCCCCGCAATGAATGGCTGTTCACCGATGCCTGGGGTGTGGATGTGGCGGTATCCACTCCGCGCATGCTGGCTTCTCTGATCGAGGAGGCCGTCGCCGTCGGCGATCTGGTGCGGCTGATGGGGTTCCGCAAGGGTCAGGCCAACTTGGTCGAGATCACCCTGCCCGACGACACACCGTGGGGCGGCAAGCCGGTGCGCAGATTGCAGCTGCCCCGGGATGCCGCGCTGGTGACGATTCTGCGCGGGCCGAGAGTCATCGTGCCGGAGGCCGACGAGCCGCTGGAAGGCGGTGACGAACTGCTCTTCGTCGCGGTCACCGAGGTGGAGGAAGATCTGCGCAAGCTACTGCTACCGGCCGCCCCGCCGTCGGTCGACTAGTCGAGGCCGGTATCCGCCTCGACCTGAACGACATCGTCGCCGGCCGCTTCACCGGCTGCGGACACGGCTCGCTGCGCGGCCTTGATCGCCGCGTACGTCAGCAGTCCGGCTACCAGTGTCAGCGGCCAACCCATCCCGATCCGCGCCACGCCCAGCCAACCGGTCTGACCGGCGTCGTAGAGCTGCTGCTGCACCACATACCGGGCGCCGAATACCAGCATCCAGCCGAGCGTGGCGATATCGAACGCGTACACGGCCCGGGGAACGGCGCGCCAGCCGCGATCACGTCCGCTGGCCCAGGTCCATATGTAGCCGACCGCGGGACGGCGGATCAGGACCGATACCGCGAAGACCACCGCCCAGACCAACGACCCCCAAATGCCCAGCAGGAAGTAGCCTTTGGACTCCCCCATCAGATAGGCGACGAGCGCGCAGACGGCGACGCCGAAGAACCCGGAGAACGCCGGCTTTGGGGATTGGCGCCGGATCAGCCGCCACAGCAAGACCAGCGTGGCCACGCCCAGCGCAGACCCGACCGCGGGCAGCAAGCCAAAGAAGCTGGAAGCCGTCACGAAGGTCACCACCGGCAGCGCCGAGTAGATGACACCACTCACCCCGCCGGCCTGTGCCAGCAGACGTTCCAGGTTGGTGCGATTACCCGTCTCGCTGGGGACGCTCACCGCTGAATTTCGTAATGCGGGTTGTAGATGGCCTTGGTCCCGTTCTCCAGCTTGCCCAGCCGACCCCTCACCCGCAGTGTGCGGCCCGAGTCGATACCGGGTATGCGGCGTTGCCCCAACCACACCAGCGTGACGGTGTCACTGCCGTCGAACAATTCCGCGCGGACCCCGCCCGCGCAGCCCTTACCGTTGCATTCCACGCTGCGCAACGTGCCCACCATGGTGACTTCCTGGCCGCGCTCGCAATCGATCACACGCTGCGCGCCGGTGCTTGCGACCTCGTCTGACAACTCGTCGGAGTCGAGTTGTTCCGGGTCTTCCGTCAATCGACGGGTGAGCCGGCGCAGATAACCTTGGGCCCCCATGGCCACTCCTGACAATGCTGTTAAAGCTTCGGCGCTTCCGTCTAGCCAACGGACACCGTAGACCTCTTGGTTCCCCGGCGCCAACCGGACTAAACCGCGATTTTGGAGCGTCTGTCGCCGTCGGGCACTATCGAGGGGTGGGTGTCGATCTGCGCGGTGTCACGACCGTGTTGTTGCCCGGAACCGGGTCCGACGACGACTACGTCTACCGGGCGTTTTCCGGACCGTTGCGGGAGGTCGGCGCGTTGCTGGTAACCCCGGCACCGCAGCCGGATCGGTTGATCGATGGCTATCTGTCCGCATTGGACGACGCGGCCCGCGACGGTCCGATCGGCGTCGGCGGTGTCTCGATCGGTGCCGCGGTGGCGGCCGCATGGGCACTCGCGCATCCCGATCACACGATCGCTGTCCTGGCCGCACTGCCACCCTGGGCCGGTGCCCCGGGAACAGCGCCAGCGGCTCTCGCGGCGCGGCACTCGGCGTCCCAGCTGCGAACCGACGGTTTGGCGGCAACGACCACGCAGATGCGGGCATCCAGCCCACCCTGGCTGGCCGAGGAGCTGACCAGGTCGTGGCGGGCTCAGTGGCCACAACTACCCGACGCCATGGAAGAGGCCGCGGCCTACGTCGCGCCCAGCTGCGCCGAGCTGACCCGGCTGGCCGCGCCGCTGGGGGTAGCCGCCGCGGTCGATGATCCCATTCACCCGCTGCAGGTCGGTGTCGACTGGGTCAGCGCCGCGCCGCGCGCGGCCCTACGGACGGTGACGCTCGACCAGATCGGCAAGGACACCGCCGCGCTGGGTGCGGCCTGCCTGGCCGCGCTCGCCGAAGCCTAGACGCTTCCAAGACGGGCGCCGGGCCCCAAACCCTAGCCGCCGGTCGTGGTGCGCAACTGCTGCATGGCCGAGCCCTCGGCGCTGCGGCGCGCGGCGGGCTCATCGGGCGGCTGCTGGGCCTCCGCCTGCTGCGCCGCTGCCGCTCGCAGCTGCTCGACCATCGCCTCGGGCAGTTGCACCACCAGCGGCGTCCGCACCGGGAGCGGTGTATCACCGCGGCGAACCACGGTGTCCGCCAATGCTGCACGCGCCTCCTGCTCCAACGCCTCGATGGTCTCGTGCGGCCCGTTGATGACGCAGCGGATCATCCAGCGGTAGCCGTCGACCCCGATGAAGCGCACCGCACCAGAAGCGATGCCGACCACTTCCCGGCCCCACGGGCCATCCTTGATGCTGACTTGGGCCGAGTCCTTGCGCAGCGAGTCGGCGAGCTCGCTGGCCACCTCACGCCACAGCCCGGCCGTCTTGGGTGCGGCATAGGCGGCGATGGTGAAACGACCGTTGGATGTGACGACCCACACCGCGCTCGGGACACCGGTCTCGGTCAACTCGACCTGCAGTTGGCCGCCCTCCGGCATCGGGATGAGCACAGAGCCCAGGTCGAGTCGGGCCAACTCCGCGACCGCGGGGTCGTCGAAGTCGTCGATGTCGAACGGACCCTCCACCTCTTCGTTGTCGTCTGGCTCGGCGGCGGCCGCGGCCTCGACGTCGTCGCCTGGCGTCGCGGCCGAAGTGTCTTCGCTGTCGTCTTTGCCTGAGCGTCTACCGAATGCAGCCATCAGCGCCACTCCTCCTCATCGCTTCGCTCTGCATCGTCATCGGCGCTCACAAACTCGCATGTCCGCCGGAGGAACCGTGACCACCGTCGCCACGGGATGTTTCGGCCAGCCCGGCCTCGTCGAATGACGAGACCTCCACCAACTCGACTAACTCGACCCGCTGCACCAACAGCTGGGCGATGCGGTCGCCGCGATGCACCAAGATGGGCTCACCGGGGTCGAGGTTGATCAACGCAACCTTTATCTCGCCGCGATAGCCCGCGTCGATGGTGCCCGGACTGTTGACGATCGAAAGTCCCACCCGCGCAGCCAATCCCGAGCGCGGGTGAACCAAGCCGACCAACCCGTGAGGGATGGCGACCGCGACACCCGTTCGCACCAGGGCACGTTGTCCGGGATCCAGCTTGACGTCTTCTGCGCTGTAGAGATCAACCCCCGCATCGCCGTCATGAGCGCGGCTGGGCAGCGGGAGTTCGGGGTCGAGACGGACAATGGCCATACTGGTCGACACGGGGCCACAGATTACCCTTGACCGCGTGTCTGGTACGCGCGTCGCGCCGCACAGCGTGCGATATCGCGAAAGACTGTGGGTTCCATGGTGGTGGTGGCCACTGGGTCTCGGGCTGGCAGGGCTCATCGCTTTCGAAGTCAATCTCGGTGTTCGCGCCTTACCGGCGTGGCTGCCGTTCGTCGCTCTGTTCGCGGTGGCGGCCGCGGCGCTGTTGTGGTTGGGCCGCATCGAAATCAAGGTCACCGCCGGCGCCGACGGAGTCGAACTGTGGGCGGGCGAAGCGCATCTGCCGGTCACCGTGATCGCCCGGTCCGCCGAAATAGCGCGCTCGGCAAAATCAGCGGCGCTGGGCCGCCAGCTGGATCCGGCGGCCTATGTGCTGCACCGGGCATGGGTTGGCCCGCTGATTCTGCTGGTCCTCGATGATCCAGACGACCCGACGCCGTACTGGCTGGTGAGCTGCCGTCATCCCGAGCGGGTGCTGTCGGCATTGCGCAGCTGACCGATCAGGCCGCACAGTCGGTACAGATCATCACGCCGTTCTTCTCGCTGGCGAGCCGGCTGCGGTGTTGCACCAAGAAGCAGCTCGAGCAGGTGAACTCGTCGGCCTGCTTCGGAATAACGCGAACCGACAGCTCTTCACCAGAGAGGTCGGCGCCAGGCAGTTCGAAAGACTCGGCGGATTCGGATTCGTCCACGTCGACCACGGCCGACGCCGCTTCGTTCCGTCGTGCTTTGAGCTCCTCCAGCGAGTCCTCCGAGACGTCGTCCGTCTCGGTGCGCCGTGGAGCGTCATAGTCGGTTGGCATCGTCCTATCCCCTCTATGCCCGCTTTGTACCAGCGTCGAACGCATCCACCAAACGATTCGTGCCCAGATCACGGCCCATTGAGTTGTGATTTACGTCACACCGCTGCATTGACCCTCATCTTCGGCTTTAAACAGTGCGTTTAGTGTGCGACTAGAGTGCACCTGTGGTCGCACAAATCACCGAGGGTACCGCGTTTGACAAGCACGGTCGGCCCTTTCGGCGACGCAGTCCCCGACCCGCCATTGTGGTGGTGGTTTTCCTGGTGTTAATGACGGGCGTGGCGTGGACCGTCGCGCTGACGCGACCGGCGAAGGTTCATGAAGTCGCAGCGTGCAATCCACCACCTCCACAGCAGGACGGGTCGGCGCCGCAGCAGCTCGGTGAGCAGATGTCGCGGTCCGCGATGGCGGACGTCACACCCGCCAAGCTCGGCGACACCAAGGTCCGCGTCCTCAACGCCAGCGGCCGGGGCGGACAGGCCGCCGACGTCGCCGGCTCGATGAAAGATCTGGGCTTCGCCGCGCCGACCGCCGCTAACGACCCGATTTACGCGGGCACCCGGCTGACCTGCCAGGGTCAGATCCGGTTCGGGACGGCCGGGCAAGCCTCCGCGGCGGCGGTGTGGCTGGTGACGCCGTGCACCGAACTGTTCAACGACAACCGCGCCGACGACACCGTCGACCTCGCTGTCGGCACAGACTTCAGTGGGCTGGCGCACAACGACGACATCGACGCCGTGCTCGCCAGCCTGCGCCCCGGCGCCACCGAGCCGTCAGATTCCGCGCTGCTGCAAAAGATCCACGCGAGCAGCTGCTGATTGTCCGCGCCGAATCACCCGGCGGACTCAGTCCGGGATCGGCTCTAGGCCGTTGCACCGCTTGAGGGCCGCCACCAGCTCGTCGGCAATTCCCGGCGCGGCCGCCACCACCAATCCGGCGCCGCCCACCGCTCCGCTGGGCGCCGGCAACAGCACGCGGGCCCCCGCTTCGGCCGCGATCAGTGCACCCGCGGCGGAGTCCCACACCTGCAGCCCGTGCTCGTAGAACGCGTCCAACCGGCCCGCCGCGACCATGCACAAATCCAGTGCCGCCGAACCGATACGGCGCACGTCGCGGACCACCGGCAGCATCCGCGCCAACAGCGCCGCCTGGGTGGTGCGGCGCCGCCTCGAATAGCCGAAACCGGTGCCCAGCAACGCCATCGACAAATCGTCGACCGTGCTGCACCGCACTGCGTGCTTCCCGTGCTCATCGGTGACATGGGCGCCGAGGCCGCTCGCCGCCGAGTACACCCGGCCGGCAACGACGTCTGCGACCGCGCCTGCCACCGACACACCGTTAACCTGCACCGCCACCGACACCGCATAGGCCGGGATGCCGTAAACGAAATTCACAGTTCCGTCGATGGGGTCCAGCACCCAGGTGAGCGCGCCGTCGGGGGTGGCCGTCGGGTCGGTGGGGCCGCCGCCCTCTTCCCCGAGAATCGGGTCTCCAGGCCGTAATTGAGCCAACCGGTCGCGCAGCAGCCGTTCGGTCTCGGTGTCGACCACCGTCACCGGATCGGTCGGTGTGCTCTTTGAGCGCACCGCGCCACTATCGGTCGTGCCCGCGTGGGCGCCGAACACCTCGGCGCGGCGAGACCGCACGAACTCG
>Ga0210393_10004190_pt1 | contig 11448 bp, 11 predicted proteins | sample IncBWC27OmetaG_FD_160068 | JGI IMG/M metagenome (GOLD analysis project Ga0210393, IMG submission 160068) | Forest soil microbial communities from Barre Woods Harvard Forest LTER site, Petersham, Massachusetts, United States - Inc-BW-C-27-O ... | reverse complement strand
CTTTGGCATCAGCTCAGGCCGGCTAATCAGGTGGCTGCGGGTTTGCAGAAGGACTATCCGACACTAACCACCGACCAAGCGGCTCATTTCGTTATTGCTGCGTATCAGAACCTGTGCCCGGTGCCTGGTGCGTATGACTATTGGGCTTATAGCACCAGCTAATCACCACAATAAGCAGGCCGGGAAGCCGCGCCTCAACCGCGGTCTTGAGCACCGCGACCGCTGACCTCGGCATACGACGCTGCACGGAACCAGATCGCCCTAGTCCGCGTGTGAGTAGTTGATCGGGCCGCCCCTGCTCTCCTCGGGAGCGGCCCGTTTCACCCATAAGCCGATATGTGGTTGCTCCGACGCGTACCATCGGGAACATGCAGCTCAACCGGCGACAGGTGCCCACGGGCACGTACTGTGGCGGCAACCATCCCACGCAAATCGAATACCGCTACGCGCTGGTAAACGGCGAGGAAATTTCCGACGGCCAAAGCGATCCGCGCTGCTTCCGAGCCGGCTGCCCCGACAATGTTGCGGCTATGGCCAGAGAGCAGCGCGGTGGGCGCCCCACGCCATAGTCCGGCCACCGGAACCAGATCGCCCTTGTTCCGCGTCTGATAGTTGATCGGGGCGCCCCTGCTCTTCTCGAGGGCGGCCGGTGATGAATTTCCACAAATTCCGATATAACTAACCGCGGAAGCGTTTACGCTCCCATCGACGAATCGGGCAACTTCACCAGAGAAACACCACCAAAATGGCGGGGTTTGGAGGCATGCGCACCAGCTTGTGCGTAGGGGGTTAGGGGTACCGACATATGAGCCTTATGACCATCATCGTCATCTGCCTGATCTTCGGGGCCATCACAGCCGCGATCGCCCAAAACTGATTCAATCCCAGTATCGCGCACCAGCGTTTTTGCAGGTAAACCACCGTATGTAGATAAGCTAGCCAGTGGCCATGCAATAAACATGCAATAGCACTCCGTTGGCCAGCATCGTGGCCACGATAGTTGGCATCATTGGCCCGGTGGTGTGGAGTGTTAGACAAGATCGAAGCGATTTATTCGATCGTGGGACCGAATACGCGAAGTGCGTTTTAAAACTCCGGCAGCTCGCCCACCCGCGGCACCGGTCCGGTTACGGCACCAACAGCACGCGCCACAGCGGCATCCCGGGGTCGAGAAAAAAGAGCCGTATCGCTGTCACTCGCAGGATCCGGACTGCGCCAGTGATCACGATCACCGCGAGGGGCAGATTGCCGAGGGCGGCAGTCAGCACCGGGACAACCAAATTTCGCCCGGAGCCGGCGGTCAGGACGTCGAACCAGGCATCACAGATCAGCAGAATCCCCGTCGTGAACGCCGGGAGCACCACCAGCTGGCGACGCATCCAGCCAAGTACCGCGGTCGCGGCCATGAACGCGATGAGCACACAGTCGAAGCCCATCCACACAGCCGGCCAATTTTGTGCAACATAGTTCGCTGGCAGGGTGAAACCGAGGTAGACGATCCACGGGATCAACCCGATCGCGCCGCCCACCATCAAGGTCAACCGATTCCGCCGCATGCGACGCGCGATCGGCGGTGGATGCACTTCGTCAAGCGGACGCTGCAGCCGCTGAATCAAGTCGCGGCGTTGAGCGGGTGACATCGCCGCGATACAGGCATCCGACAGCACACCATCGCTGTTGCCAGTCATGACTCTTGAGTATTCGCCTCGGCCACCGCGCCGATACCGGGACTGTCAGCGCCATATTTCCGTGCCAAGTCCGTTCGGTGTTGAACGCCCGCAGCTGGTGGCGGCACCGAGGCGTTCGAGCGTTGCCGGCTGCCGACGCTGATCGGCCAGGGCGGAATGGGCAAGGTTATCGCGGCGGCGGCAGCCGCCATAGCGCTCGGACCGTTCTCGGTGCTAGCCACCACACCCGGTGTGGCACAGGCGGCTCCATGGGCCCCATGTGCCGGCGTTGGGGCAGACTCGATAGCCTGCCAGAACTGTCTGCTTCCGGTGGCGCAATATCGTATTTCGACGCCACGCGTGTGCTACGAAGCCGCGTCCCGCCCGGCGGCCCAGACGCCCCCGAGCAGGGTGCCGGTGCAGACTCCGGAGGCTCCGCCGGAGCCCGCGCCGACCGTGACGCCAGTGCAGACCGCACAGGTCGTTCCGCCAAGTTCCCTGCACCCGAGGACGATTCCGGTGGTGGCCGCTCAGGAGGAGCCCACCCGACCCTGGTGGCGCTTTGCGCTTCACTACGGGGTGCTGGTGATAGCAGTGTGCTTTGTCGCCTGGATGATCCATCGTTTCGCGAAAATGTGGAGCGCGCCCCTGACGACTAGCGCACTGTGGCCGCCCCGCCGAGGTTTCGGCTGGGGTGGGTTCGGAGGTGTGCCAATGGGCCGAAAAAGAATGGTGCTGGCCGAGGCGGGCCATAGATGCGCCATCCCCACCTGTCGGCACCCAACGACCGAGATAGCTCACATCGTGCCTGAGTCAGAGGACCATGACGACTCGTTCGAGAACCTCATCGCGTTATGCCCGGACTGCCAACAAAAAATCGATCGGCAGGCGATCCGCATGTATAAGCGCAATCTCGGGATCTTGAACAGCCGCTACTCCGATTTCGAGCGCCGAGTGTTCGACCAGATTGCCGAGACCGGCCGGAGATCCTTCGTTGTCGAGCCGGGTTTGGAGATCCCTCTCCTCCACGCAGTCAATGACGGGCTTTTGAAACGAGTTGAACTAGCGCCGGTAGCGATCCAACGGGGTGAACCAACCCATTACCAGTACGAGGTCACGGATGAAGGCCTGGACTTCGTTAACCGATACGTCTGTGGTGAAGACATATCGTGAGGTACCGCGTTGAAAAACAACGCATTTCGCGAATTCGCGCGTTTCTGAAATCTGTTGTCTCGCAACACGTTTGGTAGTCTTCAAAATTTCTCAAACCCGCGCGTGAAAAAGTCGTGACGTTCGTGGCGCTGCTAAACCACCCCTTGCTCCGATTTTCGGAACGGTGGGTTGCGTTGCGCCCCAACGGTTTTCGGATGGTTACCGATCGTGGAAGTTGTGGTGTTGCATTGGATTCTCGCCGTTCATCGTCGCACGACACAAATATGCTGCGCGTGCGCAATTAGCGGTGAGTCGCTAGTTCAATCCCAGTATCGCGCACCAGAGTTGTTGCAGGTCAAGGCAAGTTTTCGAGGGCATCGATGGAGGTCGTGGACTCCCCGTGGATTCCCCGATTTCGGCCCCGAAACACGCTTCCTGGGAGTTAGTCCAACCTCGCTGCGATGATTTAACGTCCGTCTGCTGGTCTGTATATGTGAACCCGAGGTGCTGGAGGGCGAGGGCTAACGGACGCCCCGTTTATCCGACAGCACTCGAGAATCGACAGGGGATGTCATGGACGTGGAACTAAACGGATTGGGTCAGCTGGAATCACCACGATGGCACGACGGCAAACTGTGGTACGCGGACTGGACCGCTGGGGCCATCCGGACCCTCAGCGGCGCGCGGACCACCGAGGTCAAGATCGAACATCGCTCACTGCCGCTCTGCTTCGATTTTCTTCCCGACGGAACGTTGGTAATCGCGTCGGGACCAGAGCGGGCCATCCTGAGGGCGTCCCCGGGGGGTGCGCTGATTCGATACGCGGACTTGTCGGGTTTGTCGCCCTATGGCAGCAACGACATCGTCGCGGACGGTCGAGGCAACATCTACGTCAACAACGTCAACTTCGACTTCGCCGCCGGACCGCCCGAAGGTGAGCCTGCTCCCGGGTTCGTTGCCCTGGTCACCCCGGACGGTGAAGCACGCAACGTGGCCCGGGATCTGTCCTTCCCGAACGGGATGGCAGTGACGGCGGACAACTCGACCCTCGTCGTCGCCGAGTCATACCGCCACCGGCTCACCGCGTTCGACATCGGCGCAGACGGCTCGCTGGCGAATCGGCGCGTCTGGGCGGAGGTCGGGCACCACTCGCCAGACGGCATCTGCCTCGACGCCGAAGGGTCGGTCTGGTATGCCGATGTCAGCGATCGCTGTTGCGTGCGCGTCAGCGAAGGTGGCGAGGTACTCGATCGAGTCCAACTCGACCGCGGCGCGTTCGCCTGCATGCTCGGCGGCGATGACCGCTCGACCCTGTTTGTGTGCGCCGCGCAGTGGCCCGGAGTAGAGCATTTCAAGGATCAAACCGACTGGGACGGCACCATTTTCAGCGCGCCCGCCCCGGTAGCGGGAGCGGGCTGGCCGGGTGATTAGGAACCAGGAGATTCCATTCCTCGAAGTGCGCATGAAACCGGGGACGGTTCATTAGTGCGCACATTCGCAGCGCCAGGCGAAACGACAGATCAGTGACCTGCAATCAAGGCGACACCAAAATCGTGGCCCAAGTCAGGAATACTGCAAAAGGTCGAGGTCCCAGCAGAATTCCGGAGATGTAAGCACTTTCCGAGGGCCGAGGCACACTCGGCGGCTAGAAATTCAGCCCGGAGAACATGATTCGGCCGGGATCGTACTTCTGCCGTACGGCGGCCAGCCGGGATAGGTTCGGGCCGAAGTACCGTGATGGCGGCTGGTTCGCCTCGATGTAGTTCACATAGCCGCCCACCGAATACTGTTGCACCGCTTGGTGTGCCGTGTTGAGCCAACTGGTCGCTGCCGCCGGGTCACCTGTTTCCACGTACCACTGCACCAGCGCGGACTGCCGGCGCCACGGAAACGCTGTGGCCCCCGGTGCCACGCTGGCGAGGGCACCGTCGAGCGCGTGCATGATCGCCAACATGCGGCCCGCGCCACGGGGAAAGGCGTTGACAGCCGAGGCGATCCCCTGAGCGACGGCCGCGTTGACGGTGGGAAATACATCAGATCCGCCGACATATCCGAGCGGCGACGGATTGAGATTTCCGACGGCCAGATAGTTCACCAGGTCCATGTAGTTGAACGTGTGGTTCTCGGTACCGGACGGTTGCATTCCCACCGCTTGGGCGATGGCGGCCGCCACGCTGTTACCCGATCCGGCCGGGCAGGTGGCCAGAATTCGACAATGCGTCCCCATGCCGTCGACGGTGGCGTCCGCCAGTGCCCAACTGTTCCGGTCAGCGGTGCGCAGCCAATTCTGCCAACCGACGAGGACCTGCGCGAACGACTGTGGCGGGAAGTTGAGGTTCACGGCGTCGACGTCCTTGGTGGGGAACGTCGCAAATGTCAGCGAGGTTGTGACGCCGAAGTTGCCGCCACCGCCGCCGCGCAGCGCCCAGAACAGGTCAGGGTTGCTGGCGCCAGACGCGGTGACCGCCTGACCGCTGGGCAGCACCACCGACGCCGACGTCAACTGGTCACAGAGCAGGCCCGCGTGCCGGGATTGGGCGCCCATTCCGCCGCCCAGGGCGTGCCCTGCGGCACCGACCGACGGGCAGGTACCCGTCGGAACGCCCCGGCCCGCCGCGGCCAGCGTCCGGTGCATCGTGTACAAACTGGTAGCCGGCGTCACCGTAACCTGCCCGCTGGCGGCGTCGTAGTTGGCTTCCCCAGGCAGTTGACGCAGGTCGAGCACCATGGCGCCGTTCGCCGTGGACGCCCCGATATAGGAGTGCCCACCGCTGCGCGGAGCGACCTTGAGGTTGTTGGCGGCAGCGAATGCCATCGCCTTTTGCACGTCCGCCGCCGATTTCGGGGTGACGATCGCCGCCGGCGTAAAGCCGTTGTAGTTGGTGTTGAAAACCTGCTTGGCCGCGCCGAATTGGGGACTATTCGGTAGTAACACCTCCCCGCCGAGGGCGGTCGAAAGACCGTCCCAGCCAGAGGCAGCCGGAGCGGCGGTAGCCCGCACCGAGCCGACTCGGCCCGATCCAAAAACGGCGCCGGCGGCTAGCGCTCCGGCGGCACCCCGCAGAAATGCTTGCCGCGAGATCTCACGCGCCACCGTCGGGCTCCCGCGATTGCGTCATATTCCGCATTCTCAACCACGGAAACCGCGGTGCCGCATGACGTGTCGCGGGGTGACTGAAACGTGCCCGAACCGTTACCCCGCCTGGCTGAAGTTGACCAAAGCTGCCATTGACTAATGTCAAGGTCACCGCCACCCTCGCCGAGTCGATCGAATCGAACATCGAGTCGCTCGTCAGCCGCATACTCGCCGACTACCTCGAACACTCATCCGAAGCCGGGAGTGAACCAGTTCCCGACGAACTTGCTGCACGCCGGCGGAAGATCAACTGAAGACGCTAGCGACGCGCAATCAAATAGGGCGCCAGCGTGGACAGCTTCTCGCAGGTCTCCTCGAACTCGCGCTCAGGGTCTGACTCTTCGATGATGCCGGCGCCGGCCTGCAGCCACGTCTTCCCGTCGCATTCGTAGGCCGCTCGCAGCGTCAGCGCCGCATCCAGCCCGCCGCCTGCTGAAACCATCACCACCGCACCGGAATACAGGCCACGCGGGCCTTCGTCGAGGCGCAGGATAGCCTCGACACCCGCTGCTTTCGGGATGCCCGACGCGGTGACCGCTGGAAAAAGCGCTTCCAGAGCGTCCATCCGGTCGCGCGACGGGTCCAGACGCGCGCTGATCGTGGACCCGAGGTGCTGCACACTCCCCCGCTCCCGCACAGTCATGAAATCGGTGACAACCGGTGTGCCCGGCACGGCGACCTCGGTGATCTCCTGAAGCGAGCTGCGTACCGAAATAGCGTGCTCAACAATCTCTTTCGAATTCGATTCCAGCTCATCGCGAGCCTGACGGTCGCGCGCCGAACCACGACCGAGCGCGCGGGTACCGGCCAGCGGCTCCGTCACTACTTCGCCGTCGTGGCCGACGGCCGCGACAAGTTCTGGGCTGTAGCCCACGGCACGAATTCCGCCCAGCCGCAACAAAAACGACCGCACCGGGGTGTTGTGCCGACGGCCAACCCGGTAGGTGGATGGAAAGTCCACCGCGAAAGGCACTTCGACACAACGCGACAGGATCACCTTGTGGTAGCTGCCGTCCGCGATTTCGCGGACAGCTGTCGCCACCCGATCGCGGTAGCCGGACGGATCGGCGGTTACCTCGACTTCGCGGGCATCGCCCACGTGGGGCACACCGTCGCCGAGTAACCCGAGTACCGCATCGCGGTGACTTGTTTCCGCGTTGAAAAGATGAACCGCCTCAGCCGTCACCACGATGCGGGTGCGCGGCCAGAACAGTCGGGCCAGTGGGGTGCGCGGCGACAGCCGCTGCTGCAGTCCGTAGCGGTAGACGCCGAATTCAAACGCGATCCAGCCGAACACTTGATCGGTTTCCAGCAACAGCCGATCGACGGCTTCACCCAGGACCGGTCCCGGCCGCCCGGACCACTGTTGCCGCTGAATCACGCCGTCGCGGATGACACGCAGTTCGTCGCTATCCAGTTCGACCATCGCCTGCACACCGCTTGCCAGCACCCATTGACCGCTGTGCTCGTAGAGCAGGTACTCCTCGCCAAACCGCTCAGGCAGCACCGCAGCCAGCTCGGCTGCCAGGTCGGCGGGGTCGATATGGACAGGGAGCGGAATCGGCGGTGACATGGTGCCGGCGGAACTCGTCTCGACGCTGACCTCAGTCACGGTTAGTAAATGTAGCCTAACCTATGTAACTGCGCACAACCCTCCCCTTAGCGTCATCCGTGTGGCCGCCCTAGGGCTGGGTGAGACCACTTTGGCGCATTAGTCCCAAAAGCGGTGTGACCGCTCGCCCACGAATGGCAAAATCCGAGAATTGGGCGTCGAGGCGGACATGTTTTACAAAACTTTAACGGCGACGATTTGGCCATACACAGCTAAATGCGAGCGCGATCTACCAGCCATCCACCGCGAGGAAATGATCATCTTCGTAATCCGGTCGCAGACGACGAAGACGTCCACGCATCCGAGGGGCGATGAGCTCCAGATTAACGAAGAGAGCGGCGCGCCTTCGGCTTCCGGTCCTGCCGGCTTCGAGGAAATCACAAGGAGCTACTCGCCTTTGGGTGCCCGTCCGTGACGCATCGCCGCCGAAGGCCCGGGGTGCGCAAGCACTGATTTTTTCGGCACGTTGACGACACGCTTATCCACACAGCGAACCCACATCTAACTCACAGTGATTCCCAGCTAAGCGCATGTCAGGCATCGCTACCAGCGGTGCTGTGACCACTGGCTTTAACTAAACCAACTATTCCGGCCCGCCAGGATTGAACCGCGACTTTTTGCGCCGTGTTCGACTGGCGGCCCCGCAGCAGCGGCGTTAAATTCTGCACGGTCGTCGGGATGTTCGTGGTTGCCCCGCTTACGGACGGTGCTTCCCCTGATCGCCGCACCAGTCAAGGGAGGCCCCAATGCTGCAAGAGTTCTGGCACAACTTCACCCACAACCTGTTCAAGCCACTCCTGCTGTTCTTCTACTTCGGGTTCATGATCCCGATCCTGAAGGTGCGATTCGAATTCCCCTATGTGATCTACCAGGGCCTGACCATGTACCTGCTGCTGGCCATCGGCTGGCACGGCGGCGAAGAGCTCGCCAAGATCAACTCCGGCATCTGGGTCATCGTGGGCTTCATGGTGCTGGGCTTCATCCTGAACTTCCTGATCGGAGGCATAGCCTACGTACTGATGGGTTGGCTGACTTCCCTGCGAAGAGTCGACCGAGCAACGGTCGCGGGTTATTACGGGTCAGACTCGGCAGGGACATTCGCCACCTGTGTGGCCTTCTTGGCCGCCGTCAATGTCGCCTTCAACGCCTACATGCCGGTGATGCTTGCCGTTATGGAGATTCCCGGCTGCCTGGTAGCGCTGTACTTCGTGGCGCTCCTGCGCCACCGCGGCATGGATGCAGCTGGAAACATGGCAGACGAGCCCGGGTACACCCCACCGGTCAAGGTCGGCGTCGGGCCCGGCACTGCGGCACAGCCCCCGCACGGCCAGAGCCTCGAGGCCGAGCACGAGCGGGGAGTCGAGCAGGAGCTGGAGCTCTCGATGGAGAAGTTCGACCATCCGGACTGGGAGCCCGACCAGAGTCCACCCCGCACGAAGGGCAAGGGGGTGCCCGTCTTCTCCCGCGAGCTCCTGCAGGAGGTTTTCCTCAACCCTGGGCTGGTCCTTCTCATCGGCGGCATCGCCATCGGGCTTATCAGCGGCCTGCAGGGACAGAAGGTCGTTCAAGACGACGACAAATTCTTCGTGTTGGCATTCCAGGGCGTGCTGTGTCTGTTCCTGCTTGAGATGGGCATGACGGCGTCCCGCAAGCTGAGAGACCTGCGATCGGCGGGCCCCGGTTTCATCTTCTTCGGCCTGCTGGCGCCGAATATCTTTGCGCCGCTGGGGATCATCGTCGCCCACGCCTACGCGTCTCTCACCCATGCCGATTTCAAGCCGGGAACCTACGTGCTGTTCGCGGTGCTCTGCGGCGCGGCGTCGTACATCGCCGTTCCGGCGGTCCAGCGACTGGCCATCCCCGAGGCCAGCCCAACCCTTCCTCTAGCCGCGTCACTGGGTCTGACGTTCTCCTACAACGTCACCATCGGAATCCCGCTTTATGTCGAGATCAACCGGCTGGTCGCACACTGGTTCTGATCTCCTGAGGCCGAAGACTCCGCGTCGGCCAGCAGTCGGTCGCGCGGAGCGAGCACCGTGCCACTTTGCGGCCGTCGGCTGATGCCCGACTAAACACCATGGGCCACAGGATTATTGACAGGTGCCGTCTTGACCCGACGCGACGCCCGACTCGGTGAGTGGCTTCGTCTCACGGCACCTCTGGAAGTTGCGCGCTACGCAGGCTGTCACGCGAACCGGACACACAAACCACCCAGGCCGAATGGTTGGAGTGCCCGCAAACAGGGTTGTTAATTGTTCGTAAAGACGGCTTCTATCAGTTGACTCAGGTCCCGTGAGTCCTCAAGGTACTAATGGTGTTTGCGGATGCCCCGCGATAGTTGCTGCTCACCTCATCGCCGGACTGAATCAACCGGAGGCACCAATGCTTGATGAGTTCTGGCAGAACTTCACCCACAATCTCTTCAAGCCGCTGTTGCTGTTCTTCTATTTCGGTTTCCTCATCCCGATCCTGAAAGTTCGGTTCGAGTTTCCCTACGTGATCTATCAGGGCCTGACCATGTATCTGCTGGTGGCCATCGGCTGGCAGGGGGGCGAAGAACTCGCCAAGACCCAACCGGCCGATATCGACAACATCGCTGGGTTCACGGTGCTGGGCTTCGCCTTGAACTTCGCAATCGGATGTTTAACCTACTTGCTGCTGAAGTACATGACCCGCCTGCGGCGAGTCGACCGGGCGACGGTCGCCGGTTATTACGGTTCGGACTCGGCGGGAACCTTCGGTACCTGCGTGGCCGTCCTGGCGGGCGTGCACATCGCCTTCAACGCTTACATGCCGGTCTTGCTGGCCGTCATGGAGATTCCTGGCTGCCTGCTGGCGCTGTACCTGGTGGCGCGCCTGCGGCACCGGGGTCTCAGCGAATCGGGCTACATGCCGGACGAACCCGGCTACACCCCGCCAGTCGCGGTCGGGGTGGGTCCCGGCACCGCCTCGCGGCCGCCGCACCGTCAGAGTCTCACGACCGAGGACGAACGCGGTATCGAGCAGGAGCTGGAACTCTCGATGGAAAAGCTGGAGCATCCGAACTGGGAGCCCGACCATAGCCCACCTCGCGGGAAGGCCAAGAGGATGCCTATGTTCTCCAGTAAGCTCCTGCAGGAAGTGTTCCTCAATCCCGGGCTGATTCTCCTCGTCGGCGGCATCATGATCGGCTTCATCAGTGCACTGCAGGGACAGAAGATCGTTCACGACCAGAACGAGTTCTTCGTTGCGGCGTTCCAGGGTGTCCTCTGCCTGTTCCTACTCGAGATGGGCATGACAGCGTCCCGTAAGCTGCGTGATCTCAAGTTCGCCGGCCGCGGTTTCATCTTCTTCGGTCTGCTGGCGCCCAATTTGTTTGCGACACTGGGGATCCTGATCGCCTACACCTACGCCTACCTCACCGACACCCACTTCCAGCCGGGCACCTATGTGCTGTTCGCGGTGCTGTGCGGCGCGGCGTCCTACATCACGGTCCCGGCCGTCCAGCGGCTGGCCATCCCCGAGGCCAGCCCAACCCTGCCGCTAGCGGCATCACTGGCCCTAACGTTTTCCTACAACGTCACGATCGGAATCCCCCTCTACATCGAGATCAACCGCGCGGTCGGGCACTGGTTCCCGGTTACCTGACAAGCGTCAGGATCGGATCCGCTCTACACCGAGATCGCCCGCATGGTGCGGCGCTGGTTCGCGATCTCCTGAAACGGCGCTACCCGAGCAGCATGCGCACCACGGTGGGGAATCCTCAAAGACGTCTTGGGTAGGTAGTCCTGAAAGTTCCAGCTGCACAGGCTTTCACACCGTGAGGCCGATGACGGCGACCACTAACTCGGCCACTCATCGCCTCGCTTGCCAGCTGGACGTACTACCTATCCCGACACCCG
>Ga0210393_10004186_pt1 | contig 11452 bp, 10 predicted proteins | sample IncBWC27OmetaG_FD_160068 | JGI IMG/M metagenome (GOLD analysis project Ga0210393, IMG submission 160068) | Forest soil microbial communities from Barre Woods Harvard Forest LTER site, Petersham, Massachusetts, United States - Inc-BW-C-27-O ... | reverse complement strand
ATGCTTGGTGATACGGCAACGCGCAACTCAGTTGCGGTGCGCACCGAGCTTGAGACGAGCATTCAGCCGACAACGGCAGATCGTGTGCAGCTGCAGCAGGTGCTGATGAACCTGATGCTCAACAGCATTGAGGCCATGCAGAAAACGGGTGGTGAACTGAGCGTCGTATCGAAGACGACAGAAGATGGCCAATTGCTGATCTCGGTAAGTGATACGGGCTGCGGACTTCCGGCCGACCAGCTGGAAAGCGTTTTCAGACCCTTCTTCACGACTAAGGCGCAAGGCACGGGCCTGGGATTATCCATCAGTCGGCGCATCGTCGAGTCGCATGGCGGCCGCTTGTGGGCAACGGCAAAAACGGATCGGGGCACGATTGTTCAGTTCACGCTGCCCAACAAAGGGGCGGGCGATCGACCGAAAACCGGTTGATCGCCGCCCGAAATCTACCTTTCATAAGCCTGTCGCACACGTCGACGTTTTCATCAATCTCGAAGCGTTTCCTCTTGCCGATTGCTCCTACTATCGCCGCGAGATCCGGTATGGGAACCGGGTGGGTCCCGGAGTTCGGCTCTTGACCCTTAGTGCCTCTTCGTTCGTTTAGCGGAAGTCCTCGCCACTGGACGACCCAATGGGCTGCTCTGGAGCACGAGCACCTTCTAGTTGTCCTAGTCCACTGAGAAGGGCGCGCTGAAACTCGTCGGCCCACTGCAGGCCGAGCAAGAGGCCATCAATACCTGCCCTCGCAAAGGGTGGGGTCGCGCTAAAATAGCACTTGGCATCGCAGTACAGTTTCTTAGAAGCCAGATCCCGGAGATAGCTTGTTCCTATCGAAGTCGAGCAATGCGCACATGCAGATGGTGCACGAGGCGCTCTGTCATTCACGAATACAAATTTCATGGTTGCGCCCAGATATTGATTGCTGAGCTGGCTCAGCTTGATGCGGTTGCTCCACCGTCTTCGCGGCTTTTGTTGCGAAGATTGAAAATCGCGTCCCTTGTGACGGCGCTGAGTTGATATCAACGCGATGCCCTAAGAGGCCGACGGCCTGGGCACAATGAACAGGCCGACCCCCAGACCATCGCGTCGCGCGGGGTCGAGCCGAGTGAAGGCTTCGAAAATTCGAGGCATTTGGTCCGCAACGATGCCAATTCCAGTGTCATACAGGTCAATACGAATGTTCTCACCGACATGGCGGCAACCGAGGAGAATACGCCCACCGGGTTGGGTGTATTTGATGGCGTTGCTAACCAAGTTGCGCAGGACAGTACTGAGAAGCAGCGCATTGCTGTGTATTGTGGCGGTGGTCGGGACCGTTCGAACGTTAACTCCCTTTTTCAGAGCCGCAATCTCATTCTCATGACAAGCTCGTCGAAACAGGGGCTCAAGTGGAATCGGCGCCAACGTTACTCCCTCGGCGTGCTCGCGGAGCCGGATAGCGGCGAGTAATTGATCAAGCTGGTCCCGCAGCCGATCGATGGCAGTCTGGCCGGACCGCAGCAGACGCAACTCAGATTCTGTTCGAATGCTGAGACCCAAGAAAATCGTGAGCACCCTGGATGATTTGAAGTGGCTGCCGTAGATCGTGTCCCGCTATCGCGAGTAGCACGGATTCGAACTCCGAGGGCCTTTGTGGTGTCGCCTCGGCTGTCATGCTCCAAGTGATGGGCCGTTTTGCTATCCGCGATGCGCCAAAAGTCTCGCGGGGTTCTGTTGTTTTGACCAGTCCTTCTGTCTCGTCCATGGCACGCTCTTCAAATGGAAATGCATCGAGAAATTCCCAATTACTCCAGCATCGAGCAATTTCGCAACGCAAGCGAGTTCAGTGTTGTGAGACGGTGTTAATCGTCGTTCTGACGATCGCGCTCTGAGGGCCACGGGTCAAGCGAACGAAGCTCCGTCGTTCAAATGGATCGTTCATCCTCAGCTCGAATGAGCAGTGAAAACTAACTCGTCGCAAAGAGATGTCGGCTTAGCCAACGGTGGGAAGGGTCCAAGGTATCATTCGATAGACGCTACTTAGCGCCACGGCGCAGCCAGAAGCTTGTTCTCGAAATTCAACCGCCATCCCGCTGCGGCTCTCTCGACGATTAACACTTTCTTACAACGTTGAACTCGCGCAGCGACCAGGATTGCATGAAACTCTCAGGCAGTCGGGTCTGTTTCGACGTGAAGGAGTACGAGAATGAATGCGCTTATGAACACCGAACTCGATCCATTTGTCGGCAAATTGCGCGGGTCTGGCCTGCTCGCGACGGATCTCGACTACCACGTCATCCGCGCCTCTATGGTAATCATGTATTTCTTCTTCGGTTACCAGAAATGGTGGGCGTACGAGGCCGAGCGGCTTGTTCCCTTCATTAGCAACAGTCCACTAATCTCGTGGCTGTACCTCGTGTTCAGCCACCAAGGAGCCAGCTGGCTTCTCGGCGTGTCCGAATGGAGCTTTGGCGCGCTACTGTTCGCAGGTTTCCGGGACAAGCGGCTCGGCATCCTCGGTGCTGCCGGTTCGACTGTAACCTTCATAGTAACAGTCTCGATCATTCCCTTTATGCCCAACGGCTGGGACCCCGTTGTTGGATTCCCGGCCATGACCGGCAATGTCCCATTCCTAATGAAGGATATCGTGCTGCTTGCAGTGTCAATCTATCTGCTGAAGCAGGACCTTGTTCGGGTGACACGACGATAAAACAGAAATCTCGCGGCAGCTCTCCGGGAGCGGCTTTTCTTGCAGCTCAAAACACGTCCCCGCTCTGCGTCTCTCGGATCAAATGGCTGCGGTCGATGAGACGATCGAACATTTGGTTTGATGGTCAAAGGTGACAGGGAGCGGAGCGATTTATCAGCATTCTCTAGTGTTCTCTACAGTCCTACATCTTCAAACAACTGAATAGGAGACAAACATGCGAAGGATCATTCTTACTCTTGTCGGCGCAGCGCTAATCGTCGGCTCAACCAACCAGGTCGCGTTTTCTAAGGAACGTCGACACATCCACAACGTACAACGGTGCAGCTGCGAGCGGTTCCTCAACGCCAAGGCCTATGCTGCCCCGTACTACGTGCCGGACGCTGGATCCGCTTACACGGGTGCCGCGGGTGCCTGGGCGAGCATGACCGGTTTTAATTGACCGGTAACCGACAGGAGTGTGTCATCATGATCCCAAACCAATCGGCCAGATATGCGGCAGCTATTGCAATCTGCATTCCTTTGATCGGCGAGATTTCGTCAACCGAGGCCACCGTACGACAAGACAGCATGAGCGTCGTTCCCGATCTTCTATTTAGTGGCACCTCGGACACTAACCGTGACGAGATCGGCATTCCGGCTCGAAATCGCGCCCTGGAGCTGACGTCGCGTTTGCCCTGGCGTGCCCCGATCGGTCACCGACAACCACAGCAAGCCGACGTCCCGCAAAATCCATCCATCTCAGAATGGGAGCGCCAACAAGAGCGCCTGAACGAAGAATTTGATCGCAAGCTGATTATCTGCCGACGCTGCTGAAGACGTGGCCACGACATTTTCGCCGCCCCTCTCGCGTGCGTTTAACTCGACTGCGAGGGTAAAGCTCGTGACGGCTCAAAGCTTGGGAGTTCTACACTGTGAATTGTCCAGCGTGCGCCCGCACATGATGTCTGAGCACAGACGATTAACACTCCCTTACACCATTAAACTCTCATCGCACGACTAGGAGCTGTTCATGGCCTTGAATATCGGCACCAAAGGTTATGAATTGTTGCGCAACCCACACACCAACAAGGGAACGGCCTTCTCTGATGAAGAGCGGCGAAGTCTTGGTGTTGAAGGTTTGCTGCCGCCGGTACCGACGTCGCTCGACCACCAGATAGCCCGGATACACACGCAGCTTGCCATGTTGAACGATGATCTACAGAAGTATCTGTTTTTGTCGGACTTGCAGGCGCGAAACGAGACTCTTTACTACGCGGTCTTGATGTCCGACCCGGCCGGGTTCATGCCGATTGTCTACACGCCGACTGTTGGCGAGGCCTCCCAGAAGTTCGACCACATCTTCCATGCTGCCCGTGGAGTTTACGTGCCGATTTCGGCCAGAGGCCGCGTCAAGCAGTTGCTTTCCAATTGGCCAGAGAAAGACGTGCGGTTCATCGTCGTTACCGATGGCGAACGGATTCTCGGTCTTGGCGATCTCGGCGTCGGCGGCATGGGTATTCCAATCGGAAAGCTCGCCCTATACACCGCTTGCGCAGGTGTCCCTCCGGAACTTTGTCTCCCGATCACGATCGACGTTGGAACGAATAATGCGGCTCTGCTCGAGGATCCGCTCTATCTTGGTCTGCGCCAATCGCGCGTGCGCGGCGAACCGTACTATGCTTTCATCGACGAATTCGTCGAAGCCGTGCAAGTGCTCTTCCCGAAAAGCTGCATCCAGTGGGAAGACTTCGCCAACAGCAACGCTATCCCAATCCTGGCAAAGTATCGCGACAGAATCTGCACGTACAATGACGACATCCAGGGTACGGCCTCAGTGGCCTTGGCCGGCATTTACGGGGCGTTGCGGATCAGTCGCCAAACGCTCACCGATCAGAGATTCCTCTTTCTCGGTGCCGGTTCTGCCGCAACGGGCATAGCCGAGCTGATCTCGCAGGCGATGGCTATGGAAGGGCTCACCCTGCAGGAGGCAAGAAGCCGGAACAACCTGTTCGACATCAATGGATTGTTGACGTCATCGAGAACGCTTATGGACTTTCAGAAGCCTTTCGCGATCGAGCATACGCCGATAGGCAGCTTTGCCGAAGCGATCAAGGCACTGAGACCGACCGGCATCATTGGCGTAAGCACGGTCCCAAAACTGTTCAACCAGAAAGTCATCGAGGCCATTTCGGAAATCAACGAGCGACCGATCATCTTCCCGTACTCCAACCCGACGTCTCGATCGGAATGCACGGCAGAGGAAGCGTACACTTGGTCGAAGGGTCGCGCGATCTTTGCGAGCGGCAGTCCATTTCCACCATTGACCGTCGGCGGCAAGCACTTCGTGCCAGGCCAGGGCAACAACGTCTACATCTTCCCGGCCATGGGAATGGCAGTCTATGCGACCGAAGCCAAGCGAGTGACGGACGAGATGTTCATCGTCGCGGCCAACGCTGTTGCCGAGCAAGTAGGCCAGGACAGTCTCGACGTCGGCCTGATCTATCCGCCGCAGAGCAAGATATTGACGGCTTCGCTGCATGTAGCAACACGGATCGCGGAACACATATTCGATCACGGACTCGCCCGAATTGCCCGCCCGGAAGATATTAGCCATCTAATAGGCAACAAAGCCTATGTTCCCGCTTACCGTCGCATCGATTAGCGCGTCGAAGAGATGAGCGGAAACAGACCGTCCCATATACCCTCCGCACCACTGCCCCGCGTGGTCATCATCGGCGCAGGGTTTGGCGGCCTTACCGCGGCGAGGGCCCTCAAGTCGGCGCCGGTCGAGATTACGGTCGTCGATCGCAGAAATTTTCATCTCTTCCAACCATTGTTGTACCAGGTAGCTACCGCAGCGCTTTCGCCTGGAGATATCGCTTGGCCGATAAGGTCTGTATTCGCCGGCCAGAAAAACGTCCGCGTTGTGATGATGGAGGTCAACTCCATCGACCCAATGAATCAAACCGTAAGCGACGGCGCAGCCTCGATATCCTATGACTATCTAGTCGTGGCGACGGGTGCCACGCACACCTACTTCGGCCATCCCGATTGGGCCCGATTTGCTCCTGGCCTCAAAACAATCGACGATGCACGAGCCCTGCGCGAGCGGCTACTTACCGCGTGCGAGATTGCAGAGCTAAGCGATGACGACGAGGTCCGTCGACGCTGCCTCACGACGGTCATCATTGGCGGCGGCGCGACTGGCGTGGAAATGGCAGGAGCAGTCGCTGAGTTGTCGCGTCGAACGCTGAGGGGAGAGTTCAGAAGGATTGATCCGGAAAAAATGAGGATCGTTCTGGTGGAAGCCGGACCGAGGCTTCTACCAGGCGTTCCCGAACGTCTATCGGAACGTTGCAAGCGGGCGTTGATCGAGATGAGCGTGGAGGTCAGACCCGGATCGATGGTGACAGAATGTAACGAACGCGGCGTGTCCCTTGGGCCTGAACGAATCGACGCCGCGACGATCATGTGGGCGGCGGGCGTTCGGGCTTCGAGAGCGGCGCAATGGCTTGACGCGGAGCACGACAGATCAAATAGGATCATCCTAGGGTCCGACCTCTCCGTGCCGCCGCACGAAAACATCTTTGCCATCGGAGACACGAGCGCGGTGCAATCTGAAGGAAGGCCGGTTCCCGGGTTGGCTCCGGCGGCCAAGCAAATGGGCCGCTACGTAGGCCGCCTCATTACAGCGCGCGTCCGCAACGAGGCGAATCCGCCCGTCTTTTCGTACAAGCACCAGGGTGATCTCGCGGTCATCGGCAGGAAGTCGGCCGTGGTTGCCATGGGCCAGTTGTGGTTATGCGGCTTTATCGCGTGGGTGTTCCGGAGCGTTGTCCACATTCTCTTTCTCATCGGCTTTCGAAGCAAAATTGTAGTCGCGTTTGAATGGCTCTGGAGCTTCGTGACGCGGCAGCGAAGTGCGCGGCTAATTTCGGATGGCGCGACGAGAAAGGCCTTCGTCGCAAATCGCGAACAGACAAAGCAGGAGCTAGCGCGTGGCATATAAGGCGGCTGATGTCATCACCGAAATTGCTCAGCTCGATCGGCGTACGCCGGGTCAACGGAATCGTCGGCAACACACTGAACGGCCTCTCGGAAGATGCACCGTATTTCGTCTGGATGCGTCGGACTTTTGGAAGCATCAGTGTGGAAGGCGTGCGCCCGCCGAAGTGTTGCCGATGGCGCAGCGTTATTTCAAGTATTGAGGCGATCGTACATGAATGATTGCATTGAAGCCTTTCAGGAGAAGGCATCGTGGGACATCTTGCGATGATTCGGGCCATACAAGTGTGGGGACAACATCGCTGGAGCGAGCCTGCGGCCGATAGCGTCGTGCTCGATTTTGACGATCGCCACCGTCGGCGGATGGCGATGAAGGGCACGCGTGGGCTGGAATTCCTGCTCGATCTGGAAAATGCGGTCGCCTTGTGCGGCGGCGACACACTGGTGCTCGAAGATGGCAGGCTGGTCGAAGTGGTGGCGGCGCCCGAGCCGCTCCTGGAAATCCGGGCGCGCGACCCGCAGCATCTGGTCCGCCTCGCCTGGCACCTCGGCAATCGACACCTGCCGACCCAGATCACGGAGAGGGGATTGCGCATCCGCCGCGATCATGTGATCGAGGCGATGCTGAGAGGGTTGGGCGCGCGCCTGATCGAGATCGACGGGCCGTTCGATCCCGAACGCGGCGCCTATGCCGGCCACGCGCACACCAATGATGCGCATGATCATGTGGGGCACGGTCATTCCTCGCACGAGCGTGGCGCTCACCATCACGGCCCCGATCACCACCATGGTCACGACCATCATCACGACCATCATCACCACGACGAGCATGGCGATCATGATTATCCCCACGGCCATTCCCATGCTCATGACCACAAATAAGCCGCCGCAGCAGCGCCGCCCGCCAAAGCGAACGGATCGAGGTTCATTATCGAAATCCGAAAGCGCAAGCTCGATGCGGGCGGGAGAGGCTGCCGCGCCGTACCGGCTGAGTACAAGGGATCGAGAGTGGACGACGATTAACACCGTCTTACAACATTAAACTCGCTCAGCTGCGATGCCCACGCGAGAGTTCGCGGAGCATAACCACTCATCGTATTTGATCCCTGCTCTCGTTAACGCAGCGCTTGCAGCATCAACATGCATGTTGAGCGCATCAGGATAGGAGACGATATGCTGAGCAAGGAATACCACAATACTGCGCAAACCTTGCGATGCATTGCGCAGAACGCGGCGGATCAAACGATAGCCGATCGACTTGAGGCGCTTGCCAAGGACTACCAGCGGCGAGCTGAGAAAATCTTCCGATCCGATAAGGCAGCGTAGGCGCGCTCTGCGCCGCGCCCTGAGCCCAATGGGTACGAAGGAAAATCGAGCGCCATATACAAGTAAACCAACCAGGGTATGGAAAAACGCAGATGACCGACTTGAGAAAAGAGACCGACAGCCTTGGCGTTGTGGGAGTGCCTGCCGACAAACTTTGGGGAGCGCAAACCCAGCGATCGCTGGAGCATTTCAGCATCGGCCAGGATCTTATCCCTCGCGAGATGATCACGGCCTATGCGACGCTGAAGAAGGCCGCGGCCACAGCTAACCATGCCAACAAGCGGCTCAATGATCAACATTACAAATTGATCGTTCAGGCCTGCGACGAAATCCTAGCAGACCAGCACCACGACATGTTTCCCCTGCACGTCTGGATGACGGGCAGCGGCACACAATTCAATATGAATGTCAACGAAGTGATCTCGAACCGCTGCAGCCAACTGGCCGGCACGGCTCTTGGCAGCCACACGCCAGTTCATCCCAATGATCACGTCAACATGGCTCAATCGTCTAACGATTCGTTTCCGTCGACGATGAACATTGCCGCGGCGGTCAACGTCAAACGCCGCCTCATTCCAGCGGTGGCGGCCCTGCGCGATGCCATCGCCGCCAAGTCGAAGGAATGGGACAACATCGTCAAGATTGGCCGCACGCATATGCAGGACGCGACCCCGCTGACACTGGGCCAGGAATGGTCAGGCTATGCCGGCATGTTGTCGGACGACCTGGAGCGGATCGAAGCGGCTCTGCAGGGTGTTTATCGACTGGCGCTCGGCGGCACCGCAGTAGGCACCGGAATCAATTCGGCTCCCGGCTTTGCCGAAGACGCTGCAGCCGAAATCGCAAGGCTCACCGGTCTTCCGTTTGTGACCGCGCCGAACAAATTCACCGTACAAGGCGCCCATGACGCGCTGGTGCAACTGTCCGGCACGCTGCGCACGCTTGCGGTGTCGCTGTACAAGATTGCCAACGACATCCGCCTGATGTCCTGCGGGCCTCGCGCGGGCTTTGCCGAGTTGTTGATACCGGAGAACGAACCGGGCTCGTCGATCATGCCGGGCAAAGTCAACCCGACCCAGTGCGAGGCGCTTGCGATGATCGCCGTGCAGGTCATGGCGAACGACGTCGCGGTCGGCTTTGGCGGCGCCGGCGGCTATCTCGAAATGAACGTCTACAAGCCGCTGATGATCTTCAACATCACGCACTCGATCACGATCCTGAGCGACGGCTGCGTCAACTTCCGCAAATTCCTGGTGGAGGGCACCAAACCCAACCTGAAGAAGATCAACGAGTATGTCGAACGTTCATTGATGCTGGTGACAGCGCTGTCGCCTGTGATCGGCTACGACAAGGCCTCGAAAATCGCGCATTACGCGATGGACAACGATCTGACACTGAAGGCTGCCGCGCTTAGGCTCGGCTTCGTCAGCGAAGAGGACTTCGACCGCGTGGTCGATCCCACCAAGATGGTGAAACCATACGTGGCGGCTGCACCGGCCAAGTCCGACGCAGTCTGAAATCGGTCACAGAGTCTCAACCAGGAGAGAAAAATGACTATCAGCAAGCACGGAATCGATCTGTTGCGGGACCCTTCACTCAACAAGTCGACGGCATTCACCGAGGCGGAAAATCGGGCGCTTGGCATCGTCGGCCTCGTGCCCGACGTCACCGAAACGATGGACGTCCAACTGAGCCGCGTGATGGCACAGCTCGGTCACAAGACGACCGATCTTGAGCGTTACATCTATCTGGTCAACCTGCTCGACCACAACGAGACGCTGTTCTATCGAACCGTCATGTCCGATCCGGCCCGCTTCCTTCCGATCGTCTACGATCCCACGATCGGCGAGGCCTGTCTGAAGTTCGGTCATATCTATCGCCAGACACGCGGCATGTACCTGTCGATGACGCGTCGCGGCAGCGTGAAGGAGATTCTGAGAAATTGGCCGCAGAAGGATGTCCGCTTCATCTGCGTCACCGACGGCGGTCGCATTTTAGGTCTCGGCGATCTCGGAGCCAACGGTGCAGGCATCCCGATCGGCAAGCTGCAGCTCTACACCGCCTGTGCCGGAGTGCCCCCGCAATATCTGCTGCCCATGTATCTTGATGCCGGCACGAACAACGAGCAGTATCTGCACGATCCGCTGTATTTGGGCATGCGCAAGACTCGGCCGCCGACTGAGGAGCTCTACTCCTTTGTCGACGAGTTCGTCGAAGCCGTTCAGGAGGTCTTCCCGAAATGCTGCGTCCACTTCGAGGATTGGACTGGAGTGGATGCCATCCACCTGCTAGAGCGCTACCGCGACAAATACTGCGTCTACAATGACGACGTGCAGGGCACGGCGGGGATCACGCTTGCCGGAATGATCAACGCGGTGAAGATCAAGGGAACGAGACTCAAGGACGAGAAATATCTGTTCCTCGGTGCTGGTTCGGCTGGCATCGGCCTTGCCAATCTGCTGTGCTCCGCGCTGGTTGCGCAAGGCATGACGCTGAAAGAGGCGCAATCGCGGGTCTACATGTTTGACATCAACGGCCTGCTCGAGTCTACGCGCACCGATCTTGTCGATTTTCAGAGGCCGTACGCTCACCGGCATGCGCCGACGCGGGACTTCGTCGCTGCCATCGAGAGCATAAAACCGACTACGATCATTGGCGTCAGCACGGTCGGGGGCGCGTTCACGCAGGCGGTGATCGAGGCGATGTCGCGCATCAACGAACGCCCGGTCGTGCTCGCGCTGTCGAACCCGACAGAGAAGGCCGAGTGCACGCCCGAGCAGGCGTACACCTGGTCGAAGGGCAAGGCGATCTACGCGGCTGGCGTGCAGTTTCCGCCGGTTCATCTCAACGGGCAGACATTCCTGCCGGGCCAGGCCAACAACTTCTACATCTTCCCGGCCGTCGGAATGGCGATCTTTGCGACCCAGGCGTTGCGGGTAACTGATGAGATGTTTATCGAGGCGGCGGGGGGTGTGGCTGATCAGGTGGCGCCCGAGCTATTGAGGCAAGGTCTCCTCTATCCGCCGCAGGCGAATATCCTGGAAACGGAAATCCAGACCGCTGCGCGGGTGGCAACGCTGGTGTTCGACTCGGGCCTGGCTCGCGTGCCGCGACCCGCCGATATGGTCGCGTTCATTCGCAGCCATGTCTACAAGCCGGAATATCCCGCGCTTGCGGCAGCCGAGGCCACCCGGGGCCGCTAAAGCGGGCCGCGCCGCGGCGCTTCCGTTCCCCAAACCGCCTTCCATCGCCGTTCTGCCGTTCCAAAACAAGCGTAGCGATCCCGCTCGTCCAGGAGAAGGTGAAGATGGCGTACGTTCGGACCTGGCAGTTGTTTGTGCTCAGCGTCCCGTTGCACCCATCATCACGTACCATGTCACGATTTCCGAACGCGTTCGCATGATCGGCAGAACGACAATGCGATCGATCTGGCACATCGGGGGCCTGCAACGTGTC
>Ga0210393_10004185_pt1 | contig 11453 bp, 12 predicted proteins | sample IncBWC27OmetaG_FD_160068 | JGI IMG/M metagenome (GOLD analysis project Ga0210393, IMG submission 160068) | Forest soil microbial communities from Barre Woods Harvard Forest LTER site, Petersham, Massachusetts, United States - Inc-BW-C-27-O ... | reverse complement strand
AGATGCACGAACTCAATGAAGAACAACTGGCCAAGTCGACCGAATTGCTGACCAAAGAACAACAGGCGCAGTTCGCGACGATGAAGGGCAAGCCGTTCGACTTGAAGGTCCTGCGTCCGGCCGGAGTCGGCGGACGTCGGGTTCGCACGGGTCGCGGCGATCTCAAAGAATAGTCGTCGCAAACGAATCACAGTTGCGACGGGCGGGATCGCCCGTACGAGACGAGACGCACGGCGCGCGGGAATTCACGGGTCTATCAGCCCGTTGAATCCCGCGCGCCGTACTGTTATAACCGCGGCGCATTGTGTCTCCGCTCAGCGCGAGCGGAGCCGGTTTCATCAACGTTCGAGTGCTTTCGACCGGAAGACAGCCATGGCGAAGGATGATGGAAACACCCCGGCAGCGCCTGCCGCGGGCGACGTACCCCAACAACCGACAGTCCACGTCGATGACTCCGTCTGTACCGCCGGCTACGCGAATTTTTGCCGCGTTTCCAGCACGGCGGAGGAACTGATTCTCGATTTGGGCTTGAACCCGCATCCCTACGCCACCGGGGAAGCCACGGTCAAGGTTTCGCAGCGGATCATTATGAATCATTTCACGGCGAAGCGGCTGCTGGCTGCCCTGGGCATGGCGCTACAGCGACACGAATCCGCGTTCGGTCTGGTTGAAACCGACATCCGCAAGCGAGTGCGTACAACGACTTGAACGCGCGTCGAGCGCCCGGCGCACGAGTTTGCTGCGGGCTCGAGCCAATTCCTTCTGGCGAATCTGCGGCGATGGCTGATCACGGATTTCCGGACAATCCCCCAGCGGGCCCTCCCTCCCCCGGTGAAGAGGGACCGTATTGCGAGGAAATTCAGCACGCTCAGATCAGCGCGGTGGTGCCCGAACGGGTCGCTCGCGGAGTGTTCAGCACCGGGGCCGTGGTCGTGCAGGGGCCGCACGAATTCATCCTCGATTTTCTGTTGAGGATGTCTCAACCGCAGCAGGTTGCGGCTCGCGTCGTGCTGCCGCCGGGGGTCGTCTTTCAGTTCATCGCGGCGCTGTCGGATAACTTGAAGAACTACGAGTCAAAATACAGCATGCCGCTACTGCCGAATCCCGCGACCGCCGGGGGTGCCGGACCGCCCGTTTCGGCGCAGGAACTCTACGAGCAGCTCAAACTGCAAGATGATGTGCTCTCCGGCAACTACGCCAACGCAGTGATGATCGGCCACACGCCGAGCGAATTCTGCTTCGACTTCATCACGACGTTTTATCCGCGGTCCGCCGTTTCGTGCCGCATCTTCATGGCGGCGCCCAGCGTGCCCCGTTTGCTCGAATCGCTGAAACACTCGTTTGAGAAGTTTCAGCAGAAATTCACGCAACAGGGCCACCAACCACCGGCTCCCCCTCCCGCGCCGCAGCCTCCGGACGAGCCGCAAGTTTAGACGCGTTTCGGGGGGGGCAAGGCTCTCGCCGGTCGCTGCTTTCGCCGCGCAGTTAGCGACGAGCGAGCTTCTTCAGCACCTCGACGCCTCGCTCGAGAATCGGCAGCTCCGCCGCATACGATATCCGGAAGTGCGTGTCTCGGCTGCTGAACACGTTCCCGGGGATGATCAGCAGATTGTTGCGAATCGCCTCGACGACGAATTCGCTCGCCGTGCCCCAGGGGGCCTTGGCAAAGAGATAAAACGCTCCGTCGGCCGGCGCCAGCTCGTAGAGGCCGGACAATTCTTGGACCATGAAATCACGATTCTGACGGTAGGCGGCGACGCGATCGGAGACGTCGACGTCACAAGCCGCAATCCCCGCCCACTGCACCGGCTGTGGCGCGCAGACGAACGTGAACTGCTGCAGCTTGATCATCTGTTGAATGACCTCGGCGGGGCCGTGAGCATAGCCCAGTCGCAAGCCGGTCATCGAATGCGATTTGCTGAAACCATCGATGACGAGGGTCCGCTCGTTGTAGTGGGCCGGGCTGACGAACGGGCGGTCGTAACAAAACGTCCGATAGATTTCGTCGCTAATCAAAGCCACGTTGCGCTCCCCCGCAAGCCTGGCCAGGGCTTGCACATCTTGGTCGGAGAGCATTGTGCCCGTCGGATTCGCCGGACTGTTGCAGAGGATCACCTTGGTTCGATCGGTGATCGCGGCACGAACTTTGTCGATATCGACGCGAAAATCGGGATAGGTGTCGATTGCGATCGGCGTTCCGCCGACCAGTGTCGTGAGGTGTTTGTAGACGACGAAGTAAGGATCGAAGAACAGCACCTCATCGCCCGGATTGAGAAGCACCGAAAGCGCCAGCATCAGCCCGCCGCTGGTGCCGCTGGTGACAAACAGCGAGCGGTCCGCGTGTCCAAACTCGGCGTCGACCCGCTCTTGCAGCTTTCGCAACAGTGGGCCGACGCCTTGAGTGGGACTATACGCGTTGCGCCCCTCTTCGATGGCCTTTTCGAGCGCGTCCTTCACGGGGCGCGGCGTGTCGAAATGCGGCTGCCCGATACTGAAATTGATCGGGTCCTTCATCGTCGCCGCCAGATCGAACACCTTCCGGATTCCGGAGGCGTCGATCCGCTGCATCCGCTCGGCGATCCAGGGGCGCGACCCGCTCATTCCTTTTCGGCCATCAGACGGGCTACGGTCGGCTCGATCGAGCTCCCCCAGATTTCATAACCCTGCGAACTCAAGTGCAATAGATCGGGCATGATGTCCTTACTGAGAGTTCCATTCTCTTGCAAGAATTTCTTGCCGATGTCGAGGTAGAAGACATTCTGGTTGTCGGCCAGTTTCGAGATGATCTCGTTGGTGGCCTCGTTCACCTTCCGAAACCGGTTCTCGGGATTCGGACCGCGCGGGAAAATCGCCAGCACGAGGACCTTGGTCGCGGGCAAGTTCGACCGAAGCTTCTCGACGATCGCCTTCACTCCCGCGGCGATCTGTTCGGGCGTGTTGCTGGCCGAATTATTCGTGCCGATCATCAGCACGGCGAGTTTCGGATGGATGCCGTCGACGTTGCCGTGTTCGAGCCGCCACAAGACGTGCTGGGTCTGGTCGCCGCCGATGCCCAGGTTGACCGCGTGACGATTGCCGTAATATTTCTTCCACACTTCGCGGGCCCCGTTCCCTTCCCAACCTTGCGTGATCGAATCACCGATCATCAGCAGTTGGGCGTCTCCCTTGCCGACGTTGGCGTTGATTTTCTCTTGCCGTTGCGCCCACCACTTATCCGAGCGCGCTACTGGGGTTGTGGTGCTGGTTTGCAACTTGCGGGCGCGAGTCTTCGTTGTGGTTCCCTCAGAGGCGAACACGCCTGAGGACGAAAGCAGCGACAGCACGACGACCCACGACATTTTCGGACGCCAACGGTGAGGCATAGAAACGATCCCTTCAGAAGCTCAGAAATCGGAAACGCCACGCAACTGAGTCGAGCCGCCAGTCTAGCCGGGCTCGAACGGTCGTTCCAGCAGCCCGGGAGAAGGTTGGGGAGAGTCGCGGAGTGGCCGGGCACCGCCTTGAATCTTTTCCGTTAGGGCCGGAAAGATTCTCGAAAAAAACTGAACGCGGTCGAGTTCTTGTGACGGACTTTTCATTTTTTTTCGTCACGCGGGCTATTTGACCAAACCGATCGTCCTAGATGTGGTCCGCGCCGCGAGGATTTGTCGAGCCGCATTTGGCGTTCTGCTCAATTGAGAAGAAATTTGGTGGACTATGTCGGCCCTAAGCATCAATTCTCTGAACAACAACTACTCGTCTGTGTCTGCGCAGAGCAATTCCAGCACCCCGAATGCCTTTCAGAGTTTGGGGCAGGCCCTGCAGTCGGGAAATCTGAGCGCCGCCCAGAATGCTTTCGCCGCGCTGCAGACGTCCCAGAGTCAGGGGACAACGCAGTCGACCAGCTCGACCAATCCCGTTGCCTCGGACTTGAACAGCCTGGCCAGTGCGTTGAATTCGGGTAATTTGTCCGCCGCGCAGACCGCGTTCACGCAATTGCAGAAGGCCATGCAGGTCGAGGGAGGTGGACATCACCACCACCACGGCGGCGGAGGCGGTGCGGGCGATGCAGCCCAATCTCTGATCGCGCAACTGATGTCATCTTCGTCGACCGGCACTTCCTCGACGAGCAATAGCTCTGGGATCCTAGACGTCCAGGTCTAACGGTTCGTCGCACCTTTCTAATTTCGCGATGCGGTGAAATATGTCAGGCCTCAGCGTCAATCCTCTCAGTTATTACTCCTCATATTATCCGCAGAAGAACGCTCCGAACGCCCAGACGTCTCTTAAAAACCTGGGGACGGCGTTGCAGTCCGGCAATCTGTCCTCGGCCCAAGTGGCGTTCGCTAACCTGCAGCAGGCAACCCAGGGGAATAACCAGAATGGCATGAACAGCGCAATCTCCGCCGACATGGCCAACTTGGGGAACGCGCTCAGTGCCAACAATCTAGCGTCGGCCCAGTCTTCGTACGCGCAGTTGCACGCAGATATTAGGGCCCAGCGCGGACAACCGGCGTCGTCCTCGAGTGGTGGCGGGATCGGAAGCGCGCTGCAGGCGCTGATGTCTCAGTTGTTGCCGTCCTCGACCCCGGGGTCGACTACGCCTGCAACCCCGCCGAGCACGGCCAGCAGCACGCCGGGAAGCCTCAACGTTCTGGCCTAATGGCGCCGTCGGTTGTTGGGCCAGCCGCTATCGAGTCGCCGAATCGCGCTCGCGAAACCGTTGGATGGCGTTTTCGCGCTCGACTCGTGTCTGAACGTACAAGCGCCGCCATAGCCGTTCTTGGGCGGCCGTCAGTTCGCAATTGCGACGTTCCATCGTGGCCCGCGCGGTGCGCAGGGCTCGATCGAGGTCGACCCCGTCGGTTAGTTCGCCGCGGACGACTTTGCAGAACGACGGAATGTGTTTGGGCGCGAGCTGTCCATCCGGAAGAATCATCGACATCGCGCCGATTGATGACCCAGTATTGAGCAGCGTGCCGATCGAGGTCTTGGTGTGGTCGGAGATGAAGCTGCCCATCTTCGTGAGGCCCGTATCGATCGATTCGCTGCCGACGCGGACTCGCACGTGGGAATAGTCGTTCTTGAGATCGCTGTTCGTCGTGAGCGCGCCCAGGTTGACCCACGGGCAGATGTAGCTGTGCCCCAAAAAGCCGGCGTGATACTTGTTCGCGTATCCGTGCAGGATTGAAGCTTCGACTTCACCGCCGACGCGGCAATTGGGACCGATCGTCGTTCCGCCGCGCACGTTTGCACCGAGGAGTCGCGAGCCGTGATCGATATGGCACGGGCCGGCGACACGCGTGAAGGCTTCGAGCACGGCACCGGGGCCGATCGTGATCGGACCTTCGCTGGCATCGAGCACGACAAAAGGCTCGATCCGCGCGGTGGGAGCAATGTGGAAGTTTTCGCTACGACCGATCACCGCTACCTGCGACTGCAGTGCATAAGGATGGCGCGTCGCGATCAGCCGGTAATCTTCGTGCAACATCGTTGCGTTTTGTCGCACGAGATCCCAAGCATATTCGAGGCACATTCCGCGGGCGGGAACCGCGGGCTGCGCTTGAGCCAAGAGCGACAGCGACTCCCACCCACTCCGCATGACCATTGCGGCATCAAACGGTTCGAGCGTGAAGAAGGCGGGCTGCCCGGCGCAGAAGCCGGCTGCCTCACGACGGAACTCTTCACGCAGCGCGTCGGCCGTCGGCAACCAGAGTCCGTTGACGACGACGGTCGCCGCCTGGCTCAGCCAGGCGTAATCGTTGACACGCGCTTCGGGGTGTTCTTCCCGATACGTCTCGGCGAGATGTTCGCGTATGAACACGCCCCATTCGCTCACGCCGCAGTGCCGCACAATGCGCTCGCGGAGCGAATACTGGCCGCAGACCAGTTCAAACACGGGTCGCGCCAAGGTCAGCGGGTGAAACTTCGTCGCATTCGAGTCCTCGACAAAAGCGACACGCATACGAGATTCCCAATGAGGAATCAGGCCAATCGGAAATCAGACCATTCAAGAATCAGAATTAGAGGAGAAAGCGGGGTGTTTATAACTTTTCGGCAATTTTCATGATAGACGCGAACCGCGCTCGGCCAAGGGGCGGCGCGAGTGGAATCGGTGACGCCGCTCGATTCGTTGTCGGCGTGGTCGCGGCCAACTAAGATCGGGGCCGAGCGCCGGCCCGGCCGGTCGCGCCGGCGGGTGCTTCGCCGAATTGAAGTTTGAGGCGCGTCATTTTCTCTGTTTGCTTGAAGGAGCCCAGACTGTGGCTGTCCGCGTCGGTATCAACGGGTTTGGACGTATCGGACGGATTACATTTCGAGCGTTGGCGGCCCGTCCCAAAGAGTTCGAAGTCGTCGCCATCAACGATTTGGGCGATCCCAAAGCCCTGGCCATGCTCCTTAAGTACGACAGCGTCCAGGGTCGCTTTCCCGGCACCGTGGGGGTCGAAGGAAATAACCTGATCGTCAATGGAAAAACCGTCCGCGTGTGCGCCGAGAAGGACCCCTCCAAGTTGCCGTGGAAGGAACTCTCGGTCGACGTGGCTCTGGAATCGACGGGGTTCTTTACCGGGCGGAAGAAAGACGGCAAACCGGGTTACGACAGCCACCTCGACGCGGGGGCTCGCAAGGTCGTGCTCTCGGCCCCAGCCAAGGATTCGCCCGACCTGACCGTGGTGCTCGGCGTGAACGATCGAGAGCTGACCGCGGCGCACAAGTGCGTCTCGAACGCTAGCTGCACCACCAATTGCCTGGCCCCCATGGCGAAGGTTCTGCACGACGCTTTCGGCATCGAGCAGGGCCTGATGACGACGGTCCACGCCTACACGAATGATCAACGCGTCTCGGACCAATTGCACTCCGACCCGCATCGGGCTCGTGCTGCCGGGCTGAATATCATCCCGACCTCGACCGGGGCCGCTAAGGCGGTGGGCCTGGTACTTCCCGAATTGAACGGCAAGCTGACTGGGATTTCCCTGCGCGTTCCAGTCCCCGCGGGAAGCATCACCGACTTGGTCGTCACTCTGAAGAAAGACGCGACCGTGGCTGACGTCAACGCGGCCATGAAGGCGGCCGCCGCCGGACCGCTGAAGGGCATTCTGGAGTACACAGAGGATCCGATCGTCTCCAGCGATGTCATCGGCAACCCGGCAAGCTGTATCTTCGACTCCAATTGGACGACCGCGATCGGCACGCGAATGATTAAGGTGCTCGGCTGGTACGACAATGAATTTGGATATTCGAATCGCACGGCCGACATCATCGCCCGCGTAGCCGCGCTGTAGGTTGGGAGCCAGCCGTCATTTGTCGCAAGACACAGTGGCCGCTTCCTTTAGGATTCTTTGCCGCAGTTACTTTCCTGGTCTAAGTTTGGCCGGCCGCGTTGAGACTTGGCCGGCGGCCGGGGGTTCCACTGGACGGGTCGGGACGTCTCGATCAGAATGGGTGTTTCCGCGGCTCCGACTGCCGCACCTCACGGCCTGACCCCTCAAGGGCGTCAGGACCCCGGGAGCAGTTCTTCCCGAACTGATTGATCGTCGAAGACGGCGAGCGATAACCGTCCGGCCGGATTGCCGAGTGAGGACGACTCCCATTTCGATGAGCCGACAAGGCCTGCTTGAACAAATCGCGGGCTCGTTCCCGCTGATTGCCCCGTCAATGCTCAAATGCGACTTCGGCAATCTTCACCGCGAGGTGCAGTTGCTGGAGGCGGGCGGGGCCAAGATCTTGCACATGGACGTCATGGACGGGCATTTCGTGCCCAACCTCAGCTACGGGGCCATGGTCATCGAACGGGTTCGAGAGCTGACCGAGCTGCCGTTCGAGGCCCACCTGATGATTTCGGACCCGGGTAAGTACCTCGACGATTTCCTCAAGGCGGGGTGCAACGTACTCACGATTCATCTTGAAGCCGTTTCCGAACCGCGCCCCCTGCTGGCGCGAATCCGGGAACACGGGGCGCTCGCGGGCTTGGCGATTAACCCCAAAACGCCCGTCGAGTCCCTCGAGCCGTTCCTAGACGCCTTCGACCTCGCCCTGGTGATGAGCGTCGAGCCGGGCTTCGGGGGCCAAAAATTCATTCCAAGTGCGCTCAGCAAGCTTTCCTGGCTCAAATCGCGGCTCAAACCGGGAGCATTCGCCTCGGTGGACGGCGGGATCGATTTAGAGACGATCGCCGCCACGGCGGCTGTCGGCGCGAGCCTGTTTGTCGCGGGAAGTGCCATCTTCGAAGCCGGCGACTACGGCCAGGCCCTTACCGAATTAAGAAGCCGGGCTCAGATGCCCGGTACGCCTCGCTGAGGAACAATCAGTCCATGCCAGACGTCGTTTTGATCCGCCCCGGATGCACCGATTTCGACGAGCAAAATCGCATCCAGGGCGTGCTCGATCTGCCGCTCAACCACAGAGGCCACGCCCAGGTTTTGGGTCTCGTGGCGCAGCTCCAAGAGGTCTCCCTCGACGTCGTCTTCACGGCGCCCTGCGAGCCGGCCCGCTCGACGGCACTAGCTATTTGCGAGCAATGCCGGGCCTCACTCAAAGAGGTCGACGACTTTCGCAACCTGGATCACGGACTGTGGCAGGGACTGCTGGTTGACGACATCCGCCGAAAATACCCGAAGGTTTTTAAACAGTGGCAGGAGTCGCCCGAGACCGTCACTTTGCCGGAAGGTGAAACAGTCGCCGACGCCGTCGAGCGAATTCGTCGCGGCTTACGCAAATGTTTGAAGCGGAAGAAGACCATTGGCATCGTCGTCTCGGAACCCCTGGCGACGATGATTGGCTGCGTACTGCGCGGTGAGCGCCCGGGACTTCCGGACGCGTGCGAGCGGAAGTGCGGCCGACCCGCCATCGAGCGAATCTCGCTCGCGACCGCCGAGCTGCCCGAGCCGACTTCGGCACCGCGAAACGGAAAAACAGCGGATCACAATGGTGCGTCGAACAGTAACGATGTCGCGCCTCGCAACGGAAAGACGCGGGTCAACGGCGATGCTCCAACTTCGCCGAACGGCAGTCCCACATCGGCCCGCGGGTCGAAGCACGATGCAGGCAATGGGACGAACCCCACGGCTAAACGAGGGATTCCCAAATGAGCACCGTCGACAATCCCAACGTCGAAGGTTCCACGCCTCGAGCGCGTCCCAAGCGGGGTGTGCCAGAGGGACTCTGGATGCTCTGCGACGGCTGCGGGGCGAGCGTCTACCGCAAGACTGTGGACGAGGGGGGAGGCCTCTGTTACGAGTGCGGCCACCACTTCTACATCTCGGCCCGCTCTCGCATCGCTCAGCTCTTGGACAAGGATACGTTCGAAGAGTGGTTCGCCAATATGGCACCCCTGGATCCGCTCGAATTCGTCGACAAGCGGCCGTATATCGACCGTTTGGCGGACGAACAGGCGCGCACCGGCTTGTTGGATGCGTGCGTCGCCGGGCGGGGCTATCTCCGTGGCCGTCCCTTGGTTTTTGCGGCGACCGATTCCGCCTTCATCATGGGCAGCATGGGCTCGGTGGTCGGCGAAAAATTGACCCGCGCGGTGGAGGCTGCGACCGACCTGCACTTACCCTTGGTCATCGTCAGCGGATCGGGAGGCGGGGCCCGGATGCACGAGGGGATTCTGTCCCTGATGCAGATGGCCAAGGTGTCCGCCGCCCTGGCTCGGTACCAAAAGGACAGCGGGCTCTTTATTTCCGTGCTCACGAACCCGACAATGGGGGGAGTCGCCGCCAGCTTCGCGGCTCTGGGAGATGTGATTCTCGCGGAACCGCGGGCGCTGATCGGTTTTGCCGGCCCGCGCGTGGTGGAGGCAACGGTAAAAATTTCGCTGCCGAAGGGCTTTCAGACGAGCGAGTTTTTGCTGGAGCACGGGTTCATCGATCGAATTGTTTCGCGGAAGGACTTGGGCATCGAAATCGCTCGCTTGATCGATTATTGCGCAATGTGATTCGACATGAGTTTTCTGCGGACCTTTTTTGCCAGGCGGCGCGCGAACGACCTCAAGGTCGACGTGTCGCAGCGGTTTGATCTCGTCAGCCGCCTGGGTACCGGCAGCATGTCAAAGGTCTGGCGCGCTGTCGACAAAAAGTCGGGCCACGTCGTAGCACTCAAGATCCTCGATCGCGCGAAAACGGCGCGGTACGAATCGCGCTTTACCGACCGGGTGAAGCCGACCGAAGGCCAAGTCGCGACGGAGTTGTCCCACAAGCACATCGTCAAGGCGTACGAGCACGGGATGACGACCCACAACGAGCAGTTCATCGTGATGGAACTGATCGAGGGGATCGGGCTGGCTTACCTGGTCGATGTGCAGAATGATGCGATGCAAGAGCATCGGCTGCGGATCATGATCGAGCTGGGCGAAGCGCTCGAGTATCTCCACAAAGAGAACTGGATCCACCGCGATCTGTGCCCGCGCAATGTTCTGATGGACAAGCAGTACTCGACCAAGCTCATCGATTTTGGCCTCGTCGTCCCCAACACGCGGGCGTTCCAAGAGCCTGGCAACCGCACGGGGACCGCGAACTACATGGCCCCTGAACTGATCAAGCGCCAGCGGACCGACCAGCGGATCGACATCTTCTCGTTTTCGGTGACCTGTTTTGAAATGCACTGCCGCGAGCTGCCCTGGCCTTCGATCACCGGGGCCACACTCGAGATGATGCTCAAGCGGATCAACACCAAGCCCCGCGACATTCGCGAGCTGGTTCCCAAGCTGGACGATCAGGTCGCCAGTGCCATCATGCGGGGGCTGGAGGCCGAGCCGCAGAATCGCTGGCAGACGGCTTCAGAAATGGTGGCCGAGCTGCGCCAGGCCTACCATCGCCTCGAACCGCCGACGCCGAAAGCGGCCGAGGACGGCAAGAAGCGTTTGAAGAAGCGCAAAGACGATAAATGGCAGTTTAAAACGCAGTGAGCGTCGCACGCAGTTTCGGCACCGACCGGCTGCGCGAGCTGAACGATCGCCAGCGTGAAGCCGTCCTGACGCTCTCCGGGCCCGTCCTGATTCTGGCCGGCGCCGGCACAGGAAAGACCCGGGTCATTACCTTCCGTGCGGCGGAACTCATTCGCCGCGGCACACCGGCCGACCGGATTCTCTCGGTCACGTTCACGAACAAGGCGGCCCGCGAAATGCAGCAGCGGTTGGTCGCCCTGCTCGGCCGGGAGCAGCGCGGGGCCGCGCGGCCCGTTGTCACGACGTTCCACTCACTGTGCGTGCGAATTCTCCGGCAGGACGCGTCGCACCTGGGGTATCCGCTCAACTTTTCGATCTACGATCGCAACGATCAAGAGTCGGCGGCCCGCGCGGCCCTGCGGGAACTCCGCGTCAGCGATAAGACGCTCCGTCCGGGCGACCTCGTTCATCGCATCAGCCGCTGGAAATCGTCCGGCGTTTCCCCGGAACACGCGGGCGAATACGTCGAAAGCGATCTGGACGTATTGGCGGCGGCCGCTTACCGCCGCTATCAGCGCGCGATCAAGAG
>Ga0210393_10004184_pt1 | contig 11453 bp, 10 predicted proteins | sample IncBWC27OmetaG_FD_160068 | JGI IMG/M metagenome (GOLD analysis project Ga0210393, IMG submission 160068) | Forest soil microbial communities from Barre Woods Harvard Forest LTER site, Petersham, Massachusetts, United States - Inc-BW-C-27-O ... | reverse complement strand
CGATCTCGAAGCCCAACAGGCCAGCTTCGCCAAGCATCGCGACAACAGGGGAATGAACATGCCCAATAGCGTCGATCGCTTTCTGACCACCCATACTGGAAGCTTGCCGCGTCCGGACGACCTGATCCCGATGATGTACGCGAAAGAGGAGGGAAAGCCGGTCGATAAGGACGCCCTGGACGCGCGCATCAGGAGTTCAGTCGGCGAGGTCGTCGGCAGGCAGCGAAAGGCCGGCATCGACATCGTCAACGACGGAGAGATGTCGAAGCCGAGCTATGCAACTTACGTCAAAGATCGCCTGGCGGGCTTCGGCGGCGCGGGCAACAGTTTCGTCTATCAGGATCTCGCGGAGTTTCCGAGCATGGCGAAGCGCGTGTTCGGCGACCCCGGACGGTCGCGGCGCAAGACGCCGGCCTGCAACGGCCCGATTGCGGTCGCTGACCCCGACGCCGTGAGGCGCGACGTCGACAACCTCAAGGCGGCGATAGGGGAAGCAAATGGGCAGCGTCCGTTCATGACCGCCGCATCGCCGGGAGTCATCTCGCTCTTTTTTCACAACGACTACTATCCGAGCGAGACCGCGTATCTCGAGGCGATTTCAGCGGCGATGAAGCCTGAATACGAAGCGATCGTCGCAGCCGGCTTCGACCTTCAGATTGATTGCCCCGACCTCGCGATGGGCCGGCACATTCAGTACGCGAACCTTGAACTGAAGGAGTTTCGCAAGCGCGCTGCTGAACATATCGAGGCGCTCAACGCCGCGCTCGCAAATATTCCCGCCGACCGGGTCCGCATGCATCTTTGCTGGGGCAATTACGAGGGTCCGCATCATTGCGACGTGCCCCTGTCCGATATCGTCGACGTCGTGTTTAAGGCTAAGCCGATGGCGCTCTCCCTTGAAGCCGCCAATCCGCGTCACGCGCACGAATATGCGGTGTTCGAAACGACGAAGCTTCCTAACGGCAAGGTCCTGATACCGGGCGTCCTCGAATCGAAGTCAAACTTCATCGAACATCCTGAGGTCATCGCTAACCGGATCAGCAATTATGCGAAACTCGTTGGCCGTGAGAACGTGATCGCGGGAAGCGATTGCGGTTACGGGACATGGGTCGGCCAAGCCGCCGTGGAACCTGACATTGTCTGGGCGAAATTCGCGGCGCTAGCCGAAGGCGCTCGCATCGCCAGCAAGCGGTTCTGGCGGTAGGTTTCGACTCCTCCCTTCATCGCCCTCGATCTAGGCGCCCGCGGGCAGGCCTCGCAGCCTGAATTGCCTCTCTCGGGATTCGGGTGATGAGATCGCTTGGCGTTCCCGAGGGGCGGCGAAACATGCCCTCAAGGGCCAGGATGCTCGATTAAGAAAAACCGAAAAGCGAACCGGCCTCCCGTTGATCGATATTTGTCCGTGATTTGGCTCGACAACGCCGGAGGCGATTTTCGCAAGCGTGGATTTCCCGGCGCCATTCGCGCCCAGAAGCGCAACGACTTCGCCCCGACGAAGAAGAAGATCAACATTCTGAAGCGCCTTGGTCGGACCAAAGCTCTTGGACATGGAGAGGAGCGATAGGGCCGGGCTCTCAGCAGCTTCTAATGTGCCTGTCGGCATTGAGGCTTTGACCCATCCTTTGTCGCTTGACGAAGAGAAGCGTTGGGACGCAGAGGAAACTCCGCGCCCTAACCCTTCTGGTTCAGAAGTAGCCTTGGCGAGCCAGCCGCCGTCGACCACAAGGTTGGTGCCAGTGATGTATTTCGAGTCGTCGGAAGCGTAGAACAGCGCAGCTTTCGCCACATCGTCCGGCATCGCGGCGCGCTTCAGCGGAATCATCGCTTCCACTCTCTCCATGAGATCGCTCTTGCCGTCATAGAGATCGTTGTGCATGGGCGTCCGCGCCGCTCCGGGGCTGACCGTATTTGAGCGGATACCGCGGTCGGCGTATTCCATCGCGGTCACCATGGAAAAGTTCATGACGGCGATCTTGGTTGGACCGTAGACGCAAAAGCCGCCATTGCCGCGAAAGGCGCTTTCGGATCCGGTGCTGATGATCGACCCACCGCCGCGCTTGACCATCTCCGGCAAGGCGAATTTCGTCCGCAGGAACACCCCCATGAAGTTGATCTCCCACAGACGCCGCGCGTCCTCCTCCGTGAAGTCGGCAATCTCGACGCCGCGAGGTCCGAGAATGCCGGCGTTATTGTAGAGGATGTCCAAGGCGCCGTAGGTGTCGATCGTTTTGGCGACGATCCTTTTCGCGTCCTCCGTCTTCGACACATCGGCAGGAATGAAGACGATCTCGCCACCGTTCGAGCGGATTTCTTTCGCCACGGCTTCGCCCTCTGCGACCTTGACATCGCAGGTCAAGATCTTCGCGCCCTCCTTCGCCCATAGCTCGCAGGCGCCCCTGCCAAAACCCCCGGCGCCGCCAGTGATGACCGCTACTTTGCCGTCCAAACGTCCCATAACCCTCACCCTTCCTGTTGGTCGTAATGCAGACCGCCAACCTCGCGCGGCGGCCCGTGTGCTGAACGCTGGATCATGTCCCCGCCCGGCCCGGCCCAACCCCGCGCAGCCGGTCAGACCGGAGGTGGGACTTGGTCGATTTCGTGAAGTTGAGCGCGGGCGTGCGACCTGGCTGCGAACGATGGCCCTCCCCCTATTCGAGCGGCCAAACCATCGGCCCGCATTTCTTCGCCCGGATCATGTATGCAAGATGAGCGATCTGAAGTGCAACACAGCCATCTTTGTGTGCCGAATAATATCAGATGGAGATCGGCGAAATGGCGAGCGTGCCGAGCGTCACGACAACAGGCGGTACGCTGTAGAGCCAGACCACGCGCCCACTGAGCGCGCCAAGCCCATTCTGACGCCGATCGTGAGGGCTATCATGGACGTCGATAGGGAGGGATTCGGCGTCATGGTCTTGGCTGCGAGCGTGATTGCGCTAGGACTTGGTCTGGTCGCTCCAGTGAGCGCCCGCGGGACGGGGCTTCTGCCAGTCCCAACAAGACCGTAGAAAAGCAGAAATTCGTCCTTGTGCGGCTCAAAGCTGATGTCTTCGAACTCGGTCGGTCGCGATAGGCCGAGCAGACGAGCGCTGGCCCCTCCGATCTTCTGACGTCGCGTTGGTAGAATCGGATTGATGGTGCAGGTCCAACCGTCGGCCACACTCGCGCGGCCGACGCGGCTCCAAAGCCTTTTTCGATCCTAGGCCCGCGCATCGACACTATCGAATCGTTAGTCGGAACGAGGCCATCGCAAATAGCGAGGACCGACCGGACGTGATGCAATTGCTGCTGCGGACGCGGAGCTGCCCGTCGTCCGACCCCATAAAACCGAAAGGACTAGACAACCACCGCAGCTACCCGCCTTGCTGCTCGGCGCGCGCTTGAGCGTGACGCCGGTTCCGCATTGCCTCGCCGGCGCGGCTGCGGAGATCCACTACTGAGCCCCGGCGAGGCCCTCGAAAGGATCACTTCGTTTTGCTTCGCGAAGCCGAAAAGCAAATCGACATGGCCGCTTATGTGCTGACCGACAGCGCCGTCATCGAGGCGTTGCGTGACGCCTCGGTTCGCGGGGAGAAGGTACGGGTCTGGCGCGACGCGAGCGGGGCGGCGTGTTCCTCCAAACGGCGAGATAGCCTCGGGCTAACTGTCGCTTGTGAGCGCGCTCGTCGAGAGTAACGGACTCCTCGATGCAATCAAGCCAGATCGAACCGGCCGGCGGCATTCGCGGCTTCCGCGATATCACGCAATGGAGCCAGCGGTGACGTCCTCGATCACGTTGCGCAGCGCAGATCGTTCACGCAGCCTGCCGGGACAGACGTTTGACTTCCTGCATGACAAGCGTTCGATACGGCCCGTCCATTTGCAACAAGTCCTCTGGTTCGCCGTCTTGCACGATCGCGCCGCTTCTCAAGACGACGATCCGATCGAAATTTCGTAGCGTCGAGAGCCGATGCGCGGCGGCGATGACGGTCCGTCCCCGCATGAGGCGCGAAAGCGCGTCTCGGATCGCCTCCTCGGCTTCGCCGTCGAGAGCGGAGGTCGCTTCGTCGAGCAGAAGAATGGGCGCATTCTTCAAGAAGGCTCGTGCGATCGCGACGCGTTGTCGCTGACCGCCGGACAATTGAGCGCCCCGGTCTCCGACGATCGTGTCGAGGCCGGCCGGCAGGTTTTCAATGAACTCTCCGCATCGGGCGCCGAGCGCCGCTTCCCAGACCTCATCGTCGGTCGCTTCAGGACGGCCGTAGCGGATGTTGTCCATCAGCGAACGATTGAGCAGCGGGGCGTCTTGGGGAACGACAGCAATGGCCTTTCTAAGGCTCTCCTGCGTCGCTCGCGAGATGTCGTGTCCGTCGATGGAGATCCTGCCGCTCGGCAAATCGTAGAACCTCTGCAGAAGCGCAATGAGCGTCGACTTGCCGCCTCCTGACGGCCCAACCAGCCCGACCTTTTGACCAGGTTCAACGACGAGAGAAAACTCGTCAAAGACTTGCCGATCCCCGGGATAGGCGAAGGTTATTCGCTCGAAGACGATCCGCGCGCCACGCTTCGGCGCAAGAGTGGCGGCTTGCGGATGATCGGTGAGTTCATGCGGAGAGAGCAACGTGGCCAACGCCTCCGACAGCCGCGCTAAGTGTTGCGTGACGTCGACCAGCGCGACGGCGAAATCGCGCGTCGCGCTGAGCACCGAGATCCCGAGCGTTGACACCAGGACAACATCGCCAACGGTCGCCTCGTGGCGTTGCCAGAGGCGGATCGCCCAGGCAAGCAAGCCAACAATCAAAATGACGGTGACAAGGGCGTGGGTCAGCCTCAACTTCTCGAGGTAAAGCAGGCTGCGGCGACGGGCTTTTAGCTCCTGCGCAACGGTCGCGTCGAAGCGCCGTTGCTCACGCGACAGACCCCCGAACGCTTTCACGAGCGAGATATTGCCAATGACGTCCACCATTTCGCCATCGACCGACGCGGCTTTGTCGGCGAAGTCGTGATGCAACGGTTTGCCGGCCGCGGCGATCTGGAAAATAACGACAATCATGCCGCAGGAAACAATAGCCAAGATGCCCGCCATCCAGACATTGACCATTGCGAGAAACCCAATTGCCCCGACTGTCGCCAAGCAGGGGGGCGCGACATTAAAGACGAACATGTTTTCGATCGTGAAGACAGCGTTTGACGTCGCCGTCACCCGGCTCGTCAGCATGCCGGGCATGCGCTTGGCGAAATAGCTTGGCGCATGCCCTGTCAAATGCCGAAATAGGTCGGCGCGGATGTCGCCGGTGACGCGCACGAACGTAAAGCTCGCGATGAGGCCCGCCACGCGCCAGAACAAGTTGTCTGCTGCGATGAAGAACAACAGGACGCAAAAGGCGAGCCAAGGACTTCCGCTCTTCGATGGCGCCGACAGCGCATCGACCAGCCTCTTGACCCCGTATTGCGTGCTGACCGAACACGTCACCGCTGCGACCACCGCGACCGCGATTGCCGCATGAGGCGCCGCGCGCGCGCGGACGTACCGCCCGAGAAAGCCTAACGTTCGAGATCCGTATGTTGTGAGGTCGGCTTCGCCCATACCCATCGACGCCGAAATGGTTGGGTAAAAATGGTCAAAGTTGGGCGATGCGATCGCCCCGGCGCATTCAGGGAACCGATCTGGAAATATAATCTATTGTTGGAACCTATTTCGCGATGAGGCGTTTTGCGCTTTCGACCAAAGCCCCGCGATAGACATAACATCCACGAACCTACCGTTCATCGAGGAGCTGCGGCGACAATACACAGACTGGAGGCAGGATTGCGCATCGCTCAGATATCGCCATTGACTGAAGCTGTTCCGCCGAAACTCTATGGTGGAACCGAACGGGTGATTTCGTGGCTGACCGAGGAGCTGGTCGCGCTCGGACACGAGGTTACGCTCTTTGCGAGCGGCGACTCCGCCACCAGCGCCCGGCTTGAGCCGATGTGGCCGACCGCCCTCCGACTCGACGGCTCCGTGCGTGATCCTAACGCTCTGCACGTTAGCATGATCGAACAGGTGGCGCGGCGCGCGAAGGAATTCGATCTGTTGCATTTCCATCTCGACTATTACCCTTTCTCCGTGATGTCTCGCCAGTCGACGCCCTTCCTCACAACGCTGCATGGTCGTCTTGATTTGCCAGAGCATGAGCCGGTCTTCTCCACCTTTCCAACCGTTCCTGTTGTGTCGATATCCAACGCGCAGCGGCGCCCTGCGCCGAACGCTCATTGGATCAGCACTGTTCATCATGGGATGCCAGAAGGGCTCCTTGAACCGGCGCTTTCGGTTCCATCCTATCTCGCCTTTTTAGGTCGAATTTCTCCGGAGAAACGCGTTGATCGGGCGATTCACATTGCTGAGCGGTGCGGATTGCCGCTCAAGATCGCAGCAAAGGTCGACCCCGCCGACCATGACTATTTCGAGGAGATGATAAGACCGCTCCTTGCGAAGCCGCATGTCGAATTCATCGGGGAGATCTCCGACGCGCAGAAGTCCGAATTTCTGAGCGGCGCCCTTGCGCTTATTGTGCCGATCGACTGGCCGGAGCCGTTCGGATTGGTCATGATTGAAGCGATGGCTTGCGGCGCGCCGGTAGTCGCCTTCAATCGCGGCTCGGTCTCGGAGGTGATCGAAGATGGCGTAACAGGATTCGTCGTGGAGGACGAAACGAGCGCCGTTGGCGCCCTCCGTCATCTCTCGCGATTGTCGCGGCCTGCGATCAGAAAGCGCTTTGAGGAGCGGTTTACGGCGCGCCGCATGGCGAGAGACTATTTGGCGGTGTACCGGGATCTGCTCGGCGCGACCGCTCTTCGCCCGCGAATTGCCTCAGTCTCGGGCTGACGGGTCATTCTCGCTCGCGCTCGGACGCGTCTCAGGCATTGCTAGCCCCGCGGCCGTAAGACCGAGGAGCCCGAATCCCGCCATCATCAGAAAGGCCGTAGGGCTGTCGAAGCGATCGCTGACATATCCCGCCAGCGTGGTGCTGATCGATGCGCCGACCCCTACCGCGCAGCCGACCGCGCCCTGCGCCAGATTGAAATGACCGGTTGAGCCAGCAACGTCAGCGATGATCAGGGGAACCAGCACTGCGAGCGCCGCACCTGACACGCCATCCAGGAGTTGCGCGGCCATCAGCAAGTAAGGATTGATCAGAAACGCGAACAACAAGCCGCGAATCGCCAAAGCGACGAAGCAGAGAACGAGCAATGGGCGCCGTCCCCATTGCTCGGCCTTGCGGCCGACCCAGGGCGCAAGCAAAGCCACGATGAGTTGAGGCGCGACAATGGAAGTGGCCACGAGGACGGTGGCGAACTGGCTGGAGCGCAAGGTCATCATGCTCGCCGCCAACGGGAGCATCGCGGCGTTGGCCAGTTGGAACAGCGCGATGCAACCCGCAAAGATCATGAGCGGACGGATCTCAAACAGGCTGAGCAGACCAGCCATAGCGTTTCTATGCTCGGGCTTCGCAACACCGCCGTGAGCCTTCGTCGGATCAATTTCGTGGGTTCGTATGTGGAAGAGGGCGAACAGCGCTGGCACGGTCATGCTCGCGACGAGGATAAAGGCCGCGCGGTCCGAAATGTAATATGCGCAAGCGCCCATGCCCGCTGCAGCGAGGCCTGAGCCGACTGAAGCGAAAGCCGCGTTGCGGCCTAGGCGCGCGCTGATCCGTCTGTGGCCGACAAGGCCGAGGCTGATCGCTACGATCGCCGGGCCCAGCACGCAACTCGCGCCCGCCTGCAAAATCCGAGAGGCGAAGACGACCACAAAGACCGGCGCCACGGCGAGCGCGAACGCGCTGATCCCGACGGCCGCAACCGCCACAGCCCCCACCCAGCGCGCCGAGCGCGTGGCGTCGACGATCGCACCGCCCGGGATTTGACCGACCAAGCCAACAAAAGCCCCGACCGTCAGCACAAGGCCGATATCGGTTTGGGTCCACTTTTGCGTCGTGAGATAAACGGAGACGAAAGCGCCAAATCCGGTTTGCACGTCCGCGAGGAAGAAGACGAACCAGTCGAGAGCGCGAAGGCTCGAGAGGGACGGAACAGGAGAGCCTGTCCGTTGGCGATTGCCGGGCGAAGGCCCCGCCGACGGTCTGGCGGCCTCGCGCGGCGATTTCCTGCTCAGCAGTCGGGCTCCTAAGAAATCGGACATGAGTTCTCTGGAGCGTCAGTCCCAAAGATGGTCATCACGTCGAAAAGAGCGATCGAACGCAGCTTCTTTAAGGCTTCTTTAGGGCTTCACGCCTGGGCCGCCGATCATGACGACCGGCTCGGCGGCCTTGTAGACGGGCGCGACCCGTAGTTGGTCTTTCGTCAGATTGACGACGACCGCGCCCGCCTTCTTGGGGTCGAAATGCAACGAGCGCCAGTCAACGGCGATCTTGCGGGAGCCCATACCCAAAAAACCGCCAAAATCGATGATAGCGGCTCTGACCTGGCCAGTGCGGTCAACGATAATGTCGACGATCCGCCCCATGTCGTCGCCGGTCGAGCTAAGCGCCTCGATGCCGAGAACGCTCTCAAGCTGCTCGCCGCCAACGACGGTGGCCGGAACGGTTGTCTTCTCTTCCTTGGTCGTATCGTCATTCTGCGGCGACGGCGCGGCGGCAGGTGGCGGTGGGGCCGGCGCGGCGGCGTTTGGCTGCGGCGAGGGCGGGGCGGCGCCTGGCTGCGGCGAGGGCGGGGAGGCGGCTGGCTGCTGGGACGGTGGGGCGGCGGCTGGCTGCGGCGAAGACGTCGCGGCGATCGTCGGCTGTTGCGCCGCGAGCAACACAAGAGCGACGAGGGCGGCCACCTCCTTGTCGCGGCGCCGGCCGCAAAGGAAACGCCGCGCCGAGGCGCCGAGCGTCGGCGTGGCTTCGCGCCCGTTCGTCTTTGTCGCCACCGTCGACAAGCTCAGACGCTGCAGACACCGAGTCCATCGCGTCGACGATCCAACTTCAATCATCTGTGCCCCATGGCAACACATTGCGGGCGCTCGTCACTGTCACTTGGCGCTGGCATTTTGATGAGGTTTTTGTGAAGGTCAATGGCTGGCTGGAACAGCTAACCTTCGCACCCTCGTCGAAATTCGTGTTCGACTTGATAGAGCCGGAGCGCCAAAAGTAGATCGCGCCGTGCTGAACTTCGTCAAGTCGCGAGTCTTCCACCCGGGGGACTTCACCGTTCAGCTCGATGGCGTTGTACGGCTGAATCCGAAATTGGCACGGTGCGTGCCAAAGATCTTTCTCCTCAAGCTCGGACGATCCAGCTGGGCGGGTTAAGTCGAGCGCCGATCCGGGCATTGCACTACGACACCTTTAGCTCGCCGATCGTCGCGGATGGCGTCGCTCGGAACCGCGACTCACAGGCTCAGCCCCGCTCGACCCTGGCGCGGCGACCTCTTTATCATGAGCAAATTCGTCAGAGGCGACGCCACGGCTCGCCTCTGACGCCTCCACGGCGTTACTGCCCGCCGCGTCACACCAGTTCGATTGGGATATCCTTGGGTTTCCAATCGGAAAAAATTGGTCGGCAGGTCTGGCGCGCGATTTGACCACCTAGTCGAGGGGGGTGGGGTGGTCGGCCGGCCACGGCTTAATCACGCGGAGGGCGCGAACGCACCACCATTGGCAGAGCGCGGGTCATCCAAGGCAACGGGTCGCCGCAACGGTAGCAGCCGCAGCACGGATGGCCCGCCGCTATCGGCGAGGGGGTCAATACAACTCATTTTGCCACAGGCTTGCCATCGAAGAAAAGCCCCTCTGACGCTGCAAGACTTAAGTAACTGATTGAACTGGCGCGCCCGAAGAGATTCGAACTCCTGACCCCCAGATTCGTAGTTTGACCATCGCAAGTTGCCGGGCATTCCTGGCGATGTTAGCTGCCGGCATAAACTAATGAAAAAGACTGATAAACAGGTCTCACCACATTTCCACAGGTTGACAGAGATAGCCAGATTGTGCTTACCACGCGCTTACCGTGCTTACCGTTCGCTTTCCGTAAGCCGGTTTTCAGGGGCGCATCATGGCGACCGGACCAATCACCAAGACCAACGTTGACGCGCTTACCTGCCGGCCGAGCAAAGACCGGGAAATCCTATGGGATAGCGGCCATCGCGAGGCCGTGCGCGGGTTCGGCGTCGCGGCCTTCCGAAACGGGGGTAAGTGCTACATCGCCCAATATCGCAAGGACGGGCGCTCGCGGAGAACCCGCATTGGCGAGCACGGCCGGCTGACACCAGAGGAAGCCCGAGGCAGGCGAGAATGATTCTTGGCCTCGTTGAGAAAGGCTCGGACCCGATCGAGGAGCGCCGGAAGGGCAGGGCGGTCCGAACGTTTCGCCAAGTCGCCGAAGAGTGGCTAACGCTTCACGTCAAGGCGAAGCGGAAAGGTCGCACGGGTGAGGAATACGAGCGGGCGCTGCGGATACACATTCTTCCAGCGCTCGGCTCCAAGCGGATGCCGGATGTTCGGCGCGTGGACGTGGCGCAGCTGCACGCCCGGATTCGTGACAAGCCCCACCAGGCGAACCGTACTGTAGCGACCATATCGGCGGTCTGGAATTGGGCGGCTCGTCGCGACGAGGTGGCCTTCTCGGACAGTCCGGCGCGCGGCATTGAGCCTATCCGGAAAGCGGGCGCGAACGATTCGTCACAAGCGAGGAATTGGCCCGGCTTGGCGACACCCTGCGCGAGAGCGAAACCCTTGGCCTACCCTTTGCCGTTGACGAAGCTAAACCAAACGCCAAGCACGCCCCCAAGCCCGTAAACCGTCGCGTCAAGCTCGACCCATACGCAATCGCGGCGGTGCGGCTGCTTATCCTGACGGGCGCTCGGCTCCGAGAAATTCTGGACGCCCAATGGTCGCAAGTCGATATGGAGCGCGGCATCCTGTTCCTAGCGGACAGCAAGACCGGCAAAAAGCCGCTCTACCTCAGCGCCGCCGCTCAATCTGTGCTGGCGAAAATCCCCCGGATCAAAGACAACCCGCACATCATCGCGGGCGTCGCCAAGGGAGCTCCGCGCGCTGATCTGCATCGGCCTTGGAAGGCGGTGCGCAAGGCCGCAAAACTCGACGGCGTCCGCATCCACGATCTGCGCCACAGCTTCGCGTCCTTCGGCGCTGGCGCTTCCCTTGGTCTTCCTATCATCGGCAAGCTGCTAGGCCACGCACAGGCAGCTACAACGCATCGTTACGCTCATCTGGATGCAGACCCCCTCGGTCGGGCGGTGGAAACAATTGGGAATACGATTGCGGCGGCGATGGAGGGAGGAAAGAGAGAAAATATCGTCTCACTCCCGAAAAGGGGCCGGAGCTAGTTCGGGTCGAACTGCGGACGGCTGCGCCACAGTGGCGAATGTGTGGAATCGAAGGGCGACAAGTTTGGATTTGCGAGACGAAATCCTCCGCCGCGCTCAAGAAGGCGAATTGACTCCTAACGAGGCAGAGGCCGAAGCG
>Ga0210393_10004182_pt1 | contig 11456 bp, 9 predicted proteins | sample IncBWC27OmetaG_FD_160068 | JGI IMG/M metagenome (GOLD analysis project Ga0210393, IMG submission 160068) | Forest soil microbial communities from Barre Woods Harvard Forest LTER site, Petersham, Massachusetts, United States - Inc-BW-C-27-O ... | reverse complement strand
CGCGGACCCAGACATACTCGAAGCCCAGCTCAATCCTGTCGCATTCCTCTTTCGAGCCGTGCGGAATCGGGCGCTCAACTTCGGCCGAGAGGAGCGAACACTCAAGCGAGAGTTGGCCCTCTACGTCCGACACGAGCGGGCGGCCAAACCTGTTGCCTCAAACGATGGCGAGGCCGCGCTCTTGAGCGATGAGGTGGGGGTCTGGATCGAGACGCTGATCCCGACGCTCACGCCCATCCAGCGCGAGGTGTTCACGCTGGTGCGACTCTACGGGTTACAACAGACCGAGGCAGCGAAGGTGCTCGGCGTCAGCGTCTCGACCATCAAGAGCCATGTGCGACGCGCCACTCGGAGGCTCGCTCGCGGCATGCGCGCGCTCGGGCTAGCCGATGGCCGGGATATTGTGTGGGCCCGTCCAACCAGGCGCTATCGGCGCGATCGTAACTGAGCAATGTGGGTGTCGTCGTTCGGTGCTTGGCGCGTGTCGTCATCGCGGGAGAGTAGACGACTCGTGCGAGGAGGGTGGGTGACGAACGATAGCGGGGGAGAGGTGCCAGCACGTGACAGCACCGATCTCGATGGCATGACCGAGATGATGCTGCGACTCCTGGGACCGGTGATCGTCGGAGCCTTGCAGGACGACGACGTCACGGAGGTGTACGTGAACCCGCAGGATCGAGAGATCCGCGTCGATCGACGGTCCCGCGGCCGGACGAGCTTCCCGTGCACGCTCGACGCGACGCGAGCGGAGATGTTCCTCAACGCGGCAGCGGCGCGAGTGGGGCAGACGATCGGTCGGGAGGCGCCGTTTCTTCAGGCGACGCTCCCGGATGAGGTATTTGGCGCTAGCCGTCTGCAGGGGTTCTTGCCGCCGGTGACGCGAGGGCCGGCGTTCGCCATGCGGAAACGACCGTCGGTTGTGTACTCGCTCGACGACCTCTGCGACGCAGGAACTATCACCCCTTGGATGGTCGACGACCTGCGGATCTCCGTCGACTATGAGTACAACATCCTCGTGTGTGGCGGGACGAACACGGGGAAGACCACGTTCGCCAACGCGATCCTCCTCGAGATCGCGAGAATGTTCCCGCAGGATCGCATCGTCATCCTCGAGGATACCGCGGAGCTCCAGTGCCTCTCGCCTGATCACCTCGCGCTTACCACTCCGGTCGGTGGCACGCTGTCGCAGCTCGTCAAGGCGACGCTGCGCGCGAGCCCCGATCGCATCGTCGTGGGCGAGGTTCGGGACGAGGCGGCGCTCGATCTGCTGGACGCATGGGCGACGGGCCATCCAGGCGGTGTGGCGACGGTGCATGCGTCGACGACGGTGGGTGCGCTGTGCCGGCTCGACCGACTGGCGCAACGGGCCAATGTGCCGCCGCAGCGCGAGCTCGTCGCGGAAGCGGTGCGAAAGGTCGTGCGCCTGGTTGGTGGTGGCGGAAGCGAGTCCCCGCGCCGCGTGGCGGAGATAGTGCACGTACTGGGGGTCGACGATAATGGTCGGTTCGAGCTGGAGCAGTCCCAAGCCTGGGAGGATGTCGTCCCATGCGCTTGAGGACGCGAACCGTGCGGTGGCCGACGTGGTGGGTGATCGCGGGCACCGTGCTGCCGGCAGTTGCGTGGGCGGGCACTGGCGGCACGGCCATGCCATGGAACACGCCGTTTCAGGCGCTGCTCGACAACTTGTCGGGGCCGACGGCGCGAGTGTTGGCGGGGATCATGCTGGTCATCGGTGGCGCGGTGTGGGGGTTCACGCGCCACGAGGAGGGGGCGAAAAGAATAGGCCAGGCGATCTTCGGGATCGCGATCATGTTCGGTGCCGTGCAGATCGTGGCGGCGTTGGCGTTCGCCGGAGCGACAGTGTGAACGGTCCTGCACGGCGTAAGTGATCTCACGAGTCGCGCGGTGTCACTGCGGTGTTGGCCTCCAGGTGGGGGAGTCCACTTGACTGGTGAAGGCGAGAGGAAGTGCTATCCCCGAAGCGACGTTGATGACGTCGACGTGCCCAGTGTTCAAGTTCACAGCGACGAGCCACTGGCCATCGGGCGACCAGTCGATGCCGAACACGTAGGCGTTGCCACCCGGTCCGACCGCATGCGCCTTCGATCCGTCCGCTTGCATCACGCTCAGTGTAAAGCCGTTCAAGAACGCGATGCTCTGGCCCTGCGGTGCCCACCGAGGAGAGTCGCCGGTGACGCCCGTGTTGGTCACCACCCCGGTTGCAATATTAAGCAACTTGATAGTTGCCGGCGCGCCAAACCCGGACGAACTGGCGTACGCGAGCGTAGTGCCATCTGGGGAAGGGGACGGGGCATAGTCCCACACTGGTGCGTTATTGGGTACAGGCGTCGCGGCACCGTTTGCGCCGACGCGCCAGAGTTGCGAGAAACTTACCGTGCTCCCCAGTTCATAGCGGGTGAAATACAGCCATTGACCATCGCGGGAGTATTGCCCACCCCATTCGTTCGCGGAGAGGTCGAGGGCTGTAGTATCCGCCGGACGTTGACTACCGGTCGTGTCCAAGACGACCAGCGGCTGGTGATATACTTCGACGCCGTAGTTGGCGTCGTCATATACGATCGCCGCCGCGCTCGGTGCCCAGGATGTGTGCACTGCCATACTGGTCGTCGGCACGAGTCGATAGTGCGATCCGTCCAGACCGAGAATCGCCACTCCATTCGGAGTGTTGTAAACCAGGCCGTAGGCGATAGTGCCGTTGGGCACGACCGAGACACGCGTCGTGTCCGAGTATGGGGCGCTGTGCGCGACTATAGCGGCTCGACCAGTCGCAGTGGCCGAGATCTGCGCACCGGAGAGCGTAACCGGTCCCGATTTGGGGCCGTACGTCACCGCATCGGACCGTGGATTGCCGGCCCGGTCATGGGTGAATGCGTGCAGGCTCAGTGTCGCGCCAACGAACATCGCGGTGTCACCGGGCGATGCAGTAATGCCGGTGGCATTGCCGGGGTCGATTGTGAACCGAATCGTGTCCGGAGAGCCCACGCGCGAGCCCGTCGAATCGAGCGCGGTGGCAACGACGAACGTTGCCCCGGCATTGGCCGCGAACCTGATGACCGCCACAGCCTGGCCGTGGGCGTCGGTTGTCACATTGATCTCGCAGCTGACGGGCGGGCCGCTGAGCGCCGCGAGGTACACAAGGCACGCTGGTCCGGTGAACGACGACTCAGTAGTCGGCGCCTCGAAGACCACTGTGCGACCCACAATGTCAGAGGTGCCGGCGACTTGGACAATGACCGCCTGTGCCAATGTCGCGCCGATCGTGTCGCGCTGGTTGGCGCCAGCGATTGTCGTGAGGTACAGGCCGCGATGTGGGGTCGTGGTGTCTTGGCTACACCCGACGAATGCAAGTATGAGGGCGATGACGCCCGTCCTCAGGATGCGCCTTGGCATGGGCGACCAATATATGGCGCAAGGCCGGCTGACGCTGGGCGACAGGACGTTGTGTCAACCACGCTTCTTCGTCCGGCGTGGCTTCGACTCAACCACCGGCGCAGACCGCTATGAGCGCTAGAAGTGCTGACGCGCATGTGGTTCACGCGTCGCTCTGGAGGCCGATCCTGTTCGGGGGGGCGGAGCCGGGGTTCGTGATCATGGAGGTAGCGACGGTGTTGGCGTTGTTGTTCGTCGTTGGGGTCCATGTGGCGACAGTGGGGCTGGCGCTGGCCTACGCGACGGTCGTGCACGCGGCGGCGGTGTGGGTGACCGCGAAGGATCCGATGATGTCGCGGATCTACCTGCGGTCGCTGTCGTTGCGCGATTACTACGCGCCGATCGCGAGGACGACGGCGCATCCGGCTCCCGTACGGGCCGCGGTTCCTCGCGCGCGATAGACGGTGGTGGACATCGCCAGTGGGGTGCTCGGAGCGATCGTCGGCGTCGGCGCGAGCCTCGGTGTGGGCCGGCTGCGCGAGCACCGGAGCGAGGCCGGGGGACTGGCTGACCTGCTGCAGTGGGGGTTCCTGGTCGACGACGGCGTGGTGCTCCAGAAAGATGGGTCGCTGCTCGCGGCGTGGAGCTACCACGGCCCGGATCTGAGTGGGGCGAGCGACGCGGAGCTTGCGGCTTTGGGGCGGCAGGCCCATGATGCGCTGCTCGCGTACGGGACGGACTGGGCGTTCCACGTCGACGCCATTCGACGGCCGGCGCCGCCGTATCCGGCGAGTGAGTTCCCCGACGACGTGACGGCGAGGATCGACGCCGAGCGACGGGCGGCGTACGAGCGGGGCGGCGAGCGATTCGAGACGACGTACGTGTTCGCGGCGACGTATCAGCTGCCGGTGGATCTCTACCGGCGGCTCGAGGCGGCTTTCTTGAGTGGCTCGCGGCGACGGTACGTGGACTGGGATCAAGTGCTGAGTCGGTATGGCGATGCGGCGCGCGAGCTGGGGAGTCGACTCGGGGGGCGGTTGCGAGTGGACCGGCTCGACTCGAGAGCACTGCTGTCGCATCTCGCGGAATGTGTGACTGGAGTACGGCGTCGGGTGACGCCGCCGCAGCAAGGGGCATTTCTCGACTATGCCCTGATTGATCAGCCGCTGGTCGGTGGGTTCGCGCCGCGCGTTGGTGAGCGACACCTTCGGGTCGTGGCGATCCAAGGGTACCCGCCCGCGACGTCGCCAGGAGCGATGGATTTCCTAGGGAGCCTGCCGTACGCATATCGGTGGTCGACGCGCATTCTCCCGCTCAGCGCAGTGCAGGGGGCGGCGCACATTCGGCGGATCCAGCTGCGGTGGTTCCAGAAGCGGCGAGGGTTGGGCGCGTGGGTCAAGGACGTGGCGGCGTCGCAGTCGAGCGAGGCGAAGTCGGCGACGGCGCAGACGAACGAGGAGTTGTTTCAGGACGGGGACGCGACGCGGATGGTGCGGGACGCGGCGGAGGCGGCCGCGGAGAACGCGAGTGGAGCGCTTCGGTTCTGCTACGTCACGCAGACGATCGTGGTGTCGGATCACGATGTGGCGAGAGCCGACGACGTTGCGCGGGCGATTCTGGCGCGGTGCGTCGACGAGGGGTACGGCGGGCGGATCGAGTCGGTCAACGCGGTCGAGGCGTACATCGGCTCATTGCCTGGACACGGGTACCAGAATCTGCGGCGGAATCTCGTCAGCACGCGGAACGCGGTCGACATGCTGCCGCTCACGGGGGTCTGGCCGGGGCTCGAGCACAACCCGTCGCCGATGTTCCCGCCGAACTCCTCGCCGCTCTTGTGGGCGACGACGACTGGGTCGACGCCGTTCCGGCTCAACCTCCACGTGGGCGACGTCGGGCACACGATGATCGTGGGGAAGACGGGGGCGGGGAAATCGACGCTCGTGGCCATGCTCTGCGCGCAGTGGCGGCGGTACGAGGGAGCGCAGGTATTCTTGTTCGACGTTGGGTACTCGGGGTTGCCGCTCTGCAAGGCGATTGGCGGCCATCACTACGACATCGCGGCGGGGCGGCCGGACGCGCTCAGCTTCCAGCCGCTGGCCCGGATCGACGAAGCGGTCGAGCGGGCGTGGGCGACGGAGTGGGTGGAGACTGTGGTCGCGCTTCAGGGCGTGCGTGTGACGCCGAGCATGCGCGAACGGATCGACACGGCGCTGGCGTTGGTGGCGCAGAATCCGGTCGAGCATCGGACGCTCAGCGAGTTGCTGGTGCAGCTGCAGCAGCCGGAGCTCGTGGCGGCGCTCAGGCCTTATACAGTCGCTGGGCCGTACAGTGCGATCCTGGATGGAAAGGCCGATCCGGAGGATATGTCGAATTACCTAGTGTTCGAGCTTCGGTCGTTGCTCGATCTCGACGATCGTATCCTCGTGCCGGTGTTGCTTCACCTCTTTCGACGGGTCGAACGTCTATTAGACGGCAGGCCGACGCTGATCGTGATCGAGGAGCTGTGGGGGGCGTTGCTCCGATCGCAGTTCGCGCAGCGTGTCAGGCAGTGGCTGTTGACGCTGCGGAAGCAGAACGCGGCTGTGGTGCTCGTGGCGCACAGCATCGAGCAGATTCAGAGCGCGCCGAATGCGGCAGTGATCTGGGAGTCGTGCCCGACGCGAATATTCCTGCCAAATGCGGACGCCGTGGCGCCGGCGACGGCCACCCTGTACGCGCAGTTGGGGCTTGGAGAGCGGGAGGTCGCGACCATCGCGAGGGCGAGGCCGAAGGCGGAGTACTACTATCGGTCGGCGCTGGGTGGAAGGGTGTTCAACCTCGGAATCAACGCGGCGCTCGCGTTGCCGATGGTCACCCGGTCCGTGTAGAGGGTGCGACGCGCCCAGCCGAGCTCGCGTCAGTATTTTGCCCGTTGCGTGTCAGAAAAGAGCCTTGTTCGTTGTGCCGTCCACATGCCTATTGCGACACACTACCACTGCGGCGAGTTTCTTGGTCCGCACGCCGATCTGCCTGACGCTTCGACTGGAAGGGTTTCATGTCAACTTATAAACAAAGCCTCCTCCCTGATGCGAAACCCATCGTTGTGTGCAAGTTCCCCAACATGGGGCCAGAACTAAAGAGCAATAAGGCCAAACTTATCCAGGCAGGGATACATCGGCATATCAGTGAGGAACGACGAGTCCTGTTCCTTGTGATGGCGATGATGGAGACCGACCACTTGGCGGAAAGGGAGCGCGATAAAAGAAAAGACAAGTGCATCGACGGGACGGCCAACGCTAGCATCTTCAATGTCAACCAAAGCATGCTTAGGGCTCTCGGATACCTCGATAACATCAGAAAGTTAGACTCACACTCCCGTCTGGGAGACGTGATGGCCCTGCTTAACAAGGGCATCAATCATTTGGGGGGGGTGAGTTCGCTCCTTGACTACCATCGCGGTGGCGAGACGACTTTCAAGGATCACACGTCGTATCTCGCCGCAGAGTACCGCAATGGAGTCGCCTCGGCTCTGGCAGCGATCGATGCAAATAACGACCTCATAACCAATGAATTTCGCATTTGGATGGACATTCCTTACGTAAACAACAAGGTTCCCTGCAAAGAGCGTTGACCAACAGCTTCGGGCGCGATGACCATCCGACATGATGGCAGGCGAACGATGCCCCTGCTCCCTCGCAGCTGCCAGGTCACATAGTGGATCCGAGGACCAAGGCAGAGGAGCGAGTTCGGATGCCGGTTGGTCGGCGGACTAAACGCGGCAAGGTCCGGGAGTCGTACCCGACGCATATTCCCGCCGAACGCGGACGTTGGCGCCGGCAACGGCTGCGTTGTACGCGCAGCTTGGGCTTGGTGAGCGGGAGATCGGGACGATCGCGAGGGCGAGGCCTAAAGGCGGAGTATTACTTCTGATCGCCGCTTGGAGGGCGAGTCTTTGAAATGAGACTAGGGCCAACCTTTGCGTCGGCATCATTGACACCCTGCCGGGCTGAGGCATCATAGCGCACCATTCATCTGAGCGCATTGACGGCAGATCTAGAGGACGTTGTGCAGCTGGCGTACGATCGCCGCATGCACTGTCAGATCAAGAGCAACGCGCATTTCGCGATGGCCAAGCGCGCACGGCACTTCGGAAATATGCTCGGGTGCCCACCACGATCGTTAGCGCAATCGTCGCAACCGCGATCTTTGGAACTCTAAACGACGATTCAAGACTCCTTTGGGTCAAGATCGGGACTGGCCTCCTGTCGGTGTGCGCCGCTGTTCTGTCAGTTCTCCAAACATTCTTTCAGTTTCCCGAGGTGATGAACCGACACCAGAAGGCAGGAGCGCAATACGATGTGATGCATCATGCGATCGATGATTTTATTCTTCGCTACGCAAATGCGGATGCCAGCAAACGGGATCGCGCGGTTGACCAGCTCAGGGAAATCGGATTAAGAATCGATCGCATATGTAGTCACGCGCCAATCATACCAGATTCCGTATACGACTCAGCGGCGAAGCCATTCAAGGCATCGCAAGCATCACGATAGCAGTCAAGCGCGGGTCGGCGAAGCCAGGAAGGAGAAGCGATTGACGAATACATCGCAGCAGTCAATCTGAGCTCGATGTTCCTTCCGGCGATCGGCAAGGTCAACGAACTCACGGAGCTCGACCAGTTTCTTTGGGCGACGGTTCATGGCTGGACGACACTTCCGCTGCTCGTGTCAGCGGATGCGATGCCGAGCACGGTCTCAACTGACGCGGAAACGGAGGAACCAGCACAGGCGTTGGCCGCGAGGCTGGAGGACGAAATCTTCGACAGGAGCATGCTGCAATTCGCCGACGACCAGGCGAGCAACGACTACCCGTACCTCCTGTCCCTCGTGACCGTTCGACTGTGGGCGCTCCTCAAAGCTGCGGCACCCGAGTTCTGCGTGGCGGCGGTCAAGTGACCCTCTGCCTTTCCTAGGCCAGAAGGCTTGGCGAAACTTCATGGGCCACTCGCGCCCATGGTGGGCGCGAACGTCGATGAACAGACGGACCTGCTCACGGATGCTCTGTGGCGTTCGGTGGATGATCGATCCAGCGGCGTGGCAAGGCTGGACTCAATCCTTGGGAAGACAGGGCTCGGGGGCGGTGCATCAGCTCCGGTGACCGAAATCACTCGCGAGTTGGCTGAGGTCCGACACTGCGTCGTACATCGTGGTGGTTTTGTTGATCGTCGCCTGTTGGAAATGTGCCCATGGTTGACCTTGGGTCCCCGGTCGCGTGCCCGCTACGCTTAGCCGGTACTGGCTCTACCGAACCGCGGCGTATTGGTATCTGTGCGGCTGCTGAGACGCTGCGCGGAATGGCGGCAGGTGTCAGCACTCGTTGGACCCATACTGAGAATGCAGGAGACCACGCTACTGGAGCTCAGCTCCGAATGGACAGAGCGAAAGAGAGTGCCGCCTCCAGCTACCGACGGTCGCTAATCAGCACCTACCCCTTTATGACCAGTGATCAACACGGAAGTTGAGCTTCCGCTATCCCAGTGCCCTCAGCGATGTCACGGAGCAAACAAGGCGAGCTCCAATTCAGTGTAAGTGACCGTGCCGGGCACGATGAGGGGTGCCAGAGTAACCTTCGCGAATTCCTCGTTGGTATTGCCACAACCAGTGAGTTGCAGTAGCCGTTTAGTGAAATTGTACAATGGCCCCACGACAGACTTCATATCATCGTTCGGATTTCCACTTGTAGCCGAATCCGTCAATAACTTTCGCTTTTCTGCTAAGAGCGCGGGCGCATCCTGGGTCCGACCTACGCTGTCGCACAATCTCGACAGTATTTCGTCGTCCCATAGATAGTTCTCGACATCCCGACGCGAGAGAACTCGAGTCCCCTGCGTATTCAGCGTCGAAATCTCTGCGGCGCTTCTGTCATCGCGATCGATGATCGTCCAGAGTTTCATCATTGGAAAGAGTCGGCTAAATACACTGGTCAGGTATAGCGCGCTCTTTTCGATCTCACTCGTACCGCCGAGTGGTACGAAATCCGTTCTGGGATGTCGGGCCTGAAAAATCGTGCGGTAGATCGTGGCATCGAACGTACTTCGTGGTGTTCTCGCTGCAGTCTCACGCCGCCCCTCGCAAAAGACGATCTCTTCCGGTGCCAAGAGTTTCGCTAGGTCGCCAAGAGCCACATCAAATGTGCGCTTCCAGAATGTCGGATCAACTAAGGCGGGTTCGATCGTCACTGGCAGATCGAAGTCCTTGTCGGCGAAGTCCAAGAATATGACGGCACCTGGGTGATCCTTACTCAGTTGCGAGGCTTCGTACGTCATGCCTATCGAATGAGTTGCTATCCACAGTTGACAGTTGGGCGGAATCTGTCGATAAAGCTCGCGAAGCAACGCGCTCTGTAGTCGAGTGTTGATATGAGCTTCCGGCTCGTCTATGCAGAAGATCGTATCATTGAACTCCTGCTTCTTCACAACGAAATCCAGGAGAAGATCGAACGCAGATTTTTCGCCCGCAGAAAGGTTCTTATAGCGGAATCGCTTACTTTGGCCTTTCTCAAATAGGAAGGTGCCGTGATCGACCGGCGTGCCCACACCCTCTAGAACCAAATCCTTGAACACCCGTGCCATCGCGCCACGCACGGGTCCGACAAGCCGATCAGTCAGTGTACTCACTACGGATTGCTGATTCTCCTTCGCGTAGAGCGCCTGCAGACTGTCGAACACTAGGCGCTGGTAGTCGTCGGCGACGCGAGCATCGGTCGAAATCAAGTACGCGGGGCGCTTGCTGTCAGACAGGATGTCGTCAGTGCGTTGAAACGTTCCTATGTTGAAGTCGGGTTCATGCCGATACGCAGACCGAAAATAGAAAGCTTTGCGCGCTTGCACAGACTGGCTCTGTGGACTTATCTGAGCGTCGTGGAATCTCAGAAGGATCTTGTTATGCGTGTGGGACCAGTTATCAACAGGCGGAACGCTAGTCTTTTGATGGTATTGCGGATCGAACAATACCCCGCGACTCGGACTAGCCCAGAAATTGAACGCCTCAAAGAGCGACGATTTGCCAGAGCCATTGGGACCGATCAGCACTACGAGCCTTGCAGACTCAGGAAGACCGCTAATGGTCATGTCTGTGAACCGCTTGAATTCGAGAACTCTTAGCGAAGCGATCTTCATGAAGTGAGCGGGCGGAGGCGAAATCGATTGCGAGGGAAGCAGTTAGAACCTACGGCACAGTCCGGTAAGCCCGCAAGCATATGTACTTGCAGTCGGCGATGTGCACCCGTGGGGTTGAAGGGGCTTACTGGCGTTAATCAGTGCTGACCCGCCTTTAGATTTTCGCTCTGTTCCACTTGTCGACTGCCCGCGGCGGCCGTAGCTGCACCCTATGTCAGTGTCAAGAAGTGACGCGACGCCTTCCTCGCTGTCCAACCGCGACGCTTCGCGTTGCTGTATCTCAGCAGAGCCTGTGTCATCGTTCGCGCCGCGAGCCGTGTCATCACCACTGATGACATGATCGCGGGAGGGCGAATGGTTCAGGTGAGAGGGGCACGCCGCATCGCGCGCCGGGGGTTCTGCGTCGCGTTGGTGGCTGTCGCGTTACACCCTGCGGTTGCTGGGGCGCAGTTCGCGGTGTTCGACGCGACGGGCTATGCGGAGAACGTCGCGCAGTACGCCCGGATGCTCCAACAGCTGCGCGCGGCGCAATCGCAGATCGCCAATCAGGTAACGGCGCTGCGGAAGCTGGCGAATCCGCGGTTTCGCGATGTGGGGAGCGCGTGGGGGGCGGTCAACGGGGCCATGGGCTCCAGCGCCGGCATACTATATAGACATCCCAACGCGTCTGGGTCCCTGCAGTCGGCGTTTCCGGGCGAGGTGGCGAACCACCGATATGTGCCGGAGCGGGCGGACCAAGTGGCCCGGACGCTGGCGACGGCGGCCGCGGTGTTGCAAGCGGCCCAGGCGCAGGGGTCGACCTTTGACGCGGGGCGGCAGCAGCTCGACGCGATGCGGCAGCAAGTGTCGAGCATCCGGGGCCATGAGCAAGCGCTTGAGCTCCAGAATACCGTCGGCGTGTTCCACGCCA
>Ga0210393_10004179_pt1 | contig 11458 bp, 9 predicted proteins | sample IncBWC27OmetaG_FD_160068 | JGI IMG/M metagenome (GOLD analysis project Ga0210393, IMG submission 160068) | Forest soil microbial communities from Barre Woods Harvard Forest LTER site, Petersham, Massachusetts, United States - Inc-BW-C-27-O ... | reverse complement strand
TGGCCCGCAAACCGGGCAGGCACGGAGTGATAAGCGCAAACGCGGCGGTGATTCTCGCGGTCGGTGCAGCATGTGTCGGCTACTCGGCGATCCAATTGGCGCTAGCCTCTGCCCTTCCGGGCATTGATAAGCTTTCAGATTTCGCGATCAGAGTAACCGGGTCGGCCGCAGCCGCGCCGAGTGCACCTTGGACGGTTCCAGTGTTCGCCATCGCCTTTTGCATCGGCACTCTGTTCGACTACCTCGTTCATCGCTTCTTGCTCCACGGTCCCCTCTGGAGGTTGCACGAGAACCACCATTTGCCTTCCGTCGTCTCCAACGTCATGCCTGGAATTGCCGCGCGCCCCTTTGTGATCGTGCCCAACTTCCTGATCAACGTGGGCTCCTGCGCCACCATCTTCCTCGTCGTCCGGCTCATCGGACGCCCGCAGTTGAGCGCGACGTTCCTCCACCTCCTGCCTGCCTTGCTTCTAACGTTCACTTTCGTCGCCTGCGCCAGCCACTCCATCTTTCTCCGCCGATTCGACTGGGTCGAGACGTCATTTCGGTGTTTGCTGCTGGTCGGGCCGCGAGAGCATCTCCTCCACCACGCGGCGAAGATCAAAGGCAACTATGGCAACTTCACGATGGTCTGGGACCGTGTGTTCGGCACGTACGTATCGCCACCACGCGGCGAGACTCCGCTGGGACTGGATTACGACCAGGACTTTCTCGGTGCAATCACTGCGGGCCGATTCAAGCTCTCGCCGGCCCTGCGCTCCCGGTATCAGGTAGGCCGTGTCTGCCGGCTTGCCCAAGATGAAATCGATAGTCCGGTCGCGGAGTAACTCGGGGGGCACTGCTTCAGTTTTGTGCTGGCAATCGCCCTGGTTTTCACCCAGTATCCAATCAGAGGAGCTACCACTATGAATCGCCACACTGGGATCAAGATTCTCGCTGCCTTCATGGGCGTCTATCACATTCTCATGGGGGTCATTGGAATTGCGTCGGGATCGATGGCGGCCTGGGGAGCTCATGCCCTCTGGCACGCTAACGTAACGGTTGATCCGCAGTTCACCTACCTCGCAAAGTTTCTCGGAGCCTACGTGGTCGCTTTCGGAATCATGATGCTCCTCATTGCCAAAGATCCCGTGCGTTACGGGGCGCTCGTCTATCCGGCGGTCGCCGTGGCCATTATTCGGATAGCGGAACGGCTGGTATTTGCGGGGGAATTGAAGGCCGCCTTCGGCATCGGCATGGACCGCACCATCGGAACCATCATCGTGGTCGGAGGTCTGAATCTCGCACTGCTACTGCTGAAGCCACGCGAGTCCGGGGCCTGAGCTGCGTCACCGGTCTGAATGACTTTTCAGATGCCCGCGTACCAGGCGTAGCCCCCTTCTGGAGCCGCGGAGCCTAGACCCTTGCCAAAACCTTTCAGATTGTCGGTGACCGTCAGGCGAGTGATGTACTTCACGCTCTTGTAGCCGAGCTGGCGGGGGACCCGCAGTCGAAGCGGCCCGCCGTTGCCCACGGGGAGTTCATCGCCATTCATCCCATAGGTAAGAAAAGTTTGCGGATGCAACGCATCGGACATATCGATGCTTTCCCACCAGTCGGGATCGATCGAGTAGTAGACAACGTATCTGGCTTGAGGGTGTACTTCCACGGCTTGCAGGATATGGGAGAGAGGCACCCCGATCCATTCGGCAATATAGGACCAACCCTCCTCACACTGCACCATAGTGATCTGACTCTGTGACGGGTAGCTCTTGAGCTGGGCGAGCGAAAACGAGGCAGGCCGGGCGACCATGCCGTTGACGGAGAGCTGCCACTCGGCAAATCCGCCGGCCTGAAGGTGCTTGTACGCTTCGTTCAGCGGCGGTATTTCGTTCGGGAATGGGGGCTTCGAGATCTGGCTCCGGGAGAACTCACGAGCTAGAGAGTGCCTGGTGAGCAGACGCTGGGAAGCATAGGTCAGGGTTTCGCCGAGGCCATAGACTCCGCCGTGATCGGGCGGGACCAGTCCATACTTCTGCGCAAGGCGAGCGGCCACGCCCAGGCCGCCTACACCAGCCGCGGCTGCGATGCCGGTCGTGATCAGTTTGCGGCGTGACAGTTTGCCGGGTGACATTTCGCTCATATGCGCTCCATAGGTGTAACTGCGCGGCCCGTGATCATCGCCCGCACGCGGCTCCAGAATCCGGCAAGCCAAACCATAGCAACGTGGACGAGCAGGAAGACAAGGAGAGACAAAGAGACGAAGAAGTGAAGCGTGCGCGCCGATTGCTGGCCGCCAAGCACATTCACGGTTGCCGGAAACGCAGAAACAAAAGCGGGAGACATCGCCAGGCCCGTCCAGACGACCAGTGGGAAGAGAACGAAGATCACGAACACGTAGCTGAGGCGCTGGAGCACGTTGTACGACCAGGCTTCCGCTGCACTCGGCCGCTTGAAGCGCAAATGGCTGGCGATCGACGCCGAGAACGAAGGCCAAGACAAATCAGCCCCACCTGGAAGCAAGTTTTTCCGCAAATGCCCAGACACCAGTCCGAAGATTACATACAGTAACCCAGTGAATACCACCACCCAGGCAGCTTGAAAATGAAGATACCGGCTCCAGCCGTTCTGGTCCGGCAGCACGTACCCGTAGCCGGACGGCACAAGATTCCTCGACGCCGGGATCGGCAGTTTGAACAACACTGGAGTCAGGTCGTTGCCGGTTTCGCCCCAGTAGAAGCGGGGGTGAGAAATCACAATTTCAACTCCGCTGACAAGCAGGGCAAGAAAGCACAGGGTGGTGATCCAGTGAGTGACACGAACGAGGGCAGAGTGCCGCCCAGTAACCGTCGTGGTTGGGACAGCCGAGACAGCACTTGGAATGCAAGCGGAGTCGCCCACGCGGGAATGGTAGCATGTGGCCCGCACATTCGACATCCACGAATCTCCTTGTCTGTGTGTACCGACAAAAGGAAGATTGTGGTTGCCACCGCCAGGCGCGTCATACTCGCGTCACAAGAGATTTTAATGGTTCTTGAAGTGATTAAAAGAAAAAGATTGCGGCAGCCGGACCTGTAAGCCGAATTCTGTCCGCCGGATTGCTCCAGCGGGACGGTCATTCCTCTGGGCCACGCATCGCTGCGGGGCTCTAGCGACCTACCCGAAGGTTGGACGCGCCGAGCCGGCACGTGCCCGCGACCGAAGCCGCGAACTCCCTTCCTATTTGGTCTTGCTCCGTGTGTGGTTTGCCCTGCCCGCTGCATTGCTGCCGCGGCGGTGCGCTCTTACCGCACCTTTTCACCCTTACCCTCATCCGTGAAGACTCGGGCGGTATGTTTTCTGTGGCACTTTCCGTCGGACGGGCTTGAACCCGGCCTCCCGGACGTTATCCGGCACACTGCTCTGCGGAGTTCGGACTTTCCTCTCCCCGCGTGCGAAGACGCGGAAAGCGACCGTCCGGTCCAGCTGCCAACAGATTCATTATATGCGATGACGAAGTCAGGAACCCGGCTTTCGGCCTCCGGTGTCCGGATTTAAGCACCAGCGCTCCAAGCTCGGCTTGGGCTGGTAGACTAATTCCGCACAAGAACTACCTGTTCCGGAAGCCGAACTGCGGAAGCCGGAAGCCGAATCTATGAACATCGCCGAAGCCATCCGAATCGCTCTGCAGTCGCTGTGGGCGAACAAGCTCCGTTCCGTGCTGACGCTGCTCGGCGTGGTGATCGGAGTGGCTGCGGTGATTGCCGTCGTAACCTTCGTCTCCGGTATCAACGATTACGTGGCGCAGAAAATATTCAATCTCGGCGCGGACGTTTTCCTCATCTTCAAAGTTTCTCCAGCCGTCACCAACGTAGACCGCTACCTGGAGGGTGAGAAGCGCAAGGACCTGACCATTGAGGACTACCAGGCAGTGGCGGACGCCTGCCGGCATTGTGTACTCGTCGCCGCTTCCACTCGCAACGAAAGCGGCCATGTGAAGTACAACGGGCAAGAGATCAGCGATACGCTGATACGGGGAGTCACCCCCGGGATGCCTACGATTCTGGATACCGACCTAAGCGCGGGCCGCATGCTGAATCAGACTGACTTGGATAATCGGTCTCCGGTTGCCGTGGTGGGAAACGATATCGTCGAACATCTGATGGCGGGTACCGATCCGCTGGGCAAGGAAATCCGCATCGACGGCTGGACCTACCAGATAGTTGGCGTGGGGACGAAGAAGGGCACGACGCTGGGGCAAAGCGCTGACAATTACGTCATGATTCCCATGACGGCCTGCCTGAAGCAATATGGAACGCACGATAACAGTCTGCGGATTGCCGCCAAGGCCGCCAGCGCCGGCGTTCCCCTCAACGAGGCCGTCGACGAAGCGCGCGCGGCTCTCCGCGCCCGGCGGCACGACCAGCTCGGCGGCGACGACAGCTTCGACATTGAGACCAATTCGAGCCTGCTCGGCATCTGGACCGACTTCAGCCAGACGTTCTTCATTGCGACCATCGGCATTGCCGCTATTTCTCTGGTGGTCGGCGGCATCGTGATCATGAACATTATGCTGGTGTCGGTAACCGAGCGCACCCGCGAAATCGGCATTCGCAAGGCGCTCGGAGCCAAGCGTGAGGATGTCTTGCTCCAGTTTTTGATCGAGTCCGTGACTCTGGCGCTCGCGGGCGGCATTCTGGGCGTGTTATTAGGCGCGGGTGTCGCTCTATCGGTTACTCTGCTCGTCGGGATGCCCTCGGCGATCAAGCTCTGGGCCGTGGCGGCTGGACTGCTCGTTTCGGCAAGTGTCGGAGTGTTTTTCGGAGTCTATCCCGCGCGCAAAGCGGCGAAACTCGATCCGATTGTGGCGTTACGCTTCGAAACCTAGAACGAATTTGGCAATTTTATAATCAGGTAATTTGAAAACCTAGCGATCGGTGGGAGTTAAATTACAAATTACCAAATTACTTAATTCCTCATGATTCGCAAAGACGAATTCGGTGAGATCGTTCAGATGGCGACCGACACCATCCGCAGCAACAAGCTGCGCTCGTCGCTGACTGTCCTAGGGATCGTAATTGGCGTCGCGATGGTGATCGGAGTGTCTTCCATAGGCCGCGGCCTGGACGACAATGTCCGGGACCTTGTCGCAAGCATCGGGTCGAACATTATATTCGTGTTTCACATGGAGCCATTTACTTTCGGGCGCATCCCGGAAGAAGTGCGGACTCGGAAAGAACTGACGTTTGAGGACGCCGAGGCGATTAAGGATTTGCCCCATGTCAAAGCGGTATCGGCAGGGATTCGTCTATTCCGCCCCGAACTGGGCGTGGGCAGTTACGCGGTCAAATACCAGGACCGCAAGGTCAAGAACACCATCCTTGAAGGAGACACAGCGTCGGTGAAGGATGTGTTCGACTTACCTATGGCCAGCGGCAGATGGTTCACCGACATCGACGATCAACATCGCTCTCCAGTCGTCGTTCTCTGCTACGACACTACCCAGGAGTTGTTCGGAAACCAGGACCCTCTGGGCCGCGAAGTCAATATCGAAGGACGGCTGTTTCAAGTCGTAGGCACGGTGCAGAAGATCAAGTCGGTGTTTGGCGGGGGCAAGGACCCGAACGACAATCGGGTCTTTTTTCCGCTGCAGACCTTCAAGACTCTGCATCCGGAGTTGAAACAGCACTGGATCAGCGTGAAGGCCACCTCCCACGATGACATGCCTAAGGCCATCGACGAGATTCGCGAACTGCTGCGGAGACGGCGAAAAGTTCCGACAGAGAAGCCCGATAACTTTGCCGTCTTCACCTCCGATTCGATCTCTGACGTCTGGAACCAGCTCACCGGCATGCTGTTCATAGGCATGTTTGCGATTTCGAGCGTTGGGCTGATCGTCGGCGGCGTGGGCGTGATGAACATTATGCTGGTGAGTGTCACCGAAAGGACGCGTGAGATCGGCGTCCGCAAGGCGATTGGCGCGCGCAAGCGGGATATTCTTTTGCAATTTACTTTAGAGGCGATCATTCTCACGGCGGTCGGCGGCGTGATTGGAATTCTGCTGGGCGCGATCATCGTGTGGGTGATTCCTGCGCTCTGGCCCTCGCTTCCCGCCCACATGTCGATGTTCTGGACGGTCTTCGGCTTCACTTCTGCCGCGGGAACTGGCCTGGTCTTTGGCATCTATCCCGCGTGGAAGGCAGCGAACCTCGATCCGATCGAGGCGCTGCGTTACGAATAATCTGACCTGCGCTCGCGCATGATGCATTCCATCCTAAGAATAGTTCAGATTGTCGCGGTCTTCGGGACCTTTTCCAGCTCAATCTACTATCTCCTCTGTCTTTGGAGCGCAGCAAGATTCCTCCGTGAGCGGAAAGTGGTGAACGAGGCCGGCGCAGTGCCCCTGCCGCCGATCTCGATTCTTAAGCCTTTGAAGGGCACCGACCCTGAAATCTATGAGAGCTTTCGCAGCCACTGCCTGCAGGACTATCCGGAATACGAAATCATCTTTGGCGTGAGCGATCCGAACGATCCTGCGATCGAGAGCGTGAAGGCATTGCAGCAGGAATTTCCGAAGCGCAGAATTCGGTTGTTAGTAAGTCCGAAGATCCTGGGCGCGAATGTGAAGGTCAGCAACCTGGCGCAGATGTTGGGAGAGGCCCACCACAGCCACTTAATCGTCAACGACAGCGACATTCGCGTGGAACCTGACTACCTGCGCCGGGTCACCGCGCCATTAGCCGACCAACGAGTCGGAATGGTTACTTGCCTTTACCGCGGAGTGGCTGGTCCGACGCTGGGTTCACGTCTGGAAGGGTTAGGCATTAGCACAGACTTCTGCCCCAGCGTGTTGGCCGCGCGTCAGCTTGAAGGCGGCATTCGCTTTGGCTTGGGTTCGACGTTGGCGTTCCGCCGCACTGAGTTGGAAAAGATCGGAGGGTTCACCTCATTCGTCGACTATCTCGCCGATGACTACGAGCTGGGGAAGCGCATTTTTGAATTGGGGCTGACTGTGAAACTGTCGGATGTCGTGGTTGAAACTTATCTCCCGTCTTATCGCCTGCGGGAGTTCCTCGCGCATCAACTTCGCTGGGCACGTGGAGTTCGCGATGCGCGTGCGAGTGGTTACCTGGGTCTGGTGTTTACCTTTGGTCTCTTGTGGTCGCTGCTCGCGCTGGCGGCGAGTCGAGGAGCGCTCTGGGCCTGGAGCGCACTGGCGGTCACGATGTTTCTTCGCTTTGCAGTTGCGCTGGTTGTAGGCCAGAGTGTTCTACATGATCGTAAGATTCTGAAGTATGCGTGGCTGATTCCACTGCGCGACTTGGTTGCCGCCGCAATCTGGTTCGCGAGCTTGAGGGGCCACACGGTCACCTGGCGCGGAGACCGTTTCCACCTAAAAGATGGCAAGCTTACTAGGGTCGCACCGTAGCGCTGTACGGATGCGCAATCGTCTCGGCCGCCACGGGAACGGGATTGCAGCTGTAATCAAGAACAGTCCGGACTTTGCTGGCCAGTTGTTTCAACGTGAACGGCTTCTGCAGGAAGTTGTTCTCGACATCGATCACGTTGTGGTCCAGCACGGTCTGGCCCGCATAGCCCGAGACAAATAGCACTCTGGTCTGCGGACGCAGCGTTTCCAATGCTTTCGCCAGTTCGCCCCCGCTCATGTGCGGCATCACGACATCGGTGACGGCCAGATGAATCGTCGAGCCATGGTTCTTGCTGATCGACAAGGCGTCAACCCCGTCTCGGGCTTCCAGAACGGTGTAACCGCGGAGCCTGAGGAACTCGACAGTTGCCCGGCGCAGAGGTTCCTCATCCTCGACCAGCAGGACAGTCTCTGTGCCGCGAACCGCGACGCCAGCGCCGGTATCGGGAATTTCCAACGCGACGGGCTGGTCCTGCACACAGGGCAGGTAGATCTTGATGACGGTACCCATCCCGGGTTCGCTGTAGGCCCAGACAAACCCCTGATTCTGTTTGACGATTCCGTACACCGTAGCCAGGCCAAGTCCGGTGCCCTTGCCCGAAGGCTTCGTGGTGTAGAAGGGCTCAAAAACGTGCGACAAGTGATCGGCAGGGATACCGTCGCCCGTGTCGGTCAGGCTCAGGACGGCGTAGCGTCCCGTGGGAATCACGGCGCGCTTGCGGTCGACGTATTGTTCGTCGACTTGTACATTGGAGGTTTCGATTGTGCATTGTCCTCCCTGAGGCATGGCATCGCGGGCGTTGGCCGCGAGGTTCATGAGAATCTGCTCGATCTGCACCGGATCCAGACGAATTCTGCCCAATGCTTGGCCCGGAATAAAGACGAGCTCAATGTCCTCTCCGATGAGGCGACGCAGGGTTTTGACGATTCCGCTGACCACCGGGTTTAGTTCAGCGACGCGCAAGGCCTGCGGTTGTTTGCGGCTGAAAGCGAGCAACTGCCGCGTCAGGTCGGCAGCGCGGCGGGCAGCAGAAAGGATCTCCTGAATCCGCGCCTGGGCGGGGCTTTCAGGGGCCACTGAGTCGAGTGCAAGTTCGGAGTAGCTGGTAATAATGGTCAGCAGATTGTTGAAGTCATGAGCAATGCCTCCAGCCAGGTGGCCGATAGCATCCATTTTTTGCGATTGCAGCAGCTGGGCTTCCAGGCGTAGTCGTTCCGTGAAATCCCGCCCGTTGGAGACAAAGTTAGCGATGCGCCCTTCGGCATCCCGTATCGCGCTGATACTCTCATCGACGTAGTACACCTCGCCATTCTTCTTGCGGTTTACGACGATGCTGCGGCCGGCGTTGCCCGAACGAATCGTTTCCCACACTTCCCGGTAGAGTACCGGCGCTTGCTCGCCGGATTTCAGAATGGACGAGGTCCTCCCTGTGACTTCTTCCGGAGAATAGCCCGTCAGTATTTCAAAGGCAGGGTTTACATATTCGATGATGCCTTCGCTATTCGTGATGAAGATGGCATCGGCCGATTGCTCAACCGCGCATGAAAGCTTCCGCAACGATTGTTCCGCCACATGCCGCTGCTGCTGCGTGGAATGCAAACTGAGCGCGCACCGGATGGTGCGCACCAGGTTGGCTCCCGTAAGCTGCGATCTCTCCATGCAGTCGTAGGCGCCCGCTTGCACGATTTCAGCTACGGCTTTCTCGTCGGCATGCTCCGTCAGCAGGATGAAGGGCAACGCTCCCCTCGTGTGCAGGAACTCCGACAGAAGTTTCGTCGCTGCGGCATCTCCGGTCTCATGTTCGAACAGAACCAGTCCATAGTTGCCGCGCTGCAACATCGTCTTGGCTTCTTCCAGCGAGCCCGCATGGTCGAGTACCGCCGGGAGAGCCCTCCGGTTCCGGTCAAGTATTTCCTGGATAAGAAAGAAATCTTCCTCCTGGCTTCCCACCAGCAGAACGCGCAGCAGCGAGGGCACGGGTTGTGTCGCAGTTGACAAGAGATTCCTTTGCCTACTCTCCTCACATCGGAATCTTTCAGATGTGGCGTCGCCTTGGGAGCAACGAAGCAACCATTGAGATCAAGAAGGAATCCCAGATTGGGGATGAGTCCAGATCGGGACTGAGCGGACGATTTCTGGCCCGGAAGTGTTCGGTAGAAGTTTACAAAAGCTGACAAAGTCAAAAGCCTTAGGCCGAGTGCTGGATCCAGCGGGTCACCGCATTTTCCAAATAGTTTGCAATTCGTGCCGCGCAGGTAGCGGACTGCGCCCTGAATCATGGAACCCATCCCTGCATTCACTTTTGTTTGTTAACCAACTCAGTGTTCCAGCGTCTAATGGGCAAGCCTGGACCCAGAAGGATACACGTGGTCCGGACTGAAAATCAGGGAACCACTGCCTGGTTTCCCGCGTATCTGTTACAAAGCCGGAGTACGCCCGGAGCTTGATTGTCAGGGAGGGTTTATGCAGTTTCAGGAGAGTGCAGGCACGCTGCGAACCATCACCAACACGGGGAATGGTCACGTGGAAGAAGTGGTCCGGCAGGCCCACGAAGAGCTGCGTCAGCTGCTGCACCAGCGCGCCGACGTCATGCGCCGGATCGGCACCATCAAACAAACTATCGCCGGCCTGGCCAACCTTTTTGGAGATGGGGTGTTGAGCGATGAATTGCTGGAACTGGTGGATCGCAAGAGCAGCGGACGCCAGCCGGGTTTCACCAAGGCGTGCCGCATGATTCTGATGGATGCAAATCGCGCCCTGAGTGCTCGTGACGTGTGTGATCGCATTCAGGAGAAAGCTCCGCCCATGCTGGCACGTCACAAGGACCCCATGGCTTCAGTGACGACCGTGCTCAATCGTTTAGTGGCCTACGGTGAAGCAAAGGCCGTGGCTCTGGATAACGGCCGGCGCGCCTGGCAGTGGGTAGCCGACTCACGGTCTGAGTTGACACCGGAGCTGGCGGCACCAGCCCGGCAGTAAGCCGAAGTGCATAAGTGGAAGTCCAGTAAGCAGAAGTTCGGCAAGCGGAAGTCCAGAACTATCCCGGTGGCAGCAGCATCCCCTTTTCCAGATGCCGCGTCACGTGCGCGTACGAAGCTGCGTGCGGATCGTGCGTCACCATCACAATTGTCTTGTGAAAGTCTTCGTTCAGGCGCTTCAGAATCTCCAACACCTCGGTTGCCGAGTGACTGTCCAGGTCGCCCGTGGGTTCATCCGCCAGTAGCAGCGTAGGGTCGCTCACAATCGCCCGGGCGATTGCCACACGTTGCTCCTGTCCGCCCGAGAGCTGCTTCGGCAGATGGTTCACCCTTTCCTCCAGTCCGACGAGTTTCAGCGCGGTCATAACGTGGTCACGCCTCTGCTGCGGATTGAGCCTGGTCAGCAGCAGCGGCAACTCCACGTTCTCAAATGCGGTCAGCACTGGGATCAGGTTAAATGTCTGGAAAACGTAACCGATGTGTTCATTGCGCCAGTGGGCCGCCTGCGAATCGTTGAACCGGAAAATATTCTGATTCTGCACCAGTAACTCGCCTGAAGTCGGCCGGTCAATGGCCGCGATCATGTTCAGCAGTGTGGTCTTGCCAGAGCCCGACGGCCCCATCAGCGCCATGAATTCGCCGGCAGCGATGTCGATCGAGACGTCGTCCAGCGCCTTCACTTCAAACGCCTCGCGCCGGAAAATCTTGCTGACATTGCGGGCCTGAACAACTTTGGTGCCGGTAGCGACTTGATTTTCAGCGACTGTGTTCATGATTATGACTGCCCCTTGATTTTGATTGAATCCCCGTCTTTCAAATCCTGTGGCCCTTTGCTGATCACGCTCTCACCCCCGACAAGTCCATCCACTAGAAAGCCGTCGCTGCGCTGGCTCAAGACGTGAACCTCACGCATGCGCGCCTTGCCCTCGAAAGCCAGGAACACGACCTTCTTGCCGTCACGATCGCGCACCGCGTTGGCCGGTACAAATGCTCCCGCCGGTTGCGCGCTTGTGGATTTCTGTTCATCCGCCAGAAACTTCACCGTCGCATTCATTTCCGGCCGCAAGTACTCGTCCGGATTCAGCACCTGCA
>Ga0210393_10004178_pt1 | contig 11461 bp, 10 predicted proteins | sample IncBWC27OmetaG_FD_160068 | JGI IMG/M metagenome (GOLD analysis project Ga0210393, IMG submission 160068) | Forest soil microbial communities from Barre Woods Harvard Forest LTER site, Petersham, Massachusetts, United States - Inc-BW-C-27-O ... | reverse complement strand
GCGGGATCAACTCCGCTGGACGAAATCGTCGCGAGCGGAGGTGTGTTGTAATACGAGTTGTAGGCTCCGCCATTGGTCGTGCCGACCGACGAGGAAACATTGGCCATGCCATCGGTTTCCAGAACAACGAGTTTCTTCGCTCCCTTGCGGCCCCAGCCGCCGATGTTGGCCCCCCGCAGTGCCGAAGAGCTACTGAACTGGTTGTACGCCAGCATTAGTCCGTAGCTCGTCGCCGTGTTGCCATCGTAGTCGCCGTGAGCGCGCGGGGTTTGCAGCCCGTTCGCATCCCACGGACGAACGTCGCTGGTGCCGCTATTGGGCGGATACCAGAGCGCGTTGATCAGGTTGGTGTAGTTGTTGGAACTCACAACCTGAGGCTGGCTGAATTGTCCGGCCGCCGTCGGCTCACCGCTGAAGCTAGGCCGGCTGAACAGGATCAACGACACATTGTCGTTCGGGTGGTTATTTTGAATGTCCTGGAAAGCGCCCTGAATGCCCAACTTAGCTGCGATCATCGAGATGTCCTGCGCCGTGCCCGGCAGGATGCCGGTATCGAGCATGTACTGGATCATGGTCATCGGGCCGAACCAGAACCTATGCCGCGGACGTTGCGGGTTGTCGTTCGGACCGATCCAAGTCTGGCCGGCAAAAAGCGCGTCGGGTCCGGTGATCGTCGGCGTCACTCCGCTACCGGCTTGGAAGTCCGGGCCGTAGCTGCACGACGGATTACCCGGCGTTTGGATGTTGCCGAACGGATCGGCCCATACGCCAAGCGTGAAGTCGATATATTCCTTCCAGAAACGCTGGTCCTGGTTGGTGATCTGCGAGTTCGAGTTGCTCCACGTGTAGGCGGACGCCGGGACGTCCGTGGGGATCGACGTGTAGTACAGGACGTTGCCGGCGCGGAGCTGCGACGGGAACGGATTGGGCCCCGTGTTTACGATCCAATTCAGGATCGCCTGGTAGTTGATGACGTAATTGCCGCTCGGGTTGTTCCAAACACCGCTCGAGCTCCACAGTTTGAGATTGTTGTTGCAGGGAGTCGTGCCGTTGCTCAAAAAGAAGAACTTTTTGCGCCAGTCGTTGGCCGCATTGGGATCCGGCGGCCAGAGATAGAATGTCTTACCCCAGTAACCCGGCCCCTGCTCGTAGCCGTAGAATGTCCCACCCTGCTTGGCGGCGTAGCCGGTGAACGCGGTCGTTTGACTGCTGGTAATGTCTTTCCAGGTGAGAGCCGGAGTGGTCGTGTTCTTCTTGGGCAGGTACTGGTCGCCGGCCGGAGCCGTGTTGGTCACCGTGACAGGGGCCGGCGAAAAGGCGCCGACGGCCGGTTGACCGCGACTATTCTGGAACAAGTTGGTTACCAGGGCCGGGATCCCGCTGACCGAGGTCGTGACGTTGCACTTGCCGACCATTGTGCTGTTCGACGTGCATTGCATATTCGCGGCGGCCGAGAAACTGGGGGTATAGGGACCCCATTGCGGAAACACGGGGTCGGCGTTGTTCGGAGTGTTGAGGAAGGATCCGAGGTACGATTCGCAGTTCCAGATGTCGCTCTCGTTGTTCATCGACCCGGAGTAGTCGAGCACCATCGCCACGTCGCGCGGCCGATGGGCTGCCGTCGACTTGCCGGTCACGGTCATCGTGGACACGCCGATGACTTTGGCGAAAGTCGTGTTGTAGGTGTGGGTGATCGTGACTTCGGTGAGGTTGTAGTTCTCGTTCGCCCCGGGAGGAAATAATGGGCTGAAGAGTTGGGTGGTGTAGTTGTAGTGATACGTCCCCTGGCGAACCGACACCTCGGCCGGATTGACGTTCATTCCCAGAATTGTGTTGCGCGTGGCCTGTGTGGTGGCGTCGGCCGTCGACGTGGCGAGGTTGCTCCCGGCCGATCCGTCGAGACTCCGAGCGCCAGCGATCGCAGCCGCGTCGGCCGCGTCCTGCACCTGGGCGCGGGCCACCGCGAGCATCCCCAGATCGATCGACAACGCCAGGAAACCGCACAGTCCGATGATCGAAATGGCGGTCAAAGGCAGAATCGCGCCGCGGGATCGTTGCGGACGAGTCGGAAGACGGAATTTCATGGGTTTGTCCCTTGGCAAGAACTGCTGAGCCGAAGAGGCATCAGTTCGGAAACTCGCTGTAGATGATGGCTTCGGAAGTCACATTGACCGGAAGCGGGAGCAGGTTGGCCAGCGCCACCATGGGCGTGTACTGTCCGGTGATCCTGACTGCGATCGGCTGACCGAGAGACGCGTTGGTCCATGCGCCGACGTTGGCGCCCGTGTTCGGGTCGGCCTGAAAGACTTGAATGTTCATACCCGTAGGACCCTGGTTGACCAGTTCTTGGGTCACCAAGGCTTGAACCTGCGCGGTCGTGACGGTCCCCTGCCCGGTCGCAGCCAGCCGCGCGCCATCGCGGGCCGCATTGTCCATCAACTGCTTCACCATCACGAAATGGCCAAATTCCATAATCGCGAAGAGGAACAGCAGAAAAATGTTCATCACGATCGCTGCCTCGACGGCGGCGGCTCCGCGCCGTGTCGAACGAGCGTATCCCGGTCGAGTCATGGAATGTCGACGAGCCGAGGCGGCGTGAAATTGTGAACTCACCATGTCGGTCTCTTCCTCAGCTTCCCGCCGGCGCGGTGACGTTGCTCGGATAGGCTTGCGGCAATGATGAAACCCAATACACAGTTGCATCCACTTGCGTGGTCGAATTGGTGACAAGCAAGGACGTGCACCACCGCACATTGACGAACGGGATCGTGACTGTGACCTGCAGGTTGTCCATGCACGTGGCTCCGCTGACGTCCGTTCCCGGATTCGTCAGGTCGGCCACCGTGACCGTCAGTCCCGTTGTCGACAGGCCAGCCGCCCTGACGCAGCCCGTTACGATGCCGACCACCTGCGCGTTGGTGACTTGGCCCGTGGAGGCCTGGCGGGCTCCCTCTTCGGCGGCCGAGGTCAAAATCTGCCGCACCTCGATATACCGGCCCATTTCCAGCATGCCGAGCACAAAGATCATGAGCACCGGCAGGACGAGCGCGAATTCGACGCACGCCGTGGCCCGCCGATTCGTGCGGCCAAAAGCGGGTTGCTCGCGCGATGTGCGAAATCCCTGCATGACTTGCCCCTGACTGATTCAGGCTGTCGGAAATGAATGGGCCGTTGATCGTCGAAACACGGCAAATAGCCGTCTTCGACACGCGAAGCTGGCGCCTGGCGCCCCTTCGTACCTTGAAAAACATAGCCCACAAAAAAACGCCCGCCGTGCAAAAGCTGCTTCTCGATCGCTTTTTCCCCGAGAAGCGGTAAAACCCGTGGAAGACGCCGTACGCCGTCATCCTGCCCGATCCCGACATTTCTCCAAGCGCGCCGGCGGCAACGATTCTGCCGCGGAAAACGAAAGTATCGGTCGTGCGGGCGTCAGGCTTCGAGGATGGATCTTCAGTGAGGTGCGTCGTTCGATAGGGGACGACGAGGAGGGCCCCCGATGTCCGCCGGATTGCTCGAGCGCACGCGGCGCGTTGCCTACGGCGACTTCCAGACACCGCCCGACCTCGCCGAAGCGGTCTGCCGTGTCCTGCGAACGGAACGGCCCCGCACGCTCATCGAGCCAACCTGCGGCACGGGCACTTTTTTGACCGCGGCCTTGGCAGGCTTTCCGCAGCTTCGTGTCGCGCTCGGATTGGAGATCAATCCGCGCTACGCTGCAGCCGCCCGCCGAGCCGTGAGAAAGACACCCTCGACCGCTGACAGCCGCGTGCGGGTCGGCGACTTCTTTCAAACCGATTGGCCGACGGTGCTGGCTGACTGTGCCGATCCCCTGCTCATTGTCGGAAACCCTCCGTGGGTCACGAATTCGGCGCTGGGTGCGTTGGGCAGCGACAACCTCCCACCTAAGCAAAACTTGCCCGGTCGCTCGGGGCTGGAAGGGCTGACCGGCAAAAGCAATTTTGACGTCTCCGAATGGATGATCTTTCGGTTGCTGGAGGCGATTTCCGGCCGTCGGGCGACACTGGCCATGCTGTGCAAAACGGCCGTCGCCCGCCGCGCGATGGCCCGCGCGTGGGAATCCGGCCCGCCGCTCGATTCTGCGGAAATGCGGCCCATTGATGCGGCCCGGCATTTTGCGGCGCGCGTCGACGCCTGCTTGCTCATTTGTCGTTGCGGAAACGTCACGCCGGCGGTCAGCGACTGTCGCGTCTTCCAGGCCCTCGAAAGTCGGCAAAGCAACCGGACATTCGGCTGGCGAGACGGCCGGCTCGTCGCGGATGTCGCCGCCTACGAACGCGTCAAGCACCTGTTAGGCGGCTCGACTCGCTGGCGATCGGGGATCAAACACGATTGTTCGGCCCTATTCGAGTTTCGCAAAGACGACAGCGGGAAATTGGTCAACGGTCTGGGTGAGGTCGTTGATCTGGAGGAGGACTATCTCTTCCCGTTGCTCAAAAGCTCGGACGTAGCGCGTGGCTCAACGTCCGCTTCAAACCGGCGAATGCTCGTCCCACAACGCCGCGTTGGCGAAGAGACCGACTCCATCGCCCGCCGGGCACCCGCGACGTGGCAGTACCTGCAGCGGCACGCCGAGCGACTGGACCGCCGCGCGAGCCGCGTGTATCGGGACCAGTCCCGCTTCTCGATCTTCGGCGTCGGTCCGTACACGTTTGCCCCGTGGAAAGTCGTCGTCTCCGGCTTCTACAAATCGCTCCAATTCGTCGCCGTCGGCCCCCTCGATGGGCACCCCGTCGTCTGCGACGACACGTGCTATTTCCTACCGTGCACCTCCGCCGCCGAAGCCCGCGCGCTCGCCGCGCGATTGAACGGTCCGCTCGCTCGCGACTTCTTTTCCGCCTTCGTCTTCCCCGACGCCAAGCGCCCGCTGACGGCCGAGATTCTGGGCTCGCTCAATCTTGTCGCTCTGGCCGGCGCCGACGGTTGAGACAACGCGCGTTTGCCACCGACCCACTATTCGACCGCCTCGAGCTGCAGGTTGTCGAAATAGCTCTGGGCGTCGGCCTTCGACCAAAGGCCGATCATGCCGGCGTGCTTGAATGTCGCGTCGTCGCATTCCAGGTACTTCTTGCCGTCGTAGAAGCACTCGATGTGTTTTTCCGTCATGGTCACGCGGAGCGTGTGCCAGCCCGGCGAATGTGGAACATCGGCATTTTTGAACATCGTCCGCTTGCCCCCCTCGACCTTGTACACGCGGAAATTGTCTTCCAGCGGGTTGTAACGGGCGACGTAATAGTTGTCTTTGTCTTTCGCACGCCAGATCAGGCCGCCCCCCTGGTCGAACCTTCCCGCAATGGCTTTCAGCCTCACACTGAGATCAACGTTTCGGACGTGCGTTTCAGGGACGAGCACCAGGTTGAAGACCTTATCGGGATTGGCGGCTAACTGGGCGAGGAAGTGGTTGCCCTCCGATTCGATCACTGCCCATTTGCCGACTTCCTGCTGAAGACGTTGAGGAAGTTTTCCCACCGTGGCGCGCTCGAACGTCCAGTGGTGACTGTGGCCGCTGCCGGCCGCCACCAGGAGTGAAGCAAACAGGCTGATGAAGCGGGTGCCGGAAATCATGGGATGCCTTTCGTGTCGCCAGAATCCCTGCAGATCACAGGCAGAATTACGAGCCGTCGCTGACGGCCCCGCCGGCCCATTCGCCGCCGCTGACGGAGCCCAAGGCGCGCCAGACGTTGGGATCGATCGAGTTGCCGTAGTACTGCACGCTGCCGTCTCCCATCAGCGATTGCACGCCGAGCGGATGCCAGCTGCGCGACGTAATGGCGGCGAACGTCGGCCCACCGTCCTCTTCGTTGATGCCGTTGAGATCCATGTCGATGCCGTTGGGACCGCCCGGTGTGAACTTGTTGGGCGGCCACGCCGTAGTGAAGCCCGTCGCATGGCTGTTGCCGTCGGACCACTCAGTGTGGCCCAAAAGGTACAGCCGGCAGCCGCCATTGTACTCGGGAGCCACCGTAAAGGGATCGGCGGTCGGTGGCGGCACGGTGTCGGAATTGTTGATCCGGCTCAAGCCGACGTTATCACAGACGAAAGTCGGTTGGTAAGTTTTGACTTCCGACGCGAAGATCGTTTGGCTCAAGCCATCGGTGATGGACGCCAGCCGTAACGACCGATCGGGCCCGAACGCCGTCCGGTTCGGGATTCCCTTGTAGCCGCCCCAAACGTACCAATCCCCGGTGCAAAACCCGTAGCTCGAAACGGCCGAGAGCCCGTAAGGATGCGTCGAAACGTCGGTGTGAATCTCGCTCGGGCAAAGGTAGAGCGGCAGCGGCTGTTGGATGGCGGCCGCGTTTGTCGGATCTTCCTTGTTCAACCGGAAATTGCACTTCTGATACAGATTGGCTTGCTCGAAATACGGCAATAGCCGCGCCAGGATGCTCCAGCAGCCGTTCGACTGCAGTGTGTTGCCCGAGCCGATGACCTGAATCGATGGGGGCAACAAGCGGAACACCGATTCATAATTGTGCAGCGCGAGCCCCAATTGATGGAGACTGCTCCGGCATTGCGTCCGCCGCGCGGCTTCCCGCGCCGCCTGCACTGCGGGCAACAGCAGGGCCACCAGGATCGCGATAATGGCGATTACCACCAGCAGTTCGATCAGCGTGAAGGCGGGACGCGAGCGACGGTTCGGCATGTCATGGCCCAGTTTTCAGAAGTCCGGAGCACGGACGACGCGAGCACACCCCGCGATTGACGGTTGGGCCAGCAATTTTTGCTTAGGGAAAACCGAGATGTGCCGTTCCTTACACCCTCATTGCGGCTCGGCGCTGAAGGCGGTGACGGCGTCGCAGCTGCGGGCCGCCCGGATCAGCTTGAGTGCCAGGCCATTCGAGATCATCAGCTGAATCCGCGGCTCCTTTACAAAGGACAGGACGGTGCCGCTGTTCAGGAAGGCCTTCTTTTCAGTGGCGCTGATTTCCGACCAGGGGATCGAGATTGGTGGGTGGCCCGGTCGAAACGGGAGTTGGGTGGCCAGATGCAAGTAATCACGGTCGACTGCAAACGTCAGACAGGCGGAATAATTCAATCCACTGAAGCTTGCCGAGCAAAAATGGAATCGAAGAACAGCCGCCGCGTCTTGGGTCGGCGCGGACGTGTCGACGGCCGGGTAGGAACGAGCCAACTTTCGCCAGCCGCTGATTGCTGAAACCAATGAGAGCACACCGATCCAGCCACCTGCCAGCAAAACGAGGACGATCGGCGCAAACCACAGCGCCGGATTCTGGGCCAAGAGCATGCGAGCGTTCTCCGAGAGGTCGTTTTCGTCGAATCGCCGTCGCCGACGAAACTACCGCAAAGCGATCCGGGAATCAAAGAATCGCGTCGGACCGCGTGGACGCGAAGTATGGAAGCATTAAGAAGCCGCGCACGAAGTAAGCGGTTGCCTTTACCAGTCTCCACCTCGATCCTCCGCTTACTTCGTGCGCGGCTCTTTTGACTCCACCCGCGCGCCCCAGACAAATTCAATCGCATCTCGTAGCCGCTGCGCGTAGTCCGGCGGAAACTCGTGGCCGACCTGGTCGAGTTCGTCGTAGCGAGTCGGCACATGGGCCGCGCGAAGTTCTTCGACGACCTTCTGGCTGCGCGGCAGCAAGCGATCGAGTTTGCCGGCGATGATGTAGACGCGAAGCGGATGCCGCTGGAGGATCGCTTGCCAATAGGCAACGCCCGGCGGTTGATGCAGGCCGCAGACGGCGACGGCCCCGCAATACCGCTCTGGGTGTTTGCCAATCAAACGCAGCGCCACGCCGGCGCCTTGCGACAAACCGGCCAGCACGATGCGGTTTGGGTCGATCGTGAAACGACGCCGGGCTTCCGCGATGGCGGCATCCACGCGTTGGCCGGCGGCGGGCAGGTCAAAATAATCGGCAGCCGACGAATCCTTCGCGCCGCGCCGATGCCAGCCGTACATCATGTTGGCCGCCTTGGTCACGGCGCGCGGGGCGACCAGCACACAGCCCAACTCATCGGCGGCCGGCTCCCAGTAGGGCAAGTCCCCCCGGAAACCGCCCAGGCCCTGCAACACGACGAGCAGCGGTGCCGGCTTCCGCGGGTCCACTTTCTTGCCGGCATGAATGATCAGGTTCTCGTCGCGGCAAGCCGCAGCCTCTTTCAGAATCTGCGCGAACTGCGGCTTCGCACGCAGGTCTTTCAAGTCGTCGGCCCGCTCGAGCTTCGACACATCTTCCCAACCAAAACGGACCGCCTCTCGCAGGGTCGAGAGGGCCTGATCGATCTTTCCGAGGCGAGCGTCACAGCAGGCCAACTGAAAGCGGGTCGTCGGCTCGAAGGGAAGCACCTCGGCGACTCTCTGGTAGTGCGTCGCCGCTCGTTCGTAATTCTTGGCCGCGTACGCCTGCTCTGCCTGCTGCCAATTCTCCTGATAGATGCGAAATGTCCGGCTCTCGTCTGCGCGAGGTGAAACCGCGAAAGACAGGAACACCGTCGCAACAGCGATCGGAGTAAAAACGCGCATCGGCAAACGTCCGGCAGGATCTACGACGAACGGAATGACGCTCACGAGGCTCCGTTCGCTAGTCAGTCCTGCTGCATTTCTTGGTAAGCTAGAGCGTCGCAGAGAGACATTATTACCGTACAGGATGCCATGGACGAAATCGTCAACATTCTCGTTGAGTATGCCCGTAGGCCCTATGATCGCGAGCGAGATTTCGTCAAGGAGTGCATGGAAGCGCTTGCTCCGCTCAACGACATCTTGTCTGGGCTTACCGCAGCCTTGAGTCACCCGGACGAGAGAGTACGCATGTTAACACTGGAGTTGCTCGAAGCGTGGGGTGCCGATGCCGAGCCTGCCTTGCCCGAACTGATTCGTTCTTTAAACGATGCGGACGAGACTTTTCAGCAAGCGGCGTTGCGGGTCGTCGTCAAATTTGGCGCAAAGGCCCAAGCAGCGGTTCCGATCCTCGAGACTTGGTTGACCAGCCCGGTTGAGTTCTCGTGGATAGCCGGAAATCGAGAGCTTTTCGCGAATGATCCTAATGATCCTCCTGAATCGCTCGCTATGGCTCTCTCGATATCGATCAAAGGACTACCACTCAAAAAAATTCTGGCCAGTCAGGCAATCTACGCCATCACAGGGGATCCCCGGGATGCCATTCGAATCGGGCTGAATCTGCTCGGTGATATCGATTGGTTCGAGCGGTGCATTGGCGCCAAGTTTCTTGGATCGATTGGTTCGAAAGCCCGATCCGCGGAACCGCGATTGCGGCGGGCGCTGTTTGATCAAGATGCGCGCGTGCGTTCGCTGGCCAAGAGAGCGCTGGACGAGATTCAATACGATCTTGCGTCGGATCTCTGAACCGTCGTTCGGAGGTTGCTTGGCACGCCTAGAGCTCTGCTCCGTATTAAGGAGCCGCGCACGCAGTAAGCGGTTGCCTTATCCGGACTCTACCTCGATTCTCCGCTTACTGCGTGCGCGGCTCTTTTGGACAAGTCCTGCGGCTGCTTCTTGCGTCCCGGCCACGATGCCTCCAGAATGAAAAACCGCGGCGCAGTGCTCGGATCTCGCAGATGGCCTCTCGATGCTCGCCAGTCTCACAACTTACTCACTACTTGGGATTGAGGCCCTGCCCGTTGAGGTTGAGGTCGATATCTCGCCCGGGGCGCTGCCGAAGACGATCCTCGTCGGGCTGGCGGAAGCGGCCGTCAAGGAGAGCACGCATCGCATCGAGCGGGCGCTCGTCAACGGCGGATATCAGCGGCCCGTCGATCGCATCGTGATCAATCTCTCGCCGGCCGACTTGCCGAAGGAAGCCGCGTCGTTTGATTTGCCCATTGCGCTGGGGCTGCTCGCCGCCAGCGGACAGATCGAGTCGACGCGGTTTCAAAACTATGCGGCCACAGGTGAGTTGGCGCTCGACGGCGCGGTGCGGCGGACTAAGGGCGTGCTGTCGATGGCGTTGGCCGCTCGCCAGCAGCGAAAACGCGGACTGCTCGTGCCGGCCGAGAATGCCCAGGAAGGAGCCGTCGTCGACGGGTTGGAGATTATCGCCGTCGGCACGCTGGCCGAAGCGGTCGGTTTCTACACCGAGCAGTTGGACCTCCCGCCGACTCGTTTTGAATGGGATGCCGCTCGGCACACCTACGGCGCCTACGGCCTCGACTATGCCGACGTGAAGGGGCAAGAGTCGGCCAAGCGGGCAGTCACCGTCGCGGCCGCCGGGTCTCATCATCTTTTGATGATTGGTTCGCCCGGAACGGGCAAGACGCTTCTGGCCCAACGGCTGGGGACAATCCTTCCCGACCTGTTGCCGGAAGAGAGCATCGAGACGACGCGGATCTACAGCGCGGTCGGCCGGCTCGGGCCCAATCAGTCGCTGATGCTGTTGCGACCGTTTCGCGCGCCCCATCACACGATCAGCGAGGCCGGCTTGGTTGGTGGCGGCAGCACGCCGGCGCCGGGAGAGATCTCACTCGCCCATCACGGCGTGTTGTTCCTCGACGAATTGCCCGAGTTCAATCGTCGCACGCTCGAAGTGCTACGGCAGCCGCTGGAAGAAAATCGCGTGACGATCTCGCGGGCGATGGGCAGTCTCACCTTTCCGGCGAACTTGGTGCTCGTGGCCGCGATGAATCCGTGCCCGTGCGGATATCGCGGCGACCCACGGCGGCAGTGCAATTGCACGCCGATACAGATCGAAAGGTATTTAAGCCGCATCAGCGGCCCGTTGCTCGATCGCCTCGACATCCACGTCGAAGTGCCGCCGGTCCCTTTTCGCGAGCTGGCGGACACGGGCGGCGGCACGACGAGTGCGCAAATGCGCGAACAAGTCGTCGCGGCCCGCGATCGCCAAATTCGACGCTTCCAAGGCGAGACTTCCAAAGCCAACGGCAAGATGGCCCTCCCCGAAATCCGCAAGCACTGTCGACTGGCACGCGACGCCGAATCCCTCTTGAAGTCGGCCATGGAAGAACTCGGCCTGTCGGCCCGAGCGCACGACAAGATTCTGCGCGTGGGCCGCACGATCGCCGACCTCGACGGCAGCGAAGACATCTCCGCCGTGCATCTCAGCGAAGCGATCAATTACCGCACGCTCGACCGGCGGTATTGGGCATAAGCCCTGAAAGGCACTTGCCCAGTGCCCTCATAAGGTTACACCTCGAATTGGATCTGTCAAAACGGCTCTGCGGAAGTTCCTCCTCCCTGCCCTAATTATCCATTCTGTCAACTCGGCCGATTCTGCGAGGATAAAAATGTGAGCAATCGATGATCCGCCGGCTAGTCCTCTGCGTATCATTCAGAGGCTATGAAGGTGGTCTCCAGCTTGGAGTCAAACCAATGTCCATTGAATTCCTGGCTACTGTCATCGGAGGGACTCTCTACCGGTTAGGAATTATTTCGGCCGGAATCACGTCTATCATTCTGGCCTATAAGTTGTTTCGCGCCGGAGTCTTCGAGACAGCTGCGCAGGAACTG
>Ga0210393_10004176_pt1 | contig 11461 bp, 14 predicted proteins | sample IncBWC27OmetaG_FD_160068 | JGI IMG/M metagenome (GOLD analysis project Ga0210393, IMG submission 160068) | Forest soil microbial communities from Barre Woods Harvard Forest LTER site, Petersham, Massachusetts, United States - Inc-BW-C-27-O ... | reverse complement strand
ACGGTTAAGGACCACAGCAACGCTGGTCCCAATCGAAAAATCCCGATACTTCGACAGATCCGCGGTTTGAGCGTCAAGCATCGGAGCCCAGACAAGCAAAACAACGAAACAAAAAATCGACTGACGTATTCGTTCCATTTTCTTCACCCAATAATCTCTAAGATCGGGAAGCGAGGGCCGGTTGTCGTTTCGCGGCAGGTAATACAGCGACGAAAGCGGGAACAGTTGAAACGAACTTAGTCTCCGGAATTAACGCGACACGTTGCTGAATTTGGCGAGAGTGCGCTGTGAACGTCGTAACGGGAATGCCAAGGAAACGTCTGGAAACAATCGCAGTGATCTCAATCGAGTTCAACGTATCGTCGGCCCGTTTGGCCAGAAGGGCTTTCACCGCATTGCGGAGAACCCTCCGAGTGTTGCCGCCTAAAATGGTTGCCTGAATATCTCCCGCCAGATAGAAAAAGTACCAGCCGCATCCTTCGACGCTTCGGGCCAGCGCTGAACGGTCATGACTCGTAACGATTCGCCAATTCGGCAGAAAAGCGTCGGTTGTAACCGAAAGCATGGGCGGAAGAATTGTTCCGTCTCGAATGAAGATAATGCCGTCCTTTGCTTTGTCTGGCATTGTTCGTTGTTCCTGGTGTACTGAGGAAGCGATTATCGATATTTCACGCTATAAAAACTGTCCGATAACGCACATTGGAGAGGAACACGCGGTCGAGAGTGAATTAGCGGGCTTAGATTTCGTCAAAGAGTCCCGCTTGGAATGCTACAGAAAGCGTAACGCCTTGACTGTGCTTTAAGGGACAGTTTTGAACCGGACAGCTTGCTACCTTAAGAGAGCGCGACGGAGTGTTCTGCGAGTGCCCCACCCACACTAGAACCATCCTGCCGATATTTTTGTTGTAGGAGATCGTCTGCTCGAAAGGCAGGAATCGGATGTCACCCTTGGATTCGACCACTTCGAGCGAAATCTTGTTCCGCATCAGTGGGGATCGGGAGCGTAAAGGACCAGGCCCGGGAACTTTACTCGTCGAGGAGAACCTGGAAGTGCGTCTCCCGGTGAGACCTCGTTCGGTGCTCCCGAGCAGGGTCGCCATCGTCGGAAACTATTCGCCGCGCCAGTGTGGTATTGCGACTTTTACCACCGACTTGTGTGACGCACTAAGCGCTGAATTCGGAGCGACAGAGTTGTTGGCGCTCCCCGTAAACGATACCGAAGAGGGATATCCCTATCCTGAACGCGTTCGGTTCGAACTATCCGAAGGAAACCTATCGTCGTACCGGCAAGCTGCGGACTTTCTGAATTTCAGCAAAATCGATCTGGTTTGCCTCCAACACGAGTTCGGAATCTTCGGCGGTGCGTCAGGCAGCCATGTCTTAGAGCTGTTGCGAGCCCTGCGCATGCCCATCGTCACGACGCTGCATACGGTCCTCCGTGAGCCCAACTCCGATCAGCGAGTGGTAATGGACGAGATCGCCGCACTATCGGACCGCTTGATCGTCATGAGTCGGCTCTCTGCGGAGATTCTGCGAGAAGTCTTCCACGTCCCAACGAGCAAGATCGACATGATCCCGCACGGCGTTCCCGATGTCCCTTTCATCGATCCCAACTTTTACAAGGATTGTTTCCGCACTGAAGGAAAGATCGTGATGTTGACGTTCGGTCTCCTATCCCCGAACAAGGGCATCGAGAATGTGATTCAGGCGCTGCCGGCCATCCTCGCGGACCAGCCGAATGTCGTCTATATGGTCGCAGGCGTTACACATCCCCATATACGTCGCCGCGAAGGTGATCAGTATCGACTCTACCTGGAGGGAATGGCGCGCGATCTGGGTGTCGCATCGCATGTAATTTTTCACAACAAGTTCGTCAGCGCGCAAGAGCTGAAGGAGTTGATCGGATCGGCGGACATTTACATCACGCCATATAGGCACAAAGAGCAGGTTGTCTCTGGCACTCTTGCGCGAGCATTGAGCGCCGGCAAAGCCATCATCTCGACTCCATATCTGCACGCAATTGAACTACTTGAGAACGACCGTGGCGTTCTTGTCCCTTTTGATGACCCGCATGCCATTGCCGACAAGACATTGGCCCTCTTGCGCGATGAGACTGGGCGCCACGCCATGCGCAAGCGTGCATATCTCCACGCGAGGAGCATGGTATGGAGCCGAGTGGCACAGGAATATATGGGAAGCTTTGAACGGGTCTACAACGAGCGTTTGCGGAATCCTCAGGCGACGTTCTCCGCAAAAAACACCGAGAAAGCGCTCGATAGGATTCCAGCCATAAAGTTGGACCATCTCTACCGGATGACTGACGCCACCGGCATCGTTGAGCACGCTGTCTTTGTTGTTCCGAACTATCCTGAGGGCTACTCGACGGACGACAACGCACGCGCGCTCATCGTCGCAATTCTTTTGGAACAAGTCGGTGTCGGTGCCCCACCTGGGGCGGCTGATTTAGCGTCGCGGTACCTGGCTTTCCTATGGCTTGCCTTCGATCAAACGACAAAGAGATTCAGAAATTGTCTGAGCTACGATCGCCAGTGGCAAGAGCCCGAGGGCTCAGAAGACAGTCATGGCCGAGCACTTTGGGGGTTGGGGACCGTACTCGGTAAGTCCAAGGACGAAGGTCTCAGAGGGGCTGCAGGTCGTCTCTTCGAACTTGCCGTTCCCGCGGCCGTTGAGTTCCGAAGCCCTCGCGCTTGCGCATTTGCTCTTTTGGGTCTGCATGAGTATCTGGATTCATTTCCTGGAGATCGAGCAGCCCTGACCGCGGCACATTCCTTAGCCGATCGCTTGATGGACTCGTACCAAAAATATCGATCCGAAGAATGGGAGTGGTTCGAAAATAGCCTGTCGTACTCGAATGCCAGGCTTCCTCAAGCTCTCCTGAGATCAGGAATACGCTTTGCAAACGCTGAAATGGAATCGGTCGGGCTCCAGGCCCTCAATTGGCTGGGTTCAGTTCAACGGAGCGAAGTGAACGGTCACTTTGTACCGATCGGGTCCGAAGGTTTCTATTCAAAGAAAACGGAAAAGGCCCGTTTCGACCAACAGCCAATCGAAGCATGTGCAATGGTATCTGCATGCGTGGAAGCTTACCGGACGACGGGACAGGGCCGCTGGCGTCAAGAAGCGTGGTCCGCATTCAACTGGTTTCTTGGCGATAACGACCTTCAAATTTCCCTCTACGACCCCTCCACTGGAGGATGCCGAGACGGATTGCACCCTGACCGAGCAAATGAAAATCAAGGAGCGGAGTCAACGCTCTCTTTCCTGATGGCAATGCTGGAAATGCGCCGATTGGAAGAAACAGACAGCACGGAGAACAAATCGCTATGACTATTCTGATCGACCAAGGCCAAGAGCGTATCGTCTCGAACCAGTACGAGGTCCTGTTTCGCCGCCATCCCGGCAACCCGATTCTGACCGGAAGGGATTGGCCATACTCGATGAACAGCGTTTTCAACGCTGGCGCGACGAGGTTGCCCGACGGGTCAACGCTTCTGCTGTGCCGTGTTGAAGACCGTCGAGGTCTATCACATCTATGTGCGGCTCGTTCCGAGAACGGCATCGATGGTTGGCAGATCGATTCCAAACCAACATTGAGTTCGAGCCCGGATCATCCGGAAGAGTTGTGGGGAGTTGAAGATCCGCGAATTACCTACGTGCCCGAACTCCGCCAGTATGCCGTGGTCTACACGTCATATTCTCGTGGAGGCCCTGGCGTATCCCTCGCTCTCACAGAGGACTTTCGGACGTTCGAACGCCTCGGCGTAATCATGTCGCCCGACGACAAGGACGCCGCACTCCTTCCGCGCAAAGTGAACGGCTTTTGGGCCCTCATCCACCGGCCTCTGACCTCGCTCGGAGCTCACGTTTGGATCTCCTTCTCGCCCGATCTGCGTCATTGGGGAAATCACAAGCTGATGCTGGAAGCCCGGCGGGGAGCCTGGTGGGACGCAAACAAGATCGGCATGTCGCCACCGCCAATCGAGACACCGCGGGGCTGGCTGATGATTTATCACGGCGTCCGCAGAACACCTTCGAGTTCAATCTATCGACTTGGGCTCGCTCTGTTCGATCTCGAACAGCCGGACAAGTGCCTGATTCGTGGCGATTCCTGGATCTTCGCGCCCGAGATGGAATACGAACGCCAGGGCGATGTTCAGGACGTGGTTTTTCCCTGTGGATACACGATCGCTCCCGACGGCGACACGATCAATCTCTACTATGGAGCCGCAGATTCCAGCATCGCCTTAGCGCACGGCAGCGTCCGAGCACTTCTGTCGTGGCTCGATGCTAACGGGCATTCTGATGGACAGACTGACCGTCGTCATGGGTCTTCGAAAGGCTCGAACGTCAAGCCGGATAACAGAAGCAAATAATTGCCACATTTCGGAGGAACGATCGCGCTGGGCAGGTATGCGAAGTAGACCGCCTTTGTAAACATCTGGACTGATGTCTACTTCGCCGTCCGGAACTTTGAAACACTTCGACGATCAGGAGAAGTCGCAGCTTCGTCGGGATCGCTCTTACGAATGGATTTCGCGATACGCGGTTTTCCCATGGCCTTCTTTACCTGAGACAGCAAGTCTTTATCAGACAGCTTTTGCGATTTCGTTCGCCGCATAACCCCATGATGGCACTGGGAAGTCAAGAAAACCGTTCCATTCAGGACAGTCAAACGTAAGTGCACTCCAACAAATCCTGTAACTGTGGGAAATCGCACCCTCGCGGAAGTGTGCAGAATGATACAGATTTGAGTAGTCTCATAGGGCTATCCTAGACTTGGTGGGGTCTCATAAACTCCTCCAGCCCATAGACGCTGAACCTTTAGAAAACAGCCAGGCTCGCATGCGCGAACCGACAAGAATTGCACGGTCCCCCGCGTCGGACCGACCGAAAAGCCGACGTCATCTTCTGCGAATTTTCTTTGTTCACCGCTGCGTTGCAGATGTCGAGAGTTGCTTGTACGAGCTGAGGCGAGTCGGACTTGTTGTCACTTCTGGCCTCGTCGTGATGCCCGACCAATTCGCCGAACGGTTGCAATCGCGGCCCTTAATACCATCGATAGTTTTGTTGCGAAGAGCATTCGGAATATGAAAACCAAACAAAAACGCGACTTTAATCCGGAGGTTTATCTCCAGACGATCGGAGTATCTAGACAGGTTCAGGCGTTTAGAAAGCGACAAGCGATTTTCTCCCAGGGACAAGCCGCTGACACTGTGATGTACGTCCAAAAGGGCAGCGTGAAACTCACAGTCGTCAACGAGAGCGGCAAAGAAGCCGTGGTGGCGCTTTTCGGTCCCGGCGACTTTTTCGGAGAGGGTGGTATGGCGGGTCAAACGCTCCGCATGGGCACAGCTACGGCCGTGATGCCAACAACCGTTCTGATGATTGAAAAAACCGAGATGATCCGCGCCCTCCACGCGGAACCCGCGTTGTCTGATCGTTTCATCAAATACATCCTTTCGCGCAACATTCGGGTCGAGGCAGACCTGATCGACCAGCTTTTCAATTCAACGGAGAAGCGCCTGGCAAGGACTCTGTTGCTGCTGGCTCGCTACGGCAAAGAGGACCAGCCCGAGCGAATGCTGCAAAAGGTTTCACAGGAAACTCTTGCGGAAATGATCGGCACGACACGATCGCGGGTGAACCTGTTCATGAACAAATTCAGAAAAATGGGCTTTATCGAATATAACGGCGCGATCAAGATCAACAAATCGCTTCTAACAGTTGTCTTGCATGAATAGAGCGCAAGAGCGAGTGAGAGTTTCATGATTACGAACCCCGATACCAAAAGCCTCTATCGCAGTTGCTTCAATCTCAACGGCAACCCACCCAACACCTTAGTGCTCTCAGCGTGGCGAACAGCGTTCGCAGCGGTGCTTTTTGAGACAGATGAATCCAGAATGACGCTCGCCGTTTCGAACGCGCATGCTGCGATTGCAGAGCGGCTGAACGGCCCGGTCGAAATCAGTGGCATTGAAAACAAGTCCATCCTTGCGGCTCAAAACGCACTTTGCAAGATTGCCGCGATGCCGGCCGAACACTGAAGAATCGTGAGAATGAAATGCCGCGTATCAAACGCTATCGGTGAGATCTGAAGGAGAAATACAAAAGCAAGAAATCGACGATTTAGGTTTCAACTCGCTTTTCGTGCGAGATACCAACCAACTCCCCCGCATCGCGCGCATGGAGCATTGCGATAAGCTCCAATTCCTTGGCATAAAACGCACTCTAGCCAGTCGGCTACGTTTCGAGCGCTTGAATTCGTTCCTTTACAGCGTTCTCCACCGATATTTTTCGCGCAACGCAGATCAGTGACGCTGAGGTTGTAACCAGCGCTCGCGCAGACTGTGCAACTCGTCACCGGTATTGGCCGCTTCAAGCTCAAAACAGTTTTTCCGCTCCCCGGATGAATAGATCCATGCCACCAATGCCAACCGCCCTGAATCGTTTCCGTACCAGAGACTCTATCCGAGCGAAATGCTCGCGACTGTCACAAACAAGACAGATTTGCGTATGAACAGAATCTAGAGTCTCTATGCCTCTCAGTGAAGTTCCCCGTTTTCCCAACAGAAAGGCGGCCCCACCGACCGGGCCGCTTTCTGCCCATTCTCGCCGAGCAGCCGCGTTGAATCGACCATGAGGCTATATACCCGCACTGTCTCAAACGCGACAGTTTCTCTCCGCGCTCACTGATATAAAGATATCTCCCACAATGAGAGGTGGAAAGCCCATGGTTCCTCCTTTTGACATCTTCCGAATGAGATCAGGCTTTGTACTTTGGTGCGAGGCAGCTGCAACGATCGAAATGGCTCAAGCGCGAGTACGAGAGCTAAACCTTTCATCGCCAGGCGGCTATCTCATCTTCAACCAACACACGGGACAGCACGTTCCGGTCGACCGGTTCTGCTCACAGGTGGAGTACCCGATCGCGAAAGAAACTCCGCCACGCGACCAAAGCAGTTCTGAGCAGCATCCGACAAACACCTTTTACGGGGAGGCGCTGCGATGATTTCAGTCACACCGTTTTGTCACGACCACAATTTGGGAATGCACTTGGTTCCAGCAATGATCCACGGTATGGGCGAGCAATCAATCCTTCTTTACGCCTGTCCGAATGAGACCTGCGAACGGCGGTATTTCGAGGACTCGGGCGGCTACGGGAGGATTGGCGACGGCGATGACTTCATCTCCGTTCCTGAATGGGGAGGCAAGACAGCCCCGCTTAGCGCTTCCGCGGCGAACAATTAGTAGGACAATCCACTATGAATGCATCAATGATTTTCGGCGCAGTGTCTGCCTTGGTTGTAATTCTGTTAGGTGACCTGATCTTGACCCGCGGTGTGGGTTCCGACCGCCAATCGTTTCTGGCTAGGGTGTTTATGATTCGTTGTCCACGATGTCTGGGTGCAGGAATCCGGAGATCAAAACGCAGAGGCTTTGTTGAACGCGGACCGCTAACTCTGGTTTTTCTGCGGCCGTTTCGCTGCAAGCACTGCGAACGTCGGTTCTTTCGCTGGCCTGTCAACTTCAACGACCACTCAAATGAGCCCATGCGCCAAGGATCCCAATCTGAACGAACCTCGCCCAAATACATAAACCACTCTTTATCGGATCCCCCCGCTGCCACACACTCGATCACTGGGCTTTGAAGCTTTCGGGTAAATGAACGGGAACGGTCGAAACGTTGATGCCGGCTGCTGCCATCCGTTGATGTTCGATACTCTTCGGGCGGCGCAGGCCAAGTAAGCCGAGCAACCCTGTGAGTCCAACCCATCCGTAGCTGAATTGGTGGCGCGACTCAGTGCGACCATTGTCAGATTCGTCTTGTTGCGTTTGGCCCAGTACGGGTGCGACAGTCAAAAACAGTAAAAAGGGTAGAGCGAGTAGCTTTTTCATAATTTCCTCGTGTCTCCAGCTTGTCTGTTCCCGTCGCTCGTTGCTATACCCGTAAGACCTAACGAATCGTCATGCGTTCCTTGAGACAGTGAAGACAGCCATCCTCGAAATTCTCCCGAGTGCCGCTCTTCACTTGCCGGCCCTCAATCATTACGTAGCTATTACAGTAGCCATACACCTGTCTCGCGGGCATCGTCGTCCAATGTTATGACTGCGATTTACTTTTCTGAATGCAGTCAAGGATCACAAATGGGCATCTTCCGACGAGACAAAACGTTTACCCAGCGGGTCAATTTGACCGCTGTTTTTATGGCTGCATTCCACGTAGGCGCCATTGCGGCGCTGTTCTTCTTCACTTGGAAGGCCCTCATCGTAGCGATCGTGTTGTGGTGGATCGCTGGGAGCCTCGGTATCGGCATGGGATATCACCGCTTGCTGACCCATCGCGGATATGTGACACCCAAATTTGTTGAGTACTTCCTGACAGTGTGCGGCACTCTCGCCCTCGAAGGCGGGCCCATCGCATGGGTTGCCACGCACCGCGTCCATCATCAGAACACCGATAAAGAGGGCGATCCACATTCTCCGCGCGACGGAGGTCTGTGGGCGCACATGGGCTGGATCGTGACAGGCAAGGCGATGCACAACTCGGTCGACGAGTTACTGCCGTACGTGCCGGAACTTCGCAAGGACAGGTTTCATGTTTGGATCAGCAAATGGCATTGGCTTCCGCTAGCTATCGTCGGTGTCGCGGTTTTTGCTATCGGCGGATGGTCCGCCGTGCTTTGGGGTATTTTCTTGCGGACCGTCATCGGCCTTCACTCCACGTGGCTCGTGAATTCCGCAACGCACATGTGGGGTTCGCGTCGTTTCCTTACTGGCGACACCTCGACGAACAGTTTCTGGGTCGCCATGCTTACTTTCGGTGAGGGCTGGCACAACAATCACCACGCCTCGCCACAGTCCGCGCGTCATGGACTCGCGTGGTACGAATTCGATCTCAACTGGTATGGAATACTCATGTTGCGAAACATCGGCCTGGCCAAAAATATCAAGTACCCATCTATCAGCCCGCGCCGCAATCTCGTCAGTGGTCTGAACTCTTAGTGCGGGCCTTACCTCCATCGAACGAACACCTCGACTACATCGCCTCGCTGCTGGACGACATGCGGCGAATCCCCGGCACGAAGGTTCGCTTCGGCGTCGACGCACTCATAGGCTGGAACAATTTGCGGCAGATTACCTCAAGCGCCAGAGCTTGCGGACGGAACGCTTCACGAAGCACGAAATGCGCGCCAGTAAGACGCCCGACTATCGCGTGCTCAAGAGCGCGGACCTGGTAGCGTGCTGCGAGGCAAAGCACGTTCAGTATGACGAGTGGCTTGATAAACAGTTGGTCGATGCGCAGCCTTTGCAGCTTGTCGGAGGAGCACGCCATGATCCGATCTTCAATCGGCTGACGACCCACACTCACGAGGCGCACAAGCAATTCATCGCCGTGAACCCACGCCACGATCATCCAAACATCTTGGTGTTCGCGAATTCCGACAGGCACTGTACCTTCAGCGATTTGTTGGGCGTTCTCACCGGAAACTTCTATGGCGCAGGCGGCGTGGTCGAGCCGATATTCAAGGAATACTCTGACGGCAGGATTATGTTCGAGAAAATGACAATCGACGTTTACGTTTGGTGGAACGACTGGCAAGCAGTTGAGCGGCTGTGGTTCTGGCGGAATTCACAGCACTACGCGAATGTGTCCGCGCTACTAGACAGACCCGACTGCGCATCGCAAGGTAAGCTGAGAACGACTCGAATCGAACAGTCCTCGTTTTCCATTCATTTTACATTTGAGGCGCGTGCAAAATAGCATAAGTGCCGACGTTTCAGCATGTTAGATTATCTTATCGAACCTTGCCAAGGTTCAGGCTCGGACTCACCGTTGACGAGGATCAAACTTCGCGAAACAATTCCGACAACGACATTCTAAACGCTCTCGCGATCTTCTCGATATTCACCAAAGCTACGTTCCGCTCGCCGCGTTCAATTCCACCCACATAGGTACGATCAAGGCCACATCGGTCAGCAAACTCCTCCTGCGACACCCCTAATTTCTGCCGCCGGGCACGAAGCGATCTGCCGAATCTGACGCGTATATCTTGCATTTACCGATGCGCGCCACATTCGTTTCTCGCTGCCTATGTGTCCACGGACTATAAGTATCATATTGATATTGTGGCAAAATGCGGACTATTCGCATTCTCGGCGGCACTCTTGCTTGTGGGATCGGCCAACGCCTACCAGGTGGCGCTGAAAGACGGCACGAAGATCAAGTTCGTTGCCTATCGCACCACAGAAACGAGACTGTTCTACACTGATGAGCACAATCACGAATCTTCAATCCCGCTGAGCTCGATCGATCTTGACCGAACCCAGCAGTTAAACGCCGAGGAGCATCCTCCGTTGATTCTTCCTGGTATGACCGTTCAGCCCCCGGCTCGTGGTTCTGACCACGGGTCTCGTTAGGAGAAGCCGCACGCAACGTCTCGAAGGCCCCGACTTCGACTACAAAGCACACGTTCACTGATGACGATGTTCGTCATTCAGTCGGTGATAATAGTTCGCAAACATCGTCAAATTTGAATTCGGGCGACGAGGCCCGTTCCACTCTCGATGAAGCAGAGAGATTTGCGAACACGCTCGCTGGCAAGACGGCGAGGGAATTGGGCGAGCTGGAAGTTGGAGAAGTTCAATTTACTGGTCGAGATCGCTGGGAACAAAAGCTGGCTGTCGAACGGGACCAATTGGTTTAGGCAACCCTCGCAAGTGTAGATGCGTGTAGCCGGAGCATAGAGGTTTGGTCGGCGAAGTCATCCATGACAACATTGTCTCCCGATGAGCGATTGCAGTTGCAGGAAGCGCAGAACGCCGTAAAAACTCAAATCGCGAATCTCCGTATCGAACGATATCGTTTTGACCAAATCATTGCCAACGGTCTTAGGTCGGCCTCGGAACTGCAGAGAGAACGAAACAAATAGTTCCGAATGTCACTCCCAAGCAGGCCAATTTCACGAGACCGAGTCGTCGCCAACTAGCCGGTTTCTTGCGGTGCCTAGGAGGACCGGCAGGGTCTCAGCGGCGGTCTTTAAATGTGTGGCGCTTGCCGTACCCGGAGAACCAGTCCACCCCGCGCTCGCAATGGTGCTGAATACCGAAACCATCACGAAAGGGCACTTGTCCGGTAACGCGACAAACTAGGACTTAGCAAGCCAGCATGTCCCAGCGAGTCTTCTGACTCAGAATAAGTTCCGGTTTGCCCGTGACTCGCCCATAATCGGCGCAAGCCACGATTTTCAAAGAGATTCGGCATCAATTTTGACTTTGATTCAGATTGTTTTGCAGCAGTTCTGGTGCCTAGCGGCGCGCCGGCCATTCATAGACTACTCAGAGTCCGAAAACATACAGCACGCGATCGGCGCTGATAGCAATCCGCTGGTGTCCGTCCACGCTGAAGGCGATCGGGTTTGACCCGATGCTCCCCCCGTCT
>Ga0210393_10004175_pt1 | contig 11461 bp, 11 predicted proteins | sample IncBWC27OmetaG_FD_160068 | JGI IMG/M metagenome (GOLD analysis project Ga0210393, IMG submission 160068) | Forest soil microbial communities from Barre Woods Harvard Forest LTER site, Petersham, Massachusetts, United States - Inc-BW-C-27-O ... | reverse complement strand
CTGGAACGGGAAAAGAGCTGATCGCTCGCGCCATACATAGCCGGTCTAATCGGTCGACGCGAGCCTTCATTCGAGTAAATTGCGCGGCTATTTCGCCTTCACTCATTGCCTCGGAACTGTTCGGACACGAAAAGGGCTCTTTCACAGGGGCACATCAGCGGCGTCTCGGACGATTTGAATCGGCCGACGGCGGAACAATCTTTTTGGATGAGGTTGGTGAAATACCGCCAGAGACTCAACTTGCTTTGCTACGAGTTCTACAGGAGCACGAATTCGAACGAGTAGGCGGGAACCAGACGCTTCGGGTTGATGTGCGAGTGCTCGCGGCGACAAATAAAGATCTGCGCGCGGCCGTAGCTGACGGCACGTTCCGTCAGGATTTGTTCTACCGGCTCAACGTATTCCCGATTCAAGTGCCGGCACTTCGCGATCGAACTGATGACATCCCGTTGTTAGTGGAATACCTGGTGGACCGCTACGCCAAGAGGGCCGGTAAACGAATTCGAAGCGTGAGCAAGAACACGCTTGATTTGTTCCAACGCTATGACTGGCCCGGCAACATTCGGGAATTGCAGAACGTTATCGAACGCGCCGTGGTGCTTTGCGAAGGGGAGATATTTTTTGTCGATCCAAGCTGGCTCGTGCCTGCGTCCCCAAGTCCGACGTCCCCCAACCCGACTGCGCAGACCATTCCCTTGGTCGCAGACCTCGCGGAACGGGAGAGGGCGATGATCGAAAACGCACTGCGCGGGGCTCAGGGCCTGATTTCGGGTCCCGCTGGCGCTGCGGCGAAGCTAGGCGTACCCAGACAGACTCTTGAATCCAAGATCAGGAAACTTGGAATTAACCGTCATCGCTTCAGAACGTCGTAGTCCCCGTCTGGCCTTCAGGCCCTATTTCGATTAGAATCCGGATTCCAGACTTCTCTCTCAACGTAGTGCCCACTTCGATACGCCGCCCCGACGGGATTTGACCCAGCCCCAAACACGATGCTGAATTTTCAGCAAACGCTGAGATTGCGGCATGTCTGCAGAAGCTAACCACCAATATCTCAACTGACTACGAGTGGCCCAGTTATTGCCATTCTCTGAGGCGTGAATCGTCCGGGGGTCAGAAGTGACCTTTAAGATTGAGAAACACCGTGATGGGCACAGCACCACTATTCGACTCATAGGCCGGATGCGGGCGGAGCATTTATCCGAGTTGGAGAAGCAGATCAAGGAGAACGAATCGAAGATCGTACTGGATCTGGAGGAGCTGAACTTGGTCGACGTTGAAGCAGTCCGCTTCCTGGGGAAGTGCGAGGCACAAGGAGTCACGCTGCTCAACTGTTCGCCCTACATACGGGACTGGATCGGCAAAGAGCGAGATTAAAGGAATAGGAGTCCTATTCGACTGGAAGCTGAGGTGTCGTCGATGATTGCCTCACCACTCAATGAACGTCGCTCACTCAAACCCGGAGCGTACGGAATAGATTTCGGTGCAAAATTCCACGTTTCGAATAGTTCTAGCCTCACTGCCCCTTGGCCCAATGAGCAGGCCTTTGCCGTAACTCGTTTGTGGTCTAAATCAGGGATGTCGGACCGGACCATGCAATTTGATCGCGAGCGAGCCCTCGTTGTCTCCCTCTCGCTCAATACGATTCCTCGTGGCAATTACCGATTCTGGACGGAAGGAAAATTTCGCGAGGTCCCATTTCTTGCCCCGTTCACGACCAGCGTCACGGACATGGAGTCGGATCCAGTGTGCTTGGTTACAGCGCCATTTGACTATATCCATTACCATGTTCCGCGCACGGGTTTGGACGACATTGCTAAGAGCGTCGGGATTCAACTCGTGGGTACTTTTCGGTGTGTATTGGCGGAAAACGATCCTTTCCTCTCGCAATTTACAAAGCTTGTGCTGCCAATGCTTGAAAGTGGGAGCCAACTTCCTTCGCTATTGCTCGACCACCTCAGTCTGCTTCTGGGTGCTCACCTTCTGCAGAAGTATGCGGGTCTACCAAAGCTTCCGGAAATGATACGCGGCGGCCTTGCTCCTTGGCAGAAACGCAAGGCGGCAGAATTTCTGAGCGACAATTTGGCCAATAACGTCCGGCTTTGTCAGGTTGCAAAAGAATGCGAACTATCGGTGAGTCATTTTGCTCGATCCTTCAAAGAGACGTTTGGAGTATCAGCCTACCGATGGCTGATCCAGAAGAGGCTCAGCCATGCCCAACATTTACTGCTCAAAACAAAAATCCCTCTTATTGACATCGCGTTGCAGTCTGGTTTTCCGGATCAGGCGTCTTTTACAAGAGTCTTCAAGCGCAACCTCGGTGCCACCCCCGGCTTTTGGAGAAAACTCCACCGTGACTGACCACCGCGCTGGCCACTTCGCAACTGACACGTCAGCGCAAGTATCCAGCCGTTTTTGTCAAAAGCCGGGCGTTTGCGGCAAGACCGTGTTTTCGATTGCTCCTAAAGTTGTGGCACATCAGATATCGAGTCTGAAAGCTCCGAGCTGTTGAATAAATGGCGTGCTGAATAGAGCTTGGGAGGTCACATGTCTAAGTTAACCGAAAAGTGGCCCTCGTTACGGGCGGCTCGCGCGGTATTGGTGCCGCGATCGCTAAGCGTCTGGCTGCGGACGGAGCGAACGTGGCCATCACATATACGAAAGGTGCCGACGCGGCCGCGTCGGTCGTCATGGAGATTGAACATGCCGGACGGAAGGCGATCGCGATTCAGGCGGACGCCGCCGATGCTGCCGCCGTCAACGCGGCAGTCGAAAAGACCTTCGCTACCTTCGGCCGGCTCGGCATTCTGGTGAACAGTGCCGGCACAGCCATCCCCAAGACGTTTGAGGAGACCACGCTGGAGGAGATGGATCGCGTCATCGACATCAACGTCCGCGGCACCTTCGTCGCCACGCAAGCGGCGCTGAAGCACATGAAGAACGGTGGCCGCATCATCATGATCGGTTCGGCCGTGGGTGAACGTGTCGCGGCGCCCGGGCTTGTGCCCTACGCGGCGACGAAAGGAGCCGTCAAGATGTTCACTCAGGCACTGGCCAGAGAGATCGGGAGCCGGGGCATCACGGTCAACAACGTCCAGCCGGGTCCGATCGACACGGATTTAAATCCCGCCTCGGGTGATTGGGCGGTGCCGCAGAAGGCCGCCACAGCGCTTGATCGATACGGGCGTGTGGACGAGATCGCCTCGATGGTGGCGTTTGTCGCCGGCCCTGAGTCCTCGTACATTACCGGCGCGAATCTTACCGTGGATGGCGGAATGAATGCCTGAAGCAACGCCCACAAAGTCACGTTGCGAATGAAAGCATTGAAGTGAATAGGCAGGTCCGAAGACACGCATTAGATATCAAGTGGAGAAAGGTGCCCAATGGCCAATGTGGTGAAGAAGCGCAGCATCTCTTACGAGCTAGCACAGAAAATGGTGGATAAAGCGGTGGCGAAAGCCAGAGAAATTGGCGTTAGCGAGAACGTGGCAATTCTTGATGACGGCGGCAATCTCAAGGCTTTTGGCCGGATGGATGAGGCCCCCATCCCTACCATCGAGATGGCGCAGAACAAGGCGTTCACAGCTCTGCTCGGCGTCTCCACGCAGGAATTTTTCAACTTTATCCAGGGCGACCCGTCGCTTTTGGCTGGCGTCCCAACGCTGGCGCGTATGGCGGCGTGGGGCGGAGGTTTTCCCATTAAGGTGAACGGGGCTATCGGGGTGAGCGGGGCGCCCGCGGTGCAGAACGACGTGGACTGCGCGAAAGCGGCCCTAGCGCTCGTATCCGATGCCGCGCCAACTCAACAATAACGGAGAGACAACAATGATTCATACCTACGAGAACGCGCCGACACAGTTCGTTGACGGCGGAAGAGCCCAGATCTAATCGAGCAACCGTCGTTCGCTGCACTTTCGTAGGAGGAGTCTGAAAGACTCGAGATCCATGAAAACATTAAGCACAAATAAGCTGTTCACCCTAGTTCAAGTCGGACCCATGGAGCTAAAGCACCGCGTGGTGATGGCTCCGCTGACACGCTCGCGGTCCGTTCAGCCGGGGAGTATTCCGGGTGACCTTATGCTCGAATACTATTCGCAACGGGCCTCAGACGGTGGCCTCATTGTTTCTGAAGGGACTTCGATTTCGATCGCAGGCGGAGGGTGGTTCGGAGCCCCTGGATTGTATTCGGACGAGCAGGTTGCAGGGTGGAGGAGAATCACCGACGCCGTTCATGGGAAGCGTGGGCACATGTTCTCCCAACTGTGGCATACGGGGCGTGCAGCACATGTGGACTCGACGAACGGCATAACCCCTGTCAGTTATTCAGTCAACCCAGAGTATTGGCACGATCCGACGATAAAAGAGTCTACGCCGCATGGTTGGCTCCCTCCTTCGCCTCACCGCGCGCTTGAAATCACGGAAATCCCGGGAATCGTCGAGGATTATCGCAAGGCGGCCGAGCGCGCAAAGGCCGCCGGTTTTGATGGCGTTGAGCTTCACGCGGGTAACGGCTACCTGCCTGATCAATTTCTGCAGGATGGCATCAACAAGCGAACCGATATGTACGGTGGTTCGATCGAAAATCGATCCCGCTTCTTGCTTCAAGTGGTGGAAGCACTGGTTTCGGTGTGGGGCGGCGACCGTGTCGCGGTGCGCATCGCGCCGAGCGGAACTTGGAATGAGGTATCCGATAGCAATCCGATCGCGCTGTTTGACTACGTGGCAAAGCAACTGAACCACTTTGGACTCGCTTACTTGCACATCATCGAACCACGTATCAAAGGGAACGTGCTGGTCGCCGAGGGCCAAGGGCACATTGCGACCGCGAGGCTGCGAAAGATATTCATGGGAACGATTATTGCGGCTGGGGGTTTTGAGCCGGACACTGCCGAGACTGCTGTTCGAGATGGCGATACGGATTTGGTGGCCTTCGGACGGTATTTCGTCTCAAATCCCGACTTGCCAAAGCGCATCAGGTTCGGGCTGCCTCTGAATGCCTACGACCGGGATACTTTTTACACTTTCGACGCCCGCGGCTACACCGATTATCCGTTCTATGACGAGCGAATCGCAGTCGCATGAATAACGCGCACCTCCTATAGGTGAGGAAAAAGGCCAATTCCGAATCCGAAGATAAAGGAGAAATTCAATGGGTACTCAAGTTGTTTTGGTTACAGGAGGACTGACTGGCATCGGGCGGGCGACGGCATTCGCGTTTGCGAAGGAGGGTGCTCAGGTTGTTGTTTCCGGTCGGCGCGACGAAGAAGGCCAAAAGCTCGTCAGTGAAATCCGCAAGACCGGTGCGGAAGCGGAGTTTATCCGCGCCGATGTACGCCGAGAAGAGGACGTTCGTAACTTGATCGACAAGGCCGTGGAGCGATTTGGCCGTCTGGATGTCGCTGTGAACGCTGCCGGTACGGAAGGCGTGCCTGGCCCCATCACGGAGCAAACGGCGGACAGTTACGCGGCAACGTTCGATACGAACGTGCTCGGCACACTGCTGAGCATGAAGCACGAACTTCGCGTGATGCTCCCACAAAAAAACGGCAGCATCGTGAATATATCCTCCACATTTGGGCATACCGGCGCGCCTGGGGCCTCTGTCTATTCCGCCAGCAAGCATGCGGTGGAGGGACTCACGAAGTCGGCGGCGCTGGAAGCGGCCGGAACGGGCGTGCGGGTGAATGTCATTGCTCCCGGACCGATCGAAACAGCAATGCTGAACCGCTTCGCGAAAACCGACGAAAGAAAGGCTGGTTTGGTCTCGACCGTGCCGCTGCAGCGCGCGGGAAAACCCGAAGAGATAGCTCAAGCTATCGTTTTTGTTTCCTCTGACAAAGCCTCTTTCGTTACGGGAGCTTCTTACCTGGTCGACGGCGGCAAATCGGCGCGATAGCTCTCACGTGCGTGGCACACTCGTTCGAGAAGGAGGACAAAAATGAATCAGACAATCGAAGAAAAGAATAAAGAGCTTGTCCTTAAGGCCTTCGACGCACTGTTCAACAAGCGGGACTATGGCGCGGCCGAGCGCTACTGGTCACCTAATTACATCCAGCACAGCGCTCATATCGAACCTGGTCGCGAGGGCCTATTCAAGCTCATCAGAAGCATGCCGCCGACTTTAAAGTACGAATCGAGAGAGATTGTAGCCGAAAAGGACTTAGTCATGGTGCATGGGCGATTTAGCGGTTTTGGTGCACCCGCGAATTGGATTGCGACGGACATCGTTCGCATCAAGGATGGTGTTCTGGCCGAGCATTGGGACGTGATTGAGGACGAGGCCACGCGCGAGCAATCAAGGAGCGGCCTCCCGATGTTCGGCGATGTGTTCACGAAGTGAACATACTGAACCGGACGCCACGGGACCAGAGGCATCGATGACCGATCGAGAGTGCCTTGTGATGGGCTTAACCGTAACCCGAGGGGGCTCTTATGACCAGCGGAAGCATCGGCGTGGCTGATCAAGAAAGGGAGTCGATGGCACAGCATTTGGCCTTGGCCGAAAGGGAGTTGTCCGCCTTCGTTACCGCGGTCCACCAGCTGTTCGGCGCTGAGCAAGCATGGCGGGCGGCAGACAGCTGGATAGAGGAGTTAGAACGGGCGGATTGGCCGAGTGAAGCTCCGGTTATTGATTGGCGCACGGTGACCATCGCGGCTGCGGGAAGGCTTGCCGACCGCGACAAACGTCAACTCTCACAGAGTTAAGGCAGAAGGTATGTTCGAGAGCTGCTTGAATCCCGATTGCGGCTTGCCGTTTGACTACCGCGAAGGCCGACTGGTGCGAGTCTCTTCGGGAGATCCAAAGTCTCCCGCAAAACCACCTCGGATAGAGCATCTCTGGCTCTGCGGAAAATGCTCGGAACGATATGTGTTCCCGCATGAGCGCGAAGTGGGCATGAAGATCAGGCTCCGTGTAGAAGAATCTCAGGAACCGGCAGTTCGTGATTCGACTGCAACTCTAAAGCCGTGGGAGCGAGCGGGTACTGCGAGGCAAGAGCGATCGTGGCCAAGGAGACTGACAGCAACCATGGTACGCAGGGGGTGATTTATGCAGATCGGAATGATCGGCCTCGGAAGAATGGGGGGCAACATGGTGCGGCGTATGCTAAGAGGAAAGCACCAATGTGTAGTCTTCAACAGGTCGCCAAAGCCGATCAAAGAGTTGGCTGAGGAAGGAGCAGTGGGAGCAGATTCGCTGGCGGATTTTGCAAGAAAGCTCGCGAAGCCCCGAACAATCTGGCTGATGGTACCGGCAGCGGCTGTGGATCAAAATATCGCTGACCTGCTCATACATCTCGAGACCGACGACATTCTCATTGACGGCGGCAACTCTTACTACGTCGACGACATTCGTCGTGCCAAGGAGCTCGCACAGAAGAAAATTCATTATATAGATGTTGGGACCAGCGGCGGCGTATGGGGTCTTGATCGGGGCTACTGCATGATGATTGGTGGGGAAAAAGATGCGGTGACGCACATGGACTCGATTTTCACGACGCTCGCGCCAGGCGTTGTCGGCGCTTCGCGAACACCGGGACGCGAATTGCTCGGTGGCACCGCCGAACAGGGCTACCTGCATTGCGGCCCCAATGGTGCCGGGCACTTTGTGAAAATGGTTCACAACGGGATCGAATACGGCCTTATGGCGGCATATGCGGAGGGTCTCGGTGTTTTGCGTAATGCCAATGTGGGCAAGGTAGGGAATTCCGTCGATGCAGAAACGTCGCCTCTGCGCGACCCTGAGCATTATCAATATGAATTCGATTTGCGTGATATCGCCGAGGTATGGCGCCGCGGCAGTGTGGTTGCGTCGTGGCTTCTTGATCTGACCGCGGCGGCCTTGGCGAAGGACCCAACCCTCGTCCAGTTTGAAGGTCGCGTTTCCGACTCGGGCGAGGGACGCTGGACAATGAAGGCGGCGATTGACGAGGCGGTTCCGGTCCCAGTCCTTTCTGGTGCTCTATATCAGCGTTTCGCGTCACGCGGCGAAGCGGACTACCAGAACAAAGTTCTTTCCGCGATGCGCTACGGTTTCGGCGGGCACTTGGAGAAGGCGGCCGCCAAGTAAATGCGAGCGCAATCCTCTACCCACGAGGGCGCCAAGTTCGCGACCTAAAGGGAGTGACCGACAAGAAAGCAGATACCGCGCACTCTTTTAAGGAGGTTGAACCGCATGAGATCGGACATTGTAGGCGGCGCGGTATTCCCCGATTATGAGCTGACCGATCACACTGGCAAACACCGCAAGCTTTCAGATCTACAGGGGCCAGATCCCATGATCCTGGTGCGAAGTCGGGGAGGATACTGCCCAAAGGATCGGCGTCAGGCTGAGGGACTGGTCCAACTTCACCACGAGATGGAAGTCGGTTACTCTCGGCTCGTCACCATCAGCACCGACAACATGCTTCTAACGAATGAGTACCGCACCGGCGTTGGGGCTCATTTGACCTTTTTATCCGATCCGGGGCGAAAGGTTCAGAAGGATCTCGACATCGCCGAATACACGGACCCCGAGCATAATCCGATGATCCCCCACGTCATCGTCTTGGAACCTCGTCTCGTTATATTTAAAATCTACAACGGCTACTGGTTTTTTGGCCGACCGACCATCGAAGAGCTTCGACAAGACTTGCGCGCCGTGCTCAACAAATGCCGCTCTGATTGGGATATCACTAGGCCCGAACTGAAAGCCGCTTGGCAACGCGGTGTACATGAGCACTTTTATCCATACGGCAAAACCTACGGAGAGGTGTTTCGGGAGCAAGAGTAAACGGCGATAGGGCTCCACTTGCTGTCCGCAGGGTCGTTCGTTTTGGGTCTCGCGGGCTTAACAGGACGCTGAAAAACGCAATATCCAATCCGCAGCAGTTGTCTTGCTGCCGAAAGTAGAGTGAACTCCGGGAGATCGTGCACACTTTTCGGCACAATCCGTCCGAGCGACGAAGTGTAGATGAAAGATGCGCTCACGAGCACCTGTCTCGTGAGCGGGCGAGTTGTGGGAGCATCCGTGGCTCCGATTTGACGAACATCTCTGGCTGGCCTGTCGGATTTGCGAAGTGCGCCTTCGATGACATGCATCAGTCTTGAGTGGTATCGTATCGCGAAGGGTCGAACGCGGAACCCAAGGTCGAGAATATGATGAGCTCTCCGCAATTACACCTCAAACCGGAGCGCAAAATAAAGCTCAGTGATGCCGCGAGTGTGGCGCAGCCGGCGGGATCTGGATCGACAGCCGAGATGCGTAATACCGGTGTCGACGTCGTGGGCGACATGCCTTGGGGCACACACTTCTGTCTATTCTACGAGACGCTAATGGATCTCCTCGAACCATTGGTTTCCTACTGCAAAGCTGGCTTGGAAAGCCAGGAGTTCTGCCTGTGGGCCGTGGCCGCGCCCCTCACGGGGGAAGACGTCACCCACGCGTTGAAACGAGCTGTTCCTGACTTCGATCGATACCTGAACGACCAGAGCATAGAGATTGTCCTGGCCCGCGACTGGTATTTGCAAAACGGCAGGTTTGATCGCAACAGAGTAACTGGCGGTTGGAATGAGAAACTCGCGCGCGCATCAGCCAGAGGTTACGCTGGCGTAAGGGTGACCGGAGACAGCGCGTGGCTCGAAAAGCAGGACTGGAAGAACTTCTGTGAATACGAGGATTCCATCAACCACTCTATCGCCAACCAGCGCCTGACGGTGCTATGCACGTACCCGCTCGCCGCCTTCGGAGCTGCCGAAATCCTAGATGTGGTGCGTACCCATCAGTTTGCGGTGACAAACCGACGCGGGACTTGGGACGTTATTGAAACCGCTGGGCACAAGCAAGCTAAGGCCGAAATCAAGCGCCTGAATGAGGAACTCGAGCAACGTGTCGTTGAGCGGACCAGCCAACTGACGACGGTCAACAAGGAACTGACCAAGGAAGTTCTCGAACGCCAGCGCGCTGAGGATGAATTAGGGAAGGCTTTCGAAGAAATCAAGCGGCTGAAAGACCGCCTTCATGACGAGAACGTTGTCCTGAGGGAGCAAATCGATCAGGTCTTCATGTTTGAGGAGATTGTGGGTGCCTCGCCCGCCTTGAAAACTGTCCTTTCCAGCATCGTGAGAGTTGCTCCCTCCGACTCTACGGTGCTGATTACGGGCGAGACAGGTACAGGGAAGGAATTGATTGCGCGCGCTATACATAAGGGATCGCAACGTGCCGGCCATGCTTTTATTACTGTGAATTGCGCCGCGGTTCCTTCTTCGCTCATCGCCTCAGAATTGTTTGGCCACGAGAAAGGGGCCTTCACCGGTGCCCTGCAGCTCCGACAAGGTCGTTTTGAGTTGGCGCACTCCGGCACGATTTTTCTGGACGAAATCGGCGAGCTTCCCGCGGAAACTCAGATTGCATTGCTTCGAGTGCTCCAGGAGCGCCAATTTGAACGAGTGGGGGGTAGCCGCGTCATTTCCTCTGATGTTCGAATCATCGCCGCTACCAACCGCGACTTGGCGGCGGCCATTGCTGCAGGAGCATTTCGCGCCGACCTCTTCTACCGGCTGAATGTTTTCCCGATCCACGTGCCGCCTCTTCGGAACCGAAAGGAAGACATTCCGATGCTGGTGGAGTACTTCGTGAAGCGCTACGCGGAGAAGGCGCGAAAGCAAATCGGCAAGATCGACAAAAATACGCTTAAGCTCTGCCAGTCCTATCCTTGGCCGGGAAACATTCGTGAGCTGCAGAATATCATCGAGAGATCCGTAATTCTCTGCACCGGAGATACCCTTTGGATCGATGAGGCCTGGCTTTCAGCTCAGGGCGTAGCGGGCCTCGAGTCATCAGGTCCTCTCACAGAGACCCTCCAGAACTATGAGAAGGAACGCCTCGAAGCGGCTCTTGCAGAAAGCGGTGGAAAAGTTGCTGGGTCAGATGGTGCCGCTGCCAAACTTGGAATTCCGCGGTCGACGCTAGATATGAAAATCAAACGACTCAAGATAAAGAAATACAGCCTCGGGTAAGGTCCCTCTTTCAAACTCCCCAAAATCCAGCATTTCACCAAAATTGCGTCACTCGATTTTCCGTTTCGAGCTCTGTTTTCAGTGAGATCCAATTGGCTACTCGGTTGCACTTCTCCAGATCGGTGCTCGGATGTCTATTCATAGATGCTCAGGAGAAGGAGAATGCCCATGAAAAACGCGAAGGGACTCATGCAATGGTCGCATGAAAAAGAGAAGTCACGCATGACCGCACTCGTAAGAATCTTTTTAGTTGCGATGTTATTTTTCGCCTCAACGGAGGGGCTTATGTCACAAACAAATCAGGACCAGAAAGTGCGGAATGTTGTGCTGGTCCACGGAGGTCTCGTGGACGGATCCGGATGGGAAGGCGTGTACAACGCCTTGAAGAAGAGCGGATACGCGGTGACCGTCGTTCAGGAAGCGACAGCGTCGTTCGCCGACGACGTCGCCACCACTAAGCGCGCGATTG
>Ga0210393_10004174_pt1 | contig 11462 bp, 10 predicted proteins | sample IncBWC27OmetaG_FD_160068 | JGI IMG/M metagenome (GOLD analysis project Ga0210393, IMG submission 160068) | Forest soil microbial communities from Barre Woods Harvard Forest LTER site, Petersham, Massachusetts, United States - Inc-BW-C-27-O ... | reverse complement strand
CGTACAGGTGCTCGAATCGATCAGCGCCGGCAACTTCCTCGACAGCCCCTCGGGGCGCTACCTGCAGGCGCTGCGCAGCCAGTTCCGCGGGGAGGCTCTCGCCGACATGCTGTGCTGCGTGCGACTGCACGCGGAGCTGGCGGTACGCGCCAAGGGAGTTTTGCTGTTGAGAGAGAGCGGCCTCGAGGAGCCGCCTATCGATGACGAGACGCGCGACAAGCTCGCCGAGCTCGCGCAGCTCAAGCGCTCGATCGGCATGGCGGGCCTTCTCGAGCTGCGTCCGCTGATGATGGCGACCGGCAAGGACATCTGGGAGCTCACGCTCCTCGGGCGTTAGCTGGGCGGCGGTCTGCGGGTAAATCGGTCTGCTGTGTCAAAACCAGAATTGAAAGCGTGCCCGGAGCGTGCGTGGGACGCCCGGATGTACCACGTAGTCCGCCGCTGGCGCTGCTTCATTGCGCAACCGCGACACGTAGTAGTACTCGATATCATTCCATCTGACGTCGGCCACATTGAACACATCCAGCGCCACCAGCCACTGGTGTGGAGACTGGAACCCGAGCTGCGCGTCTACCGTGGTATAGGCGGGTGATCGCGCGCTGTTGTCTTCGACCAGTGGCGATTCACCGAAGTGCCGGGCGCGCAGTGCACCGAACCAACCCGAATCGCGGCTGGCGCGGAGCCCAGCCTCGATGACGTTCGTGGGGCTGTTGGGGACGTAACGGCCGACGATAGCAATGGGCTGCGCGCACGGATGAGTCGCGGCGGCTTCACTGCAGCCCAGATCATCGGGGGCGCTGTCATGATCGAACCGGGCCCTGGTGAAGGCGGCATTCATCTGCGCCGACAGCCACTGGTTGATGTGATAGGTGTTGCCCCATTCCACGCCGCTGCGCGTCGTTGAGCCGCTCGGCGCGGTCACACCCGCATCGCCATCGAATACCAGCTCGGATTTCAGTTGCAGCGCAAACAGGTCCAGTGTGGTATCCCACGCGGGAATGATCTGACTGGAGAGGCCGACCTCTGCGCCCGTGGCTCGCGTCAGAGGAGTCACGGGAGGCACCTCGGGGTTTTGCCCGCTGCGGGTCACGCCGCGTGCATCATTGCTGTGGTAGCCGTCTCCCAGGTCTATGAAATAGGTCGTCTTTGCCCAGGGGCCCAGAGCAATGCCCAGCTTGGGGCTGAATATCGAGGCGCGGCGGTTACCAGAGTCGCACCCCAGCGGATCGCTGCTGAGATCGCAGCTGCCGTTGGCGTTCAGCATCTTGTCCTTGACTTCGAAACCGAACAGATCCTCGCGCACCCCCAGGACCGTGCGCAGCCAATCGCGCCACCGCACGGTGTTCTCAGCGTAGATCGCTACGCTCGACTCGACCACACCGGCGTTCTGGGTCGTGCCCAGGAGCTGCCGCTCAAGAGTCGGAAAGATACCGACGTCGCGAATGTCATCCACGCGCGCCTGAACGCCGATGACATTGATCATCGGCGAGCTGCCGAGATCCGCGAACCAGGACTTCGAGCCCCTGGCGCCGTACACGACGCGATCGTCGTGCTGCAGCACCTGATCGCCGTAGCTCGGATCCTTGAGGTAGTACGTAAACGTCGACCACAGATCCAACCTGTAGCGGATGACGTACGCCGAGATCTGCGTCTGCTCGGTATCGGTGCGGGTTCCGGCGCTGAAAGAAAGGCTGGCGCGGCCGGTTTGACCTCCATCGGTCGGGTTCAGGCTTCCGAATCGATCGATGATGCCCGCGTCGATCGCGCGTTGCGGTACCTGGTCGGTGGAATTCCAGTTGCCGCTATACGCCATCGCGGTCACGGTGAAGTAGTCGCGGTCCGTTCCGTAGCGGTAGCGGAGCACGCCATTCAGCCGGCGGTAGTCGTCCGGGACGTCAAACGGGCCGTCGTTGTGGTAGATCTCACCGGCACCGAGCAGCGTGCCGCCCGACAGCGGGGTTGAGGCGAGCAATAGTGCTCGCTGATAGCCGTCTTCGCCGTAACCGAGCGCAACAGAGGCGGGTGCCCGATCGATGAGACCGATACGGACCGTGCCCGCGGTCGCGAAATCGCCTTCGTCGGCGTAGTACGGCCCCTTGTTGTAGCGCAGGTCACCCACGAGCTCCGGAATCAGGAAGTTCAGATCCGCATAGCCCTGCCCGTGCGCATGGCTCGGCATGTTGACGGGCATGTCGTCCACTTCCATGGCGAGATCCGTGCCGTGATCCAGATTGAAGGCACGCAGGAAATACTGGTTGGCTTTGCCCTCGCCGGAATGCTGGGTCACGATCAGACCGGGGACGTTCTCCAGTAGCGCCGCGGGCCTCAGCAGGGGTTGGCTTGCAATCTGCTCCTGGCTGACATCCCCCGCCGAAGCTGCAGTCATATCGCTGATGCCGCTCGCCGTGACGGTGACGGTCTGCAGGCTCAGTGCCGTAACCTCCTGGGCGTGCGCGGTGTGCAGGAGGGCCAGCGCCGCCAGGGTCCTGACCACGATAGCGGCAGCGCGGGGACTGCGCGCTCTCTTGCGGGCCCACCGCCGCCTCGCTAGCCCGTGGCTCGCTGGATGAACCACACGAGCGCCAGTCCAGCGATGGTCGTGGACCCCCACGGCATCAGGGCCCCTTGGTAGAAGCGCGTGCCGCGCAGCACATAGGCCAGCGGCATGACGGCCAGCACCACCGCCAGCTGGCCGGCTTCCACGCCGAGGTTGAACGACACCAGCGACACCAGCCGCGCGCCCCGTGGCAGGCCCATTTCCGACAGCACGGCAGCAAATCCAAAGCCGTGCAGCAGCCCGAAGGCAAACGCGATGCGCCAGCGCGCCTCGGTCACCACGGGGAAGACGTTGTTCAGCGCGCCGAGGATGATGGAAGCGGCGATGGCCGACTCGGTGAGCCGTGTGGGCAAGTGGATGATGTCGAACGCGGCGAGCGACAGCGTGATGGAATGCGCCAGCGTGAACGCCGTTACCACCTTCAGGATGTTGAAAAACGCCGGGGCGGCTTGCGGCACGGCCTGCCAGCGATGAGCGCGGCGCAGCAGCACCGCAGGCAGGAGCAGCGACAGCAGGAACAGCAGGTGATCGATCCCGCTCCAGATGTGCCAGATTCCGGCCTGCAGATATTCAACGAAGGCGGACCAGAGCGAGGGGTGTTGCAGATCAAAGCTCTGCAGGATTTGCGCCCCGCCGAGCACGGCCGTTTGTCCGATCCCCTGCGCAACCAGTGTCAGCAGGCCGCGATGCGAGGGATCCTCCTCGTCGAGAATCCGGTAGTCGATGGTCAGCCGCCGCAGCGCGGCCGGACAGATGGCCGTGAAGGGCTGCCACAGATAATTGCCATCCACCCGCGCATTGACCTTCACTGCCCCGAATTGCAACGCGCAGGCACCTGTAGGCGCAGACAGTTGCAGGTGCTCGCGCAGGTACAGGACCAAGGCTCCCTGGGAGGCGCGCACCTCGCCCCAGGTGACCTCGCCGTCGTGGTTGCTGTCCAGCCCGACGGCGATCTCGGCATCGCGCACTGAGAGCTCCAGCGTGCCTTCCAGCCGCGCGTCCTCGACCCGCACGGTGAGGAAGCTGTTGCTGGCTACGTGCGCTTGGGTACTCGTCGCGGTACTCAGCAGCAGCAGCGCCAGGACGGCGGTGATCTTCTTCACGAGCCGGTGCCTGCGGCGGCCGTCAGGCGCACATCGCGCAGCCCCTGCGTGCGTGCAAACTCGAGCGCCGGCTGCGCCCGCTGCGGGGCATCGGCGGCACGGGCGGCGTTCACCAGGATCAAAGCGTCATCGGGTTCGTGCTGCACCGCCCAGTTGGCCAGCGCCGCGGCGAGCGCTTCCTGGCGTCGATCCTGCACTTCGAGCAGAAAGCGCGCCTGCTCGCGCTGGTGCACGGCCTCGCCACGCTCGGCTTCCGCGGCGAAGGCGGCCTGCAGCAGCTCGGCGCTGCGGGAGAGCCCCGGGTCGTGCTCCTGCTTTTGCGCGATCGCCAGCCGCAGCAGCAACGGCTCGATGCTTTCCTGGCCCTCCAGAAGCACCAGCACTTCAGCGCTGCGATGTTGTCGCAACAGCAAGTCAGCGTAGGCGGCTCTGAGGTAGGAGTCCTGAGGACTGCAAGCTAGTCCTTCCCGAAACCAGCGCTCGGCATCCGCCTCGCGCCCGAGGCGCACGGCCATCTCGCCCAGTTCCGAGTCACGCCACGCCCGCTCCGGAGCGAGCATGCCCTGGGTCGAGAGTTCCGTCAGCGCGGCGTAGGCGCTCTGCAGATGTCCTGACAGGGCCGCGATGCTCTGTTCACAGATCAGGCTGACGCCCGCATCGGCCCGCTGCGCGAACTGCGCACAGGCGGCGGCGGCCTCGCGGTAGCGGCCCAGCACTCGCAGCACGGTCGCGCGCGTCAGCCACGCCTGGACGTCGTCCGGTCGTGCCCGCAGCGCCTGATCGAGCTCGGCGAGCGCAGCATCGAAGGAATGACGGCTCTGCAGGATGCTGGCGTGCAGCACCAATGCCTCGGGGTCCGGCGGCGACTGGCTGATCCAGCGCTTGAGGACCGCTTCGGCGTAGCCGAGCAAGCGCAGATCGCCGCTGGCGCGCGCACGGGAAATGTAGAACTGTGCGAGCGGCAACGCGACGTCCGCTCGTGCGGCCGCCTGCTGACGAACCTGCATGCTCGTGTGGGTCGTGCCGGGTGACAGGTGGGCGAGCACTTCATTGTCATCCGCCGGCACATAAGCACTTGCCCAGAGCGCAGCGCTTGCCCCGAGAGCGAGCAGGGCGGTGCACGAGAGCCGCGCCCGAGAGACTCGAGCGCGGCTGACCCCGTGTGCCATTGGTTGCGACATGTCCGCCTCAGGACCCGTTGATGCTGACGGGCTCGGTGGTATCGCTGGTGTCGGTCAGAACCAGCGCGTCATCATTCACCGGGTAGGGAGAGCTGGTCTCCGAGGTGTGCCGCGCCTGCGCCAGCACCTGCGCGGTATCCAGCGACTGGTGGGTGACGCTTGGCGGCGGCGGCATCGCCGTCGCCATCGCCTGTCCACTGTCGCCGCCGCCACCGCAGGCGCTGATCGATCCGGCAGCGACTGCCGCAACACCCAGGATCACCATCCTGCACTTCACGTTCGTCCTCCTTTAGTCGTTGGCGCTCGTGGGAGAGCCAGCGAGCGGAGTGTTGACATACGGAAACACCGTCAGATAGTCGGCCGCATTCGGCTCGACCCCGTCGGTGTAATGCAGCTGGCGCGAGGCGTCCGATGACGGGTCAGGGTCCGACGCGCTGCCGTTGAAGGGGGAAAGCAGTACGCCCATCGCCACGCGCAGCTCGATAGTCACCACGTCATCGATCGGCCTCCGGCCATTGGGGAAGCCGGCGAGGTCCCCTCCGAGCACGCCGAGGTCGTTCTGCGAAGCCACCCGGGTCGGCGGTGTGCTGGTATTGAGCCGCAGCTCCTCGGCCGGGGTAACGTTTGCCGGCTGGTTCAGGCCCTTGATGCCGGTGAGGAACGCGGCCACCAGGTCGGTCCGCGGATAGACGTTCGGTGCCCTGACGCCCGCGCCACCGAACAGGGCCTGCAGCAGCACCGGCAGGGACGGGTTGGTCACGTAGTCGGCGAACTGCCTGTCGTTCCTGGGCACCGAGGCGTTCCAGCGGTCCTTGTCCGGAAGACCGATGACGACTTCGTTGACCAGCGGCGCGCCGAGACGCGAGACCTGGGCCCAGGCTCCGCCCTCGACCGACGCATCGGTCGGCTGTGCAACCGCACCCACGCTCGGGGCACTGTTGAGGCTCTGCGGCTCCGGGTTCAGCACCTGTGTCTGGCGGATGCTGGCCGTCGTCCAGCCGCCGATCACCGGATCACTGCCGTGGACCAGGCAGGAGGCGGCGACTTCCAGTGCCAGCGACGTCACGTTGTAACCGGCGACCGAATTCGGCGCGAGCCGCCGTGCGTTCGTTCCGGAAGGCGCCAGCTCTTCCACCGGGTACTTGATGTTGACCAGATCAAAGGTCTCGCCGAGATTTACGACGAAGGGATCCTTGCGCTGCCCGACAAACACGCGGCCCGGCTTGTCACATCCGGGGATAGTGACGGTGTATATGAAGTTGCTGGCGTAAGCGGCGTAGTCTGGAATCGACTTCACGCCAATGTTGTCGAAGGGCTTGCTGAAGGTCTCGCTGCCGGTGGCTGCGTTGGTTATCGGAACTGCGTGACCTTTGCGGCGGTCTCCGTGTACCAACGTCACGCTGTAGGTCTCGATGACGTTCTGCGCCGCGGTGCTGGTGGCGCTCAACGGACCGATATTGCTGAGCGGAACGGGAATCGACTTGCCACCCGCCATGACCGCCAGCCCGCTGTCGGCGACCTTGAAGCGGAACTGGAAGGTCAGGTCCTCGACCCCGTCACCATTGTTGTCGATGTGTATTTCATACAGGGCCTTGGGGTCCATCGTGTAGTAGTTCGGACCGCCCTGAGGATCCTCGAAGGGCTGGTAGTTCGCGATCAGCGTGACGTACCCGGCTCGTCCGGGCTCGTAGCTGTTGAACATGTAGAAGTCGGTGCCGTCGACCTTCGGGTGGGTGGTGATAAAAGGCGCTTCCCGGTGGCTCGAGGCCCGTGCCGGCGCCGCAATTGCCAGCGTCATGGCGGCCGTGCCGATCAATAACAACCCATTCAGTTGCGCAAACCGCGTCGCGCGTATTGTGCTCGTCATAAACCCTCCATCGGTTTTCCCCAGGGGCAAAAGGATTGGTACGAACAGCACTACGGGTCGCGCCTCGCGCCGGATGCATGACTGAAAAAAGAAAACTGCACGAGCGGGAACGACTGACACAGCGGGAGAGGCCGCTGTATCCTCCGGCCCTATGCACCGGTGAGTGCATCCGCCGGGTTCCCGGCAGCGTATGGAGGGGATGGAGCAGTCGTGGCGACGGCGCTAGACGGCAATGAGCTTGACGAGCTGTTGGAGCGCTGCGCCCGCCGGGACGCCGAGGCGCTGCGGGCGCTATACGCGCGTACCGCGCCACAGCTTCTCGCCATCCTCGTGCGCATGCTCGGTACCCGCACCGCCGCCGAGGATGCGCTGCAGGATGTGTTCATCCGCATCTGGCAGCAGGCCGGGCAGTTCGCGCGCGTCAAGGGTCGGGCGATGGCCTGGATGGTCGCCATCGCCCGCAATCGCGCCATCGACCTGCAGCGCGCCGGGCGGCCGTCCGTATTGCTCGAGGCCGCGGAACTCGCGGGGGCCGAGCAAATGCGGGTCGAGGGACCTGCTGAGCATGCCGAGTTCGGCGCGGCACACGAGGCGCTGCGCCGCTGCCTCGAAATCCTGGGTACCGCACAGCGGCAGTGCCTGCTGCTCGCCTATCAGCGCGGTCTTACGCACGAGCGGATCGCGCTTTCGATCGGCCAGCCGCTCGGAACGGTCAAGAGTTGGGTGCGACGGGGTCTGCAGAGCCTCCGGGCCTGCATGGAATCATGAACTACAACCGCCCCGAACTGCTCGATCGACTGGCCGCGGAATACGTCCTGGGTCTGTTGCGTCATCGCGCGCGGGCGCGCTTTGAACGACTGTGCGCCGAGCTGCCAGCCGCGCTCACCGCCCGGCAGCGCTGGGAAGAGCGCCTGCTGCCCCTGAGTCTGGCGCTGGCTCCGGTCGCACCTGATGCGAATCGCTGGCCGCAGATTGAGCGCGCCATCGCCGCCTTGAACGGCGCTAGTGCCGCGCCGCGCGTCGCCACGCGTTCGGCGGCGCGGCGCTGGTGGCCGGTTGCGGCGGCAGCCGCCCTCGTCGGCGTCGCACTGCTGGTCGGCAAACTGACCTACTGGAGCGAACCTGCCTGGGAGCCCGTCGCCGTGCTCGCGCCCGCGAATGCGGCGCCGCTGTGGCGCCTGGAGCGCAGCGCGGATGGGGCGCAAATCACCATCCGCGCTCTCAGCCCCATCACGCTGAGCGCCACCAAGAGCTACGAGTTGTGGATACTGCCCAGCGCCGGCGGTAATCCCGTCTCACTCGGGCTCATGCCCCGCTACGGCAAGCTCGAGCGCCGGCTGACACCCGCACAGCGCACCTTGCTCGCCGCCGCCCGGCAGATCGCGGTGAGTGTCGAGCCGCTGGGTGGTTCACCTACCGGTGTGCCGACCGGCCCGGTCGTCATCGTCGCGTCGGTCATGCGGGCAACCTGACATGTCTGCAGCCGCTCGCGGCAAGTAGTTTTTTGCCCTCAGCCAAGCTTCGTACGCACCGATATTCTGGCGTCAGGCCTGGAATACCGGATAACTGTTGGGATGATGGCGTGCAGACGTCGAGCTGCCAACGTCGCAAAGTCTCGTTCCAATTCGCGATAGTTACTGATCAAGGCGTCGCCAAACTCGGTGACTAGCATGCCGCCGCCGTCCTTACCTCCGGTACTCGCCACCGTCACGGGCTCCCGGAACGACTGTTTCAGGCTGTTCACCAACAGCCAGGCACGACGGTAGCTCATCCCGATGCTGCGCGCCGCTCGTGACAGAGAACCGGAATCTCGGATGGCTTCGAGCAGACGGATTTTCCCGGGCCCAACGCTGGAATTTTTCGCGAAATCGATCCTGAAACGAACTCCGGGAGCAGTCATAGGAGGTTCTCCTCACCACAGCGACACAGGCGAGTCCATGTAAATCATCTTGCAAGCGCTCCCGTTTGCAAAGACCCCCATCTGCCAGCTTGCCCCAATTGGGAGATTGGGCTTTACGGGCGTAGACTGTGTTATATATGGCGGGATATAACGCCAATTAGTAATGGCGGTAACCGCCAGCCTTGGGAGTAAGGATAACCGTGAAAGATTCAGTCCCGGCCTTGGGTCTCACACTGCGGCCTGTCTGGTGTTGCGCCCTGGCCGCGACTTTCGCTTTGAATCAGGCAGCGCACGCTGCCGATGGTCCAACCCCCGAACCCGCCGCGGCCGCGCCAGCCGGCCCCGCAGGCTGCGCGAGCGTCCAGGAGTACTTCGCCACCGATTGCCCGCTGACCTGGCACGGCATCACCCTGTTCGGCGCGTACGACATCGGCGTGGGCTGGGTCAGCCACGGCTTACCCGAGAACGCCTATAACTATGAAGGCGAATCGCTGGTCAACCGGAACGGCAATCACTCGCAATTCCTCATTGCGCCGAACAACCTGTCGCAGACCGGTTTGGGCATCAAGGCGAAGGAAGAGTTTGTGCAAGGCTGGTCCGTTGTGTTCAACGCTTCGACCGGCATCAATCCACAGTCCGGCCAGTTCGCCAACATGGCAGCCACCAACACCGGCAACGCCGGACTTCCGCGGGGCAGCTACTCGTTCGCCGGCGACGGCGCGCGCGCGGGCCAGACCTTCAATGACGAATTCTATGGCGGTCTATCGTCCGCGTATTTGGGCACGCTGACCTTCGGTCGTCAGCGCGCTCTGGGTACCGATGCGATGCTCGCTTACGATCCGGCCGGCGGCGCCTATTCCTTTTCGTTCATCGGCTATAACGGCCTGATGGCGGGCGGCGGCGACACCCAGGACACCCGTTGGGACGAAGCCGTGAAATATCGCGTCACCTGGGATCCGGTCCATTTCGGCGCGATGTATAAATTCGTCGACGGTTCTGGCGGCTGCTATTCCGCATCCTCGGCCTGGACTGCCGCCACCTGTACGCCGGAAGAGCCGCATAACTCCGCCTATGCATTCGATCTCGGCGGAGACATCGGCAAGTTAGCCGCCGACGTCGTCTACCAACGTGTCAACCAGGCGATCAGCGTGCTCAACCCGTTGCTCGGGCCCGGGAGTCTGTCGGCGCCGTTTCAGTCGACCACCAACAGCATCAATACAAACCCGATCAACGGCGGCGTCAATCTGATTGGGACGAGCAACACTGAATATGGCATCGTGACCGACAACACCGCCATCATGGTCGCTGCCAAATATGCCTGGGACCCGTTCAGGTTCTATGGCGGCTACGAACACATCCGGCAGAATAACCCGTCGAACCCGTTGGGCGTTGGCGCCACGGCCCAGGGCGGTTATCTGTTGAGCGGCGTCGAAGACAACAATCTTGATTCTACCAAGGTCGTGCAGGTCGCCTGGACGGGTGTGAAATACGCCTTCGACAGCAAGACCGCCATCACTTTGTCCTACTATCGTGAGTGGCAGAACGACTTCCGTATTCCCTCGACCTGCTCGCCCGCCGCCGGTTTCCGCAGTTCCTGCTCCGGCACCCTCAACGAGGTTTCGCTCTATATGGATTATCACTTCACCAAGCGCTTCGACGCCTACGTCGGCATTGCGTATTCCGACGTCAGCGGCGGCCTGGCTATCGCCATTCCTCACGGCCCCGGCGTCCCCTATTACTACGACAACAACATTGCTCCGACAGTCGGTGGCCGCTTCACCTTCTGATCCGGTTCCGCGGCGATGATCAGCGCAAGCCACGGCAAGGGCCTCGCGCCGTCACAGCGAAGACGGTGCGCCGGCAGAGGTGTATTTCCCGGCGGATATCAGTGACGATCGGGCGAGAACGCTGCTGCTGGGCCGATCAGGTAGCCCGGTTAGCTCCCGCTAAGTAATCTCTCAGGCTTGGACCGAATGTGGGTCGATTTCCCAGCGACAAACGCCGGCCCGCGAAAGCTTGTTCGCGACCGGCGCTGCTGCCAGCGGATTGCCAGGCAATCAAAGTGATCGTCCGATACCTGGAATGCAGAGGGGGTGAAAGACAACGCTGCCAGGGCAGCCAGGGTCTCCGATATCTGTCAATGCCTGAGGATCGTCCGAATTGGCAAAATCCGGCAAGCTCCCTCAAGCTGGTCGGAGCATTCTAAACACACCCACAAGCTCCGGGAGCTGAGCAATGATCAGGCTGACGGTCATCCCCAGAGAAGACACGAAGCTCTACAACCTCTTGAGTGCCAAGGAAGTGGCACTTCGTAAGAAGCACCAGGGCACGCTACATCGCGCTGGCACGCGCAGAGCGGGTACCGAAAAATGGAAGCACGTGGCTTACACCGGACGGATTACGCTGCAGCGCTGCATCGGCGGAACCGTCGCCGCGGTGGTTGAGTCCAACGCACCGCGGGAAGAGTGGCAACTTCTGACATCCTTTGTCGGCTTTCTCGATCGCAATTTCCGCGATCACATTGCCTCGATTACGATCTGCTACGACAGGCAGGACAGCTGAGCCGCGCGCGCGACGTTCCTGGCAGGACTTGACGATGCGATATCCGACCCCGGTAGCCGAGGTCGGCCTGTTTGTCCAGGGTTGAATTGTCGAGCCATTTGGAAACCGCTCGGCCCGAGGCTCGAATTCAGCGCGCGGTTGCCACCTCTGACTCGACCGGCAGACAACGTTCGAGCTTGTCCAGCGAGCCGCTCCAGCCCCATTTGTGGCTATCCCGGGAAATCTCGGTCTGCAGCTGTTCGTGGGTGAAAGTGAGCTCGGTCCCGCTATCGATCGGCCGCAGATCCATTGC
>Ga0210393_10004173_pt1 | contig 11463 bp, 8 predicted proteins | sample IncBWC27OmetaG_FD_160068 | JGI IMG/M metagenome (GOLD analysis project Ga0210393, IMG submission 160068) | Forest soil microbial communities from Barre Woods Harvard Forest LTER site, Petersham, Massachusetts, United States - Inc-BW-C-27-O ... | reverse complement strand
GTCCAAAAATTCACCAAAACGACCTGGCCGCGAAACTCGGACAAGCGCAGATTCCGGCCATCCAAACCGCGCAGCACGAAATCGGGTGCCGACTTGCCCACGATGCTGGGTGCGGCCGCGGGCGACGCTGCGCCGATCGCAAGCCCAAGAATCAGCCCGCCGGCGAGCACTGCTCTACGCATGCGCTGCAACGATCAAAGTGACGCCGAAGCGCCGCGACTCATCAATCACGCTGGTAACCCCGCTGTGCTAGACCTCTCTCTTGAAGATGGGCCCCGTACCGGAAGCTTTGCGCCCTCGCCTTTCGGCGAGTTTGCCCTGATCAGACCTTATGCAAAATCGCACAATGCGAGCCGCAGTGTCAACGCAACGACTGCGCGTTCACTGGATTTCTGTATGACTTAGCGCACATTCGTGCAATTTCATTTGTCATCGGGGGATTTGAGCTGCAAAGCCTTCTCGCCGTCCATGCGGTCTTGGTGAGCCTTGCATCCGAGGACAATGGCATGTCTCCGGAATGAGACAGCAATAAAAGGGTCTGACGTCACCGTCAGACCCTTCGTTCAATGCCGGACCTTATTACGCAACCTTGCCGTTCACCAGACCGGCGAGCGGTTGCCACGCGATCAACGGTTCGAGCGCAGTGCCTGAGCCGAGACCGTTGTTCAAGTTCGGTGCCGGCCACAGGTTGGGCCACTGCGAGACGGCGTTGGCGCTGTGCAGACCCATGTAGTTGAGCACCACCATCTGCACCAGGTTGGGCACGTTGTTGCCCGCCGGACTGCTGGTGGTGTTTTGTGAACCATCGGGATTGAAGTTGCCGATCTGGAAACTCATCTCCGCATTGGCCTGCGCGGACTGCGCTCGGCCTGCCGGATTGAAAACCAGGAAATACGTCGCCGCGACGTTTTGGTTGTCGGCAGTCCAAACGCCCTTGCCGCGTCCGCCGACCGAGTTGTCGATCATGCCGCTGCTCGCCAACGAGCCGTCGCTGAATATATAGATCATCACGGGCTTGCCGACGCGATTGGCGTATTCCAACACGGCGCCGATGCAATTGCCCAGATTCAGATCGCGCGCTTCGCCGTCCATTCGGTTGCCCGAGTGATAGTCGAAGCCGCTCATTTCGATGGTGCCGGCGGCGGCATTGCCGTCGATGACCAATTTCATGATCGCGGCGGTCTTTTGATAGTCGGAATTGGCTTGGTATTCCGCCGTTTGAAAAATGCCGCTCGTGCCGACGATATTCGGATCCACGTCCGGATTCACGGCCGCGGGATTGCTATATCGGTCGACGGTGTAAGCCGCTTTGGTGAAGCTGCAAGCCTCGACTCCCGTCGGACCCAAGGCAGCCGTATTCAAAGCCGCATTGCTGGCGTACGCCGTCACACCGGGTGCGGAATACTTGGCATCGCTGACCCGCTTCATGGATTCCAGCACGTTGGTCACGTCGGCGGGATTGGGCAACAAGGTGCTGAGCTGTCCGGTGCTGACCAGACCCTTGCTGTCCCTCGAACTGTCGACCACCGTCGGTTGCGCAGCGGCGATCACCATGGTGGGCGGCGCCATCGAATTGCCGCCTGAGACCGAGCTGTTCGAGCCGATCAAGTTGAGCAAACCGCCGCGCGCGCCGAATTGATAAATACCGTACATCGGATTGTGCGGGTTGGTGTTGGTGTCGTTCTGTGATAACGCCGGAATAATCGTTCCGGTCGTGCCCGCCATGGCCGCCGGGCTGGCGCGCAGCTTCATGCCGCGCAGGTGCGCGCTGTCGGAGTGGTAGCGCAGGCCGAAACTTGAATCCACGAAGCTTCCCGTGGCGCTGGCGTTGGGCACCATGGAACCGGGCAGACCCAGTTTGCTGTAGCCCGCGACCGATAAGAAATCAAGCTGTCCGCCAGGACCGCCGACCAGCACGTTGGAGCCGGCGATGTTGCCGCCCCCTTGCAGGTCGAAACAGATGAATGGGATCAGCCCGGCGCCGGTCGTAATGCCGCAGGCGGTCACGGCGTTCTGGATATCCGAGGCCAGCGTCGCGCGCGCCGCGCGCGGATAAGCAAGCATTCCGGCCAGAGTCGGTGCGACCACCGTCGCGGCTCCCGTCCAGAAGCTCTGTGCGACGAACTCGCGGCGTGTGCGCGGCCGCGAATGCTCCTGCAGCAACAGCGGATCGTGTATTCCCAGCGCCTTGGTTCTCTTGCTCATAATATTAAGACCTCTCCGATTCGTCGTACTTAGTAGATCAACATGTCGGCGCTGCCGAAGGCCGTCGCGCAGGCCGCGGCGGTCACCGCCTGTACCCGAGCTGCGGTCGTGCACGGCGCACCCGAAGTGCTGCAAAGATTGACAATCAAGTTGTCGAGCTCGCCGGTGGCTCCCGTGATGGTCGATGCCGCCGGCTGATGCGCGCCGCTGGTCAGCACCTTGGCCGCGAGCGGACCGGTAACCGAGTCGATGCCACCCTGCGTTGAGAACAGTCCGGCGTTCAAACTCACACCCGGCAACATCTGCGCCAATAACGCCGGGTTATTGACCATCTCGTTGCAGTATTGGACGGCCAGCTGCGCGACGCCGACTTGGTTCGAGGAAGAGAATCCTTCCAGCGTCGGGTTCGGCGGCAACTGCTGTTGCACGGCTTGATAGGTCGCAACCACGTTCGGGTCGGTCGTCGGCACGCCCGTGAGTGCTGACAGCGTGGCGTTGATCTGGGCGAACGTTTTCACCCCGATGTCGGCCACCACCGGTCCCGGCGCAGGCGCGGGCGCAGTCGGTATGGCCTCGACGACCACATCGGTTTGGTTGCCCAACTTGTCGAAAGTCAGGAAGAACTGGTCGGTGGCCGGGCCGGCCTGCAGACCGATGACCGTGCCGATATTCGACAGCACTTCGCCCTGCGAGGTGTAGCCCGTACCGCTCACCGTCGTGTTCAGCGGGATATAGGCCTGGCCCACCTGCGGAACCGTGCCATTGATGCCGATGCGAATACCCTGCACCGGAATGCTGGGCAAGGTGCTCGCAGTAACGGTCGGGTCCAGCGAGATGAACGTGGGCTGATAGAACAGGTAGCTGTAGCTGTCGTATTGGCTGACCGTCATCATGATGTAGGCCTGTGATACGCCGGTCACGGTCGACACGTCGAACAGCAGGTAGTAGCGCTCGCCCACACCGGCGTTGAAGTTCTGCAGCACCTGCGCCGGCGTCATCGAGCGGCTGTGGATGGCGACGAACTTGATGAGGCCCTGCCAAGATCGATCGCCCGACACTTCGTTGCCGAGGACCAGCGCGAAGGTGCTGTCCCAAGTTGCGATCGTGCCGCCTTTCTGCGGGTCCGGGACCGGGACCAATGCGCCGTTGACGTAGATCTGACGGCCGTTCACGGCATCGTAGGTGAGCACGACGTGCTGCAAGGAGGCCTGCAGTGCCATCGCCGCGTCCGGTGTCTGCAACTGCGGCAGCCCGGTCAGCGCGGTGTTGGAGTTGCGCAGCATGAAGTCATAGTCCTGGTTGGTCTGACCCAGGGTGAAATTACGCGTGGTGTCGCCACCCGAGTAACTGACCATGTAAGAGTTGTTGACGGCGACCAACGCGGGCGCCACCCAGGCTTCGACCGAGAACTCGCCGGTAGCCTGAATCATGTTGTAGATCTTTTGGCTCGACTGGGTCGTCGCCTGTGCCTTGCCGCCGGCACCGACATTGATACCCCAGCCGCCGGCCAGCGTGACGTTGCCCGAGATGGTCAGGTCCGCGGACGGATCGATACCGCTGGTATCGAAGGTCGTGTTGTTCACGACCGATTGGAACTCGTACTTGGCGATGGTATCGGCGTCGTAGCGGCTCGCACCGCTCGCGATCGTGCCCTGGGTCAGGGTCAAGGCCTTGCTCACAACCAAGGCCGGATCGATGTTCGCCGGCGTAATGGTGGCGGCGAACGCCTGGATCTGCGCCAACATTTGCGCGGCATCGGAGGCGCAATTGTCCCAGCAGTTATGGTTGTCGGTGAACAGGCGCTGATAGAAGCGCGAGTTCGTGCCGCAGGTGCCGCCGTTGTTGCCGCCGCTGCCTGCGCAGCCCGTGAAGTCGATCTTCGGGATCGCGGCCGGATAGGCAACCAGGAGTGACGGATCCGCGAAGTACGGCGATTGTTCCACCGACGGGTCCGCGGTCGTTGCGTGGCAGCGCACGCAGTACTTGCTGGTGAGCGTGTAAATCGTTTGTTGATACTCGACGTAGGAGGCCGGGAAATTCAAGCTCTGGCCGACGGTTTGAGACGGCGGCGCTTGCAGCTGCACCGTGGTCGCCGACGTGGCGCCCGAGGCGTTGGCCCAGTTGGTGATCCAGGTCGTCAAAATCTGGCCGCAGGCACCGGGGTCGGCGAGCCAGCAGTTATGGCCGCCCGACACTTTGGTGACGATCATCGAGGTGGACGGCGTGGCCAGATTGACGACCGTATTGGCTTGCGCGTAAGCGAGGTTCACATCGTCGCTGCGCGCAAAGTTCGGCATCTGCGCCGGTGTGGTCGAGTTATGGCATTGACCGCAACGGTTTTGCGTGCGCACGTTGTTCCAGAAGTTGATTTGGAACGCGGTGACGTCGGCCGTGGCCGCCGGCGGTCCGGTGTAGGCGTCCGCAGTGACGGACTGCGATGGAGCTGGGTTGGTCGTGGTCGGCGCGCCCGCGCCGCCGCATGCGCTAAGGGCAATCGACGCCGCGAGCGCTGCCAAGCCGGTGATGCGTGTAACGTTCATGCTCAATTCCCCATGCAGTAGGCGGCGCCTTCAGCGAAGACTTGCCGCAGCGAATAGTTGTGCGCCTGGAACGAAGAGATCATCGAATTGATCTGGGTGAAGTCCTGCGATGTGTTCGGAGCGCGCAAGCACACATCCTTGAACACCCGCGTGACCTGGCAGTTGGCGAAAGCCGCACTGCTCTCCAATTCCTGGCCCAGAGACTTGGCGCCGTTGCCGCTGCCCGGCAGAGTTGCGCTCCATCCCAGTATGTAGTTCGGTCCCGCGCGCCAGCGGTTGTTCCAGCTGTCATCCATCGTGACGAAGCCTTGCGGGAAGTTGGTGTTGTTGATCGAGTACTTCGGCTGCACTTGACCGGCGGTGTAGACGATCTGACCGGTCGTGTCCGTCATGGTCGGGTCGGTGGCGCTGAAGTTGTAGTAGGCAAACGCCTGCGCCATCGGATCCATGCCGCTGTGACAGCCTATGCAGTTGGTCAAAAACAGCGTGCTCACGCCGCCCGGGCTGCGGGTCACGTCCTGGCGAATGCGATCCGGCGGGCGGGTGATGTCCATCACCAGCTGCATGTCATTGCAGAGATGATTCAGCATCGTGAAGCGGAACATCGCCCGGTTGGTGCCGTTGATGAAGAAGGCGCTTGCGGCACCGCGCGTGGTCAGCACGCCGGCGGTCGCGGTCGCCGGGATGCCCTCGAGCGACGACTGCGTGTTGGAAACCAAGTGCACGCTCAGGTCGACATTGTTGGCGTCGAGCGCATCGTACATCGCGTTATTGGAAGCCGAGTAAGCCGGCTCTCCCGACTTGCCGTCGCCGGTGTAAACCAGGTCGGCGCTGAGCAGGGTGTTGAAGGGCACATTGTCCTTCACCATGCCGATCACGGTCGCCGTATAGTCGTTGAGCGGCACGAACACCGATTGATCGCGGTTGGTCCACGGCGCCGCTAGATTGCGGATGGTGCTGTTGTAGAACTGCGGATCATTGGTGGCAATGAGCGCTGCGCTGACCGGGTCGGTCGCGGTCATTTGCGCAAGCTGCGCGGCCGTCGGCGGTATGCCGGCGATTCGGTTGTATATACGCGTCGCCTGGTCGGCGCTGGGGTTGGCTGCCAGGGCGTTTGCGCCAACCAGCGCCAGGGCGCCGGCGCACAAGGTCGCGCGAACTGCACGCGCAACAAGATTTGGCATCGCATTAGTACTGCGCGCAATCTGCGTCATTGGTTTCTCCATCCCGTTCTTCATATGCACATCCACTCGCGTGAGTTGTGGGTTCGACTTGGGTTGCGAATATACGCAGCAACCTGTACCTCAAGTAATGTCTCATCTGAACGACGTCGGCGTTTCGCGACAGTACCGAGGGGCAATACCAGACCTATATCCTGACCTCGATTTCCGCACGGTCTAGCGCGGCGTGCACAGAGAAACGGATATGGAAAAGTTCTTCTGTGAGTGCGTTAACAGTATGCGTATGAACATCGCACGAAGATGTGCGTATGACGCCGATTAAGTTCAATGACGCCGCTTGCACGCGTGCTGGTAGATCGCCGACCGAAACCACGAGTACAGGTAGCCATATATGATCACTTTCACACCGCGTGAACAGCGTCACGGTTTATTGAAGCTTGCGGCAATCGCGTTGCCCTTGCTCTTCGTGCTGGGATGCGAAAGCGCCACGACCGGTCACGCGCCGGGCGTTGCCGGCGGACAGACGCTGACCCCCGGGGTCACGAATTTCCCCCTGGCCTACATCAAGGCTCCGGTCATCACCAAGGACATCGACGTTCGCGATCTCATCACCTCTATTACGGGTAGCGACCTGTACATCCGCAGTCAGGCCAGCGCGGGGGGCGCCGAAGTCAACGTCACCGGCTCGATCACCAAGGGCACGGGCGCCGTGCGCGATCTCGACGTGTCGCCCGACGGAACCACGATTGTATTTTCGCTGCGTTTGCCGCTGAATCCGAAAAAGCAAAATACCGATGTCACGCAGCCGAACTGGCACATTTATACCTACAACGCCGCCACGCAGGCGGTCACACAGCTGACCAATGACAGCATTACCGCCGGTCACGACGTGGGCGCGCACTATTTGCCGGACGGCCGAATCATCTTCGCCTCGACCCGGCAGCTCGCCACCCAGTCCATCCTGCTCGACGAAGGCCGTCCGCAGTACGCAGCGCAAACCGACGATCGATCGCAATCGATTTTCTTGCTGCATGTGATGAACGGCGACGGCACCGACGCGCACCAGATCAGTTTCAACACCAATCACGATTTCGGGTCGTCTGTTTTGAGCAACGGCCAGGTGGTCTTTTCACGTTGGGAAGGCACCAACGGCGACCAGATCAGTCTGTATCACGGCAACCCCGACGGCACCGGCGTCGAGCTCTACTATGGTGCCAACAGTCATGCCACCGGCGCCAATATTGCCGGAACCAACAACAACGTCATTCAATTCCTGAATGCGCGCCAACTGCCCAACGGCAATCTGGTGGCCATCGTGCGTCCCTTCTTGGGCACGCAATTGGGCGGCGACATCGTTCAGATCAATGCCCAAGGCTTCGTTGAAATCCATCAGCCGGCCGCGCCGGGTGGTGGCGCGGGCACCGCGCAGACCAGCGCGACGAATTTGGGTGTGACCACGGATGCGAACATGCCGTCGATGGGGGGGCGCTTCGCCTCGGTGTATCCACTTTATGACGGCACCAATCGCATGTTGGTGAGCTGGTCGCCCTGCCTGGTGCTCGACACCACGGTCACGCCCAACGCCACCAACCTTTGCACCTCATCGAATACTGCCGGCGCCAACGTGACGCTGGCACCTCCGCAGTACACCCTGTGGGTCTATGATTTGAATGCGGGCACATTGGGACCCTTGTTGAGCGCCGATGTGGGCACGATGGTCCTCGAGCCCATCATTTTACAGCCCAGAACACCGCCGCCGTCGATCTTGGTTGATGCGGCTCCGGCGCCCGGCCAGGCCGCGACCATGGCCACCGCGGGCGTCGGATTGCTCGATATAAGTAGCGTGTACGACGTCGATGGCGTCGATACCGCGACGCCGAACATTGCTGGGGTGTCCAATCCGGCCAACCCGACTTTTTATACCCGTCCCTATCGGTTCATCAGAATCGAAAAGGCCGTGGAGATTCCCGGCAAGACGGTGCGCAAGATCAATAATTCGGCGTTTGGACCGGCCGGCATGGGGATGCGCGAGATCTTGGGCTATGCGCCCATTCAACCGGACGGCTCGGTTCAGGTTCAAGTTCCCGCCAACGTGCCCTTCACAATCGATATCGTCGATGTAAACGCCAAGCGCGTCACCGCGCAGCACACCAGCTGGCTGCAGCTGCTGCCGGGAGAGACCAAAACCTGCAACGGTTGTCACACCACGGCCAACATGACCTCGCATGGTCGAGCCGGATTGACCAACCCGGTGAATCCGGGCGCGCCGACCACCGGCACACCGTTCCCGAATACCAATCCGGCGCTTGCCCTGACTAACGCCGGCGCGACCATGGCGCAGACGCTCGCCTTGAGCACCTGTAGCGCCAACGGCACGACGCCGACCGGCAATACGACGCCGTGTTCGCAAATCTTGAATTCGGATGTGATTTACGACGGCATTTGGACGGTCGGTACGACGCCGCCGCAGCCGGACGCGCCCTTTACTTATGCCTATGCAGACCTGACGTCGGCTTCGCCGGTCACTGCGGCGACCAATCCGAATTGCGTGACCTGGACCGCGCAATGCCGCGTCACGATCCACTACGCGAGCGCCGCGGACATCGCGATGCGGCTGCCGTATATCCAGTCGGTGTGGAACGATGCGAGCCGCACCAACACGGTGAACGGCGTGCCGATGACCCCGACCGTCTGTTCGGTGTGTCATGACCCGGTCAATGCAATGGCGATGGTGCAAGTGCCGCAGGGTCAGCTCGACTTGACCGGCTCCGCTTCCAGTGTCGATACCACCGTCGTCACCTCATATGAGCAACTTCTGTTTGCACATAATGCACAGACGCTTAATATGGGCGTGCTGCAAGACCTGCTGGTGCCGGCGCCCGGACCTCCGGACCCGGTGACTGGTTTGCCGACGACCATCATGGTGCCCGTCTCATTGGCGCCGCCGATGAGCGCCGGCAGCGCTGCGGGTTCAACAACGTTTTTTAGGATGTTTGACGGTAGTTTTCATGACCCTGTACTCGATCACACAGGTTACTTGTCCCCCGCGGAGTTGCGATTGATCGCCGAATGGTTGGATATCGGCGCGCAGTTTTACAACGATCCGTTTGTTGCGCCCGTAGCGAACTGACCTGATGCGTCGTCTGCTCGCGCTGGTGCTGTTGGTGCAGGCGTTACATCTAGGACTGGCAAATGCGGCGGCAAAGAATCTCGTGCTGGTCGTCACGGACCCGTACTTGGAGATGCACTCCGGGCCGGGCCGGGGCTTTCCGGTGGTGTATGTCATTGGGCGCGACGAAGTGCTCACCGTGCTCTATAGCCGCACCGACTGGTTCAAGGTGCGTGCGCCGCATGGCAATGAAGGCTGGGTGCGCCGCGCGGACCTGGCACGCACGCTGCTGGAGTCCGGCGAGCCGGCGCCGATACCGCCCTATCCCGAATTCGCTTCGCATCGCTGGGAACTGGGCGCCGGCTACGGCGTGTACAACCGCGAGAATCTCGTCACAACCTATGCGGATTTCTCGCTGACCACGAGCCTCGACGTCGAGCTCGCGGTTCAGCAAGCCTTCGGCACGCTCGACAACCGCTACATCGCGTCGATCGGCATGCGGCATACGTTCATTCCTGAATGGAAGTGGTTTTCGCCGACTGCCGGAATCGGTACTGCTTATCAGTATATCCAGGACAAAGTGCCACCCGCTCCGCTGCAGAGGAGCAACGAAATGGCTTACGTTTCATTGGGTGCGCGCGGATTCATCACGCGGCGATTTTTGTGGCGCGTCGACTGGCGCCATTACGTCGTCTTCAACGACCTGAATGTGTATGAGGATTTAGAAGAATGGAAATTCGGCTTAGCTGTATTCTTCTAGCCGTCGCGCTGCTGTCCGGCTGTAGCTGGTTCCACCGTGGCAACAAGGCGCCCCCCGAGGTCGTCGCCGAGGAGCCGCAGGGCGAACCGTCCATCGTCGAGCCTCAGGTCACTCGTCGCGTCGTCAAAACGCCCCACATCAAGGCCAAGGACTTTGAAATCGGCGGCTATTACGGCGCGCTCAGCATTCAAGATTTCGGCACCAATCCCATCTACGGCGTGCGCGCCGCGTACCACGTGTCCGAGGATATTTTCCTGGAAGGTTTTTTGGCGCGATCCAAGGCCGGCACGACCAGCCTCGAAGATGTTTTCCCGGACATTACAGTTGTCAGCAACTCTGGGAGGCAATTCACGTATTACGACCTGGACGTAGGCTACAACGTACTCCCCGGTGAGATTTTTCTCGGGCGCGGGCGCGCGTTCAATTCGGCCCTTTACGTGACAGTCGGCATGGGCGATGTGAAGTTCGCGGACAAGGATCAATTTGCACTGAACTTTGGAGTGGGTGAGCGGCTCTTGATAACCGACTGGCTGGCCCTGCATCTCGATGTCAGAGACCACATCTTTGAGACCAACTTGACCGGCCGCACCAAGAATGTGGACAACATCGAAGCCACCCTCGGCTTAACCGTTTTTTACTGATCAGGAGTATGAATCCATGCTTAGTACTAGAATTCTCTTGAAACGCTGTGCGATGGCGGCGATAGTCGTCGCCTCCACTGCGTTTGCCGCCGGCGGCGACGCTTCCGGTCCCGCGCCCTCATTTACGCTGACCACGCTGGCCGGCCAGCCGAGCGGCCTGAGCGCCTACAAAGGTCAGGTGGTCATGGTCAATTTCTGGGCGACCTGGTGCGGACCGTGTCAACAGGAAATGCCCTTGCTCGACCAGATGTACAAGAAGTACAAGCCGGCGGGGTTCACCCTGATCGGCGTCAACGTCGACAAGGAAGCGCCGCCGGTCAAGCAGCTGCTGGAGCGCAAGCCGGTCAGTTTCCCCGTGCTCTTGGATCCGGCCAACCAAGTGAGCAAGGCCTATCACGTCGATGAAATGCCGAGCTCGGTCATCATCGACCGCAAAGGCCAGATTCGCTACATCCACCGCGGCTACAAGCCCGGCGACGAAAACGACTACCAAGATCGTATTCGTCAGCTCATCCGGGAGTAACCCATGGGCCGCGCTCAGACTCTGCTGTCGGGAATGGTGTTGGGCACGATGCTGCTGTCGAGCGGCTGCAGCATCCAGCCCTGGGTGAAGCCCTACGAGCGCGATCGCCTGGCCGACCCCATCATGGCCTGGGACCGCGACGCCATTTCGGCCGCCTATCTCGATCATATTCGGGAATCCAGAGAGGGTTCGCGCGGCGCAACCGGTGGCGCGGGCGGCGGCTGCGGCTGCAATTGACGCAGACGCATGAAGCATCGGTTCGCATGAGGCAAAAGCACATCTTCGCTCGCGCGGCAGTGATCGCCGCTCTGCTGTTGGTGCGCAGCACGAGCGCTGATGTGCTCCCTGACGATCGCGCCGACGTTTTCTACAGCAAATACAGCGGCGGCGGCATGGACATCACCGGCTATTCGGCCACCGCGCGCGCCAAGATCACCGAGAACTTTGCGGTCGAGGCCAACTATTTCATCGACAAGGTCAGCGGCGCATCAATCGATGTATTGA
>Ga0210393_10004172_pt1 | contig 11465 bp, 11 predicted proteins | sample IncBWC27OmetaG_FD_160068 | JGI IMG/M metagenome (GOLD analysis project Ga0210393, IMG submission 160068) | Forest soil microbial communities from Barre Woods Harvard Forest LTER site, Petersham, Massachusetts, United States - Inc-BW-C-27-O ... | reverse complement strand
GCTTCGAGTAGTTCGCGGAATTTAGCGCATGCGCTCACGTGGTGGCCTCCATTCTTCTTTCAAGCGCAACAGACCGTTGCGAATCCAACTTTTTACTGTGCCGAGTGGCTCTTTCAAGGCCGCGGCGATTTCGGAGTGGCTCAAACCTTCAAAGTAGGCCAGCTCGATGGCTCTTTTCTGCTGCGGGCTGAGCGAGGCCATCAGTGCGCGAACTTTTTCGGCGCGGCGCTTTTCGTCCAATTGCTGCTCATACTGCGGCACGGTCGCAATCGGCGGCAACTCCTCGGTCTGGTCTTCGCGGCGGCGCTGGCGTTCGCTTTTCAGGCGAAGCGTGTCGAGCGCGCGGTTGCGAGCCAACGTAAAAAGCCAGGGGACGAAGGGGCCGCGCGAAACATCATACTGCGCGGCGTTGCGCCAGAGCTGGAGGAAGACGTCTTGAACAACTTCCTCGGCGGTGCCCGCTTGCTGCAGGATGCGCAGGACCAGGGAATAAATGGGGCGCGAATGGCGGTCGTAGAGCTGCTCGAAGGCGCTCACATCTTTTTGAAGAAGCCGGTGCACGAGCGTCGCGTCAGGCGACACTTCGCGGTTCGCCGTTGGTATCAGAGCCGCCAGGAACACGGGTTAGGCTTCTTGGTCTCCTAGATCAATATACGATGCCTGGTATCAGTTGGATGAGGCGCAGTTTGCAGTTTCATTGCGCCAGCCGCTTGGCGACTTCTTCGGCGGTGGCCAAGGCTTGCTCGACGCAGGAGCCGATGGCGGGGCCACGGAGGTAGTTGCCTATAAGCCAGATGCCTGGATTGCTTTTTAGAAGAGTTGCGAGGGCGGCCAAGCGGGCGGCGTGGCCGAGATTGAACTGGGGAAGTGCGCGGGGCCAAATTGTGACGTTTGAAAAAGTTGGCTCGGGATTGATGGAGAGAATCGACGAGATTTCGCGATGTACCAGGGCTGCGAGATTGTCGGGGGTCAACTTTGCGGCGGCGGGGTCGGTGGTACCGCCGACGAAGGAGGTCAGAAGAGCGTGACCATCGGGGGCGCGGCCGGGGAAGAGGGAGGAATTCCAGACGGTGCCGAGGACGCGGAGACCGGCGGAGCGCGGCACGAGGAAGCCAAAGCCGTCCAAGGAGTGGGTGATGGCAGATTTCGGGTAGCCGAGGGAGACGACGGCGACGGCGGCGAATTCGACGGGGCCGAGTAGAGACTCGAAGGAGGAATCGAGATCGGCGAGAAGCCTTCCAGCTGTGTCAGGAGGTATCGCCAGAATCAAAGCTTTCGCCGAAAGAGAGTCACTATTTCCTTCGCCTTCAATTTGAACAGTGAAGGAGGCGTCAGGGTTTTTTGTGAGCCTGATGATCTTCGCGTTCGTCCGCATGGCCGCACCGAGGTTTGTGGAAAGAGCACGGACTAGTGCTTCAGTGCCACTGCGGAAGGTTTGCAAGGTGGGATGTTCGCGGGGGCCTTTTTTGGTTTTGGCGAGGCGCAGCATGCCGCGAACGATGCTGCCGGAAGATTTTTCGGCTTCGTAGAGCTGGGAGAAGGTGCTGCGGACGCTGAGGCGCTCGGGATCGCCGGCGTAGACGCCGGAGACGAAGGGGCCGACGAGGCGGTCGAGGAGTTGGGCGGAGAATTTTCTGCGCGTGAATTCAGCGATGGATTCATCGGCGTCGGGCGGGGTGCTTTTTCCGAAGACGTCGCGGAGGAGGGCCCATTTTGTCGAGGCGTCGATTAGGGAACTGGTGAAAAATGCGAGAGGGCTTAGGGGCACGGGACGAAGTGTGCCGTCGATCAAGACGTAGCGGGGCGCGTGGGGCGGGGCCTCAATGATTTCGTTAGTGATGCCGAGTTCGGCGCAGAGTTGGCGGAGCGCGGGGGTGCTGCTGAAACTTTGGGGGCCCAGTTCCAGGAGGAAGCCGTCGCGGGTGATGGATTGTATGACACCGCCGGGGCGGGGAGCGGCTTCGAGAAGTTGGGCGTCGATACCGGTTTTGCGGAGGGCGTAGGCGCAGACGAGGCCGGAGATTCCACCGCCGATCACCAGAGCTGGGACGTGACGGGTCACGGAGTTGTCAGCATCCTCGCGGACTCAGAGAGTTTTGGAAAAGAGCGGCTTGCTGCTGATGAGCTGCTGTTTTTCAAGATAGGGATCGAAGACCATGGCCAGATTGCGGATGAAGATGCGGCCCAGCCAGGTGGCGCGAATTTCGCCGCGATCGAGGAGGACCAGGCCATCTTCGCGGGCGGGTTCTAGGCGGCGGAGTTCGTCGGCGAAGTAGTGGTCGAAGTCGATGGCGAATTCTTGCGAGATTTCGTCTTTGATCAGAATGGTGTGGCAGAGCAAACGGCTGATGACGGCGCGGCGGAGGCGATCTTCATCGGAAAGGTGGTAGCCGCGCATGGTGGCGATTCCGCGTTCGTTGACGGCTTTTTGCCAGGAAGGGATGTCGCGATAGTTTTGGGCGTATGCGCCTTCGAAACCGCTGATGGCGGTGATGCCCATGCCGTAGAGGTCAGCGCCGGCTTTGGTGGTGTAGCCCTGAAAATTGCGGTGCAGCGTACGGTTTTGTTGGGAGACGGCGAGCTCATCGCCGGGCTTGGCGAAATGGTCCATGCCGATGTAGAGATAGCCGGCTTCGAGAAATTTCAAGAGACCAGTACGGAAGATTTCGAATTTTTCCATGCCCTCGGGGAGATGAGCAGCGAAGGAGCCTTGCTGCTTCTTGAGCCAGGGCACATGGGCGTAGCTGAAGAGAGCGACGCGATCGGGGGCTAGTTCGAGAATTTGGTCTACGGTGTGGGCAAAGCGATCGGGCGTTTGATACGGCAGGCCGTAAATCAGGTCGACGTTGATGCTGTCGAAGCCGAGTTCACGGGCGGCAAAAAGGAGGTCGCGGGTCATTTCGAACGGCTGGATGCGGTGAACGGCCTTCTGGACATCGGCATGAAAATCCTGAATGCCCATGCTGAGGCGATTGAAGCCGAGGTTGCGGAGCGTTTCCAGATGTTCACGCGAGGTGACGCGCGGGTCCACTTCGATGCCAACCTCTGCGTCTGGGGCGAGATGGAAATGCTCGCGCGTGAAGCCGAAGAGGTCTTCAATTTGCGCGGGGGTCAGGTACGTGGGAGTACCGCCGCCCCAATGAAATTGCACGACGAGGCGGTCTTTGGAAACGCTGCGGCTGGTGCGCTCGATTTCTTTTTTTAGGATGTCGAGGTAGGGCGGCGCGACGCCTTTGTTTTTCTCGATGACGACGTTGCACGCGCAAAAAAGACAGAGGCTCTCGCAAAAGGGGATGTGCATGTAGAGCGAGACGGGAGTCTTGGCGCGGTCCGCTTCGTCGTGCACTTTTTCGAGATCGGCGGGGCCGAAGTTGTCGTTCCAGACTGGCGCGGTAGGATAACTGGTGTAGCGCGGGCCGGGGCGATTGTAGCGGGAGAGAAAGTCTTCGCCGACGTGCAGCTCTTCGCGCATTTGCTGCATATTTGGATGGGCAAGTGTCATGGCGGCGTTTCTCATCTTGCCTGGGCAGCGGGCCGGGCATCTTGCAACAATACACCTTGGCCGGTTTCGACGAACAGCTTGGCGTTCTCGACGGGGGTGTTCTGCAGGATTCCGTGGCCGAGATTGAGAATGTGGCCCTGGCCGGCGAGTGAGTTGACGGTGGTCAGTGTCACGTCGCGAATTTTTTCTGGCGGGCCAAGAAGGATTGCTGGATCCACATTACCTTGCAACGCGATTTTCGGCCCTAGAGTTTTTCGGACTTCCGCAAGATCCAAGCGCCAATCGAGGCTGAGCACGTTTGCGCCGGAATTGGCAAAAGCCGGGAGCAGATGCTGGGATGCCTTGGTGTAATAGATAACCGGGACCGAACCGCCAATTCCAGAGATGATTTCCTGAACGGCGGGCAGAGCAAATTCCCGGTAGTCTTGCAGACTCAACTCACCACACCAGGTGTCGAACAACTGAACGGCGGAGGCGCCTGCGGCAATTTGCGCTTTCAGATACGGAATCGTTGCCTGGGCGATGCGGTGGAGCAATTCGTGGAAGGTCTTTGGCTCGTGATACAGAAAACTTTTGACCGTGGCGAAACCTTCCTTGGTTTTGCCCTCCACCATGTAACAGGCGAGGGTCCAAGGGGCGGCGGCAAAGCCCAAAACGGGAACCTCTGATCCAACGGATTTGACGATGCGGCGGATGGCTTCGGGCAGAAAGCCGGTTTCCGTCTCCGGGTCGAACAGTTTGAGTTTGTCAACGTCGGACTTGGAGCGGACTGGATTGGGGAGATTGGGGCCGGCGTCGCCAAGCTCGAGATGCAGGCCCATCGCTTCGGCGGGGATTAAGATGTCTGAGAAAACGATAATGGCGTCCACTCCTAGCCTTCGGAAGGGCTGGAGGGACACTTCGACGGCGAGCTGCGGGTTCTTGCAAACCTCAAGAAATGCGTGCTTTGCGCGGATTTCGCGGTATTCAGGAAGGTAGCGGCCGGCCTGGCGCATCATCCAGACTGGAGCGTGGGGCAGGGATTCGCCGCGGCAGGCACGAAGGAATAAGTCTTTTCGATTGATTGCGTCAGCCCGTGTAGTCATGTCCCGTCCCAGGAAGCAAGGATAGCAAATCCAGGCCCGTCCTGCTGAAACGGCTGTGCGAGGTGGCGCGATTGTGCGTGGAGCAGTAGGTGTGGGTATACTCGCAGTGGTGGGGAGAGTCTCGTTTGGGATTGACTCGGCCACAAATCGGGAACGAGCGACTTGAGATAAGCCCCTGATTGCGAATAATGAATCATCCATTTCTCATTTTGACGCTGCTTGCCTACGTGCTGAGCCTGGGGCTGTACGTTCGTTTTTTGAATACCGGCAAAGAGATCACGGGCCGGCTGGGAACGTTGTTTCTTGCCCTGGGATTGGTGACCCACTACTTGGCGCTTCTGGAGAGGTCGCGAGGTTCGCACACGGTTCCGTACCACGATCTTTACGGCTCCATGTCGCTCTTCGGATGGCTTCTTGCGCTGACGTACCTGGGGTTGGAGTTCTACCACCGACAAAGGTCGGTCGGGGCTTTTGTTATGCCGTTTGTGCTGGTGTTTTTTCTGGCGGCACACCTTGCCCCCGCGGATCGGCTTGCGCCGCCGGCCACGCACGGCGTTGTTTTCGCGCTGCATGTTACGTTGAGCATCCTGGCGTATGCGGCGTTCGCGCTCTCCTTCGTACTCAGTATGATTTTTCTGGGGGAAGAACGGCATTTGCGGCGTCACCAGCTTGGCGAAATGGTATGGCGCCTGCCGCCGCTAGATTTGCTGGAACGGATGAGTCGATCGAGCGTTTTGGTGGGAGTGGTTTCCATCGCCATCGGAACGGCACTGGGTTTCGTTTCGGTGGACCGGCTGGCGGGGCAGCACTCGTTTTTCGATGCGAAATATGTGATCACGTTGCTCGTGTTGATCTTGTATGTGCTGTATTTCCGTTTGGCGCGGACCACGACTTGGCGCGGGGCGCGCGCCTCTAAACTATGCATTTTTAATTTTGTCGTGGTGGTGCTCAGCTTTACAGTCGTGAATTTGTACTTGTCGCATAGCCACCGCTACTTCTAGGAGCTAGTGAACCGCGACATGGAAATCGTTCTCGTCGGATTGAACCACCGGACCGCCTCGGTCGAGGTGCGCGAGCGGGTGTCGTTCACCAACGAACAGGCGCGGCGCGCCGCGGATGAACTGCGCTCGCGTGGAATTCTCGAAGAGACGCTGGTGCTCTCGACGTGCAATCGCAGCGAAGTGTATGGTGTGCCGCCTGAATCTTCGCATGAGTGTGCGCCGGGGCTTTCTTCGTTTTTGAGTGAATTCCATGCGGTGCGGCCGGATGTTTTGAGCGTATCTCTCTACCACCACTACGATCGCGAGGCAGTGCGACATCTCTTCCGTGTTTCGGCGGGATTGGATTCCATGCTGCTGGGGGAGGCAGAGATCCTGGGGCAAGTGCGTGAGGCATACCGCTTTGCGCACGAGCAAGGCGCGACGGGACCGGTGTTGAACAGATTGTTTCAGGGCGCGCTGGAGGTAGGGAAGCGCGTGCGTTCGGAGACGGAGCTGGGAACGCGGCCGATGTCGGTGGCGGCCGCGGGCGTGAAGCTGGCAGAGCGGATCTTTGGCAAGATGAACGAGCGGGAAGCGCTCGTTGTTGGGGCTGGAACGATCAGCGAGCAAGTGGTCTCGCAACTGCGGGATCGCGGCATCGCGCACTTGTCGGTGATGAATCGCTCGCGGGACCGAGCGGAAGAACTGGCGAAGCAGTTCGAGGGGAAGGTCGTTGGGTGGGGCGAGTGGGATACGGCGTTGCAGTCGCCGGATGTGGTGGTGTCATCGGTGTCCGCAGAGGAGCCGGTGCTGCGGCGCGAAATCGTAGAGTCCGCGATGGCGGCGCGGCAAAACCGGGCATTGTTCCTGATGGATCTGGGGATGCCGCGGAACATCGAGGCCAGCGTCGCGAAACTGTATAACGTTTATGTTTACACGATGGATGACCTGAGCGACATCGTGCAGCAAAACCGTAATGCACGGGAGAGTGAGATTCCGCGAGCCGATGGGATTGTTGAGGAACACGTTGGGAAATTTTTGTCCTGGCAGGCAAGTGTTGAGCTTGTGGGACTCGTGGAAGCTTTGCGGGCGAGGATGCGGGAAGAACGCGCGGCGTTCATTCGGGCGCGAATGGAGTCGATGAATCATTTGAGCGAAGCGGACCGGGCTCGCGTCGAAGGGCTGATGGACGAAATGCTGGAGAAATTGCTCTTAAAACCAGCTGAGCAGTTGCGCGGCGAAAAAGAGTTGCGGCGGAAAATTCATAACGTCGAAGCGCTGCGCGACCTCTTCCTTTCGAACCGGGAGAAGCCGTGAGAATCCTGCGGATCGGGACGCGCGGCAGCATTCTGGCCAAGTGGCAAGCGGAGTCCATTCGCAAACAGCTGTTTGCGGCGACGGGGATGGAAGCGGAAATCGTCATCATCAAGACCGCGGGCGACAAAATGCAGCACATGCCGCTGACGCAGATTGGCGGGAAGGGAATTTTCATCAAAGAGTTAGAAGAGGCGCTGCTGGAGGAAACAATCGACCTGGCGGTGCACAGCGTGAAAGACATTCCTACAGATACTCCTTCGCGGTTGATGTTTCCGGCAGTTTGCCGGCGCGATGATGTGCGCGATTGTCTGGTGGGATCCACGCTTGCGAATTTGCGGCAAGGTGCGCGCGTGGGAACGAGCAGCTTACGGCGGCAAGCGCAGTTGTTGCATTTGCGGCCGGACCTGGATATTCGCGACTTGCGAGGAAATGTTGATACGCGATTGCGGAAGGTCGAGAGCGGAGAGTATGAGGCCGTGATGGTCTCGAAGGCGGGTTTGGATCGGCTCGGGTTGAGCAAGCGGATTTCGGAGACGCTGGAGCCTGATGTTTGCATGCCGGCGGTGGGGCAGGGCGCGATTGCGGTGGAATGCCGGCTGAGGGATACGGAGGCGGGAGACATTTTGGCACCGCTGGATCATGCTGATACGCGGACAGCGATTATTGCGGAACGCGCGTTGCTGTCGGCGTTACACGGCGGCTGCCAGGTGCCGATGGGAGCGTGGGCGAGGATCGAGCGTGGGGAGCTTCTGATGGAGGCGTGTGTTTGCTCCGTCGATGGCGTGCAATACGTGAAGCAACGCGCGGTTGCGCCGCCGGATCAGGCCGCGGCATTGGGCGAGCACATGGTGCGGCTGCTGATTGAAGCGGGGGCGCAGTCTATTTTGGAAGAAGTGAGCCGCCAACGTGGGTGAGACAGGGCGATCGCCGCTGGCGGGGAGACGCATTGTCATTACTCGGGCTGCGCAGCAGAGCGAAGCAATCGCTCGCGAACTCTCCGCTCTTGGTGCAATTCCAGTGCTGCTTCCGCTTGTGGAGTTTGAAGAGCCGGGCGATTTTTCGGCGCTGGACGCAGCGCTCGGGCAGACGGAGCAATTTGGGTGGATCATATTCACGAGCGGCCAAGCAGTTCGAGCGGTTGCGGCGCGAAGCGAGAGACTGGGGCATCCCTTGCGTCAAACTGCGAGCAAATCACGGATTGCGGCAGTCGGCCCCGTGAGCGCTGAAGCGGTCCGGCAGGTTGGATTGCCTGTTGAGTACGTAGCGAAGAATCATAACGGTGTAGCGCTGGCAAACGAATTAGGAGAGCGGCTCCGGGAGCAACAGGTGCTCCTGCCACGGAGCGATCGAGCCAATCCGGAGTTGCCTGCGGCACTGAGAGGGCACGGCGCGCAAGTTACAGAAGTTGTGGCGTATCGGAATTTGATTCCGGGTGCAGTGGATAAGCAGAATTTGGGAAAGATCGCGGCGGGAGAAGCGGACGCGATACTTTTTTTCAGCCCTTCTGCGGTGCAACATTTCGGAGAATTGCTTGGAAGTGAGAGGCTGCGTACGCTGCAAGAGCAGATAGCGATCACGGCGGTGGGTCCGGTCACCGCGAACGCCTTACGGCTGGCGAAGGTTGAACGCATGGTTGTGGCGGCAGACACGACAGCTGGTGCGGTGCTAATGGCGCTCGGCGAGCATTTTGCGGATATGGCGAAGCATTCAACGGCGGGAGCGAAGCGAGGATGAGTTTTCCGACACAACGGCCGCGGCGGTTGCGGCGAAGCGAAGCCCTGCGGAACTTGGTCCGCGAGACGCGACTGACGACGGCGGGGCTTATTTATCCCATGTTCGTTTGTCCGGGCACGAAGGTGCGGCAGGAAGTCAGTTCCATGCCGGGCGTCTATCAGCAGTCGGTGGATCAGATTGTCGAAGAGTGCCGGGAGGTGGAGTCGCTGGGGATTCCGGGGATTATTTTGTTTGGGTTGCCGGAAACCAAGGACGCGCGGGGCGCGAGTTCGCTCGGAGCCGACGGCGTGGTTCAGAGGGCCATCGAGGCGATCCGAAAGGCAGAACTGAAACTTTTGGTAATGACGGACGTGTGCCTGTGCGAGTACACGGATCACGGCCATTGCGGCGTGCTCGAGGATGGCGATGTGGCCAACGACGCTACGGTGGTGATTCTTGCGCAGCAGGCGCTCTCGCATGCGCGGGCGGGGGCGGACATTGTCGCGCCGTCGGATATGATGGACGGTCGAGTAGCAGCGATTCGCGAAATACTGGATCAACACAAGTTTGAGAACATCGCCATTCTTTCGTATGCGGCGAAGTATTGCTCGGGATTCTATGGACCGTTCCGGGAGGCGGCGCAGTCGGCTCCGCAGTTTGGCGACCGCCGCAGCTATCAGATGGATCCGGCGAATGTGCGCGAAGCGTTGAAGGAAGTGGCGCTGGATTTGGATGAAGGCGCGGATATGGTGATGGTGAAGCCGGCGCTGCCGTATCTGGATGTGATTCGTCAGGTGCGCGATGCGTTTGACGTCCCGGTGGCCGCTTACAACGTCAGCGGAGAGTATGCAATGGTCAAAGCGGCAGCGCAAAAGGGCTGGCTAGACGAACAGCGCGTGGTGTTGGAAATTTTGACGGGGATTCAGCGCGCTGGAGCGGGGATCATTTTGACCTACCATGCCAAAGACGTCGCACGCTGGCTGAAGGCGTGATAGTTTGACAGAGAAAAGATGAGCGCAACCCAACCACAATTGAAGCGCGAGCGGAAACGTTCGCGAGAGATTTTTGAGCGCGCCGAGAAGGTGCTGGTCGGCGGCGTAAACAGTCCCGTGCGGGCGTTCCGGTCGGTTGGCGGGGAACCGCTGATTATCGAACGCGGCAGCGGGCAGTTCTTGTACGACGCGGATGGGAATGAGTTGCTTGATTACGTGTGTTCGTGGGGCGCGATGATTCTGGGGCATGCGAACCCCGCGATTAGTGATGCCATTGCGGAGCAGGCGCGGCGGGGGACTAGCTTTGGGGTGACGACGGAGTTGGAACTGGAGCTAGCGACGCTGATCACGCAGGCGATTCCGTTTATTGAGAAGATCCGGTTTGTTTCGAGCGGGACGGAATCGACGATGAGCGCGGTGCGGCTAGCGCGCGGCGTTACGAAGCGCGATTTCATTGTGAAGTGTGAGGGTTGCTACCACGGGCATGCGGATAGTTTTTTGTCGCAGGCAGGCTCGGGGCTGGCCACGCTGGGGATTGCGGAGTGTCCGGGAGTGCCGCAGGCGTTAGCGGCGCTGACGTTGAATGTGCCGTTCAATGATCTTGATGCGGTCGAGCGGGTATTTGCGGGACACAAAGGACAAATTGCGGCGGTGATCGTCGAGCCGATCGCCGCGAATATGGGAGTCGTGTCGCCGGAAGCTGGGTTCTTGAAGGGCTTGCGCGAAATTACAAAGAAGAATGGGGCGCTGCTCATCGTGGACGAAGTGATCACGGGGTTTCGTTTGCGGTATGGATCGGTGCAGAAACTGTTCGACATTGAGGCAGACCTCACGACGCTCGGGAAAATTATTGGCGGCGGAGTGCCGGTGGCGGCGTATGGCGGGCGCGCGGAGCTGATGAATCATGTCGCGCCGCTTGGGCCGGTGTATCAGGCGGGAACGCTGGCGGGAAACCCGCTGGCGATGCGCGCGGGGATTGCGGCGCTCAAGCAATTGACTAAGCCGGGGTTCTATGAAGGGATGACGCAGCTTGCGGAGCGGCTCGTGCAAGGGTTTCGCTCGAGTATTGCGGCTGCGGGACTGGTCGCGCAGGTCAATGCCGTTGGTCCGCTGTCGACGATTTTCTTCACGCCGGAGCCGGTGAAGAACTACGCGGATGCCAAGCGGTCGGATACGAAGCGCTACGCGCAGTTTTTCAGAGAGATGCTTGATCGGGGCATTTTCCTGGCACCCTCACAGTTTGAAGCGACGTTTGTTTCTGCGGCGCATACGGCGTCGGACATCGACCGTACGATAGTGGCCGCGCAGGAGACGCTGCAAGTCATCGCGGCTGATTCTGCAGTTTAATATTGTTGAAGGAGAGTCGAGGAATGGGCGAAGGATTCGAACTTCCCGAACATCATCATGGGTCCGAGGATGATCCGTTGGTTCTTCCGGTGTCGCTGACGCTTTCGATCATGGCAGTGTTGGTGGCGGCGGTCACTCTGCTTGGCCATCGCACGCACACGGAAGAATTGCTGCGGCAGAGCCAGGCGGCGGACCGCTGGGCACAATATCAGGCGAAGAGTGTGCGGCTGCATGAAACGCAGGGTTTCTCGGACGTTGTGAATATCGTGGCGTCATTGGACAAGGAAAAAGGCGCGGCGCTGCGCGAAAAGTACGTCAAGGAAGTGGAACACTATCAGAGCGACAAACAAGACATCAGCAAGGAAGCAAAAGATCTGGAAACGGAGCGCGACCTGGCGGGACGCAAGGCGGACCGATTTGATGGCGGGGAGGCGTTTTTGGAGATTGGGCTGGTCATCTGTTCGATTACGCTGCTGACGAAGCGAAAGGCATTTTGGTTTTTGGGCTTGACTATTGGAGCGGTGGGCAT
>Ga0210393_10004171_pt1 | contig 11466 bp, 8 predicted proteins | sample IncBWC27OmetaG_FD_160068 | JGI IMG/M metagenome (GOLD analysis project Ga0210393, IMG submission 160068) | Forest soil microbial communities from Barre Woods Harvard Forest LTER site, Petersham, Massachusetts, United States - Inc-BW-C-27-O ... | reverse complement strand
CAACAACTTAATCCGTCGAGATGGCCGATTTATTGTGACCATTCTGTGACCAGCGCCGATGTTCGCCTAAGCGTCGGCCGAACCATTAAACGAGAACACTTAAAGAGGATAAGCGAATCGAAGCTAACCCTTGAAATCCGTTCTCATCCTGAGTACAATTGTTCTCGGAATGAGTACACGCAACGGTCTCGGGGACCTTCTGTTCGGACGCACGCGGGGCGCTATCCTCGCCCTGCTCTATGGCAGGGCCGATCAATCATTCTACACACGCCAAATTGCACGCGAAGTAGATGCCAGCGTTGGCGCGGTTCAACGAGAGCTTGAAAACCTCTCGAAAGTGGGTCTTATCATTCGCAGTTCACTCGGCAGCCAAGTTTTCTATCAGGCGAACCGACACGCCCCCATATTTCGAGAGATGCAGGCCCTGGTGAACAAGACAATTGGCATCTTTAGCGTCTTGCGCTCGGCATTGCATCCTTTGGCGAAGCGAGTCCTTGTGGCATTTGTGTACGGATCCGTCGCACGCGAGGAAGAAACGGCACAGAGTGATGTTGATCTAATGGTTGTTGGGAAGGCCACACTTGACGAGATCCTTTCACGGCTCTCTCCAGTGGAGAAAAACATCGGCCGCCCTATCAACCCGACCGTGTATTCCGTCGAGGAATTCAAGTCGAAACTTGCGAGCGGGAATCATTTTTTGACCGCGTTGCTCAAAGGCCAAAAGGAATTTTTGCTAGGAGACGAGGATGAGCTTAGAAAAGTGGGTGGAGTACGGTTGGCTAAGGCAGGAGCCGACCAGCACAGGTGAGATCAAGGATCTTCTGGGAATTGTGGATCGTAGCCTTGCGGATTCAAAGGTCGAAGCTGTTTCGACCGACCTTCGATTTATCGCCGCTTTCAACGCGGCGCTCAGCGTCGCGACGACAGCGCTCCGCGCCTCCGGTCTTCGCACCGTTACCCAAGCGGGTCACCACGTAAAAACAATCGAATCTCTCGAACTCACCATAAAAGCCAACCCGAAGGTCATTCAAAGATTCAAGACGTTCAACAGTAAGAGGAACAAATCGGTTTACGACGTTGCAGGCGCCGTGTCAGATCAGGAATTGGAAGCGATGGTGAAACTCGCGGAGGAACTCAATAACAACACCCTAGCTTGGCTGCGAAACCTCCATCCGGAGCTATTGCCGGCCGGGCCGAGTGGTCCGACCCGTGCGGGAGGAGATTAGAAAGTCACGCCGGAACGCTCCATCTCCTGGGGAGAAATCGGAGCGCCGATGTTTGGCAAAGAGGAGGTTTCAGAACCCCCGTCCTCAACGTCGTGGGGCGTGGTGGACAATGCGTGTTTGGCGCGATGAATTCATTGACGGCAAGCACGTCCGTAAACAACAGCGGGTTCGGTTGGCAGCCGCGACGGTGTCAGACCGGGAGGTCAAGAAGATCGCGACCGAACACCTGCGACCGCTGAACCAAGGTCTGGAAAGTCTTGGATCGGCAACGAACTTCGAGCATTACATCGAAACGATCTACAAGCCGGTGGTGAGGCCTCTGATGGCGACGACCAGTTTTGATAGAACGCGAGGGGTTCTGGATAATTACCTCATTCCCGCGTTCGGAAAATGTTGCCTGCGCGACCTAACCGCACTCACGCTCCAAACGTACTTCTCTAAACTCACAACGAGCACAACAAACCAAATGCTGTCGCACGAGTCGCGAGACAAGATCCGTGATGTGCTTTCGAGCGCATTGCGCTTCGCTGTGCAGCACGATCTTCTGGTGAGAAATCCAGCGGAATCGCTGCGCATACCTCCTGACAAGCGCGGCAAAAAGCGCAACAAACCCTACCTCACACCTCAGCAGTTCGACCTGCTCGTAGAACTGATTCCGGAACCCTACGCTTCGATGGTTTATGTGGCGATCTACACGGGGCTCAGGGTCAGTGAACTGGCAGGTTTACGTTGGAACGATATAGGCGCAAGCTCAATCACGATCGACGAGCGGTTTTGCCGCGGCGATTGGGGGGCACCAAAGAGTGAAGCCTCCAACGCAACGATCGGGGTGAACAGCTGCGTCGTTGACCGTATCCATCGGCTGAAGAGACTGACTGTCGAGGTTAGGGCCGGCAATGCGATTCGCAAGTACAAAGTCGTGAAGTCCGACGGTCCGGATGACCTAGTTTTCCAGGGAGTTCGATCCGGCGGTCCGCTTCGCGACAACAACATACTCGTTCGGTTCATCAAGCCTGCAGCCCGGTCGATGGAGTTGCCCTGGGTGAATTGGAGACCTGCGAACATCTCATGCGACCTGGCTGAAGATGGCCGGCGCCGACGTGAAGGACGCACAGGCGCAAATGCGGCACTCACGTTCGAGCACCACGTTGGACATCTACCAGCAGTTCGTGCCCGAAAGCCAGCAGCGGGCAGTCGACAGACTGAGCCGTTTGGTGAATTGAATTGTGACCGAGTGTGACCAAGTGACCAGCAGCGAGGCTTCTAAGTGATTGAAAATGTGGTGGCCAGGGACGGAGTTGAACCGCCGACGCCAGCCTTTTCAGGGCTGCGCTCTACCACCTGAGCTACCTGGCCACGTTTCGAAACCCGCTCTGCGCGCCGCGGGCCGCGAGGATTGTTCACTTCACGCCGGTTGTAGGCGGGATGGATGCAACAGGTCCGATGCCGAAAGCGTGCGGAACGTTTTTGATTATAGCAACGCTCGGGGATTCCCTCAACGTTTGTGCGAATGCGGTGGTGGCTGAATTTGAACCGGAAGGTTTTCCAACGCAGCAAATCCGAACTCAGCTGGAAAGGACAAAGCGATTAACACCGGAATACGCAGTGCATAATCGGCTAGAGTGATCCGGTGTTTGAGGCCTGGACTGGCATCCGGGCTTTTCTATCTTAGTCCACGAAAGCCTGTGCGATACCACACGTATGTCAAGCCTCCGGCCAGCATGGGAATCCCGAACATCCAACCATGAGGGTGTACGGCAAACACTATGTGCAATCCCCCAATCACGGCCATCAGCGCGAACCCACATGGATTGCTTTCACAATTAACTGCAGGCAAAACGACGCAATTCTCTATCCACTCCCCATCCAGGGCAATGCAAATTCAACCACTACTGCGGGGGGGTGCAGCAAACAAGGCCCGGAGCATTTCCGGGCCTTGTGGTCAAGCGGCGTTATCGTGCCACATCATGACGAGCACTGTCTTGCCACCGACGGCAGAAAGCCAGTCGAGCTTCGCTCGACTGGGCGGCAAGAGTGCCCATCCCCACATGGCATTAGTTTGCACCGGCGGTACTGTGCTGGCCTAGCCACGACGACAACTGTGGTTCCTGCCGGGATTTCAGGTCGACGCAATTGTTGATGCGTTCGATCGATTGCCGGAAGGTGCGTTCGGCGGCGGCGACCTTATGAGCGGCAAAGAAGTCAGTCACTTGATCGCGCATTCCCGCATCGCAGAACACGCTGGTTGCTCCTACGACTTGAGCGCTGGCAAAAGGGCCGCCGGCTTTCGCGACTGCATCCCAATGCGACTGGACGAAGTCCCAGGCTAGCTTCTCGCCCGCCGGATTCTGCATCACGCTGGAGATGAGTTGCAACGCATCCTGAGAACGCACGTCGGGAGAGACGGCGAAATCCAGAGTGCGCCGTAGCAGCTTGGGGTCGCCAAACTGCGCCAGTGTGAACAGGTAGCCGTAATATTCTTCGGGTGCTTTGGCGTTCTTCAGACCAGTCATAATTCTGTCGTAGAACGCCGGATCGCCGTTGAGAGCGGCCAGGCCAAAGGCTCCGCCGGCAAGTTGGCGATCGACCGAAGTGGGGTCGTCGATGAACTTGTCTGCAACTTTGCGCGCCTGCGCCAGCACTTGCGGGTCGCGAGCGTCGTAGCCCAGCGTGTTCACCAGCCTCTGCCGCAGGGTTTTCTGCTCGTCGGTTTCTCCGGGTTTGGGTTCCCATCCGAGTTCTGCGAACGCCGGCGTGAAGAGCTGGCGCAGCCACGCGCGGAAGGATTCGCGGTCGCTGTCGTTGACCAGGTATTGGCCGATGTAGTTGAGTCGGCCCATGGTGGCCTCGAGCACGGCGCGGGTGCGGTCCGCTTGAATGCCCTGGGCGAAAGCCAGATAGTCGCCGACCGGTTCACGCCCGACGCGCACCGACGCCCAGATGTCGTTCTGCAACGAAATGCGTTCCGCAGGAGTGAGTTTGGTTTCAGCGTCGCTGGCCAGCGCTTTCACCATTTCGGGCTGGTAGCCGGCGCGATAATATCCGGTGGCGTTCGCGTTGGCCAAAACCCACGTCGAGCAACCCGGCAGGCTAACGGTTTCTTCTCTCTTCGAGATGACCTCGCATTTCTGCGCGCTCGCTCCGGCCGAACCCTTCAGGCAAACGGGAATTTCCCACACCTGATCGCTCGGCGACTCAAACTTGGTGCGGTCGCTGAAGTAGCGTTGCTGGTGCAGCGTGACCTTGGTAGTGTCGCCAGAGCATTGCGCCTTCACGTCGAGAATGGGTACGCCCGGTTGCTTGACGAAAGTGGGCATGATGCGGTCGACAGGCTTCTTCGAAGTTTTGGCTTGCGCTCCCCAGAAGTCGTCCGCGGTGGCGTTGGCATATTGATGCTGGCTGATATACGAATTCACGCCGGCCCGAAATGTGTCTTCGCCCAGGTAAGCTTCCAGCATGCTGAGCACGGCCGCAGCTTTGCCGTAGGCGATGCCGTCAAACAGTTCCTGAATCTCGGCCGGAGTTTCGGCGGCTTGGTGAATGGGACGCGTGTTGGCCAGCGAATCCACATTCATGGTGTTGCCGGCCTGGTTCGCGTCGTCCAGATTGAAATTCCACTCCGGCTTCCAGGCTTCGATGGGCTTGCTCGACATCCAGGTGGCAAAGCCCTCGTTGAGCCAGATATCGTCCCACCACTTCATGGTGACGAGGTCGCCGAACCACTGATGTGCCATTTCGTGAGCGATGACGGAAGCGATTTCTTTCTTCAAGTCGATGGATCCGTGCTGCTCGTCGATCAGCAGAATCACTTCGCGGAACGTAATGCAGCCCGTGTTTTCCATGGCGCCGGCGGAGAAGTCCGGCAGGCCAATCAGGTCGAGCTTGCCGTAGGGATACTTGATGCCGAAATATTTGTCGTAGTAGCCGAGAACGTGCTCGGCAGTTTCGAGCGCGAACTTGCCCATCTCCTTTTTGCCGGGGGTACTGTAGATGCGGATGGGAATGCCGTCGGCTTCGCCCTCGATATATTCGAAGTTCCCCACGACCAACGCCGCCAGATACGAAGACATCTTCGCCGTGGTGGCAAACGTGACGCTGTGTTTGTCGCCAGGGCCGGCAGTGTCGGATAGCACTTTCTGGTTGGAAATCGCGACCAGACCCTTGCCGGCAACTGCAGTGATATCGAACGTGGCCTTGTAGTCCGGCTCGTCAAACGACGGAAAGGCGCGGCGCGCATCGGTAGCTTCAAATTGCGAAGCAGCATATTTGCGCCCCTGATCGTCCTTGCCCAGATAAAGGCCGCGCATCTCGCTGTTCAGGATGCCGGTGTAGGTGATGTGAACGGTGGCCGGACCTGCGGGGAGCGGCTTCTCGACCGCCAGCACAACCATCTCTTTCTCTTTCTGAGCCGTGACTTTGGCCTTCTGCGTGGCGCCGCCGCTGGTAATGGCAACGTCCTGGAAGTCGATGTCGGCCGCGTTCAGCGTGATCTCCGAGGTCGGCTTCAGCACCCGGATCGAGATGGTTTCATCGCCCTGAAACGTGGCTTTCTCCAGGTCGGGGGTGAAGGTCAGCTTGTAGTTTTCCGGACGCGCGACTTCGGGCAGCCGCTGCGCACCTGCCAGCGAAAGTGCCGTCAAGGCGAACAGCATTGACGTAAGAATTCTCTTCATAGATAGATTGTCCTTAATTAGATTGTCTCCGATTTAGAGTCCTTCAGGGGATTGAGTTCGATTGATAGCAAGCAATGATTAGGGCGCGGTTTGAACAAGTACGTACAGCCGACGACGACTAACCCCCAAACTTGTATACGGGCGGCATGCCCCAAGAGTTCAACCTGCAATCAGACCGTCCCGGACACTGCGCCGTTCAGCACGGTTGCGGCGCAATGGTTGGTCCCGAACCAGTAGGGAATCTCGCGGTAGTCGTCGACCGCAAATATCGCCAAATCAGCGTCTTTGCCGGGTTCGATGCTGCCTTTCCGCTCCGCTAAGCGCAGGGCCCATGCCCCATTGATTGTAGCCGCCGCGACCGCTTCTGCGGGTGTCATCTTCATATGCGTGCAGGCCAGCGACATCGCCATGGGCATGCTGATCGTCGGCGACGTGCCGGGATTGTAGTCCGTGGCCAGCGCCACCGGCACACCCTCATCGATCAGACGGCGTGCGTTGGGATACTCTTTCAATCCCAGAAAATAATTCGCTCCGGGCACCAGCGTGGCCACCGTATCGCACTTCGCGAGTTGAGCGATGTCGTCGTCGTTGACGTGATCCATGTGGTCGAACGATGCGGGACTGAAGCGCAAGAACGGCGAAAGGTGCGTCTCGGAAAGTTGGCCCATGTGCGCCCTCACCTGTAACCCGTGCTGCACCGCAGCGGCAAAGATCTGCACGGCTTCTTCGGTCGAAAATGCCCCCTGGTCGCAGAAAACATCTACGAACTGGGCGAGCTTCCGCCCGGCGACCCGCGGGATCATCTCCATACAGACGGTCTCAACATACTTTTGTGAGCAACCCTGAAATTCTTTTGGGACGACATGGGCGCCAAGCAGGGTCGAAATCACGGTTCCGGGCCACCGGGAAGCTGCCACGCCAATCGCCTCCAGCGACTTGATCTCGGACGCGACGGTCAGTCCATAGCCAGATTTGGCCTCGACGGTGGTGGTGCCATAGGCTTGCATGTCGTGCAGCGCGGCCAAGACTTTTTGCGCCAGCGTGACCTTGCTGGCCTGGCGCACGTCCTCCAGGCTCGACCGAATGCCGCCTCCAGCCGCGGCGATCTCTTCGTAAGACGCGCCCTGGATGCGCTTTTCGAAATCCACCAGGCGCGGACTTACGAAAGCCGGGTGCGTGTGCGAATCCACGAATCCAGGCAGGACCACTTTGCCTCTACAATCCATCTCGGTGAGCTTGCTGCGATTCTTCTTCAGCCAGGGATCGCGGAGCGCGTCTTTCGTTTTGCCGACGGAAATGATCTTTCCGCCGAGGCACAGCACGGCGGCGTCTTTGATGATGCCTGGTTCTCTGAGCTGCGCGCCGCGACGGGGGCCGGACTCGCCGGAGCCCATGCCGCCCGGCTTACCTGGTGAACGGAGGGTGAGAAGCTGACCGATATTGGCCAGCAGAGTTGCCTGCGGCTGCGGAGGTTTGCGGTGAGTGAGAGCCAAGCTTTGTTAATAGTCTAGCAGCAGTGGCTGATCGGAGAGTAGTTGCACAGCGGTGCTTTGATTTGCAGTCCCCATGAACATCTCACAGCTCGCGTCTAAGTAAAGTCAACTCCGCCTCGCATGCGGTGCGAAGGGAACCGGGGCGAGTTTCGTTCGCCCGGACAGCCCTGGGGGGCTGTCCCCGCATGGCTTGTGGTGGGGTGCGACGGCGGTTCCGCGTTGACTCAGCGCGTCATCGGCACTACTACTCCCGTCTTCTTCGCAAATTCCTTTGCTTCCTCATACTCCGCGTCCGCATGTCGAATGATTCCCATGCCTGGGTCCGTGGTCAGCACACGTTCGATGCGCTTCGCCATCTCGTCGGTGCCGTCGGCAACCGTGACTTGCCCCGCGTGCAGCGAGTAGCCGATGCCCACGCCGCCGCCGTTGTGAATCGATACCCATGACGCGCCCGCGGCCGTGTTGAGCAGGGCATTCAGCAGCGGCCAGTCGGCGACCGCGTCCGTGCCGTCCTTCATGCTTTCGGTTTCGCGAAAGGGAGACGCCACCGACCCGCAATCGAGATGATCGCGGCCGATCACGATGGGCGCCTTGATCTTTCCTTTTTTCACCAGATCGTTCATCGCGAGGCCGAACTGCGCCCGCTCCCCGTATCCCAGCCAGCAGATGCGCGCGGGCAGTCCCTGGAACTTGATGCGCTTGCGCGCCAGGTCAATCCAGCGGCGCAAGATGCGGTTCTCGGGGAAGAGCTCCAGAACCAGCTCGTCGGTCACATGAATGTCTGACGCCTCGCCCGACAGCGCGACCCAGCGAAACGGCCCGCGGCCCTCGCAAAATAGCGGACGGATATAGGCCGGCACAAATCCCGGGAAAGCGTAGGCATCCTTCACCCCCCGCTGAAAGGCAAAGGTGCGGATATTATTGCCGTAGTCAAACGTGACCGACCCCATCTTCTGCAGCTGCAGCATGCCTTCGACATGCCGCGCCATGGCGTCGAGCGATTTTTCCTGATACGCCTTCGGGTCGTTTTTTCGTAACTCGACAGCTTCGGAGAAGCTCATACCGTTCGGTACGTATCCGTTCAGCGGATCGTGCGCCGAAGTCTGATCCGTCAAAATGTCCGGCACCACACCGCGCTCGGCGAGTTCCGGAATAATATCGGCGCAATTGCCTACCAGCCCGACCGAAACATTCTCTTTTTTGCGCACCGCGTTTTTCAGAATGCGCAAGGCTTCGTCGAGCGTGGTGACCAGGAAGTCGCAATATCCGGTCTTCAGCCGCTTCTTGATGCGCTCGGGATCCACATCGATCCCCAGGAACGCCGCGCCAGTCATGGTTGCCGCGAGCGGCTGCGCACCGCCCATGCCGCCCATACCGCCGCTTACAATCAGCTTGCCTGCGAGATCGCCGCCGAAATGTTTTTCGCCGGCCGCTGAGAAGGTTTCGAATGTTCCCTGCACAATTCCTTGCGAGCCGATGTAGATCCAGGACCCGGCAGTCATCTGGCCGTACATCATCAGCCCGGCACGCTCCAGTTCGTTGAACTTTTCCCAGTTCGACCAGTGGCCCACGAGATTCGAATTCGCGATCAGCACGCGCGGCGCGTGATCGTGCGTCTTGAACACTCCCACCGGCTTGCCCGACTGCACCAGCAGCGTCTCGTCGTTCTCCAGTTTCTTGAGCGTGGCAACGATGGCGTGGTACGCCTCCCAACTCCGCGCCGCCCGCCCGGTTCCGCCGTACACGACCAAATCCCTGGGACTCTCCGCGACTTCCTCGTCGAGATTGTTCATCAGCATGCGCATGGCAGCTTCCTGCTGCCAGCTCTTGCAAGTGATCTGATTCCCGCGCGGCGCGCGAATCGGCGTGTACGTGGACGGCCTAATTTCCGTTTCTACGGGCATGCGTAGATGGTAATTGCTGGAGGCGGAAGGTTCAATCGGAGAGGGTTCGATCGAAGGCGCCGAAATCGAAGAAGGTTCGGTTGAAAGATCGCGGGGGTGGGGTTCTTAACGGTACGGACGCCCGCGGTTCGAACTCTACCACGTGCTATACGCTGTCCCGTCGCTGGAGATCAAATTCGAGGCCGACTTCACGTCGCTGATTCCAGGCTCGGTCTGGTCCACGGCCAGCAGAACATCTTCCTGCACGACTTCCCAATTCGCTTCGTTGGTCATCGGATCTTTGGGAATCTCGCGGATGTAGCCCGCCGTCTTCAGGTCTTCCAGGCCCTGCGGCGCTTTGGCCTTGTCGAGGGTGTATTGGGAAATTACAGAACGCAACGTAAACAGGTCCTGCCGCAGCACCGATTCGCGCGCCCGCACCACCGACTGGGTATACATGGGGACCGCAATCGACATCAGGATCAGGATCATGCTGATCACAATCATCAACTCCAGCAGGGTGAAACCCCGCTCGCGGCGGGCTCTGCTCAGGGGCTGCGGGCAAAGTCTGCCACTGCCCGGATGCCAGGCGCCCCCCCCGCCGTGCCGCAATCTTTTTGCGCCCTTTGGCATCTACCGTCCCTATTTACAAACCCTTGGTCTACGAGATTGATTACAAGTCGCTATCGCTTGCGAGTCACGTATTCCTTACCAGCCCTTATTGCTTACCAGTCTTTATTGCTTACCAGTCCTTGTATTTCGTCCCGTCCAGCGCCTCGCCCTGCGACTTGCTGTAGACATCAAACACGGCCTGGCCGCCCCAGGAATCGGAGTCGGGATCGTCCTGCATCGAGCGCAGGCCCCACTCCGTACTCTTCGTCATCGGATCAATCGGAATCCGGCGCAAAAACTTTAGCTTCTTCCCGCCCACGTCCACGCCCTTCACCAGCGTGTCCAGATCCGGGGGATAGTTTCCCGAATCCAGCTTGGTCTGAAACGCTTGCTTGTCGGCGGCATCTTTATAACGGTCGATGGCGTCGCGCATATCCCATAAATCATGGCGCAACTCGCGCTCTTTCTCGCGCTTGATGGAGAGCTGCGCCAGCGGAATCGCCATCACGGCGAGCACCGTCAGGATGGTGACGGCCGCGATCAGCTCGATCATGGTGAATCCCAGATCGAGCCTGCCGCCCGGCCGCCGATGGAATCTGGTGCGCATCATCGTGGTTGCCTTCGCTCTCGTCAGTTCTTTCCTTTCCGGATAGTTGACTCGGGGACCCGCTCCGAGATTGGTTCACAGACACACCCGAAGATCGGCGCGGACATCCGCGCAAGCGCGGAAGCGTGAGACCTTACTGCACCGTCACCGACGCCTGCGCCCCGTTCACCACAATGGATTGCAGGCCAGGATCGCGGGCTCCGCCTCGCGTGATGGTCAACGGCGTCTGTCCGGCAGTCTTCGCCATGAAAGTCAGGGTAATCACTGTGCCCTGGCCGCTGACTCCGCCCGCTCCCGGCGGCCGCGTAGCCGTCACCGTCAACGTCCCGGTCGATTCGTCTTCGCGGTGCACCAGAGCCACGGTTTGGCCATCCTGCGAAAGGAAACTGCCATTGGACACGTTGAGCAACTGCATGCGCGCCGGATCGTAATACATTTGCACCGGAACCGAATAAACATTTTGCGCGCCGGAAATCAGCAGATTCACCGCAAAGGTGTTCCCCTTGACAGCGGTGATCGTAGGCGGATCAAACAGGAAGCTGGGCATTCCGTTTGCCGCCTGCGTGGCCGGCTGGATCACCGGAACGCCGGACGGATTTGCGGATTGCGGCGGTGCCGCACCGCCAGCCACCGGCGCAGCCGAGGCCTGATTGGCGGGCGGTTGACTCGGATTCGGCTGGTTGGGCTGAGCCGCGGGCGGATTTGCCGGAGTCGGATTTGGCGGAGCCGGCGCGACTGCTGGAGGCACCGCCTGGCTCACGTGCCGCAGTGCGATCGTAGTCGCGGTCCCAATATCGATGGCCCGCTGATTCACTTCGTTCAAGTCGGTGCCGCGGATGATGTGGGGAACAATGGCAAACACCAGTTCATCGGTCGAGTGATCCTGCGTGGTCTGCCCGAACAAGTATTTCAGGATGGGGATCGACGCCAGGCCGGGAATTCCAGTCAACGACTTGGTTTCCGACTCCGTAA
>Ga0210393_10004170_pt1 | contig 11467 bp, 7 predicted proteins | sample IncBWC27OmetaG_FD_160068 | JGI IMG/M metagenome (GOLD analysis project Ga0210393, IMG submission 160068) | Forest soil microbial communities from Barre Woods Harvard Forest LTER site, Petersham, Massachusetts, United States - Inc-BW-C-27-O ... | reverse complement strand
ATTGACGCCGAACTGGCCTGACCAGAACGAGGGTAGTGGGAGGTGGGGTCGGCGGTCGGCCTCAAGGCTCACCATGTTGTGCCCCGCGATCTTGCCTCCCAAGACGGCATTGTCCCAGTGTTCCAGCGAAAGAAACTGGTACTCGTACAGAACATGGGGGGCGCGCGCGATATCGCCGGCCACGAAGATGTTGTCGGTCACTACCCCGTGGACGTCGAAGACGCGGCAGCCCGCGTCGCAGGCAACACCCCAAAAGCCGGTGGCAAGTCCCGCGCCCTCCAGCCATTCGGTGTTGCGGATGGAACCGAGCGACGCCACCACCACGTCAACGTCGAGCTTCGTCCCGTCGGAGAGTCGAGCCCGGCGCACGTGTCCCTTCGCATCTCCCTCCAGAGCTTCGACGGAGACGCCTGTGCGGAGGTCGACTCCGTGGTCCCGCTGCATCGCGGCAGCAATGTCACCAATCACACCACCGAGAGCGCCGACTAGCGGAGCGTCGGCACGCTCAGCGACGGTCACGGCGAGACCGAGCTCGCGACAGACTGAAGCCATCTCCGATCCGATGAAGCCGGCTCCGACGATCAGGACGCGCCCCGGCTTGGCCGCCAAAGCCGCCTGTAGCCGGCCCGCGTCATCGGACGTTCGCAGTGTGAACACTCCCTCCAGCGCGCCTTCCTTCGGGTTGAACCATGGCCGAGAGCGGACGCCGGTCGCGATCAGCAGGCGGTCATACGGAACTTGGTTGCCATTGGCCAGGCGCACCTGCTTCGTTTTCCAGTCGAGACCGGTGGCGGCCACGCCGAGTCGCCACTCCGCATCGACCTTTCGCATGCGTGGAAGCTTGGTGTGGTCGGCTCGCACCCATCCCTTAAGCACCTGCTTGGAGAGTGGGGGACGATCGTAAGGCTCGTGCTTTTCATCTCCAATGATTGTCAGGCTGCCGTTGAAGCCCTCGTCGCGCAAAGCTTCGGCGGCGCGGAGCCCAGCCAGCGAGGCGCCGACGATAACAATCCTGCCATGAGTCTTGAATTCCGTTACCAGGTCCGCCACGAGTGCCGAGGCTTTCGAGTTCACGCTTTTTCTCCCTTCCCGTTCTCGTTTCCTTCGAGCCGGTCCACGATGATCGCCTGCACCGGGCAGGATGCTGCGGCCCGCAGAACCTGTTGCCGCAGTGCGTCGTCGGGGTTAGGGTCGTACATGAGCGCTTCCTCACCGTTCAGTTTGAGGACAGTGGGCGCGAGCGGCACGCATTGCGCATATCCCTGGCAGCGATTCAGATCAACCACAATTCGCATATCGTCCTCCTCAACCCGTTTCCCTTTCACATGCCGGGATGGTAGCGAGCCTTAGCAAAAGTCGGTACTGGCAAAAGTGACAGCTGTAAATGAAGAATCTATCGATATACTCGCGGAAGGTCGCTAATGAAATGCTGGGTCTGCCCTGCCGGAGAAGTATTCCTGCGCATTTTTTCTACTCTGAACAACTGAGGGGCGTGCGGCTAGGGATCGCGGACCCGGGAAACATAGAAAGGAGGAACTCATGCGAATCACGTGCCAACTCTTGGCATTAGGCATCCTGTCCCTGATGGCCTTGCCATCCACAGCGCAGGATGTCGTGCCGTACCCGAACTCCGCCGTTAAAGTGGACTGGGTGCGAGGAACCGACTTTTCCAAGTGCAAGACCTATGCATGGGGAATCTCGCGCCAGATGACTCCGGACCAGAAACGTACCATTGAAAACACAATTGAAGCTGCTCTGAATGCAAAGGGACTGCAGAAAGTAGAGATGGACGCCAATCCGAGCCTGATTGTCGCTTTTAGCGGTGGAAACAAGCCCGTATATTCGATTCAGGGCTACCTCAAAAATCCAATCGTGAAACAGGGCACCCTCATAGTACAGCTCGCGGATCCGCAATTGAAAAAAGCTGTCTGGTGGGGTATCGCGGAGGACACGCTGACAGACGATCCCGGCAAATATGTCGCTTTGATTCAAAAGGTAATTTCGAAAATGTTCGAGAAGTATCCGCCGCCAACCACAAAATAATGAACTGACAGCGAAGTCTCTGATGTGTTGCCTAACCAGGCGAGTACCTGTCCCTGGGTATCAAGAGAGCACATCCGAATTCCCCTGCTGCTCTACCCCGAGCTTCGGAGGCGGCAGACCCGCCCACTCTACCATCGCCCGCAGACGAAGAAACATCGGCGGAGTGGAGCTATGAAGCAGGATGATCAGCCAGGCCTGCAAGCGGCTTACACCCCGACTGAGTTCATAAGCCTGATCGATAAGAGCTTCTTCCTGTACCTCACGGACTTGGGAGTTGCCTAGCGACAGCTTGCCAAGGGTTTCAATCGCTACTCTTTGGCCGCTGGCGAGGATGCCAGCCCGGTCGGCGCTCAACACCTGGGCCCGCCGGTAACCGCTGAAGACGATGTTGCGCACTTGGGCAATCCAGGAGAGTAAATCGGGCAACGTCGACTTGTCTCCACCGAGCAGGATCGCTATTCGGGTGTGACCGAAACGAATTTGTCCGAGCGCCCGCCCAAGAACATAGCGCAGCTCGTCTTTTTCAAGGGAGTCGAGCAGCAAAGAAGGCAACACGATAGTATAGGGCGCTCTGAACCCGAGCGTTTCGGGTTCGACGCTGAACTGACGAACCACGAACACGCGCGTCGGCGGTGCTTGGAATCTCTCGCGCAGTTCTTGAATCATCCGATGAACGGCCGGAAACTGCGAGGGTGTCACTTCGACGCCGCGCAACAAGTTGTACGTGACTGCCTGGAGCGATGCAAAGATCATCGCCAGCCAGATCCCGACAATGCCGAGTAGGATTCCCTTTTGCTTGAATAGGACGGCTCCAACCAGCAGGATGGCGAGCGTTGCCAGCGCCAGACAGAGCATCGGCAGTTCACTGGGGTGGCGGTACTCCAGCAGCCGGGCGTCTTCGAGGCGAGGCGGCCTGGCCGAGATATTCCAGCCAGCCCCGACGGCATCACGCACAGGCCGCCCGCTTCCGGAATCCCGTGTCTTCATGTCAGTCGTTTGGAAGTGATCGACTCGCCACTTCCCGCCATTCGTTGTTTGCCACGACCGTCGAGACTTCTCGGCGCCACAACGGGTCTAATAGCCCACCCCGCGAGTCTTCAGGAACTTCCAATTTAACGGTCTTCTGCGGTACACGTATCGTGACTGCATCAGTTCTACTGAACACTGTTTCCGATGGCCACTAGCACTTTAGACAGTTTCCTTCTCTGTCCAGTCTGGAACAAAAATCGAGTGGCACGACTCAAAAACCTCAGGGCACTTCCGTGGGGACTGCTAATTGTGACAGTTGGCCGAGCAGCACGGAGCTCATACGCTTGGCTGCACTCAAGTAGCCAGATTCGCGAGCCCCCGGTACCGAGTCGGGCAACGATAGCAAAACTGGTGGGGCGTTGCGGATGACGCCCCGACGGACAATCCCGACAAAGATGCCCTTTGATTCAAAGGCGAGCTTTCGAAAATGTCCCACTGAGAAACATTGACCTGACTATGTCCACTTGGCCTCGATACCCCACCTTGTATGAGATCAATACCTGGGTCTGGCTCACTGAGTTGAGCCTGAAAACTGGAAACTCAGTTGACTTAGGTAACGTGCCTTTAGCGGAATGGGATGCCATCGCTAAGTTCGGTTTCGACGCGGTCTGGTTCATGGGGGTTTGGGAACGAAGTCCGGCGGGGATTGCGCTTGCCAATCAGAACAAGGGTCTGGTTGACGATTTCCGTCGAGCCCTACCCGATTTCAGGCCAGAAGACAACGTCGGATCTGCCTACTGCATACGACGCTATGTAGTTGACAAACACCTCGGAGGTCCTGAAGGCCTGGCTATTGCACGGCACGAGCTCGCGAAGCGAGGCATCAAGCTGCTTCTGGATTTTGTGCCGAACCACGTAGCGCCCGATCACCCTTGGGTCACGAAGCACCCGGAGTACTTCGTTCGCGGGAATACCGAGGATGCCAAGAGAGACCCGACATCCTACATTGCGGTGCAAGGAAGCATCTACGCCTGCGGAAAGGATCCTCACTTTCCAGCATGGCCAGACGTTCTGCAGCTCAATGCGTTTCAGCTCGGCTTGAGGCAAGCAATGATTGAAACCGTTTTCAGCATTGCAGCTCAGTGTGATGGAGTCCGCTGCGATATGGCAATGCTTGTGCTGAATGAGATTTTCGAACGCACGTGGGGCAGCCGTGCGGGGCAGCGGCCTTCAACCGAGTATTGGGACGATGTGATACCTGCAACCAAGAAAACACATCCGAACTTTTGTTTCATTGCTGAAGCTTACTGGGACCTGGAATGGGACCTGCAAGAGAAGGGTTTCGACTTCTGCTACGACAAGCGCCTCTATGATCGCCTGGATCACGACAATGCAGAGAGTATTCGGCTCCATCTCTGTGCTGACGTTGCCTTCCAGGATAGGCTGCTTCGCTTCATCGAGAACCACGATGAACCTAGAGCCGCAGCGATTTTTTCGCCGGCGAAGTTGCGCGCCGCCGCAGTCACGGCATCCACCCTGCCAGGGGCGAGACTCTTCCACGAAGGGCAATTCGAAGGCCGTAAGGTAAGGCTGCCGGTTTTTCTCGGCAGACGTCCCGCAGAGCCTGTGGACAAATCATCCCAGCGTTTCTACGACAATCTCCTGACCGCCATCAACGCCCCGACGTTTCGCGATGGTCAATGGAGACTGTGCGAGCGTAGCGGTTGGCCGGACAATCCAAGCTTTCAGAACCTGGTGGCCTGGCGCTGGGTTAAAGACAACGATCGACGTCTCATTGTGGTCAATCTCAGCAACAATGCTGTTCAGGCCCTCGTGGAGCCGCCGTGGGAAGAAGAGCGAGGGGGAACATGGCGTCTGATTGACGCCCTTTCGGATGTGAGCTACGACCGCGACGCGGACGCGATGGCGGAGGCGGGATTGTACGTCGAATTAGGACCTTGGAGTTACTACTTTTTCGAGTGCCGTCACGCCACCAAGGAATGACGAAGAAGCGGACGCCTCCATCGTTCGACGCGGAAACGTGGCCCAGCTTGCCTCCTTGTACCGCTGTCTTGACCTGAGATTTTTGACAGGTCCCAGCGTGGCAGACTTTCCGTATCGTGCATTCTGGGTGGTTTCACGAATTCTCATTTAATTTCAGCGCCGCAGACTGCGATGACTCTTCCTTTCTTCGCACCACGTAAGATCTGGATGACGCTGCAGCTGCCCAAGACTTCGTTGAGCGTTGTTGTAGCGTTCGCAACGTTCTTCCCTGTGACCACGATGGCTCAAGCGGCACGCGACTACCTCAACACGCCTGTAAATGCAGCCACGCTCCAACTCTATTTCACCAAAACCAACACGGAGACCGCGACTGAATCGGATAGTCCCTTGCCCAACAACGAAGTGGTCGGCCGCTCTGGGGTCGCCGTCATCCTCTGGTCGTTCCCACTGGGCAACAGATACGGTGGCGTGGCGCTGACAGGGGGTTACATTACCGTCAAGGGCACAGGACCTCTTGGCAAAATAGAAACTTCGGGATTCAGCGACCCGGCTATAACCTTCCACGCAAATATTTTTGGAGCTCCAGCGCTCCGCAGGGATCAGTACGCTCAGGCGATTCCACAAAACTACATGAGCTTTCACCTCACTGTGAACGCTCCACTCGGTTCCTACGATCGCAATTCTCCGGTGAATACAGGGGCGAATCGCTGGGCCTTCAACCCTCTGGTGAATCTGGACATCACCCCGGATAAAGGCGTGTCATGGATCGATCTGTACGCCGGGGGACGTTTCTTTACTAACAACAATGAGTTTCTTGGAAACAATCAGCTCTCGCAAAACCCGCTGGGGACGTTCTCTGCGTTTTACAGTCACAACATCGGCAAACGAATGTTTGCGGGCATCGGCGCGAGCTACGACAATGGCGGCGGAACGTTCGTCAATCACGTTTCGCAACACAATGCCGCAAACGGCTTTCGACCCGGCGTGTCGTTTAGCAGGGCGAGGACGATCTGGAAATACCGGCTCACCTTGCGCTACGAACTCACAGGGACGACCCCACGTGCCGCACCAACGAACAGTTTGTTCCAGATCAATCTGTCCGGCCCGCTTTTCTAAGTGCCGGGTGGTCGAGTTCGAACAATTACCATTTGCTCTGTTAGACCGGGCACCGTTCGAGAAGCTTCGCGAGGCTGCGATCGGGATCTTCCACTCTGAACTTAATGCGCATCTCTTGGGCAGAGGGGCACGCTGGTTGCGCAGAGATGTAGATGATCCAGAGCAACCAGTCTCATTTCAACTTTTCTTCAGCGGCGGCGATCTATGGCAAATTATATGGGAACTAACCGGGCTTGATACAGCAGAGGGGCAGTCCTGGCGGCTTTGCCCCGCGCGCAACGTGTTTTTCTACCCAAAACGATCAGATCAGTACTACTGCCGCAGTGAAGAACAAGTTCGCGCGAGCAAAAGGAACTACGCTCGCACCAGAAGAAAGCGCGAACGCCTTAAGAAATTGTTGGATCCACTAGAGCATTCACCACAAACACCAGGAAGCACCAAGAAAAACAACACAAGGAAATAGAGCGAGGGAGAGACCCATGAAAATGAAGATTCGAGGTGTATTCGAGAAGATTCCAAGTTCTGGTGTCTAGTGGATTCAGTACTTCGATGCTCAGGGAAGGCACCGGCGAGAAAAGGCAGGGCTGAAAAGCGCCGCCGGAGTACTCTATCGCAAGCGCAAGACTGAGGCTCTACAAGGAAAAAAGCTCCCAGAGAGCTTGCGAGCAAGGTCGTTAGGTTTTCCGAATTGGCAAAAGACGCGCTCGAATACTGTCAGGCGAACAACCTGTGCCAGCGATTCGACGGCTAACTGAGAGGCTTTGCTTGGTACTGTCTCCGACACACCTTTGCCAGCAGACTCGCTATGGCGGGAGTCGACCTTAGGACCCTGGCGGAACTGATGGGGCACAAGACAATTCAGATGACGATGCGATATGCTCATCTTGCCCCTGCTCACAATCTGGCAGCTGTCGAGCGTCTTATTCCAGGGGCGGACAGGACGTTGCCGGAGAATGCAACTGCCGCCAGAAGTGCCATCGACCGTTCGGACCTTGCTTTGGACGGTTCCGAGGTTGTGCATTAAGTGCTTTGTAATATGTTAGATTGAAAGAAAGTGGGCGCGTAGCTCAGTTGGTAGAGCAATGCCCTTTTAAGGCATGGGTCGCAGGTTCGAATCCTGCCGCGCTCACCAGTTTTTTCAACTGCAAACTCTGCTGGCGTAACGGGTTTATCTTTTAATTAGTGGATGATTGAGGGCATCGGTCTCTGAAACCCGCGTGAGTTGACGGTTTCCGCTAGTCGATCATCCTCTCTGTGTTCCCATGGGTCCTCGCTCCCTCGCTATCCAATCGCAGTCGAACCGCACTCGAATCCCCGGCCGCACTCGATGAGTATTCTTAATTCTGGCTGCTTAGACCTGGAGCACATCGCCTTCGCGGGCAACCATCTCGTACAAGACGGGATTGACGAAGAATCCGATGAAGAGCCGCGAGATGAGGCCGGCTACGATGACGATGGCGAATGGTCTTTGAGTATCTGATCCGATGCCGGTGGAAAGCGCAGCCGGCAGCAATCCCAGGCAGGCAACCAAAGCCGTCATCATGATCGGGCGCAGCCGCAAGAGCGAAGCTTCGCGGGTGGCCGCCCGGATCCCCATTCCTTCCAGGCGCAATTTGTTGATGTAGGAGACGAGAATAACGGCCGTTTCCACCGATACCCCGAGTAATGCCAGAAGACCAAGGACTGAGGACACGCTGAAGGGCGTATGCGTCAGCTTCAACGCCACCAGAGCACCCACCGGTTCAGTCATGATTACACCTAGAGCGATGGTGACGGGAAATTTGAAATTTCCATAGAGGGCAAATAGGATCATGAAAATCAGTACTACAGCCAGGGGACCGATAAAGTACATCTGCGATCTGGCCTCAAGAAACTGGCTGTATTCGCCGCCCCATTCCATGCGGTAGCCCTGCGGCAGCGCCACCACCTTCTTGACAGCCGCCTGTCCGTCTCGCACCGCCCGCTCCAAATCACGTCCCTCCACGCTGTATTGCACACCGATGTAGCGAGAGTTATTTTCGCGATAAATAAAAGACGCACCGTTTCCCTGGGTGATATTGGCGAGCTGGCTGAGCGGAATCTGCTGCCCGTCAGGTGTGCCAACCAACAGATTTCCGATCTCATGCGCGCTGCTGCGGAATTGGGGTTGCATGCGGACAACCAGATCGAACAGCTTTTCCCCTTGAATGACCTGCGTGACGGCCTGCCCGCCGATTGCGGCTGAGATCACAGCTTCCACATCCGCGACATTGATCCCATAGCGCGCGATCTTGTTCCGATCCACGTCGACGAGGAGGCTGGGCTGACCAAGCTCGCGCACCACTGTGAGGTCGGTAAACCCTGGCACATTGGCGAGCGCATTCTTGATCTGGATCGCTTTGTCCTGCAACACATTCAAGTCTTCACCGTATATCTTGACTGCCAAAGAACTCTTGAGGCCGGTGAGTGCTTCGTCCACGGCATCTTCGGCGGGCTGGGTATAGTTAAAAATGATCCCGGGAAAGGCCGTAAGCTTCTTGTTGATCGATTCGATGAGCTGCTTTTTCTCGCTGATCCCGCCGGTCCAGGCCTGGTCTTTGTAGGGCTTGAGGCCAACGTAGAACTCACAGTTAAAAAATCCGGTGGGATCAGTGCCATCGTCGGGACGCCCTAACTCTGAACCCACAACCGTGACCTGAGGATAAGACATGAGAATGTCACGGATTTGAGGGGCGATGCTGCTGGCCTCCTCAAAAGAAATGGTGTAGGGCATGGTCGCCCGCACCCAGAGTGCACCTTCATCGAGGTGAGGCATGAACTCGCCACCGATGAAGGGCACCAGCAGAAGAGTCGCCCCGAAGATCAGAGCGGCGATTGCGATCGTGGTCTTGGGCCGGTCGAGTGCCCAATCCAACTGACCTGCGTATTTCCGCTTCATCCATTCGAAAGCACGATTTGGTTTTTCGCGTACTCCGCTCTTGAACCAGTAGGAGGCGAGTACGGGAATCAGCGTGAGCGTGAGTATGAGCGCGCCGACCAAGGCGAACGACATGGTCTCAGCCATGGGATGAAACAGCTTGCCCGACGGACCGCTCAGCGCGTAGATCGGCAGATATCCGGCGAGGATGACAGCGACTGAATAGAAGATCGGACGATCTACATCTTTCGCGGCGGCAAGAATAACTTCGTTCAGGTTGTAGTCTTGCCCTTCGCGCAGGGCCAGCTCCCGGTAAATATTTTCAATCATTACGACCGTGCCATCGATGACGATTCCGAAATCAATGGCGCCGATGGAAAGCAAATTCGCAGCAACGTCGTGCGCGTGAAGCACGATGAAAGCGAACAAAAGTGAGAGCGGAATGGTAAGAGCGACAATGACGGCGGCGCGGAAGCTGACCAGGAAGAAAATCAACACGACCAGGACCAGCAGCATGCCGCGCAGCAGATTCGCTTCCACCGTGTCCGTGGTCAGCTCTACCAATTCGCTGCGGTCGTAATAGGGATGGATTTTGACATCAGGCGGCAGGATCTGATGGTTCAGTTCTTCGGTTTTGGCTTCAACTCCCTTGAGGACGTTCTGCGTCTGCTCGCCGCGCAGCATGAGGATCACGCCCTCAACGGAATCATCATTCTTCTGGAAGCCGAATTCGCCCAAGCGAGGCGCGTGCCCGATCGTTACATCTCCAACATCGCGTACTCGGATGGGCACGCCTTTGTTGGCACCGACCACGATGTTTCCAATGTCCTCCGTGTTCCGCACCAGCCCGATGCCGCGAACGTAGTAGAACTGGCCGCCTTGAGAATAAAAACCTCCGCCCGCGTTCGAGTTGTTGGCCGCGAGCGCCGCAGTGACTTGAGGAATGGTGAGGTGATAACCATAGATGCGCGCCGGATCGAGCAGCACCTGGTATTGCATGACCGTTCCGCCGAAGCCGGAATCGTCAGCCACACCGTGGACCGAACGATATGCCCTCTCAATCACCCAGTCTTCAATCGTTTTCAGCTCCTGAGGGCTGCGGTCGGGGCTTTCCAGCACGTACCGATACACCAGGCCGCTGGGGCTGAAGAGAGGCGCGAGGCTTGGGATTACCCCTGTCGGCAGCGTGGCTTGAGCGAGCCGCTGAAAAACAATTTGCCGCGCAAAATAACTGTCGGTGCTCTCTTCGAAGCTGAGGATTACATCGGACAGCCCATAGAGAGAAATAGAACGCATCACCACCATGTGTGGGACGCCGTTCATCTCAAGTTCAAGGGGAAGGGTAACCAGGCGTTCGACTTCTTCCGCGGCGTGGTCCGGCCATTGGGTAATGATTTCGACCTGCGGAGGCGCGAGATCGGGATACGCGTCCACCGGCATGCGCTGAAAAGACAGGACTCCCCCGACCGTGATGAAGGCGGTCAGCATCAGCACCAGAAACCGTTGCCGCAGCGCAGCCTGGACTATTCGATGGATCATTCGGTTGTGGTGGACACTATCTCTATCATCGCCAGAGTGTTGAATCGTTTCTTAAAGTCTGCGCCATGCGGTTAGCGCTGCAGTGAGTTTGCAAACTGCAGGAACAGGCTGCCATTTCCGATGACCCGGTCACCAGCTTTCAGCCCACTGGTAATCTGCGTCTGTCCGTTCAAACTTTCTCCCAGCGTCACTGAGCGTCTGCCAAACTGGTCCGCAGATGCCGCGGCATAAACAAAAGGCTGGTTCTCTGTATCGCGCAAGACAGCGGCATCCGGCAGCGCAACAGCATTTTGTATCGTGCCCGCGTTTACGGTGGCAACCACATACATATCCTTCTTCAGTTTTTCGCCTGGATTACTGGTCTCGATGCGCGCCTGCAGCGTGCGCGTGCTCGGATCCAGGGAGGCCGCCACATACGCAATGCGACCATGGAACATTTCCGAATAAGTATCCGTCTGAATCGTCACCTGATCTCCCACGCGCACGTAGGGCAAATCTTTCTGATAGACATTCACCAGGACCCACACACTGCTTACGTCGGAAATCATGAAACATTGCGTAGTGCCGGGTTGAATGAGTTGTCCGGCGGAAACATCCTGCTCAACCACCAGGCCGGTAATCGGCGCCCTTACTGGAACTTCAAACGAAGGAGGCGCTTTCACCAGGGCGTCGGGATCGGTGACTCCCATAACTTTCAGTGCCGCTTGCGCTGCCGTCAAGTCCCCGCTGGCCTGCACCTCGGCAGCTTCGGCCTGCTCCAGAATCTGTTCCGCGATTGCCCGATGCTGATACAAGTCCTGGGCACGCGCAAAAGCCATTTGGGCAAGAGAGTACGCAGCTTTGGCTTTCAAGTAATTCGTGCGGAGCTGCGAGTAATCAGGACTCGCCACGTACAACATA
>Ga0210393_10004166_pt1 | contig 11473 bp, 9 predicted proteins | sample IncBWC27OmetaG_FD_160068 | JGI IMG/M metagenome (GOLD analysis project Ga0210393, IMG submission 160068) | Forest soil microbial communities from Barre Woods Harvard Forest LTER site, Petersham, Massachusetts, United States - Inc-BW-C-27-O ... | reverse complement strand
CGACCGGCACGCTGAACGTGCCAGCCTTACCATCGGTCAGCGCCTCGTTGGCCAGCTCGGCGGCCAGCTCGCTGGCGCCACGCTCCATGTTGGTCTCGACGTAGAGCGGGACGATGTCAAGATCGTCGCCGGGGAAGACGACGCGCTGCAGTACCCGCAGGCCGCCAGCGCTGTCGGTGTCGGTCATGCGCCCTCTCCGCGTCGGTTCAGCGGCTCCCCGTCGGCAAAGTGCGGGCGGAGCCGGTTGTCATACATGGTCAGCGCAGATCCGATCGCCATGTGCATATCAAGATACTTGTAGGTGCCGAGGCGGCCGCCGAACAGCACGCCCTGCTCCCGCTCGGCCATCTCCCGGTAGTCCTGGAGCCGAGACCGGTCCGATGCGGCATTGATCGGGTAATACGGCTCGTCCCCACGACTGGCGAATCTGGAGTACTCCCTCGTGATGACGGTCATGTCACTTGGATACCAGTCGCGTTCGGGATGGAAGTGCCGGAATTCAAGAATTCGGGTGAACGGAACATCGTCGTCCGCGTAATTCATCACTGGTGTCCCCTGGAAGTCGCCAATCGGCAGCACCTCTTGCTCGAAATCAAGAGTCCGCCAGCCGAGATCACCTGCGCAGTAGCCAAAGTACGCATCGAGCGGCCCGGTGTAGACCACGGGGACCTGGCCCGCCAGTTCGCCGCGTACATCCTGGAACTCGGCGTTGGTCCGGACCTCGATGCCGGGATGGTCAACCATGCGCTCCAGCCAGGCCGTATAGCCATCGACTGGCAGCCCTTCGAACTTGTCGCTGAAGTAGCGGTTGTCAAAGGTGTAGCGCACCGGGAGACGCGTGATGATCTCCGCGGGCAGGTCGACCGGATCGGTCTGCCACTGCTTGCTCGTGTAGCCGCGGATGAACGCCTCATACAGTGGCCTGCCGACCAGGGAGATCGCTTTCTGCTCCAGGTTCTCGGCGGCGCCGGGAGCCACCTCGCCAGCCTGCGCGGCAACGAGTGACCTGGCCTGCGCGGGCGACATGAGCCGGCCGAAATACTCGCAGATGGTGGCCAGATTTATCGGCATCGGGTAAACGCGGCCCTTATAGGCCGAGAACACCCGGTGCTGGTAGCCGGTAAATGCCGTGAAACGATTGACGTAATCCCATACCCGCGTGTTCGAGGTATGAAAAAGGTGCGCGCCGTAGCGGTGCACCTCGATGCCGGTCTGCGGTTCTGCCTCGCTGTACGCGTTGCCGCCAATGTGGCTCCGGCGCTCCACAATGAGCACCCGCAGGCCGAGGTCGCTGGCACATCGCTCGGCAATGGTCAGTCCGAAGAGCCCGGACCCGACGACGACGAGGTCGTAGTTCACCGGACCACCGGCTGCCCTGGCTCGTGCCGCATCCCGGCCGCGATCATGTCCGGGTCGTGCCACTCACTGGCGTACTCCCAGTCTGGCTGCGCGGGCGGAGCCGCAGCCGCGACCGCAGGCGCCGGCCGCTTGGACAGCAGGGCCACGAGCGGCCGGTAGATGGCGCGGCGCAGCCACCAGGGAATCATCCGGTAGGTGCCCCGGACCAGCACGTTCCGCACGTACTCGGCTCGCGAGATGAAGCCGCTTCGGACGAACTCGCGCTGTAGCCGCAGTTCGGACCGGAGCAGGCCAGTACCGCCACGCCGCTTGTATGCGGTCGCGCCGACTCGGTAGAAGACGAGTGGCTCGGCCACGTTGACGGGCCTGGCGCCGGACTGAAGCATCCGCGCGAACAGTGCGTAGTCTTCCATCAGCGGGAAGTCACCGTAGCCTCCGGCCGCCAGCACGGCACTCCGCCGGTACACCACGGTCGGGTGGTTAAAGGGATCATGCACGCGCGCATACCGGGCAATGTGGCCGGGATGGGTAGGCGGGACGCGCTGCCCCACGATGTCGTCGGTATCGGAGACGAACTCCAGGAGCCCGGCCCCGACGATGTCGGCATCCTCGATGAGCGGCAGCTGCACCTCAAATCGGTGCGGCATGGCCACGTCGTCGGCATCCATCCTGGCCACGACGTCGAACCAGCTGGCCGCGAGGCCCTCGTCAAGGGCCGGGCCGAGGCCGGCGTTGCGCTCAAGCGGAACGTACGTCACCGGGACGCGGCTGCTGGCTCTTAGGTCCTCAAGGCACTCCGCGAGTTCGTCGCGGACTGGGCCGTCGCGCACGATGACCAGCTGATCCGGGCGGACAGTCTGGTCGTCAACTGCGCTGCGCACCGCCCGGCGAAGGTAGTCCGGTCTGTCGCCGTCGTAAACCGAGAGCAGCAACGAGAACGGCTCGTGCAACGGGAAACCTCCGGTGGGGGTGATTTCGCGACCAGGCGGCCAGTACGCAGGCGCGAGGATAGTGCAGGACACACTGAAATGCCACTTCCCCCGATGCCCGCCTATACTACAGGCCAGCCCAGATCAGCGGCCAGCGTGGCCGCGGCTGCCGCCCCTGGCTGCCTTCTGGGGCATATGCTCTCTGCGCGCGGCCTGGCCGGCCCGGCCTGACGCGCCCGCAACCGACCCGGCGAGGTAGCTGAATGGCGCGTGAGGTCACCGATCGTGATCACCCCGGTAACGCACCAGCCCTGGCAGGCAATGCCGTGACCGCCGCCGGCCGGCGACCCAAGGTCTTCCTGCACATCGGCGAGCCCAAGACCGGGACCACTTTCCTGCAGCAGGTGATCTGGCGCAATCGCGCCGCCCTCGCCGATCAGGGCGTGGTGCTGCCGGGCCATCATCCGCAAGATCATTTCCGTGCCAGCCAGGACCTCCGCGGCATCGAGAAGCTGGATAGCGACCCGGCGGGCTCGTGGGCAGGCGAATGGGAGATCTTGGCCACGCAGGCGAGGCGAGCCCCGAGGGCCGCCGTCATCTCGCACGAGCTGTTCTCGGCCGCCGACGCTTACCAGGCGGAGCAGGCCGTGAAATCACTGGAGCCGGCCGAGGTCCATCTCGTTCTCACCGTCCGTGACATGGGCACCTTGCTGCCAGCCGAATGGCAGGAGACTGTTAAGCACCGCAATGCGTCTAGCTGGGAGGACTGGCTCGCGGACGTCATCGACCGCGAATCGGTGGCTGTTGACCGGCGCGAGTGGTGGTTCTGGCGCGTGCACGACACGCTCGCGATCCTCGATCTCTGGTCACGCCACATCCCGGCCGAGCGGGTGCACCTCATCACCGCCCCCCAGCGTGGCGCAGACCCTGGACTGCTGTGGCAGCGGTTCGCGGCCCTGCTCGAAGTCGACCCGGACAGCGTCGACCTCAGCCGGGCTCGGGCCAATGCCTCGCTGGGGCTAGCCGAGGTCGAGTTCCTCCGGCGCCTCAATCAGCAGCTGTCCGCCGAGGTGCCTGACTGGTTCTACATGTGGCACGTGAAGGAAACGGTGGCGCATCAGGCCTTCGCCTCGCGTCCCGCCGGCGTGCGACTCGTCCTGCCAGCGGCGCGCCTCGACTGGGCCAGGCAGCACGCTGATGGCCTGATCTCGGGCCTGCGAGCGTCGTCGTACGACATCGTTGGTGATCTTGACGAGCTGCGGCCGCAGGCGCCGGCCGAGCCGGCCGTGAGCCCGGCGGACCAGCCAGTCGAGCAGATGCTCGACGCGGCGGTCCAGGCCGCGGCGGCGCTGGTGCTGAACCAGTACCAGAAAGAGCACCCGGCTGCCAGACCGCAGAAGGGCCTGATCGGGCGCGGCGCGCTGGCTGACCGCCTGGAATCGACCGTCGCGGCGTCGCCGCGGATCAAGCGCACGGTGCGCGAGCTCAGCAGCCGCCATTCGTCCGTGCGCAGGCTGCGGATACTGGCGTGGCGGGTGCTGGAGCGGTCCAGGTCACGGAATAACCCCTAGCGATGCCGGACAGCGCCGGCCGCCGCGCGGCCACGGGCGATCAGCCGCGAGTGATGGCGGTCGTCGTCACCTACAACCGCCGCGAACTGCTGCTTGAGGCGCTCGGGGCGGTATACGCGCAGGGTCGCGAGGCCGACGGCGTGATCGTCGTGGACAACGCGTCGAGCGACGGCACCGCAGCCGCCGTCCGGGCCAGCTTCCCGGCTGCGCACCTGGCCGAACTGGACGCTAACTACGGCGGTGCGGGCGGCTTCGCCTACGGGATGGCGCTCGCCCTCGCCCGCGGCGCGGACCTGATCTGGGTGATGGACGACGACACGGTGCCAGCGCCTGGAGCGCTCGAGGCGCTACTGCAAGCGCGCCGTGACTATCCAGGCCGGCCGCCCGTCCTGGTCGCCAGCAGCGTGCAGTGGACCGACGGCCGCGCGCACCCGATGAACACCCCCCGGGCCAAGCCCTTCGCGACCAAGGCGGAGCGACTAGCAGCGGAGAGCGGCGACTGCATCCCGATCCGCTCGGCGTCATTCGTCTCGGTCCTGGTCGATGCCGACCAGGTCCGGCGGCGCGGCTTGCCGCAGGCCGACTTCTTCCTGTGGAATGACGACTTCGAGTTCACCGCGCGGCTGCTGCGCGGCGATACAGGCCTGCTCTGCCCTGCCAGCGTCGTCGTCCATAAGACCAAGAACTTCGGCTCGACTGACGTTGATCCAGGGGACAGGTTCTTCTACGAGGTCCGCAACAAGATCTGGACCCTTCGGACGGGTTCGCTCGCAGTGCCGGAGCGAGCCCTGTACGGGGGCGCCACGCTTCGGCGGTGGATCCGTACCTACGTCCGCTCGGCCGACCGGCGCGTGCTTCGCTCATCTCTCGTCCGGGGCGTCGTCGCCGGCGTGCGCTCGCGCCCGCGGTCCACCGAGCAGGTGCTGGCGGCCGCCGGCCTGGCGGCCTACGACGACGCCGACCGATCTGCCTGACCCCTCCCAGCGATACTGACTGTCCCTCGCTGTCGTCGGCTGTCTCAGCGGGTACCTATCAAACCTGGTCAGTTGGCCTGTTACGTGCGAATGTGTAGTCGAGTCCCCCGCCCAGGCAGCAGTTGGAGGGGTCAAATATGGGCAGGGATGTCCCGTCCATCACTGTTAGTCAGCATGATCGCCGCGCTTACCGGGAGAAGGTCCGCCAGTGCCTTGACGTCTTTGCCCGGATGCTTCGCGAGTCCAGGTTTGACACCGAGCCGCGGCAGGTCGGCGTGGAGATCGAGCTGAACCTGGTAGACGGGGACGGCATGCCGTCGATGTCGAACGTAGCGGTGCTCGAAGCCATCGCCGATCCAGACTGGGCCAGCGAGCTTGGCCGGTTCAATCTTGAGATCAATATTCCGCCCCGGCAGCTGACGGGCGATGCCCTCAGCGCGCTCGAGCACGACGTGCTCGGCAAGCTCGCGCGCGCCGCGGCCCGCGCACGGGATGCCGGAAGCCGCCTCGTCATGATCGGGATTCTGCCGACGCTGCGAGAGGGTGACGTTACTGACGACGCAATGTCAGCGAACCCCCGGTACCGGCTGCTCAACGAGCAGATGATCGCGGCCCGCGGTGAGGACATGCGGATTTGCATCGACGGGGCCGAACGGCTGCTGACGCACGTCGACTCGATCATGCCGGAAGCGGCCTGCACCAGCGTCCAGTTCCACCTGCAAGTCAGTCCGGAGGCATTCGGCAGCTACTGGAACGCCGCACAGGCGGTCGCCGGCATCCAGGTGGCGCTGGCCGCGAATTCGCCCTACCTGTTTGGCCGCGAGTTGTGGCAGGAAACCCGGATCCCGCTCTTTGAGCAGGTCACCGACACCCGGCCGGAGGAGCTTCAGCAGCAGGGCGTCCGACCGCGGGTGTGGTTCGGCGAGCGCTGGATTACGTCGGTGTTCGACTTGTTCGAGGAGAACCTCCGCTACTTTCCGGCCCTGCTCCCGCTGCGCGAGGACGAGGATCCGGCCGCGGCGCTGGACAGCGGCGCGGCGCCGTCGCTCGCCGAGCTGACGCTGCATAACGGCACGGTTTACCGGTGGAACCGGCCGGTCTACGCGGTCGAGGACGGGCGGCCGCACCTGCGGGTGGAGAACCGGGTTTTGCCGGCCGGGCCCACGGTCGCCGATGTCGTGGCCAATGCTGCCTTCTACTACGGGCTGGTGCGCGCGCTGGCCGAGACCGAGCGCCCGGTCTGGACGCAGATGTCGTTCGCCGCGGCAGCTGACAATCTGGTGGCGGGCTCCCGGCATGGGATCGACGCCCGGGTCTACTGGCCGGGGACGGGCGAGGCACCGGTCACGGAGCTGACCCTCCGCAGGCTGCTGCCGCAAGCCTTCGAGGGCTTGCGCCAATGGGGCGTCGATGCGAAGGATGCCGACCGGATGCTCGGCATCATCGAGCAACGCTGCCTGACCGGCCGAACTGGTGCGACCTGGCAGGTCGAGACGGTCCGAACCCTGGAGCGCGGTCAGGCCGACCGACGCGAGGCGCTGCGCCTGATGACCCAGGGCTACATCGAGCGGATGGCCTCCAACCAGCCGGCACACGGCTGGCCAGCCCTCTAATCAGGCTAATCAGGGCAATTCCTCGCCGTGCCCCGGCGCGATGGGTGACCTGCCGCGTGTGGTCACTCTTGGTAGCTTTGCGACTCCGCCGAGTGGGCATATCTGACAGGCAAAGCCCGGAACACGCTCTTGGGGGGTGGCACGATGGCGCTCAGGTCGACGGCCGGGGAACCGCAACCCGGCGCGGGGCAACCTCAACCCGGCGCCGTACAGCATGAATCCGAACTCGTGATCGATGCGAACATGGCGCGCAAATACACAGCGGAGCTCATCGGCACCGGCATCCTAGTGTTCTTCGGCGCGGGCATGGCGACCATCTCCTTCGGGTTCCGGGCCTTCGGCGGCAGCGTCGCCGCCGGGATCTTGCTGACGGGCCTGACGTTCGGGCTCGTCCTGCTCGGTCTGGTCGCCGTCATCGGCCCGATCTCCGGCTGTCACGTCAATCCCGCGGTCACTCTCGGCCAGTTCCTCGCCAAGCGGATCTCTCCGATCGACGCGGTCGGCTACGTGATCGCCCAGCTGATCGGCGCTCTGCTCGGAGCGCTCCTGCTGCTGTGGGTCTTCCACACCTCGCCGTTCTACATCAGATCCCGGATCGGGCTCGGCGCCAACGGTTACGGCAACCTGTCGCTGCTGCACGCGTCCGGCGGCGGCGCGTTCCTTATCGAGATCATCATCACCGCGGTGTTCGTGCTCGTCGTTCTCAGCGCGACCCGCGCCAGGGCGAATGTCGCCATCCAGGGCGCCGTCCTCGGCGTCGCGCTGGCCCTGGTCAACATCATGGGCATAGCGATCGACGGTGCCTCGGTCAACCCGGCGCGCAGCTTCGGCCCCGCCATTGTCGCCGGGGGCCCCTGGCTGAGCCAGCTCTGGCTGTTCCTCATCGCGCCGCTGGTCGGCGCCGTGCTCGCGGCAGGTGTGTTCATGCTGTTCCACCCCGGCGAGGGCGTCGCGATGAGTGATCTCGGGATGCGACGCATGCGCGCCCAGTCGGCCATGACGGTCTCGGGCGCGGACGAGCAAGTGCCGCCGGCCGGAACGGCTGTGCGAAGTGGCACCGGGACCCCAGCAGCCAGCCAGCCGGCGGGCAGCGAGACGGCCAGACGGGGGGGCGCAACGGGCCCCGGCGGGACGCCTTCAGGCGACCCGGACGATCCGACAGGGCCGGTTAACCCGCCCGGGAGCACGAGGAATCCGCCCGGAGACGCGAAGTAGGTACGGCCGGAGACGGCGCCGGGCCGCTCCGTAGGACCGCCCGCGAGGCGAAGCCGCCTCGCGGGCGGTCGCTGCGGGGGGCTGAGAGCGGGTGAGTCCGCGACCGGGTACGCGGTGGCAGTTCGCAGAAGACTGGCCCCGCCGGACCCCGGAGTGTGATGATCGGATTAATGGCCGCCGACGATTCTGCTCAAGTCCCGCAGTTGCGTATGAGCAGCGCAGCCGGCCGCTGGGTGCTGCTCGCTACCGTGCTCGGGTCGAGCATGGCCCTGCTCGACTCCACCGTCGTGAACGTCGCGCTGCCGACGATCGGCCGCAGCCTGGGCGCCTCGCTGGCCGGACTTCAGTGGACGGTCACGGCGTACACCCTGACGCTTGCCGCGCTGATCCTGCTCGGCGGCTCACTCGGCGACCGGTTCGGGCGACGCCGCGTGTTCCTCGCGGGGGTGGTGTGGTTTGCGCTGGCCTCGGCGCTGTGCGGGTTCGCTCCTAGTATCGGCGTGCTCATCGGCGCCCGGGTCCTCCAGGGCGTCGGCGGCGCCTTGCTGACTCCTGGCTCGCTCGCCATCATCCAGGCCACGTTCGTTGCTGACGACCGGCCGCGGGCAGTCGGCGCCTGGTCCGGTCTGGCCGGCGTCGCATCCGCGATCGGCCCGGTGCTGGGCGGCTGGCTGGTCCAGGTCGCTGGCTGGCAGTGGGTGTTCTTCCTGAACCTGCCGCTGTCCGTCGCAGTCGTCGTGGTCACCATCCGCCATGTGCCGGAGACCAGGGATACCTCCGTGCGCGGCAGTTTCGATGTCGCTGGGGCGGTGCTCACCGCGCTGGCGCTGGCTGGCATCACGTACGCGCTGATCGAGGCGCCGGAGAAGCAAGGCAAGGCCGTCGTTGCCGTCGCCGGACTGCTCGGCGTCGCGGCCGGAGTTGCGTTTGTGCTCGTCGAGCGGCGGCGCACGCGCGCGCCCGACAAAATCACGCCGATGCTGCCGCTTGACGTCTTCGCGTCCCGTCAGTTCAGCGTCATCAACGTGATCACGTTCCTGGTCTACGGGGCGTTCGGCGGACTGCTCTTCCTGCTGGTCATTCAGCTTCAGGTCGTCTCCGGATTCTCGCCGCTGAAGGCGGGGTCGGCCCTCCTCCCGGTCACCGTGCTGATGCTCGTTTTCTCCGCGCGATCAGGCGCGCTGGCCCAGCGCATCGGGCCGCGCTGGCCCATCACGATCGGCGTGACGCTGCTCGCGATCGGAATGGCACTCATGATGCGGATCGGGCCGCACGCGACCTATGTCAGCGACGTGTTGCCAGCAGTCCTCGTGTTCGGCGTCGGCTTGTGCCTGACGGTAGCGCCGCTGACAGCGACGGTGCTGGCCAGCGCGGACGTCCAGCACGCCGGCGTGGCCAGCGGAGTGAACAACGCGGTGGCCAGGGCGGCTGGGCTAGTCGCTGTTGCGGCCCTGCCAGCGGCCGTGGGCCTGAGCGCGGCGAGTTACCACTCGGCAGTGCTGTTCAATCCTGGCTTTGATCGGGCGACAACGATCTGCGCGGTGATCTTGCTGGTGGCCGCCGTGCTGGCCGCGTTCCTGGTCGACAACGATGTGCTACGGCCGGCCGGGCGCGCGCTGCCCGCGCCCGAGGCCAGGGTGAGCTGCGCGGTTACGGCGCCGCAACTCCAGCCGACGCCGACATTGCAGACGGCGCCGCCCCGAGCGAGCTAATTGTCGAGGCCGAGCGTGAAGGTCGGCTTCGGCGACGTCTCCGGCAGCCTGTGCTCGTCGCTCAGGCGGCGTATTGCCGTGCCGGTCGCCAGGAACTCGGTCGCGTGCTCGCCCCAGACGTGGTTCTTCACCTCGACGGTCACGCCGACGATGCCGGACGACTGGGCCTGCGCGGCTTCGGTCTGCATCCGCTCGAGCGCGAGTTCGCGCGCCTCATAGACGCCCTGCGTGAACTGGACCATCTCCTGGTTCTGTCCGGTCTGGCGCAGCGACTGCATGACGCCCTGATGCGCGATGTGGTAGACGCAGGTGCCGAGCACGAACGCTACCGGCACTGCGCCGGCCGCGAGGAGCCGGAAGAAGTCCTGAGCGGACAGGTCAGAGGTGAACGCCCGCCCGTCGGGCGCCCGGTGCGCGCCGGTGCCGGCCAGATGACGGACCGCGGTGCCGGTCGCGACGAACTCCAGGCAACCCTGACCCCAGGCATACATCTGCATCCGCAGCTGTACCCCGACGATGCCGTCGGCGCTCAGGTGGTCGGCCTCGGACTGCATCCTGGCCATCGCCAGCTCGCGCGCGTTGTACATCGCCTGGGTGAGAACCTGCAGTTCCTGGTTCTGGCTCCAGCGGCCGACCTGCATGCCCACGTGGTAGATCGACGAGCCGATCACGAACCCGAGCGGCTCGAAACCAGCCTCGCCCAGCAGCACGTACTCGGATACCGACAGGTCGGAGGTGAATACCCCGGCCGGGCTGGCACCCGCAGTCTGCGCAAGCCGGGTATCGGCGGCCTGCGGCTCCCACGTAGCCGTGCTCTGATTCGGCTGGTTAGAGAAGAGTGGCATGAAGACTCCCCGGTTGCGAAACTTGCCCATCTGCAGCCTACTGCTGCGCGGACGGACCGTCCTGAGCTTCGCGCGGCGCCAGCTGCACTTCGACTCGCAGTTCCGGCCTGAGCAGACCGGACTCTGCGTACATCTCGTAGGCGCGCAAGTCCGCCCCGGTCAGCGGCGGTGGCACGAGCGACCGCGGCCACAGTCGGCGTGACCGCACCACGTCGAGCTCCACCACGTACAGGGTGATCTGTGCTTGCAGGTAAAACCACGCGAGCACGCCGAGCACGACCCCGAACACCCCGTAGGCGGAGTTGGTGGCGTGGCCGATGATCGTTCCGCCGATCAGCTGCAGGATCTGCCACGCCAGCGCGGCCAGGATCGCGCCCAGTCGCAGTTCCCGGCCGCTCACTTCTTTCGAGGTCGCCAGGCGGAAGCCGAGCCAGAACAAGACGATGTTCAGCAGCAGGGAGACCGCGACTGCCGCGACCTTGGCGAGCACGCCGCCGACGTGTCCGGTACCGCCGGCCAAACCGGACAGCACAATGGTCACGATCTCTCCCGGCCCGAGCACGGCGATCAGGCCGAGGCTGCGGAGCAGGCTCTTCGGGAAAGTCGGCCGCCGGAACTGCGGCACTCCCCAGACCGTATTCATCGCGTTCTGCATGGCCGTGGCCACGCCGCGGCCTGCATAGATCGTGAGCAGGATGCCGATGACTAGGGCGAACCCGGTTGCGGTCAGGCCCTTATTTGGGCCGGCCCTCAGGTGCGTGCCGATGACGGGGTACTGGTGCAGCGCCGTGGTCAGCCGGTTCGCCAGCGTCGCGTTGTTCCTGGCGATGAGATCGAGAATCGTATAGGCGACAAGCAGCAGTGGGAGGAGCGAGGCGAACGCGTAGTAGGCGATCAGCGCGGCGAGGTTACCGGCCTTGTTGTCGCTGAACTTTTTCCAGGTGGCCACCGCGATCGCTAGCCAGGGCCTGGTCTGCTGCGCCCGGTCGACGGAATGAACCAGGCCCTTGGCCCGGTCCGGCAGGCTCTGGCCGGCCGGCGGCGTGCTGCTGCTACTGCTGTGCGCGCTCATCGTCGGAAGTATCTACCCGGCGGCCCGGTGTTACTCGTCGACTGTCTTACTCGCTGGCACGGCGGCAAGCTCGAGGCCATCGGCGCTCACCTCGTGGCCATCCTCGCAGTACAGGCGCGCGTGCACGGCTGCTCCGCAGTCACCATGCCTGAGCACCACGGGCGCGCCGGCGGGCTGCAGCCA
>Ga0210393_10004165_pt1 | contig 11474 bp, 8 predicted proteins | sample IncBWC27OmetaG_FD_160068 | JGI IMG/M metagenome (GOLD analysis project Ga0210393, IMG submission 160068) | Forest soil microbial communities from Barre Woods Harvard Forest LTER site, Petersham, Massachusetts, United States - Inc-BW-C-27-O ... | reverse complement strand
AACGCCCGTCGTCGCCTGGATGAAGAACGTGAGCCATAGGAACGCGCCGGGGGCAATCAGCGCCATTGCGTTGCTGGTGAGGCCGGTGAGCCCGAGCGTGGCCTGCATCTGCGGTGCTTTTTGGTCTGCCATTGAAGCATTCTCCTGAGGTGAGTTGATATGGCTTTTCCGGCGGTGAGTCCCCGGCGTGTTGTTTTCATCGTCGGCCTGTCAGTCTGCGGCCGGACCCGTCTGGTCATATTTCCTGAATGCGCAAATCTTAGTTTTCAGGAAATAAGGATGAAATGAAGAAACCAAACTCTCTGAGTCTTACTCAGACAGGTTGCTAAAACCGCATCTGGCATCCGTGACAACGTCGGTCTCTTTGCCAAGAAGAAACTCGGCGCAATGACTTCCGGAGGCGGTAACTGCAGAACGGCTAGAAGTTCGCAATTCTGTGGGCCATTCGAGGCAGATCCAGCGAACTCTCGCTGGACCTGCCCGGCACGCTGGAAAAGAACTCTCGTTACACTTAAACGAACGTTCAATCGCCCGGGTTGATGCGGTCATTTTTCCGTGATGTTGTGACCAAAGATGAAGCCGACTTCGGCAATGCCGCGAACCTGATCGGAATCGCTACCAGAGCCGCCAAAGACACTGCCCGGCGCATAGCTGCTGGCGTGCGTATAGGAAATGTCGCCGCGGAAAAAGAAACCGCCGTACTGGAAGGTCGGCGTCCCGGTGATCGAAGTCCCCGCACTGCCGGGGCCGAACAACAGGTTGACGGCTCCGTCGGCGCTGCTCCCCGATGTCGCGATGTACTCAACGCGGGCTGGAAGTGAGAAGCCATGTTTGAATGCGCGGCTTATCAACACCGCTCCCCCGTTTGTTGATGCACCCTTTACAACGCCAACCGCCAGGTTGGTTGGGACGTTGCTGTACTGGTAGTAGGGCTGGACGATCCAGGCTCCCTTCGTGAAGGTGTAGATCACGTTGTAAATGCTGCTGTTATTCTGCACCGGCGTGGCCGCCGTTTGATAACCGGTCTGACCGAGGTTGCCGCCGGCGACAAAGGCCAGGGCATGAGGTCCCTTGGTATAGGTGAGCGAGCCGCTCAGCCACGAGTACCGGTTGGAATAATAGCCGTCGTTCCAACTGAATGAGGCGGAAAGGTATTTCCCCAGCGTCTGATTCACTTGGATTCCACGGCTCACGGCGGGTTCCTGGTTCCACAGAAGGCCTCGCTCGATGTTCATGTTTTGAAACGTAAAGGTGTACTCGGCGCCAATCAGCGTCGGCAGCGAGCCAATCAAAAATTGCGTGGTCTTTCCCACCGGCACTTTCGCAAATGCGACGGGTAAGGGCCCGTAGAAGTTGCTCACGGTTTTGTCGGCGGCGAGGAACGGGGTCCCGAGGGATGGGAGAGTGTAGGCTCCCGCCTGGATGAAATATTGAAACTTTCCGTCGGCCTTCTGGATAAATATCTGGCCGTTGCTCAGCGAGGCTTGCCCATCATCGTCACCAGGGACGTGATTGCTTTGAACCATGCCAAAGCCAGTGACTATGCCGTTGGCTGCGATCTTGCCCAGGGGACCGGCGTCGAACATAGCCGGGGGTAGCCATTGCAGCGGGCCGGTTACGGATGGAGTCGTGAGCGGAGCGAGTGCGGCGGGCTGATCGGGCGTAGTGGCAGTAGCAGTAACTGCAGTTGTGGCAGGACCGGTTGGTGTGGTTGTCTGCGCTGTTGTAACTGCAGGAGCGGGCGCCGCAGTCTGCGCTGCCGCGGCAGCGGAAATAGTGATTGCGAGTACCCCAGCTAGACTCATTTGCAAAATGGATGATGAACGAGAAGGCATTCCGTCTCACCAGCTTTCTCCACCGATTTTTTTGATGGTGGTCGTTGAGTTACAAGAGTCCAATTACAGGCAAACGCCTCCCGTTTGCCTGAACGGCATGTTGGTGACGGGCGAAATTGGTAATAAGACGTGACCTGACCGCACGACTTGCAGAACTCGTGCGGACTTCAATCGCTTCCGCTGGCTGCGACCCCTTGCGGCTGTCCGGAAGCAGGAACCAAGATTGAGGGCGAGCGTTTTACCGCACCCCGGCGGGCCAGCACCGAATGGTGGCTTGGTTAGAGTTGAACAATGGCAACATAAAGACGCAATAAAGATCGCGGACAAAATCAGTTTTGCCCTCGGATTTCCACAAGATTCTCCCATGGAAAGGACTCGTGAGGCTCTTGTCGCGCATCTGTATTCGTTCTTCCGGCGCGAATTGCATAAGGACGCCATAAAGAACCTGTTAAAATCCTGACAAGGCTTTCGCACTCTGACCTGGACGGGCGTGGTTCAATTTCAATCGCGAGAGAGCGAACGAGCCTGAAATTGAGCGGGTTCTGCACAGCAACTTCCCGCGTTGTTCATTTGATTAGCCAGCCGCAGCCGAGTGTCGTCGCCGTACAAGTCAACGCAACCGATGGGTTGAATAAAGCGCAACTTGAGTTCGTCCAGTGCGTGCACAGTCGCCGCACATCTGCACAAATGGAAGGGCTTAGACTTCTTGACCGGATTCCCAATTTCTTCGCGAGCGGCGATCGGGCCGAAGCGCCCGCGGTCGGTGGTGCCCGGTTTTCATCGCTATCTGCCGAAGTGGTCCGCTGCCGCTGCCGCAGTTCCCTTGACCGCGCTCGCTGCTTACGGCCTGCGATGGCCGTGGGTGCCCGCAGCCTTCATCGGACTGCTCATTCCGACCTTGGGCGTAGCCCTGTACCGGTTGTCGACACGCGCAACCCGTTCTGCGCACGAAGCCGAATCCGCCGCCGTGCGCATGCGCCGCCTGTACGAACTTACCTATCGGACCCTGGATATGGATCTGCATGAGGAGCCAGGCGCGCGTCTTGCCGCGCTGGTGCATGAAATCTTCGACTTGGACGGAGTGGCGGTATTCGATGCGGATTTGCAGGAGGTATACAAGGCGGGTTATTGGAGCATCGATCCCTCGGAACTGGCGCAGAACGTCTACCATTTCGGAACCTCGGACGACGATCGCACCACTGGCATCAGCCGCAGGGTTGTGCGCCTGGGCTCGGTGCCGGTTGGCAGCATCGTGATTCGGGGAGAGACAAGCCCGCTCATCAACAGCGGCATCGCCGCGCTCATCGCCATTACGTTCGACCGGTACCGCGCCTTGGCCAATGAGACTCGGATCGAGACCGAGCGGCAGACCGAGCAATTGCGCGCCACAGTCCTCGACAATCTGGCGCACGACTACAAAACACCGCTGACAGCCATCCGGGCGGCCAGCAGCGGGTTGTGGGAGATGGGCGGCCTCACGGCGGCGCAGTCCGACCTTGTCGCCCTGATCGATGAACAGGCTGCGCTGCTTGCCGAGCTGACGACGCGGCTGCTGACCACCGCGCGGCCCGAGGCAAGCGATGCTGAGGATGGCGCGGCTGGTTTGGTGTTGCGAACCGCTCCTGAGGACGTTGGTCTGCTGATCCAGGAAGCAGTGGCAAGCCTCGCCGATCGCTCCGCGGAGACTCGGATCCAGATCAAAATCTCGGACGATTCGCTGGTTCTCGACTGCGATCGGCGCCTGGTCGGCATGTTGCTGGCGCAATATCTCGACAACGCGTGCAAATACGCGGAGTTCGACAGCACGATCACTGTCGGTGCCGAAACGGCAGCGGGCGAGGTGCTGCTCTCCGTGCACAGCTTCGGGCCGGTAATTCCGATGGCCGATCGCGACCGGATCTTCGACCGCTACTACCGGTCGTCGACTTCGTCGAGTCATGCTCCCGGGACAGGCATTGGTCTTTCCATTGCTAAACGCGCCGCGCTTGCGCATGGCGGCTCCGTCTGGGTTTCGAGCGACGAAGCCAAAGGTACGACCTTCTTTGCGGCTCTTCCGGCAGGTTCCCCCCAACTCGCCGCCGGTTCCGCGTCTGTTACAGATTCGATCTCCGGAGGCGGTACGCGTAGCCGCTTGGACTTCGACTCTATTGCCATCTCGCATCGGGACTCCGCTCACCTCCCTACGGACGAAGACCTGTCCGCTGGGACCCCGGCCCTCGAAAGGAGCATGTCATGACGTTGCCGGTTATCCGCGTGCTGGTTGTCGACGACGAGCCCGCTATCCGCCGGGCGCTGCGTCCGCCCCTGGTCACGTTGGGATTCGATGTCACCGAGGTCTCGCGCGGAGAGAAAGCTTTGCAGGTTCTGCGCACTGAAAGCTTCGATTGCGTCCTGCTCGACGTGAATATGCCCGGGATTGGCGGAATCGAGACCCTGCGCCGCATCCGCGTATTTGCGCCGCGCCTGCCCGTCATCATGTTGACGGTGCGCGATGGAGAAGATGAGAAGGTGCGGGCCCTTGAGATGGGCGCCGACGATTACGTGACCAAGCCCTTCAGTGTTCGGGAACTAGTGGCGCGCATGCGCGCGGCGGTGCGGCGCACCCATGCGCCGGTACGCACCGAAGAAGCTCCCATCGAAATTGGGGAGATTCGCCTTATTCCTGCGCGGCGCACCGTCACCAAGCGCGGCCAAGCGCTCCATCTTACGCGCAAGGAATTCGATATTCTCCATTGCCTGATGAGCCGCGCCGGGCGGGTTGTCACTTACGCCCGCCTGCTCACGGCTGTTTGGGGAGCCGACTGTCGAGAAGAAGTTGAGTACCTGCGCACCTTTGTTCGCCAATTGCGCAAAAAGATCGAGGACGACCCGGCCCGGCCTGTGTACTTGTTGACGGACATCTACGTCGGGTACCGCTTTGCCGATGCGCAGATGCTCGAAGAAGCGCAGGCTGCGATCAATGAAGCAGGCGAGGCTTTCGGCTCGTCCGCAAGTCCGGACTCGTTGCACGGACCGGATAACTCGACGGTGATCGGCCACGCGTGAGTCTCATATCGCCGATGTCCGCGCTGCTACCATAAAACTGCCGGACACTCATGCGCGATCATCTGACCACACTCGTTGACGATTTCCGCCGTTACAATCGCGAGATTGCGGTAATTCGCTACCGGGGGAACCGCCGACGGGTTTCAACCTACGGAGAAATTGCCCGCCTGGCCGGACGTTTCGCCGCACTGCTCGCGCACAAGGGCATTGTCCCCGGCGATCGCGTAGTTTTGTGGGCCGAGAACAGTGCCGAGTGGATCGCCGCATTCCATGGCTGCATTCTGCGCGGCGTCCTGGCTGTACCGCTCGATGCCTATGGCAGCGCCGACTTCGCTTTCCGTGTAGCCTCCGATGTCAAGCCGAAGCTCGCTGTTGGCGATGCGCTGCTGCTTCGTCAATTGCGCTTCGATGATTCGCGCCATGGCTTTGAGCGCCTTGCATTTGAAGAATGGCATACGGTCCTGCCCGCAGAAGAGGCCGGCCCTGTCGCGGGTCTCGGGGCAGACACTCCGCTCCAAATTCTGTTTACGTCCGGCACCACCGGCGATCCCAAGGGCATTGTGCACACGCATGGGAACGTGCTTGCCAGCGTCGGTCCTATTGAGAGCGCAGCTCAACGTTACTTGCGCTACGAGAAATTCGTCCACCCTCTGCGATTTCTGCACACGCTGCCGTTGAGCCACGTTTTCGGTCAGACAATGGGGCTGTGGATTCCACCCATCTTTCGAGCCGAAGTGCACTTCGAAGGCCGCCTGGTCGCTCCGCGCCTGATCGAAACCATCAACCGGGAGCGCATCTCGGTTCTTGCCGCGGTGCCGCGCGTGTTCGCCTTGCTCAAGTCGCATCTCGAAACCAGCCGCCCGCAATTGGCTAAACAGTTGGAAGCATCGAAAGGTATCTCCGCATTGAAGCGATGGTGGCGGTTCCGCAGCGTGCATCACGCCTTCGGCTTCAAATTCTGGGCGCTCATTTCAGGAGGTGGGGCTCTTCCTCCGTCGGTCGAACAGTTCTGGAACGGACTCGGCTTTGTGGTAGTCCAGGGCTACGGCATGACCGAGACCACCGCGCTCATCACTCTCAATCATCCGTTTCACGTGGCGCGCGGCACCATCGGCAAGCCGCTTCCGGGGCGCGAGGTCAAGATCGGGCCGGACGGCGAAGTGCTCGTCCGGGGTCCGATGATTTCCACCGCCACCTGGTCGGGGGGAGAGTTGCGTAAGCATGAAGACGATTGGCTCGCCACTGGCGATCTAGCGGAGAGAGAGCCGACCGGCGAATTACGTTTTCTCGGCCGCAAGAGCGAAGTGATCGTAACTGGCAGCGGCGTCAACATTCATCCCGAGGACCTGGAAGCGGAGATCGAAGCGCAGCCCGGCGTAACTGCGTGCACGGTGGTGCCGATGGACACGCCTTCCGGCCCTGAACCCTGCGCGGTGCTGGCCATGCGCGGCACTGCCGATCTGGCCGGCGCTGCCATCGAGAACGCCAATGCGCAACTCGCAGAATTTCAGCGTGTGCGCCGCTGGATGTTGTGGCCGGAGCCCGATCTGCCTCGTACTTCGACGGGCAAGGTTCGGCGCAAGAAAGTAGCAGAATGGCTTGCCGAGACGCAGAGAGGCGCAAATGGATCGCGCCTCGGCTCCCCATCGATAGACTCGGCGGACTGGCTACTGGCGATGATTGTCGAGATCACGCGCGAAACTCCGCCGGGCAGCGGCGACAAACTGCGCCTGGCTGAAGATCTGCATCTCGACAGCCTGGGACGGGTGCAGTTGGCCGCCGCCATCGAACAGAAAATGGGGATGCCTCCGGAAAGCGGAGTGCTCGAACAAGTGCAGACGCTGGGACAACTGCGGCGCCTGCTCACCGGGCACGAAGACCGCACTCAATTAGGACGCGAACAGACAGTTGTCACAGGGAGCGAACAAAGCACTGTACGAGTGCCCGAATACAGCACTGTAACAGGGCGGAACTTCAGTCGTGCCGACAATGCTGCGCAATCGGTCCGCGCTTTAGCCCCTGAGATTCCCGAGTCCCCATCGCGCCACTACATTTATCCCCATTGGCCGTGGCTCAAGCCCATCCAATGGATCCGTTCGGCGTTAATCGAACTCGTCATGCGCCCTTTGGTAAGGTTTCTCGCCAGCCCTTACGTCGTGTCCTCGTCCGCTCTCAGCGCCGACGTCTCCGAACCGATTCTGATCGTTGCCAACCACATCACCGCATACGACGGGCCATTGGTGCAGTACGCATTGCCGGGCCAGTTGCGCCGGCGCATGGCGATTGCTATGTCCGGCGAGATGCTGGACGACTTTCGCCACTTCCGAAACCCTGAACCAGGCCCGAGATACGGGCGCTTCTTTCCCTTCGGGCCGGTCGCTCATTTTCTGGTTACCGCACTTTTCAACGTATTTCCGCTACCGCGTCTCCGCGATTTCCAGCGCAGCTTTGGGCATGCCGGTGAAGCTCTCGACCGCGGCTATCACGTGCTGCTGTTTCCCGAGGGCGCCCGCTCGGCCACCGGAGAACTGGCGCGCTTCCGTCCCGGCATCGGTCTGCTGGTCAAGCAGTCCGATACCTCGGTTCTGCCCGTCGCGATCCGGGGGCTGGGGGTGTTGAAGAAGCACCGGCGCAGTTGGTTCCGCTCTGGGGCCATCGAGTTGCATGTGGGCCAGCCGATCCGCTTCGCGCTCGACGCAACCGAATCGTCGATCACGGAGCGACTGCAAGCGGAAGTGAAGCGGTTGCTCGAAAGTTAGTCGTCCACCGCTGCAGCCTTGCGCCGGCTGGCCGGCGCATCATTCCTTGCCGATTGCAAGTCGAAATCGAAAGAAGTGCATCGAACCTGGCATGGCCCTCAAGGCGTCGCCCCCCACCGCCTCGCCATTCCTTCCCAAGCAGCGCGATCTTCTCTCGAACGAGCCGCAATGGAATGTCGCGGATGCGACCTTTTCCGTAGAGCCACGCAAACCGTATTCGGCAAAGGACCCTCATACGCGGCGATCATGTTCGTCGGCGAACAGCCGGGAGACCAGGAAGACAAGGCGGGAGAACCGTTTGTCGGACCGGCAGGAAGGCTTCTCACTGAATGCATGGAAGAGGCAGGAATAGATCGCGACGCGGTCTACGTCACCAATGCGGTCAAGCACTTCAAGTGGGAACCTCGCGGCATGCGGAGGCTCCATAAGAAGCCAACTCTCCGTGAAGTGAGCGCTTGCCGTCCGTGGGTCGACTCCGAGATTGAGGCAGCACATCCGCAACTGATCGTCTGCCTCGGCGCAACCGCGGCACAGGCATTGCTCGGACCGCATTTTCGAGTGACCCGGAGTCGGGGACAGATTCAGACCGTAGCGGGCTATCCGCCTGTTTTATCTACAGCCCATCTGTCTATCCTCCGCGCACGGACCTCTGAAGACAGGGAGAAACAAAGGCAAAACTTTGTCGATGACCTGATTGTGGCGAGGAAAGCTCTGTCTCAACTTTGAACGCGGGCGCACGGATCAAGAGCCTGGACCAGGTGGCTTGCTTCGGCTCTTACTCTCAGATTTGGCTGAGTCTGGAATGAGCAATGGCGGAGGGAAGAGGGGTTAGAACTTCCTTCTATTTCCCTTAAATTACGCCGGAGAATGACAGTTTCCGCTGGTGCGAATACACGGCCTGCCACGACGCATTCGCGCTAGCATACCTTCAAAAGAAAAACACCTCGGTGGATATGGCCGACATCACAGATGAAAAGGTGGCGTGGCATTCTTCGGAAGTTAAGCTGCAGTTTCATTTCGTCTGTCAAACGAAGGGCTGCAAATGCCAGACGGACATCCTCGGCGAATACGGATACTGCCCGCGCTGCAGCGTAAGCAATGCGCGTGACGTTTTCTTCAAAAGCGGCTGACAAAGATCCGGCGGCATTGGTATTGGCTATACGACCACGGGAGAATGCACCGCGGTCGGTAGCCCCGCGATGATCGCGTTCCTGCGCTGAAACGAAGCTGCCCCATATGTGACACTAGCTACGTCCGGATTCACCCTATGACTAAACGCAATCGACGGGAGTTTTTGCTGGGAGCAGGCAGCGCGCTTGCCGGTGCTGTTGGCTTTCCTTTTTTCGAGAATTCCGCTGGCATAGCCGCAGCCGGGACTTCTTCACCAGGTACGGCCTCCGATCTTAACCCTGGCTCTACGTCCAAACCTTCGCCGAATTCGAAAAAAATCCGAGGCGTCATGGTCGACGCTGCACGCGTTCCAGAGACCCTGGACTACTACCGCCGGGTGATCGAGTTTTGCGCTGACTGGCAGCTAAATACGGTTCACATCCGCCTTGCCGATGATCAGGGAACCGCCCTGCGTTCTAACTCGGTTCCCGGTCTGTTCATCCACGACCATGCCTTTACGCATGATCAGCTCGATGATCTGGTACGCTTTGCTTCCAGCCGTGGTGTTGACCTGATTCCGGAGCTCGAATCCTTCGGGCACACAGGTTTCATTACTCGCTCCACGACCTATGCGCATCTGCTCGATGCCAGTCCCGACAGTTCCTCCGATTTCACAGGCATCATCCCCGTCCACCCTGAGACATTGCAGCTCTTTGCAAAGCTCTACCATGAAATCGCTGAGATCTTCCCCTCTGCTTACCTTCACGGCGGATGCGACGAAGTCAATTGGGGCGGGTCCGCCCTCTCGCAGCAGGTGTTGCGTTCAAAGTCTCGCCCGCAAATCTGGGCAGAATACCTGAATGCCCTGAGCCACATCGCCGAAGATCTGGGAAAGCAGTTCATTGTCTGGGGCGATTTCGTTCTACACAAGGAACCGCAAATCCTTAACGGCCTCAACAAAAGCATCATCGTAATGGATTGGAACTACTGGGATACGAGCGCAGACAATTTTCAGGATGCACTCGAGCAAGTGAAAACCCACGGCTCGCGGGCCATTGGCGCGCCCGGCCTGATCAGCTATCGGTGGGGTGCGCGGGCTGGCACTGACCAGTTACGTAACATCGATGCCTTCGCTCGGGCCTATTTGGAAAAGGACGACCCTGGATCCCTGGGCGTGATTCTCACGAACTGGGTCCCAAGCCGCTACGTGCAGAGCTCGATATGGGACGGATTTGCCTACGCAGCCGTAGCGTTCAATGAAGGTACTGCAGCAGCGCAGAAATCCGCGTTCCGCCGTTTCGTCGAGCGGCACTATCAGACCAAATGGAATGAAGACTGGAGTAAAGCATTCCAACTGATCTATGATGCCGCTCCTGGATTCGGCGAGCATACGCCATCCACCGGGCTGGGCCTCCATATGCAGGTTCCGTGGAGCACGGACGCAGAACTTCAAGCGTCGCTCAAGAAGCGCACGCCAGGCTCAAATCCCTTCACACGCCTCCAAGGTTTACTGGCATCTCTGCGATTGTCCGTTCACGCCAATCACTCCGACTTCCAGGCCTTCGCACTCTGCGTTGACTATCTCGCGAGTGTCTTCTGGCGCGAATCGATGATCCAGGAACAAGCAGGCAAGATCGATCGAGCGGACGCCGCTGCCCTTATACAGGAAATTGCAGTACGCGATCATCAAATTGCTGCTGCTCTCGCAAAGGATTGGGACGATGGCCGGTTCCCGGATTCTTCGGCAAAGACGAAACCACTCTTTGGAATGCGACCCAAAGACCAACTGGTCTTCCAATTCACCCGAGCCGCGACGTATTCGGCTTCCCTTTCGCAGAATCCGGATCGCTTCTTTCAGCTCTTGGAATCGTCTGGCCTTGGTTCGATTGCTTCAATCGCTCAGCCCACTGGGTCAGCGTGACGAACTCTCCTTCCAATCCGCTTGCCGTTCACGTCGCCTCCTCGCGATCCGCAATGGGCGCGCGCGCCGCAGCCCACATCGCATCCGAAATCCGTGCACTCCTTGCAATTCAAGAGGGCGTCCGCATCATGTTTGCCGCTGCACCGAGTAAATCCGAGATGCTGCTCTTACTCACCCAAGCATCGGCGTTGACTGTCGCGTGTATCGGGATTCCACATGGATGAATACCTTGGTCTCGCTGCCAACGCGCCGCAGCAGTTGGGAATCCGGCAGCGCCAAACCATCTTTGACCACCTGCCGTTTGGCGCAGTGCAGCTGATCGAACCGGCCGACGACCCAAACCGAACCGCCGCCGACTATGCGGTCGAACTCAACGCCGCGGCCATCGACATCGTGTGCTGCGGTATTGGCGTCAATGGACATCTTGCCTTCAACGAATCCCCGCCGACTTCAACGACCCACTCACCGTGAAAATCGTCACGCTCGATGAGCGAAGCCGCCAACAGCAGGTCGATGACAAATGTTTCGCCTTCATTCAGGACGTTCCCACTCATGCTGTCACGGTGACCATCCCTGCGCTCCTCGCCGCTCGCACGATCTTCTGCACCGTGCCCGGACCGCAAAAGAATCATGCCATTCGCAATATGCTCGAGCTACGTTTTGGCCAGCCACCGCGCTCCGGCTTCATCCCCAGTGCACGCTCCACCTCGATCCCGACTCCGCTGGCGAGATTTCTTTCGATGGCTACCGTCAGATCTGAATGCCCCTGCACCCGAAATGAACTCATAGAAACTCCTGAAGGCA
>Ga0210393_10004163_pt1 | contig 11474 bp, 9 predicted proteins | sample IncBWC27OmetaG_FD_160068 | JGI IMG/M metagenome (GOLD analysis project Ga0210393, IMG submission 160068) | Forest soil microbial communities from Barre Woods Harvard Forest LTER site, Petersham, Massachusetts, United States - Inc-BW-C-27-O ... | reverse complement strand
GCCGCCGACGGCAAGTTTGCCTGGGCGCTCAAGGCTCCCGACGCCGAGCTGCACGACCGCAAAGACAAAGTCATCGGCACCCACTCCGCCGGCCCCACCTGGTCGCTGAAAGACGGCAGCGCAGTCACGGGCAAAGCCGCAGCCAAAGTGGACTCTCTTGATGGCGAGTCCATCCCCTGGCTGCTGGTGAACGTGGTGGGACATGCCGGCAAAGGCCTGTTCACGACCGTCACGACCATCCAGCGCGTCCACACGCACGGCGGCATGCCGCCCAACGACGTCTGCGACGCTACCCACGTCAACACCGAAACCAAAAGCAGCTACACCGCCGATTATTACTTCTATGCGCCGGCGAAGAGCGGCGACGACGCGAAGTGAAGCTCGGCGGGATCGAGAAGCATCAAATCAAAAGCAGCGGTAAGCTTGCAGCCCAGAATTGAAAACTACCATGCGTGAAGTCATCATTGCTTCGTCCGTTCGCACGCCCGTGGGACGCGCCTACAAGGGCACGCTCCGCGCCACTCGTCCCGATGAACTGGCGGCCGTCGCCATCAAGGGTGCGCTGGAACGCGTGCCGCAACTCGACGCCAAAGAAATTGAGGACGTCATCCTGGGCTGCGCCATGCCCGAGGCCGAGCAAGGGATGAACGTGGCCCGCATCGCCTCGCTGCGCGCGGGTTTGCCGGTGGAGGTTTCGGCGCTCACCATCAACCGCTTCTGCTCGTCGGGACTGCAGGCGATCGCCATGGCCGCAGAGCGCATCATGAGCGGCGGGGCCGACGTGATCGTCGCCGGAGGCACCGAGTCGATGACCATGATTCCGAAGGGCGGCCACAAGATTTCGCCCAACCCATGGCTCGTCGATCACTATCCGGATGCGTATCTCAATATGGGCCTCACGGCTGAACGCGTCGGTCAGCGCTTCGGAATCACACGCCAAGCCGCGGATGAATTTTCGCTGCGCAGCCATCAGATGGCTCTCGCTGCGATTCAGGCGGGCAAGTTCGATGATGAAGTCGTTTCGGTGCCGGTGAGCTTTACCACTCCCAACGGCTCGAAGCCGAAGCGGCAGGAAATTATTTTCAAAATGGACGAAGGTCCGCGCGCCGATACTTCGCTCGCAGCTCTGCTCGCGCTGAAGCCCGCGTTCCACGTTAAGGGCACGGTGACCGCCGGAAATTCTTCGCAGATGTCCGATGGCGCTGCGGCCACCGTGGTGATGTCGGCGGAGCGCGCCAAGGCGCTGGGCATCAAGCCACTGGCGCGATATGTGTCTTTCGCAACGGCGGGCTACAAGCCGGAAGAAATGGGACTCGGTCCGGTCTTCGCGATTCCGAAAGCGCTGAAGATGGCCGGGCTCAAGCTCTCCGATATTGACGTCATCGAGTTGAATGAAGCGTTTGCGGCGCAGTCGCTGGCCGTAATCAAAGAAGCGGGACTGGATCCCGACCAAGTGAATCCCAACGGGGGTGCGATCGCGCTGGGACATCCGCTAGGCTGCACCGGAGCCAAGCTGACCGCGAGCATCATTCGCGAACTCAAACGCCGCGACGCGCGCTACGGCCTAGTCACCATGTGCGTGGGCGGCGGCATGGGCGCCGCCGGTATTTTCGAGAGCTTGCATTAACCGCAAACAACACCAAAGTACACGGGCAATTCATCGCTTTCGCGCAAAATGTATTGAAGTTGCACCGCCGGGCTATAATGCGATAAAGAGGAGGGTCTATGTATATCCCCCGCCTTCTAGTTCTCACGCTGCTGATTTCGGCTTGCGCAGTAACCACTGCGGCGCAGTCCCCGAGCGATAACCTCCCTGGTTCTTTCTATTCTGAGCCTCTTGGTGTGTTACCTCCCGATGCACTGGCCAGTCTTCGCCTCATCGCGATCCAACTTCCGATTGATATTGATATTGACAGGCTCCGCCTGCCGCACGCGAAATCGGAATCCGCTGGGGCGAGCGAGCACGATTGGACCTTCAAGCCGTGGCCGCAGTCTCGCGCACGTGTTCTCAATCCGCGTGTTCTCACTCAGAAAGACGCGACCTGTTATTCCATTCGAAGCTATCGTGTAACGCGCGACGATCCAGCGTCCGATACGACGAGGCTGGTCGGCTATTCCACCTGCCAACCTTCCACTAAGTTTCAGATGAAAGAAGCAAACGAGCGGCAGGAGATTGTGCCGCGTTGAGTGCACGCGCCATCTGCTCGTGATCTCGAAATCCGGCGACGACACTTCTTTACGCAATACTTACGCTCTTTTACTCGGTTCGGCGCTATCCTTGCGGCGGCTCGCCTAGTCTAAAAAACGTAAGACAGAACGTTCGCCACACAACGTTCGCTACACGATGTTCGCCAGCGTCTGCTAGGAGGTGCTTTTATGCGGCTCTCCAGCGTAGTGGTTGCGGTGGTCTTCCTGTTCTCCTCGGTTGTCTTCGCACAACATTCCTCTGGCGGCGGTGGTGGCTCTTCCGGCGGATCTTCCGGCGGTTCGTCGCACGCCTCTTCGGGCGGGAGTTCTTCTGGATCGAGTTCGTCTCATGCCAGCTCCTCCGGCGGTTCGTCCGGTAGTGGTTCGAGCCGCTCCGCCAGCAGCCATTCCTCGGCCGGCCATAGCGGTTCTGCCAGCGCTCATCACTCCACTCATAACTCGGGCTCAAGTTCACATGGCTCCTCCGCTGCGGCGACGGGATCGCGTTCGAGCCTCTCGTCACACTCTGCCGCTGGGAAGACTGCGCAGCCCGAGAAGAGAAGCTTCTTCTCGTTCCTTCGCCATCCTTTCCGCAGGTCTGAGCCAAAGCCAACCGAGTCCGACCTGCGGGTGCCGGTTTGCAAGGGCGAAGATTGCAAGAAGCCTGCGCCCAAGCCACCAGAGGCTGCGGCGCTCGTGGAAAGCGATTTGCGGCGCCCCGTCTGCAAAGGCAAGGCCTGCGCTTGCCCTCCGGGAGAAGTTCAGGGAAAGAACGGTGGATGCTTCGCGGCGCCCACGAACAACTCCTCGTGCGTGGCGGGGCAATCCGGGAACGACGGAGCCTGCGCGGCTTCTGCTCATCCATGTTCACCCGGCACATCCTGGAATGGAACATCTTGCGGGGCCCGCCAGGCCGAATGTGCGACCATCAACGCCCGAGCGGCCTCACTGGCAAACGAAGTGCGAGCGGCTAAGGCCCAGATGCAAAGCGCCTGTTCGAATAATTCTGCGCAAGAGTGCGGCGGTCTGAAGCAAAACTACGACGGAACGGTAGAGCGTTACAGGATGCTGATGAATGAGGCTCCTACGAATTGCCGGTCGCTGGTGCCGGATCCGTTGTCTCTGTGATTCCTGGCCTTAAGGTCGGAAATCCGAAGCAGGAACTTTCCCCGGCAGCACGGTGTCTATGTCGCTAAAGTGGGCTCTGTCCGGATCTCAACTCTGACCTTGAGGAGCTGTGTATGAAGAAGATGTGGCTTACTGGCTTAGGGCTTCTGGCGTGCTTTTTCGTGCTGGCGTTCGGACGTCCGAACGCGTCGGTTTCATCCACCAACATGACGGAAGACGATTTTCGCAAGCTGGAGCAACAGTGGCTGGACGCGGCGGCCGGGCCCGACCTGCCTGCACTACGAAAAATGTTCGCCGATGACTTCATGGGAACTTCGTTCGGCGGAGGAGGCGTTCTGAGCAAGTCCGATGTCGTTCCAGCAGATGAGAGCCCCGCCACCCACATGCCGAAATCTACTCTGCGTGATTCCACCGTGCACATCTTCGGAGACACGGTCGTGCTGATGGGATCGGTTGAAATGCAAGTTCCGCAGAAGCCGGAAACCATCCGTATGACCACCGTTTTCCAGAAGCACGGGGAAGGCTGGCAGGTGATCGCGGTGCATATGTCGAAGGTGAATGATTAGCTTTACGCTATTCCATATCCCACTTCGGTGCGTGACAGGCGGCCCATGAGGTAAACGAGCCGCCCGCGTTTCTTCAGGCCCCTGCCAGCAGTCTGGAAGCCATTCCTCCTGTTTCAAACGGGCCGGGTTACCTGCCGTCGGGTCAGATGCTTCGGCCGCGGGACAACATCCCTTTGTACCTCTCTCGTACCCTCAAACTCGGTGGTAAATCCATCGGCGTGCTTATAAACTGCAGTGTTGCGCATGAATGAAGTCGCATCAAGAAGGGGTTCCATGGCCACCACTGCAATTCCGAACACCAAGATCTCCGGCGGCAGTTTTCTGCTGGAAGAGCGCCGTCCCGAGGAAGTTTTCACCCCCGAGGATTTCACCGAGCAGCACCAGTTGATTGGGCAGACTGCGGAAGAGTTCGCGGTGAACGAGATTCTGCCCAACGCCGAGAAAATCGAACACAAAGATTTTTCGATTTCGCGCGCGCTGGTGAAGAAGGCGGGAGAACTGGGTTTGAGTGCGGTGGAAATTCCCGAGGCTTACGGCGGCCTCGATATGGATAAAGTGACGGCCGCGGTGATTGCCGACCACATCGCAAAATATGCGGGCTTTGCCACGACATGGGGCGCGCACAGCGGGATCGGCTTGTTGCCTCTGGTTTATTTCGGCACCGAAGAACAGAAGAAGAAATACCTGCCGCGGCTGGCGGCCGGAGAAATCGTGGGCGCGTATGCCCTGTCGGAAACATCGTCTGGGTCCGACGCGTTGAACTGCCGCACGCGGGCACAGCTTTCAGCTGATGGCAGACACTACGTTCTCAACGGCGAAAAGATGTGGATCACCAACGCGGGCTTCGCGGACCTGTTCACGGTGTTCGCAAAAGTGGACGGCGACAAATTCAGCGCATTTCTGGTGGAGAAAACCTTCCCGGGCATTTCGATCGGAAGCGAAGAGCACAAGCTGGGAATTCGCGGATCGTCGACGTGTCCGGTGATTCTGAACGACTGCCAGGTGCCGGCGGAAAATCTGCTGGGCGAAATCGGCAAGGGCCACGTGATCGCATTCAACATTTTGAATGTGGGGCGATTCAAGCTGGGCGCCATGTGCGTGGGTGGAGGCAGGGTGTCGCTGGAAAATGCGATCGCCTACGCCAAGCAGCGCAAGGCTTTCGGCAAGGTGATCGCGGACTTCGGCCTGGTGCGGGAGAAACTGGCCAACATGGCGACGCTGCTCTACGTAGGTGAATCGCTGGTCTACCGAACGGTGGGCATGATGGACGTGGCGCTCAACGAAGTCGACAAGTCGGGCGCGGATGCGATGCGGGAAACGCGCAAAGCGATCGAGGAATACGCGGTGGAATGCTCGATCATCAAAGTGTGGGCTTCTGAGATGATCGATTATGTGGTCGATGAGTCGCTGCAGATTTACGGCGGCTACGGCTTTGTCGAGGAATATCCGGCGGAGCGAGCATACCGCGATGCGCGCATCAACCGGATTTTTGAAGGCACCAACGAAATCAACCGGCTGATCATTACCGGGTTTCTCCTGAAACGGGCGATGACCGGGCAGTTGCCACTGAGGGCTGCCATCAATAAGCTGATGGAAGAAGTGCTCTCCGGGCCGTCGGCGAGCGAAGAGTTCGAAGGTGCGCTGGCCGACGAACGCAAACTGGTGGCGCAAGCGAAGAAGCTTGGCCTGTTTGCCGCCGGAGCGGCTACGCAGAAATATATGCAGGCGATTCAGGACCAGCAAGAAATCATGGGCGCGATTGCCGACATGACGATTGAAACCTACGCCATGGAAACCGCGGTGCTGCGAGCCCAGAAGATTGCCGAAAGCGGATCTTCCTCCAGTACAAGCGAGGCGGCGGCCGCGCTGCCTATCGCCATGACGCGGGTTTACTTGACGCAGGCTTTTGAGAAAGTGGAATCCGCAGCCAGGAAGGTGATCGCGGCTGTGGCCGAAGGCGACATGCTGCGCACACAACTGGCGATTCTACGACGGCTGAGCAAGCATGAGCCGTTTAACACAATCGAACTTCGGCAGCTGATCGCGCAGAGAGTAATTGAGCGCGGGAAGTACACCCTGGCGTAAAGCTTTTCACCACGGAATCACAGAGAAAGAAAAGAACAAGAGCTAACAGTTCCTGTCGCGCGGCTTTCGGCTGCGCGGAATCTGTCGTCTCGTTCACTTGCTGCCGCGTTTTCTCTTGACAACTTTTATTTTCTCCCTTCGGCATCCGGCCTTTCGCGCGGCACTTCTTGTCTGATACAACTATGCCGATGAAAAGCCGAGTGTTGTATCTCTTCGCGTTGGCCACCTTTGGGTTCGCCCAGTCTTTGGTGGCTCAATCGAATCTCGCTGGGCAGCAGGACTCCGCCACGTTTGATGCTGACGGAACGGCGCATATCACACGCGTGGTTCCCCTGCCCGCCGCAATCAGCCCGGAGGCGCAGAAATGGTTGGTGTCGCTCGGGATCCCGCAGGTACAGCGAAAATCCGGTCCGGAAACACTGGCCGAACGGCGGGCACACACGGATGTCTGGCGCGCGCAGGATTCCGCGGAGGCGCGCAAGATTTATCCCGTCACCTTGGAGGAAACTAGCATCGCCGGCGTGCGCACGGACGTCATCACGCCACTGGCGACGGGGCCGCTCGCGAGCGCGGAGGCGAATCGCGCGCGCGTGCTCATCAATCTGCACGGCGGGGGTTTCAACTCGGACTCGGGCTCGCTGATCGAGGGAGTTCCGATTTCGAATCTGGCGAAGATCAGGGTGGTCTCGGTCTACTATCGACTCGCGCCGGAGAATCCGTTTCCGGCTGCGGTCGATGATGTGGTCGCGGTGTACAAGGAGTTGCTGAAAACCTACAAGCCGCAGAGCATCGGGATTTTCGGAACTTCCGCGGGAGCCATTCTCACGGGCGAAGTCGCGGTCAGGCTGAAGCAGCTGGGATTGCCACTGCCGGCGGCGCTCGGAATTTTTTCGGGGCTGGCGGACTTCAGCCGGCCCAGTGACTCACGGCAGATTTTTGCGCTCAATGGATTTGCCGGCGAAATCGAGCCCATCGATCCCAACCATCTGCCCGACGATCAATACGTGGCTAAGACTGATCGCAAAGATCCGGTTCTGTCGCCGCTGTACGCCGACCTGCACGGGATGCCGCCCTCTCTGCTGGTCACCAGCACGCGCGACTTGCTGCTCAGTGATACCGCAACTTTTCACCGTGCGCTGCTGCGCGCTGGAAACGACGCGCAACTCGTCGTCTTCGAGGCGCTGCCGCACGCTTTCTGGTATCACTTCCAGCTGCCAGAAACGAAAGAAGCGCTCGAGCTGATGGCAAAGTTTTTCGACGAGAAGCTGGCGCGTTAGAATGGTCGGGCTTGCTGATCAATTTGTGGTGACCGGGGTTTCCCGCGGTCGCGGAATGAAGTGCGCGGAAACGAAGTGGCAGATCCGGCTCCGGTTCTGGTAGAAAGTGTCTATGAAAACGAAGCACCTCGTCGCTGCATCGTTGTTCTTCCTCTCGTCATGCGTGATGATGTTCGTCCCCGCCCTGATCGCGCAGGAGAACATAGCTCCATCTGCGCAGCTCGCGCTCACTCCGCCGATGGGCTGGAATTCGTGGAACAAGTTTGCCTGCAACGTGAGCGAGGACATGATCAAGAGCATGGCCGACGCCGTCGTCAAGGCCGGAATGAAGGACGCCGGCTACCAGTACGTGAACATTGACGACTGCTGGCAGGTGAGCCGCGACGCCAACGCCAACATTGTCGCCGACCCGCAACGCTTCCCGCACGGCATGAAGGCACTCGGAGACTACATTCATTCGCTCGGACTGAAATTCGGAGTTTATTCCGACAGCGGCTCGAAAACCTGTGCGGGACGGCCCGGCGGCCTCGGCCACGAATATCAGGATGCGATTCAGTACGCGGCATGGGGCGTCGATTACTTGAAATACGATTGGTGCAACACGACCACGCAGGATGCCAGAGCGTCCTACGCAAACATCCGCGCCGCGCTCGACTCGTCTGGGCGCGCTATCGTGTTGAGCATTTGCGAGTGGGGCACGGCCAAGCCCTGGCTCTGGGGAAAGGAAGTTGGCGGCAATTTGTGGCGCTCCACCGGCGACATCCAGGACCGGTGGGGAGGCTCGATAAAGTGGCCCGATGGCACTTGCTGCTCCAACGGAGTGCTGGCGATCGTGGATCAACAGGTGGGCTTGGCGTCTTACGCCGGACCCGGACACTGGAATGATCCTGACATGCTCGAAGTCGGCAACGGCGGCCTGACCGATATCGAGTACCGTTCTCACTTCAGCTTGTGGGCGATTCTGGCTGCGCCGCTGATCGCGGGCAACGACCTGCGCGACATGCGCCCGGAGATTCACGACATTCTCACCAACAAAGAAGTCATCGCCGTGGATCAGGATTCCCTGGGGCGCGAAGGCGAACGGGTGCGCAAAAACGGCGACGCGGAAGTGTGGGCGAAGCAACTGAAAGATGGCAGCCGCGCCGTGATTCTGCTGAATCGCGGAGGCGCGGAGCAGGAAATTTCCGCGAACTGGGAAGATCTCGGCTATCCCGGCACGATCAGCGCGTCCGTGCGGGATTTGTGGCAACACAAAGATTTGGGCAGGTTTACCGGAAAGTTTTCAGCACCGGTGGTTTCACACGGGGTGGTGATGGTTACAGTGAAACCATAGTCGCGCGGAAACGCTTCACCACATGTGCTTCCCGCGGCGTTCTTCGCGCGTCAAAGCAACTAGCATTTGGCAATTAGCCGAAGCAAGAGACGGCTCGGGAAGCACCGCGGACTCGCAGTTGTTAAAATGCCAATTGCCTATTGCTAATTGCTCAATCACGGCAGCTCATCAGGAGAAACTATGAAAAAGCGAATCGCTCTTCTCACTTGTTTCCTTTTCAGTCTAACCATCGTTGCGGCGTGTCAGGGCAACCGGCCCAGTCCGGCCGCGTCAGCCTCTTGCGATCTCGGCGGCAAGACGATCAAGACCGATTACTCCAGCCCACGTTTGAAGGGGCGAAAGATGATCGGCGAACACGAACCCTACGGCAAAGTCTGGCGCAACGGCGCGAACGAGGCAACGACCTTCGTGACCAACACCGATGTTATGATTGGCGGCAAGAGCGTTCCTGCCGGAAGTTATACCCTGTTCGTGGTTCCAAATCCCGACAAGTGGACTCTGATCATCAACAAGGCAACGGGAGAATGGGGAATCCCTTACAAATACGAAAGCAGCGAACTCGCTCGCGTGGACATGACGCTCTCCAAGGTGGCGTCGCCGGTGGAGAACTTCACCATCGCCTATGACAAGACGGCGACCGGCTGCACGCTGCGCGAGGAGTGGGACACGACGCGCGCTACCATCGACATTGCGGCGAAGTGAGGCACCAGCCGACTGTTGATTTCGTGATTTATTGATTGCTGATTGAAAATCTCCAGCGTTCGGCAGGTTTCAATCAGCAATCAGAAATCAACAATCAGCGATTAGACCACCGGCTTCCACCGCAACACCGGCTTTCTGGCGGCGGCCGTCTCGTCCAGTCGTGAAACCCGCGTGGAGTGCGGCGCGTCAAGCACCGTCTGCGGATCTTCTTCCACTTCTTCGGCGATCGATTTCATGGCCTCGATGAACAGGTCCATCTCTTCTACGGACTCGCTTTCCGTGGGCTCGATCATCAGCGCGCCCGGCACGATCAAGGGAAACGCCGTGGTGTAAGGATGGAATCCGTAATCGATCAGTCGCTTGGCAATGTCCATGGTGCGCACGCCTTTTTTCGCCTGCAGCTTGTCGCTGAAAACAACCTCGTGCATCGTCGGCGTGGAATAAGGCAAGTCGTAAGTTCCCTCTAGGCCCTTGCGGATGTAGTTGGCGTTGAGCACCGCATCTTCCGTGGTCTGCCGCAGACCGTCGGGACCGTTGGCCTGGATGTAAGCCAGCGCGCGGACGAACATGCCGAAGTTGCCATAGAAGGCGCGCACGCGGCCCACCGACTGCGGACGATTGTAATCAAAGGCGAGTGTGCCGTCGGGATTCGTGACCACAACCGGCGTCGGCACAAACGGCTCCAGAATTTTCTTGATCGCGACCGGGCCCGATCCCGGGCCGCCGCCGCCGTGCGGCGTAGAAAAAGTTTTGTGCAGGTTCAGGTGCATCACGTCGACGCCGAAATCTCCTGGCCGCACCTTGCCGACGAGCGCGTTCATGTTGGCGCCGTCCATGTAAAGCAGGCCCCCCTTGGCGTGCAGAATGTCGGCGATCTTGTGAATGTCCTGCTCGAAAACGCCGAGCGTGTTGGGGTTGGTGAGCATGAGCGCAGCAACATCCTCGTTCATTTGCGCTTCCAGTGCCGCCAGATCCACCATGCCGCGCGAATCTGATTTCAAATTCTCGACCGCATAGTTCACCATCGCAGCGGTCGCCGGATTCGTGCCGTGAGCGGAGTCGGGGATAAGAATTTTCTTGCGTGCGTTTCCCTTGGACTGGTGATACGCCCGCACCATCAGCAGTCCGGTCATCTCGCCGTGCGCACCGGCCGCGGGTTGCAGCGTGATTGCGTCCATGCCGGTGATTTCGATCAGTTGCTCGCTCAGCATTTTCAGGATGCGCAGCGCGCCCTGAGAAATTATCTCTGGCTGGTAGGGATGCCCGTTGGCGATTCCCTCGACGCGCGCCACCGCTTCATTCACTCGCGGGTTATATTTCATGGTGCACGAGCCCAGCGGATACATGCCCAGATCGATCGCGTAATTCCACGTAGAGAGCCGCGTGAAGTGGCGGATGATTTCGATCTCGCTTACCTCGGGCATACTGCCGAGGTCCTTTCTTTCGGATGCGCCGAGAAGCTTCGCGGTGTCGACCTCCGGCACATCGAGCGGCGGCAACTTCCACGCGGCCTTACCCGGCGAAGACTTCTCGAAAATCAGGCCTTCATTTTGATTCACCTGGAGCGAGGCTTTGCGAGTCAGGTGTTTCATCGCGCCACCTCTGCGGCTTCTTCTTTTTTCTCTTTTTCTTGGGCCGAGCGTTCTTTAGCCGCTTGCGCGGAGCGCTCGTGTAGCAGTCCCACCGCGCCGTCGATTGCCGACCGCGTGGTCAACTCCGTGGAGCACCACAGCGCCGCGTTCCCCAACTCGGGATAAAACTTCTTCAACGGCAACCCACCCACGATCCTGTGCTCCAGCAGGCGACGATTGATAGCTTTTGAGTCTTCGCTGGTTTGAACGACAAACTCGTTGAAGCGCGGCGCGCCGCCAAACAAAATCTTGCCGTGCTTCGCGAACTCGCCGGCGGCGTAAGCGGTCTTCGCCAGATTCTGCTTGGCTAACTCCCTCAATCCAACCTTTCCGTACACCGTCATGAAGATGTTCACCATCAGCGCGACCAGCGCCTGATTCGTGCAGATATTCGACGTCGCCTTCTCGCGGCGAATGTGCTGCTCACGCGTGGCGAGGGTGAGAACGAATCCGCGCCGGCCTTGCTTGTCGACCGTCTGCCCTACGAGCCGGCCCGGCATCTGTCGCACAAATTTTTCCCGGGTGGCAATCACGCCGCAATAGGGACCGCCGAATCCCAATGGCA